>OCTW013400360.1_pt1 | contig 26452 bp, 24 predicted proteins | sample 1539671 | NCBI WGS metagenome assembly OCTW01 (sample SAMN02144230, study PRJEB22623) | gut metagenome | biome: sheep rumen | host: Ovis aries | place: New Zealand | reverse complement strand
AGACCGATAATATCTTCTTTCAGTATAATTTCCATAATCTTGCGTCCTCCTCTTTAATTATTTCATCAAATCGGTTACGTAAGGCAGCAGTGCGATCTGGCGGGCACGCTTCACGGCCTGTGCCACACGACGCTGATACTTCAGGGAGGTTCCAGTGATGCGACGGGGAAGAATCTTACCCTGCTCATTGAGGAACTTCTTCAGGAACTCGGGATCCTTGTAGTCGATGTACTTAATGCCACTCTTCTTGAAACGGCAGTACTTCTTCTTCTTTGTGTCTATAGAAGGAGCGTTCAGATAACGGATTTCACTTTGCTCTGCCATGATTTAAGCCTCCTCTTTTTTACCAAACTTTGCGCGGCGCTTCTCAGCGTACTCCACGGCATGCTTGTCAAGTTTAACGGTCTGGAAACGGATTACCTTCTCATCACGACGGTAAGCGGTCTCCAATACTTTAATCACTTCTGGCTCTGCCTTGAACTCTACCAGGCAATAGAAACCTGTAGATTTCTTCTGAATAGCATAAGCCATCTTCTTCAATCCCCAGGCCTCTTCACTGATGATCTCTGCACCATTATCGGTGAGGACCTTCTTGAATTTTGCGGCCGTTTCCTTCATCTGATCGTCAGACAAAACGGGAGTTAAAATGAAAACGGTTTCGTATTGATTCATACTTAATTAAAAATAAAATTAATAATGTGCTTCAAAAAGCGGGTGCAAAGGTACAACTATTAAATGAGAAAATGAGGAATGAGGAATGAGAAACCCCCAATAATTAACAGCATTTAATATTTTTTATCTTTTTTGGCCGTAAACATACGTCATCACCCCGATAACGATGATAACCAATCCTGACAGCATGACGAGGTTGTTGGAGGTCCACCCCACCAAAAAGGACACCGCCAAAAGGAGGGCGCCGATTACGATCAGCGCCACCCCTTTATATTGCTTAAATATCATCATAACTGTCAACTGACAACTATTCCTCCTCGGGCGTAATTAACTTATAGCCCTTACCATGAATATTGATGATCTCAATCTGACTATCTTCCTTCAGATGCTTGCGCAGTTTGGTAATATATACATCCATCGAGCGGGCATTGAAATAGTTGTCGTCAATCCAGATGGTCTTCAGTGCGAAGTCGCGCTGTAAGATTTCGTTGGAGTGGCTGCACAGCAGGGCCAGGAGTTCATTCTCCTTGGTGGTAAGTTTTGTCTGCTTTTCACCGATAGTGAGCAACTGCTTCTGGGTGTCGAAGGTGAACTTACCGATGTGATAGACGGTTGACTCCTTAGACTTCTTACCTTTTGTACGGCGCAGGATAGCCTCTACGCGGAACACCAGTTCTTCCATTGAAAAGGGCTTGGTGATATAGTCGTCGGCACCGAGTTTGAATCCTTCGAGGATATCCTCTTTCAGCGTCTTGGCTGTGAGGAAAATGATGGGCACGTCGGCATTGGCCGATCGAATCTCCTGAGCCAGCGTGAAACCGTCCTTTTTAGGCATCATCACGTCGAGCACGCAGATGTCGAACTTCGTCTTAAGGAATGCCTTGAAGCCGGCATCACCATCGGTACATAGTTCTGCAACATACCCCTTAGCCTGCAAATACTCACGGAGCAGCATTCCGAGGTTCTCATCGTCCTCGCAAAGCAAGATTTTCACTTTATCTTCCATAATCCTTGTTTATTTTATTTGTTAATACTATGAATTATCTTCCTGTAGGATAGGGAGTGTGACGGTAAAGGTAGTACCCTTGCCAAGTTCACTCTCACACTTGATGTCGCCCTCGTGGAGTGTGATAACCTTCTTGACATAGGCCAGACCCAGTCCGAAGCCCTTTACATCGTGCACATTACCCGTATGAACACGGTAGAACTTGTCGAATATCTTCTTCACATTCTCCTTTTTAATGCCTCGACCCGTATCACGGATAGAGAAACAGAGTCGGCCTTTCTCGTTCCACGTACGAATATAGAGGTCGAGTGGCTCGTCGGGTTTACGATACTTCACGGCATTGTCCATCAGGTTGGTGATGGCATTCTGGAAATGCACCTCATCGACAAAGATGGCTGATTCGACGGCCTCTATCTCCGTATATATCTTACCGCCTGTATGTTCAACCCTCAGGGAGAATGTCGAGGCGATAGACTCCAATAGTTCGTTGAGGTCGAGTTCCTTCTTCTTAAACGTTGTCGTCTGACGATCAAACATAGACATCTGGAGTACTTTTTCCACGAGGAAGCGCAGACGCTTCGACTCGTCGTTGATCACCCCTCCAAGATGTTTCATCATCGTCGGGGTCTTATCGACGGACTCGTCGTTGAGCATCTGAGCCGCCAGCGAGATGCTGGAGATAGGAGTCTTCAACTCATGAGTCATATTATTGATAAAATCGTTCTTAATCTCACTATAGCGCTTCTGACGGAACACTACGACAATGGTGAAGATGAAGGTGATGAGCAGCACCACTGTGAAGACCATGGCGGGAATCATGAACCTGACGCTGGAGAATATATAGGAACTCATGTTGGGGAAGTGGATTTTTACCACACCCATCTTGGGCGACGGATCATTGCGGAAGAGCGTCTGCTTATAGGTGTATTCCTCGCCTTCATCACTATAGTCCGGACAACGGTAGACCTCTCGTCCGTCAGCCGTCTCCACACGGAAATGGTATGGGATGTTTATACCATTATTCATCAACTCGGCACGGATGTCCTGGTCTAACAACTTAAAGTTAATACGTTCCTTCAGAGGCTTGTCACTGGCCGTATAGAGAATTTTATAGACCACCTCGTCAAGCAAGGCTTTCTGATAGACATAACGGTTGCGCACGATTTCCTGCAACGACTTCGAGGCCTCGGAGATGGAGTTCTTATCAGTGCGCAAGATCATGGCCTTGGGCACATTGGCAGGTCTGATAGCAAAGGTCTTCAGTTCGAAACTAGAATACACGGTACCGTCGTCAGCAGCAACAGCAAACTGGTGGCTCTGCTTGATAGTACCGTCGAGGCCATCGACCGAAACGGAATCTTGCTGGACAGCCTTCCGCTCCGTCTGCTTCACATCTTTCTCCAGATAGCGCAGCGTCTCATTCATCTCCAAGTTACGCGATGCCTGATACAGACTACGGTTTACACTCTCGTCGAACTGCTCCTTTTTCATCTTGGCCATCTCCTCAATGTAGGAGAGTTGAAGATAGAGCAGACCAACGAACATTAGTCCCATGACGATGGCTATCAACCAAATTGTACTTTTCTTCATTGTCGTGTATCAATTCTCCCGCAAAGTTACACTAATTCTTAAATTGAATCGGCAACTATGTTAATTATTATCCGTATGTTCACTATAATTAACAGTTTTACAGAATATAATTATAATATATCAAGCAACAAGAATCCCCGCAGACGCTCTCTACGGGGATTCCAGTATTGATAGTTTATTTGGCTTAGTCTTCTTCCTTCATCTCTTCCTCATGCTGTTTGATCAGTGCCTGCTGAATATCGTTCGGCACGAGTTCATAACTTGAGAAATTGGTGGTGAACGAAGCGCGTCCACCCGTGATGGAACTAAGTGCGATTGAATAACTGGCCAGTTCCTTGAGAGGAATCTTTGCAGAAAGTTTCTGATAACCTGCCTCTGAGTCCATACCCATAATGATGGCGCGACGGCCCTGAAGGTCACTCATCACGTCGCCCATATAGTCGGCGGGCACGAGCACCTCGAGGTCGTAGATAGGCTCCAGCACCTTAGGACCAGCCTCCTTGAAGGCTGCTGAGAAGGCATTACGGGCTGCGAGCATGAACGAGAGTTCGTTGGAATCGACGGGGTGCATCTTTCCATCATAGACAATTACACGCACATCGCGGGCATAAGAACCTGTAAGCGGTCCCTGTTCCATACGCTCCATCACGCCCTTCAAGATAGCAGGCATGAAGCGCATGTCGATAGCGCCACCCACCACAGAGTTGATGAAGACGAGTTTGCCGCCCCACTCCAGGTCAATCTCTTCCTTGCCTTTGATGTTCATCTTGAACTCCTGGCCGTTAATCTTGAAACTAACGGGATCCTCCATACCTTCCTGATAGGGTTCGACAATCAAGTGAACCTCACCGAACTGGCCGGCACCACCAGACTGTTTCTTGTGGCGATAGTCAGCACGTGCCATCTTCGTAATCGTCTCACGATATGGAATCTTCGGCTCCAGATATTCAATCTGTATCTTCTCATTGTTCTCCATACGCCACTTCAGGGTGCGCAGGTGGAACTCACCCTGTCCGTGCACGATGATTTGACGGAGTTCCTTCGACTGTTCAACCACCCATGTAGGATCTTCCTGGCGCATCTTCTGCAGTGCAGCCATCATTTTCTCTGTCTCAGCCTCATTGACTGCCTTAATGGCACGAGAGAACTTGGAGTTGGGATATTTAATGAAGTTGAACTTATACTCTACGTCCTTACTATTCAAGGTATTACCTGTCTTCACGTCCTTCAGTTTCACTGTACAGCCAATATCACCGGCTACAAGTTGATCAACCTGAATGCGGTTTGCTCCCGCGCAAGCATATAGGGTACCAATACGCTCCTTAGAACCACGGTCAGCATTGGTAAGGTCATCGCCACTCTTAACGACACCACTCATCACCTTGAAATAGGATACCTCGCCAATATGAGGCTCAACACCTGTCTTGAAGAAGTAGAGCGATGTGGGTTTACTAGCATCAGCGGGCACATCCTGCCCTGCAGCATTCTTGACGACAGGCATCTCGCTAACGAACGGCACTACATTGCCGAGGAACTCCATCAGGCGGCGGACACCCATGTCACGGCCTGCACAGACACAGAACACAGGGAAGATGGAACGCGTCACCAGCCCCTTACGGATACCCTCGCGCATCTCGTCTTCGGAGAGATCTTCTGTCTCGAAGAACTTCTCCATCAGCGTATCGTCGCCAGCAGCAGCGGCTTCAACGAGGGCCGCCTTCATCTCCTTCGCTTTTTCGAGTTGATCGGCAGGGATGTCCTCGATAATAGGAGCACCACCTTCTGGCTTCCAAGAATATTTCTTCATCAGCAACACGTCGATCACGCTGTTAAAGCCCGCACCTGTAGCGATAGGATATTGTACGGGTACGCAGTTTGGACCATACACCTCCTTCAACTGGTTCATGATCTGGTCGAAATCGCAATTATCGCGATCCAGTTGATTGACGAGGAAGATCACGGGCTTCTTCAGTTTTTCCGTATTGCGGAAAGCATTCATCGTACCAACTTCAGGACCATACTGACCGTTGACGAGCAGTACGGCCTGGTCCGTCACGTTCAGGGCAGTGATGGCACCACCCACAAAGTCGTCGGAACCTGGGCAGTCAATAATGTTAAGTTTCTTGTTGTTCCACTCCACATGAAAAACGGTGGAAAAGACAGAATAGCCATATTCTTGTTCTACGGGGAAGTAGTCACTCATGGTATTCTTACCCTCTACGGTACCACGACGCTTGATAATACCGGCCTCATAGACCATTGCCTCGGCAAGAGTAGTCTTGCCGCTACCCGCACTGCCAAGCAGTGCAATGTTCTTGATCTCGTTTGTTTGATAAACTTTCATATCATTTTAGTTTTAGGTGAATAATTCATTTAGCGGGCACTAAATTAGACATTTTCCTACAAATCGCCAAGGATTTCTTTCAAATATTAAACTAAATTAGTATTTTTGCAGTGAAAATGGCAGGATTATACATACATATTCCATTTTGCAGGAGCCGATGTATCTATTGCGGCTTTTACTCGACTACGGCATTGACTATGCGTCAACAGTATGTTGATGCCGTCTGCCAGGAAATGATCATGAGAGGCGACCAGCACATCTCAACAATTTACCTTGGTGGAGGCACGCCATCGCAACTCACCATTCCACAACTGGAACAAATCTTTGCAGCAGTCTATAAATATAATAAGGTGGAAGAAAAGGCAGAGGTAACCATCGAGTGCAATCCTGACGATGTAACGGAGGAGTTTGCCAGCGCCCTCAGCAGACTACCCGTGAACCGCGTATCAATGGGTGTCCAGACCTTCGATGACAACCGTCTCCGTTTTCTTCATCGCCGCCACTCAGCAGCCCAAGTGACCAAAGCCGTGGAAAGGGTCAGAGCCGCTGGCATTACCAACATCAGCATCGACCTGATGTACGGTTTCCAACAGGAATCACTGGCTGACTGGGAAAGGGACATCAATCATGCACTCGCGCTCAGGGTGGAGCATCTCTCTTCCTACTGTCTGATGATTGAGGAGGGCACGGAATTATGGAGGAAAGTGGAAAGTGGAAAGTGGAAAGAGAATACTGAAGAGGCAGAGCGGGAGATGTACTACACCCTCATCGACCGACTGGAAACTGCCGGCTATGAGCATTACGAAATATCCAACTTCGCCCGCAAAGGCTTCCGCTCCCGCCATAATTCCTGCTACTGGAACGGTACTCCCTATATCGGTATCGGTGCCGCTGCCCACTCATACGATATTAAGACCCGTTCATGGAACGTAAGTGACCTCTTCCAGTATATCAATGGCATCCACCAGGGCAAGCGCATCTATGAAGAAGAAACGATTGACGACGACACCCGCTATAACGATGCCGTTACTACCGCCCTTCGCACTCGTGACGGACTCCAACTCTCCACTCTACCGGAAAGGCACCAGGTTTATTGTCTTCAGAATGCCCGTTGCTTTATCGAAAATGGACTGTTGGAATTAACAGGAAAAGACGGAAAATCCGCATCGCAGATTCTCCGTCTAACCCGTCGCGGTCTTTTCGTCAGCGACATGATCATGAGTGAACTCATGTTCGTGTGATAACTATTTCATTTCCAAGAAGCACCAAAGCGTAATATAAAATCCACCTTACTTTTCTTGGATAGTTGAGGTCTCTCCCACTCGCCTCCTAAGAGTTGTATGGTGACAGGCTTTGCTTGATCGACAGATGCGAGTGCTGACGCTATATCCAGATAGTCGCCACGCCCTTCTTTATCGACTGTTATATCTGCCTCACACCGATGGGCACCCAAAAGGGGAATCTCTTCACACAGGGCATCTGCCAATAAACGGGCAACGACATGGGCACCATGAACATTATAATGGGTATTGTCCTGACGCCCATCAGGCACACTGGCTTCCTCTCCTGGCAAGAACCACATGTGCAGTTTCTTGGAGGCCTCCGTCCCCAGCCCCTGTTCGAGATTGTGGGTAATCTGGTTAGCATCGATAAAATGGACATGCATACGTTGAGCCACATCGCGAGGCGCAACGCGATAGAGACCATGTGTATCGACGAGGGAATCACCTTCGACCAGTCCCTGAGCATCCTTGAAAGTCGTGGAACGAAGTGATTCATCGTCATCACTCTTAGGTGCCACCTTGGCGAAGTTGCGGCGCACGACACAGTTCATCAGCACGGGAATCCCCCCATGCTCTCGAGTCTCACGCACATACTTTGCCAGATTATAGTCGAAAGTAGAACCAGGATCTGTATGGCGAGCAGCCCCTGTTTTCTCGTCATTATGTCCGAACTGAATAATCACATAGTCACCAGGCTTGATACGCTCTATGACCTTGTCCCAACGCCCCTCGTTGATAAAACTCAGCGAGGAACGTCCATTGACAGCATGATTGTCTATAATGATATTGTCATCAAAGTAGCACTGAAGCGCCATACCCCATCCCCGTTCTTGTTTGCCACCAGAGATATCCTTATTGGCAGCAGTAGAATCGCCAATAATGAAAATTGTCGTGGTCTTGTCGGGCACTGCCGAGGTCAGCAGCAAGGCTGCGGCAAAAGCGAAAAAAGACTTCACCAGTTTCATAAGATAGCCTTCATCATTTCCTCGGGGGTAACAAGCGTCTGCTCGCCCGTCTCCATGTTCTTGAGTGTCAACTTGCCTGCTGCCATCTCATTTTCACCAACCAGGGCGACAAAGGGGATCTGCTTGGCATTAGCATACGCCATCTGCTTCTTCATCTTCGATGAATCGGGGAAGATCTCTGTGCGGATGCCAGCCTCACGCATCTTTGCGACAATGGGCAGACAATAGGCCGTTTCCTTTTCACCAAAGTTAATGAAGAGCAACTGGGTACCGTTGGTTGCATCTTTCGGATAACACTCAAGGGTATTGAGCACGTCGAAGATACGATCCACGCCAAAGGAGATGCCAACGCCAGAGATGCCTGGCATGCCAAAGATACCCGTCAGGTTATCATAACGACCGCCACCCGTGATAGAGCCTATCTGAACGTCAAGGGCCTTCACTTCAAAGATGGCTCCTGTATAGTAGTTCAGTCCGCGGGCCAATGTCAGGTCAAGTTGCATCTCGTTCTTCAAACCGAGCGTTTTCAGCACATCGAGGATATAACGGGTTTCCTCTACGCCTTTCAGGCCCGTCTCACTGGAAGCGAGCACATCTGCAATGGTATCAAGTTTCTCGTCGTTGGTACCCTCAAGAGTAATAATGGGCTGGAGTTTGGTAATCTGGTCTTCAGAGAGACCATCTTCGCGGAGTTCCTGATTCACATTGTCAAGACCGATCTTATCCAGTTTATCAATAGCCACAGTGATATCAACGATCTTGTCTGCTGCCCCGATGACCTCGGCGATTCCCGTGAGGATCTTACGATTGTTAATCTTTATCTGCACGCGCACGCCAAAGCGGGAGAACACGGTATCGACTATTTGCATCAGTTCCACCTCATTGAGGAGAGAGTTTGACCCCACGATGTCGCCATCAAACTGCCAGAACTCGCGATAGCGGCCCTTCTGCGGACGGTCTGCACGCCACACAGGCTGCATTTGATAGCGCTTGAAGGGTAACTGGATTTCATCGCGGTGCATTACCACGTAACGGGCAAAGGGAACGGTCAGGTCGTAGCGAAGTCCCTTCTCGCAGAGTTTGGCTGCCAGATGGAGGGCATTGCGCTCTTTCAGTTCCTCATCAGAGGTCTTGGATAGGAAATCACCACTGTTCAGCACTTTGAAGAGCAGTTTGTCACCCTCCTCGCCGTATTTGCCCATCAGCGTTCCGAGCGTTTCCATCGCTGGCGTCTCGATCTGCTGGAAACCATAGAGTTGATAAACTTGCTTGATTGTATCGAAGATATAATTACGCTTTGCCATCTCCACAGGGGAGAAGTCACGCGTACCTTTTGGAATACTGGGTTTCTGTGCCATTTATTTACGAACGATAGTCTGGTCGCGGTCTGGACCAATAGAAATAATCTTAATAGGTGTTTCGAGTTCCTTCTCCAAGAAGGCGATATAGTCCTTGAACGCCTTGGGGAACTGGTCTTCGGAGGTAAATTGGGTCATGTCGGTCTTCCAGCCGGGCAACTCCTGATAGACTGGTTCGATACCCTCCTCTATGTTATATGGGAAATAATCGATTTCAATGCCGTTTTGCTTATAGGCCACACATGCCTTGATGGTATCAAATCCATCAAGCACATCACTCTTCATCATGATCAGTTGGGTAACGCCATTCACCATAATAGAGTATTTCAGCGCCACGAGGTCAATCCACCCGCAACGGCGCTCACGTCCCGTCACGGCACCATATTCATGACCGAGATCACGAATCGTCTTACCCGTTTCGTCGAACAGTTCCGTGGGGAATGGTCCTGCCCCAACACGTGTACAATAAGCCTTCATGATACCATAGACTTCGCCAATCTTGTTAGGACCGATACCCAGTCCAGTGCAGGCACCTGCACAGATGGTATTGGAAGAGGTAACAAATGGATAGGAACCAAAATCCACATCAAGCATTGTTCCCTGGGCACCCTCACAGAGTACGCTCTTGCCGCTCTTGAGGATATTGTTGATCTCATGCTCAGAATCAACTATAGGGAATTGCCGCAGATACTCGATGCCCTCGAGCCACTTCTTCTCGACCTCGGTGATGTCATATTCGTAGTTGAGCGATTTCAGGATAGCCTCGTGACGAGCCTTTGCCTTGGCGTATTTCTCATCGAAGTTCTCCAGGATATCCCCCACACGAAGACCATTGCGAGAGACCTTATCCGTGTAAGTCGGGCCTATGCCTTTTCCTGTAGTACCCACCTTATTCTTCCCTTTCTGCGCCTCGTATGCAGCATCCAGCACACGATGGGTCGGCATGATCAGATGTGCCTTCTTCGAGATATGCAGGCGCTCATGTAGGTTATGCCCGCTGGCTTCCAGGGCTTTAGCCTCCTCCATGAAGAGATCTGGTGCCAGTACCACACCATTACCAATGATGTTCACCTTACCACCCTGAAAGATACCTGACGGAATAGAGCGCAGTACGTACTTCTGTCCTTCAAACTCCAATGTGTGTCCGGCATTGGGACCTCCCTGGAAACGAGCAACCACATCGTACTTGGGGGTCAGCACATCGACCACCTTACCTTTTCCTTCGTCGCCCCACTGCAGACCGAGCAGGACATCAACTTTTCCCTTGTTCATAATCGTTTATTTGTTCTGTTTTTGATTTTCTCTTTGTGTTACTCTTTCCCTTCTCCTGAACTTTACTCTTGCTCATCTTCTTACGCCTGGAGATCTTCGTCTGGCAGGAACTGCACACCCCATAGACATAGAGCGTGAAGCCATCCTTACGGAAACGCTTCAGGCGCATATTATCGACAGCCATAATGATTTCCGGCGACTTCACCTCTGTCACCTTGCCACACATGGTGCATATCTGGTGGCAGTGACTGTTATTGTCATAGCAAGCCTCGTATTTCGTCGTACCTTGAAACCTGTGTCGTATAACCAATCGCAATTCCAGAAACAGGTTCAAAGTATTATATAAGGTAGCCCTGCTTACCGGGAAACTCAGTTCATTACCGAGTTTATCACTCAATTCTTCCAAAGTAAAATGGCCACTGATACTATATATCGCTTTTAGAATGGTGTATCGCTCTGGTGTCTTGCGATGATTATTCATCTCAAGATAGTTATCCAATATACGTTCAACAGCCGTCAAAACACTTTCTTTCATCCAATTTTCTTAGAAAACCGCACAAAGGTACACATTTTCGTGGAAACAAAAGAGAGTTAATTTATAAAATTTCTAAATTAGCCTGTTTTAGTGCGCTTTTGGCAATCCGCTCATACACCAGTCCCAGTTCCATAAAGCGCATCATACTCGACATGGCCGCTTTCCTGACAGGGAGGCTTGCTCCCTGAAGTGCCACAAGTGCCTGGTCGATAAACTCGTTGATGCCGCGCTCATTTGGTTCCTGCTTGTTCATGAACAAACGTGTGATTATATGGAAACCACATAGTTGATAAAGTTCCTTATCGGCTGCCATCCAGGTATAAGCCTTGTCTGCAGCAAAGGGCAAGTACTGAAACAAGTTGAACGACGCCTGTTCTGCTATCTCCTGAGTAGGCACCTGCTCCATCCAGATGTCGATGACCTCAGGCAAAACCTGATCTGGCGGCATTATCATCGTGGCCAGGATCTTACACTCGCGGACATTCTCTTTCCAGAGCGCAATGGCAAGGTCGTAATCCTTGCCAATTTCCTCAGCCTTCTCCTTTAAGCGGGGTAAGGTGGCACCCCAGTTAAGGTGATAGTCCAAGCCCTTCTCACGCATAGACTGAGCAACCGCTCCATCCATCATCAAGCGGAACGACTGTTTGATCTCCTTCACTTGCTTTTGTATATCCATATCAGATCAAAGTCGCATATTCAGAACTATAACGGAGCATCTGGTGAGCGTAACTCTCGCTGTAGTTAAGTTGTATATCACTTATCTCACCATCAGGACCATAGACAGGAAGCATCATGGGGTTGACAAATCCTTTGTACGGGGCAAGATTCAGGCGTTGGTAACGCTCGAGCACTTCCGCATGGAGGACAGGGTCAATGTTCACGGCGTAGCGTTCCACCAGTTGGCGGGCTGCCTCATAGTCGCCTTCACTCTTGATACGCTGGACTTCGGCCAACAGACGGGCGATCAGTAAGCGCAGTTGCTCATAATCCTTGATTTCGATATATGTCTTATCATTGCGCCTGACAAATGTGATGGCATCGCCGTTATCATAACACCAATGTGCAATCAGTGCCCTGTTGCGCATGTGTGCTTCCTCTATCTTCCTACCAGGTGTGATGCGGATCAACTGGGTCATCAGCCCATTCATCATATAGGTATAATACTGTGCCTTGTAGGCTTCCCCATCTGGCAAGAGTCCGAGTTCGACGAGTTTCTGATCCGCAATATAATAGAGTCCGAAGAGATCGGCTCTTGCCTCCTCTATGGTATTGCCGTATGCCTTCAGTGCATCAGGATCGACACCCGACAGCAACTGACCGCTACCGTGGCCAAGGCACTCATGCAGGTCAGTATGCAAATCATCACAGATGTCTCCGTATTGATCGATAAGACGCAGCGTGTCCTCATCAATGACGAATTCTTCTTTGAAGCCGTTGCCGTGAGATGCCTTATTATAGGCATCAGTTATATTACTGATGGTGATGCTTTTCGAACCGTATTGGGCACGGATCCAGTCGGCATTCGGCAGATTGATGCCAATGGCTGTAGATGGATACTCATCACCTCCCAACATGGCGGCACATATTACATTAGCAGAAACTCCCTTGACTACAGGCTTGCGAAAACGCGGATCTACTGGAGAGTGGTCCTCAAACCACTGGGCATAACGGCTGATGGTCTGGGTACGCTTTGTGGCTTCCTCGTCGATATACTCCACCAAGCCCTCCCATGACCCTTTCAGTCCCAAGGGATCGCCATAGACCTCAATAAAACCATTGATGAAATCTATGGTAGAATCTTGATCCCGAAGCCATTCAATGCAATATTCATTAAAAATATCCAAACTCCCTGATCTGTAATAACTTATAAGAAGGCTTATAACCTTTTTCTGCTGGTCGTTTTCAGAGACTTCCTTGGCTTTCTCTAACCAATAGACTATATGAGCGATGGCATTTGCATATTTGCCGTTTAAGCACCAGACTTGTTCATAGATCTTTCCATCCTCTTTGACTAAAGTAGAGTTCAATCCGTATGAAGGAGGCTCCGGAGAGTCTGCATTCGCGCTCTTCATCTGTGAATAGAAGGACTCTGCTTCTGCCTGTGTCACACCATCATAGAAATGACAGGCAGAAGTCTTCAGCAAGTCCTCGCCATCGGCCTTGTTGACACGCATAGGTAAAATATTCTCGTCAAAGATCACAGGGAAAACCTCATGACAGAACTGTTCTAAAGTCTCTCCTTCCCTTAAAGGCAACTGACGGACATCTACCTGCCCAAGTTGGTCGCGAAGCCAACTTTGAGAAAAACCAGGCTTGAACTTTTCGCAACCGTAATGATGATGGATACCGCTGGAAAACCACAACCGTTTTAAATAGACTTCCATGGCCTTGAAATCCTCCGAATCCCGGGGGATGGTATAGTCACAATATACAACCTCCAGCATCTTTCTGATACGGAGATTGTATTTCCCAAATTGATCGAATGTAATATCTCTTCCAAAAAGTGCGGCTTTCGACAAATAATATACTAATTTCTTCTGCTTGAGAGTTAATTTATCAAAGCCATTCAATCGGTATCTCAGCAATTGCAAATCAGCAAACCGCTCATCTTGATATAAAAAATCCACAGAACTACTATCCTTACGATTTATATTCTTTTACTTTTTTTGAAGGTTTAGCCAACATAGCCGGGTGCTGCTTGAGGTGCTGCAGACGATAGTCACGCGGCGTTATGCCTACAACGCGATAAAAAGATGCGTAGAACGACTGGCGATTGGCAAAGCCCACCATGTCACTTACCTCTTCCATACGCAACTCCTGATATCGCTTATCCACCAAGATTGTCATGGCCTCCTCAATACGATACTTGTTCACAAAAGAAGTGTAATTCATGTGAAAGCGCACATTGACGACAGCCGAAATGTAACGGGTATTAGTTCCGAGGTCCTCAGCCAGTCTCTTCGCTGAATAATCCTTGTCCCGATACTTTTTTTGCATCACGATGATATTCAGGATCTTTTCCTGCATTTCATCCATCATCCGAGGGCTTACAAGACTCCTGTAAGCAGCCTCTTTTTCTTTCTTCTCTGTAATGTTGTACTTACTCATCTTCACAAGCGGTTTGTTGATTAATGCGCAAATATACAAAAAAAATTTGGAATTTACCACTTTTTTTGTCAAAAATAACAAAAAAAGATGTATCTTTGTACAAATTTTTGTTTTTATGGATATCTTAGAGGCCCTAAAACGATATTTTGGATATAATTCCTTCAGACAAAACCAAGAAGAAATCATCCGCCATGTGATACTTGGACATGACGCATTGGTACTCATGCCAACAGGAGGGGGAAAAAGTATATGCTATCAGATTCCTGCCGTGACAATGCCTGGTACGGCCATCGTCATCTCGCCATTGATAAGCCTGATGAAAGACCAGGTAGAAGCCCTACAGGCGAATGGCATCAAGGCAGAGGCGCTGAACAGCAGCAATGACAGTACCACCGATATGCTGATACGTCGCAAGTGCGTGAATGGCGACATCAAGATCCTCTATATCTCCCCCGAGCGGATTGTCTCAGAGATAGACTATCTGCTCAGCCACATACGGATTTCCCTTTTTGCCATCGACGAAGCCCACTGCATCAGCCAATGGGGACACGACTTCAGACCTGAATACATGCAACTGGGCATCCTGAGGGACAAGTTTCCCGATACGCCTATCATGGCACTGACGGCCACTGCCGATAAGATTACGAGACAGGACATCATCCAACAACTAAACCTCCGCGATGCACGCGAATTCATTTCCAGTTTTGACCGTCCGAACCTAAGCCTATCCGTCAAACGCGGATACAAGGCGACTGAGAAGATGCACTTCATACTGAATTTCATCAAGGCCAGGCCCTTTGATCCTGGTATCATCTATTGCCTCAGCAGGAAGACGACTGAAAAGGTGGCCTCAGACCTTTGCAAGAAGGGCATCAATGCTGCTTCCTACCACGCTGGCATGTCCCCACACGATCGTAGTCAGACACAAGAACGATTCAAGAATGACCAATTGCAGGTGGTCTGCGCCACCATTGCATTTGGCATGGGCATAGACAAAGGCAACGTCCGCTGGGTCATCCACTACAACATGCCCAAGAGCATCGAGAGTTTCTACCAGGAGATCGGGCGCGCAGGAAGAGACGGAGCACCAGCAGACACCATCCTCTTCTATTCACTTGCTGACATCATACAACTGACGGAATTCGCACGCCAGAGCGGACAACAGGAAATCAACATGGGTAAACTGCGGAGGATGCAGGAATACGCGGAATCCAATGTCTGCCGAAGGAGAATCCTGCTCAACTATTTTAGTGAACAGACTGATCATGACTGCGGCAACTGCGACGTATGCAAGAATCCTCCGATGCATTTTGACGGCACGCGCTATGTCCAGATGGCCCTAAGTGCCATCAAGAGAACAAACGAAGAAATTCGCGTCGCTACGGTGATAGAGATACTGAAAGGCATGCGCTCCCCCACTGTCGTCCGACATGGGTATGACCAATTGAAGACTTTCGGCGTAGGCAAAGACGTAGCCACAAACGACTGGCAGGACTATCTCCTGCAGATGTTACAGATGGGATTCATCGAAATTGCATACAATGATGGCAACAAGGTTAAGATTACTGACATCGGCAACAATGTGCTCTTTGGCAAGAAGTGCGCTCAACTGTGCGTGATTGACCACAATGCCAAAGAGGAGACAAAAGTCAAGCCTAAACTGAAGTTAGAGATTCCTGCAATTACCATTCCTGGGCTTCCCCCGACAACAGGCATTGAAGACCCAAAACTGTTCGAGGCCCTCCGCACACTCCGAATGACCTGTGCGAATGAAGAGGGCTTTCCTCCGTACATCATCTTCAGCGATAAAGTGCTCCATTCACTGGCCACCATCAAGCCGACGACCCTTGAACAATTTGGCAACATCGCAGGTATCGGAGAACACAAAAAGAAGAAATACGGCATCCGGTTTGTCAGCCTCATACAAAAATATATTTAATGACATTCTTACACTAAAAAAGAGAAGAAAAAGGGAAAAATAAACTAAAAAACTCCCAAAAGTGTCACTTTTTGTAAAAATCTGACTCAGAATGTCACTTTTGTGCATTTTTTTTCTTACCTTTGCAAAGCAAAAACATCCAAGAATGGCAAAGAAAAAAATATTGTTTATCAATCAGGAGATCTCTCCATACGTCCCAGACAATTTCCTGTCGCTCATGGGCAAAGATCTCCCGCAGGCCATGCAAGAGCGAAATCATGAGATTCGTACGTTCATGCCCAAATGGGGCACTATCAATGAGCGCCGTGGTCAACTGCACGAAGTCATCCGTCTTTCTGGCATGAATCTCATCATCGATGATACAGACCACCCATTGATCATCAAGGTCGCCTCGATTCCGTCTGCGAGAATACAAGTCTATTTCATCGACAATGACGACTATTTCGGGAAGAGACTGATGGACAAGGACGAGCAGGGAGAGGATTACCCTGATAATGGTGAGCGGGCTATTTTCTTTGCACGCGGCGTGCTTGAGACAGTCAAGAAACTGCGCTGGATACCTGATGTCATCCACTGTCAGGGTTGGATGAGCGCCATCGTCCCCCTGTATGTCAAGACGGCCTATCATGACGAGCCCTCTTTTGCTGACACGAAGGTGGTAACCTCCCTCTTCTCGAAAGACCTGGGAATGGAACTCGGTACCAATTTCAAGAAATGTCTGGAATTCCGAGAGGCTAAAGCGGAGTTGCTACATGTATATCAGGATAATTTCGACTTTAAGGAACTGGGCAAACTGGCCATCGACTATAGTGATGGTATTGTCCAGGCCGCACCAGATGTCAATGCCGATCTCCTAAACTATGCCAAGGGAAAGAACATTCCCATTCTTGGCTATCATGAAGATTTTGCTGACGCGTATGAACAATTCTACGATCAACTCTTCCCTGAAGAAGTTGAATAAGAAGATATAATATAATTCACACATGAAATCAAGATTGTTTACAGCGATTGCATTCACCGCAATGGCGTTATTTTCTTGCAATGAAGACACAGGAGTGATTGGCTCCTCCTTGACAGATGAGGTTGATGTTCTTGACCTATCGACAGGAATCTATCATGCTGCATCGAGATCCATTCTCTCCGATTCGATTTATGCCCGTAATTATGACTGCTACTTCGGCAGGGTGAAGGATCCAGAGACTGGCACCTACGTCACAAGCGAATTCATGGCCCAGTTCAATATGATGGAGGACATGACCCTGCCCAGCAAGGAAAACATCCTGTCAAAGTCAGAAGACGGTGAGGTCGGCGCTGACTCCTGCGAAATCTGGCTTTACTTTGACAAGAACCTCTGCTATGGTGATACGCTCACGCCCATAAAGATGAGAATGCTTGAACTGAATAAGCCGATGGATGACCAGATGACTTATTACAGTAACTATGACCCGATCAAGGAGGGCTATATCAGAGAGGGAGGATTGAAGCATGACCTTGCGTTCTCACTGTCAAACCTTACCTATTCGGACTCTATCCGCAAACTGTCTTCCTATACGGATATTGCACGTCTTTCGCTTAACAGCCCATACACAGACAAGAACGGGAAGACCTATGACAACTATGGCACGTACATACTGCGCTCATATTATGAATCGCCAAGGTTCTTTAAGAACTCCTATAACTTCGTGCACAATGTCTGCCCAGGATTCTTCTTCCAGTTCAACGACGGATTGGGCGTCATGGCAAAACTGAGCGACATCGAGTTACGTATGTACTATCACTACAAAAAGGATACGACAATCTACTATAGCATATTGAGAATGGGTTCTACGCCCGAGGTACTGCAGACCACCAAGATCACGAATGATGAAGAGGGTCTCAAGAGACTGATTGCAGACGATGATTGCACATATCTGAAGACCCCAGCAGGAATCTTTACGGAGATTACCCTTCCTATTGATGATATCTTGTCACAAGAGCACAACAGGGACTCGCTGCTCTCCGTCAGCATGACACTACAGCACATCAACAGTTCCAATCCGAAGAGCAACTACCTGTTAGATGAGCCTACCTCCGTACTGATGGTCATGAAGGATAGTCTTTATTCCTTCTTCGAGAAAGAGAAGACGTATGACTTCAGAAGCGCATTTGTTGCTGACCTGCTGACGAACAACTATACTTTCAGGAATATTGGCAACCTCGTGAGCCTGATGTACCAGAATAAGTTCGTTGGAGAACTGTCTGACCCTGACTGGCTCAACAAGCATCCCAACTGGAACAAGGTGGTCATTGTACCAATAGCCTCCAACTCAGTCACAGTATCCACCTCTTCGATTCTCTTTGCCCTCAGCAACGAGATGGGGCTGTCGAGCGTCAAATTGGTAGGAGGGCCGCATAATCCCATTGAGGTGAAAGTGATATATGCTAAATTCAAAGACAGGGAATAATGGCTGACGGATACCTGGAAAAGCATCGCGAAGAATACGAGAAGCGGAAGGCGGAATGGCTTCGGAAGAAGAAGCATCTGCCTAAAACAAATAGAGAATTAGAGCGCCCCGTTGATGAGGCGCTCTAATTCTAATTCCTATCCAAGAATCTTGAACTTGGCAAACTTCAGAAGCAACTGCTTGGTGCCAGCATGGCGGAACTGAACGGTTGCCTTGGTATTCTCGCCCGTACCTTCAATCCTGACGACCTCACCAACGCCGAAGCGCTGATGCTCGATCGTTGACCCCTCATGAAGATCAGCAGCACTGGGTTCTGTAGCCATCTTCCTGGGTGCCACAGCATTATAGACGCGCTTGAAATTAGGGCCAAAGGGATCAACGGGCTTCTCAGGCTGGCGGGGAGCGACAGCACGGGGCTTGGGATCGGCCTTGAACTGCGTAGCCACAGGACGAGGATTCTGCATCCATCCGCTGCTACGGCTTCCTCCAAAGGGCAGCACATCCCCACCCTTCTCGCCCTGCGTATCCAGCAGCCCTGGGTCAATGTCGCGGATAAAGCGCGATGGCGTGTCATACTCCATCCTGCCATAGCGCCAGCGGTTCTGGGCACAGGTCAATATACAATGTTTCTCTGCCCGTGTGATGGCAACATAGAGCAAGCGGCGCTCCTCCTCCAGTTCACGTATGGAGTTGATAGACATCGGAGACGGAAAGATATTCTCCTCCAGTCCTACCACGAAGACTGTAGGGAACTCCAGTCCCTTTGCAGAGTGAATGGTCATCAGCGTCACCTTGTCGTTGGAGTCGCCATTGTCGCTGTCGAGGTCAGTCAGCAATGCCACTTCCTGTAAGAAGTCTGGCAGATAGGTCTCTTCACCCAGGTCTTCCTCCCTACGGCTCTCCACGAAGTCCTGCATACCACTCAGGAATTCCTCCAGGTTCTCCTGCCTTGAGATGTCCTCTGGATCACGTCCACTATAGATATCCTTGCTGATGCCTGAGTTCATGATAATATCATGTCCCAAGGTGTATGCATCCTCCGTCGTAATCCTGGCCATCCAGCCTTCGATGAGTTCGCGGAAGTTCTGCAACTTCGTCATCGTGGCTTTGCTCACATCCATGGGGAAGAGCACAGGTTCCTTGATGACCTGCCATAGACTGACGCCATAGTTCTGTGCCGTCTGGATGATCTTGCCCACCGTCGTGTCGCCAATGCCCCTTGCAGGATAGTTCACGATTCGCTTGAAGGCTTCCTCGTCATCTGGATTGGCAATCAGGCGGAAATAGGCAATCACGTCCTTGATCTCCTTGCGCTGGTAGAAACTCAGTCCGCCATAGATGCGATACGGGATGCTGTCCTTACGCATCTGTTCCTCGAAACTGCGGCTTTGGGAGTTCGTACGATAGAGGATGGCAAAGTCACTCCAGTTACAATGATCCTGGCGACGGATGCGCTTGATGTCCTGTGTCACGATCATCGCCTCTTCCTTGTCACTATAGGCAGGCTTCAGTTGTAGCCGCTCGCCATGCTCATTCTTCGAGAAGACATTCTTCGGGATCTGCCGCTCATTACGACGGATCAGTGAGTTGGCGGCCTGTACGATCAGTTGCGTCGAACGGTAGTTCTGCTCCAACTTAAAGAGTCTGGCATCTGTATATTGACTCTGGAAGTTCAGGATATTATCGATATTCGCCCCACGGAAACTATAGATGCTCTGGGCATCGTCGCCCACCACGCAGACCCGCTGGCGCTCCTTCGTCAGTTGCCAGACGATGGCCTGCTGGGCATAGTTGGTATCCTGATACTCATCGACGAGCACGAACTGGAACTTCTCCGCATATTTCTGGCGCACATCCTCATGGTTCTGGAAGAGCAGCCACGTCTGCACCAGCAGATCGTCAAAGTCCATCGCATTAGCCTGACGACACCTTTCCGCGTACCTTATATATATATTTGGGACCTGCGGACGCTTCTGCTGGGCATCATCCTGAGCCCAGGCACTCTCCTGATACTGAAGGGGGAGCAACAGGTGGTTTTTCGCCATCGAGATACGGTCTGCCACGGAGGCAGGCTTATAGACCTTGTCATAGACCTCGTCGTCCAACTGCATCTCCTTGATGATGGTCTTCACCAGCGAGCGGGCATCACTCTGGTCATAGATGGTAAAGTTCGGACTGAAGCCTATCTTGTCAGCCTCTGCCCGCAGGATACGGACAAAGACGCTATGGAAAGTACCCATTTGCAGATAGCGGGCCTGCTCGTTACCCACGAGTCGCCCTATACGCTCCTTCATCTCTCGCGCCGCCTTGTTGGTAAATGTCAGGGCGAGGATCTGCCAGGGCTTCATCCCTTGTTGCAGGAGCCACGCAATCTTATAGGTCAATACCCGCGTCTTGCCAGAGCCGGCACCAGCGATCACCAGACTCGGCCCGTCGCAGAAGAGCACCGCCTCGCGCTGGCTATCATTCAACTGTTGTAAAATATCGTTGTCCAATCTGTTTATTATTATTTCTTACAGCACTATCCTATCTAAATCGTCTGGCACCCAGACTTGACCGCTGAATATCGTCTTGGCCTCGTCGGAATGTCAGTTTACTAATATTCTATCTCTACTCTGGAACCATCTTAAATCTCTTTCATATACCCGCTGATTCCGCTTGCAAAATTAACGAAATTATTGGAATCATCCAAATATCACACTTACTTTTCCTGTATTTCGTGGATAATTTGCGCATCAGATACGCCATCAACTACTCAGATTTCTTATGAAGAAATTATAAATAACTAAATAAAACCTTCACCCCTTCACATTCTAATGTAAATTATTGGAAATGAACAATTTAATTATGTAATATTTTGGCATATACCTTCACATTCATTCACCAACATTCACACATGAAGGAAGAGATGCAATGAAACAGTCGTTTTGTAGATTATATGCAGAGGCTTTCGCTTGAAAACAAACAGGCTTCGTCTGGAGATAGACAGGCTTCTCTTGAAAATTACAAGGCTCTTTTTGCACAAGAGGAGCCACTTCTCGAGAGAAAAGTGCCACTTTTTGGGAGAAAAGTGGCACTTATTCAAGCAATTCAAGTTGTTTTTACTTGAAAATGTGAAGGCTTGTGAATGATAATGCCATGGAATATCATAAATAACATATTGATTACAAACAAGTTAAATATTTGTGTGAAGGGTGAAGGATAAAAATAAATTAAAAAAATCTAATGTGACTTCATAACCAGCGAATTCTATACAGATTCATTAGCAGGATTAGTATGGCAAAAGACAACACTTATTTCCCGAAAAGTTTGGTAGTTTCATGGAAAAGCCTTATCTTTGCACCTAATCACTGGCACAATGGCCTCAGCGGAGTCCGCCAGTGAGACTTTCGTGGGTAAAAAAATATAGCGATTGTGCTATTCGGTGATGTCCCTGAACCTAGCAACTTCATACGACATCTAAAACACGAATTAGTACCATCTCTACGCTGATAGGCGTGGACTGGACTTTTCGTTTTAGATGGGTTTTGCTAGGACCTTGGGACATCGATAAGGGCGGTTTCACGCTTTTTTCGTGTCCTGAGGTCTTATAGCGAAGACCCATTATCATAGATTGCATCAATTTTAATAGAAATTAATAAAACCGAAAAATTATGAGAAAATCATTATTAACTCTTTTATTACTTTTAAGTAGTATCAGTAGTATTGAAGCTCAAAATGTTTTATCACCTGGAGAACCATATCCCGTTTATTGCACAATAATGGGATATAACTTTTGGGGCGTAGGTAAAGTAAAAGTTAAGCTTGACTTAGGTGCGACTTCCAGCAGTAGGGATTTTGAATCTCTCTACGACAAAGAGACAGGAAAGAAGATTAAATTCAATACAATGATGGACGTGATTAATTATATGTCTAAAAGAGGATGGGTACTTGATCATGTAACATGTTATCAAGAAAATGGGCTTAGTAAGGATAATGTTATGCACTACATTATGAAGAAAATGGTTAAAACCGATGAGGAAATCCGTGAGGGGATTCAAACAATTGTAGATTAAACCAAATGTTGTGAGGTATCAGTTTTACGCCTCAGCCTTGGCACCCGAAATCGACCGTCTTGTCTATCACCTCTACGGCCTGGCCTACGATGAAGTGTTGATAGTAGACCCAGATACACCAATAACAAGAGAAGAATATGAAAACCCAAAATAAGATAATATGTCACGACTTAGCGATTTATACAAGGCAATGGAAACATTGCGTAAAGAAGGGGTCTCAACTGATGACCTCGAACAGAAAGTAGGAGAACTGGAGGAAGAAATAATCAAGAAAGAGATTCTCCCTGTAGTAACAGAGACGATCGCTCCTGCCCTGAAACAGGTGCAACGGGAATTGGTGCTGGTGGTGGACTATAATCCCAATAGTCCTATTAGCGTGCATCTGTCTCGTAAGACGAACATCACGGCACTGCTGGATGCGAAGATTATGGAGATTGATCCGCAAGTGGAGCATAAAACAGGAAAGAAGCATGAAAAGCCTATCGAGCGGATGAACGGCAAAACGGTGTTAAGAGTGACTTTCCCTGATGGCACTGTGATAGCAGACAAGAAGGCAAAGGTGACTTTTGCTGAAACCATCAAGCGTATAGGACTGATGCGAGTGCGTAATCTTGGTATTTCGTTCTGTCATGTACCACTTGTTTCTAATACCCTCGATAATAAGTATGGCAGTACCCAAATTCCAGTAGGCAACGGCCTATATGTGATGACTCATAGCAGCACTCACGATAAGAAGAAACAACTCGACAAGATTGCTAAAGAATTGGGTATAAAGCTGATCGTAGAAGAGATATAATAAAAAGATAGGTAATATGAGTATTATATTTATAATTATTGCATGCTGGTATATAGGAGGTTTGCTCCTAAAAAAGTGAAGATAAATAAACTATGTCACAGCGTGCCTTGTCACAGCGTGCCTGGCACCTTGTGGCGCGAGCCAATCATTTGTCATCATAATGCCCATAGGCAGAGAGTACGTCGACATATACTTCCGTCTCAAAAATTTCATAGATGAGACGGTGTTTCTTCGTGATAGTCCTGCTCCACTGCCCGCTGCGGTCACCCTTCAACGGTTCAGGATGGCCTGTACCTGTCCGAGGGTGATATACCAGTTCGTTGAGCAGTTTAACAGCTTTCTTAAAGGCTGCTGGTTCACTGCGACGCAACTTGGCCAAATCCTCCTCTGCTTTCTCAGAGTAAACGATGTCATACATGGTCAAAGCGAGTTAAGCCAAGCATTCATTTCTTCTGGATTGGAAAAGCGTTTTCCTTTACCCTGCCTGATTTCCTCACGAGCCTCATCTACACGGGCAAAGAATTCCTCCTTTGTCATTAGTGTGGGATCAGCCTCGCGCTCCTTCACTAACTTACGAAGATACTTGGCAACACGCTTGAGCATGGTCTCGCTCTCGGCAAGAGTACCCAAATTGCGTAATATTTCGGCATTCAATGCGCCTGTCTGTGCAGCTGTCATAACTCTAGTGGTTTTATTGCTGCTGCAAAATTAAGAAAAATATTCGGAATAACAAGATAATTGGAATAAAAACAATAAAAAAATGACGATATGACAAAACTTGAGAAATTATACAGTTTCATTGAAAACTCTCGCACTCACAGCGTGCCTGACACCTTGTGATATTGTTCCCTACGAAACATATGCCAACGGACAGCAACTGACAGTCACGATGAAGGACAAAATGGTCGAGTTGGCCGAAGTCGTTGTAGGCAAGAAAAACAAGCCACAGAAAATTGCAGGTAAAGCTATCAGTGGGCCGGTGGCATCATTCCGTGGAAAGGGCAAGGTTGATGGCACAGAATGGGGGCCTGTGTTCAAAAGCAAGAAGGATTACGTCATCAGCAATATCTTGCTGACCATTAAAGGCATCTCATACCAATGGTGCGTGCTTAGTTTCAATATCTATGAGATACAGGGCAACAAGTTTGTGAACATCCTCAATAAGCCAATCTACCACAGGATCGAGAAAAGAAACGGCAAGCAGCGACTCGACATCCAACCAGAAGAAACCATCGTGCTGAGAGGGAAAAGGAAATACTACATTAGTTTAATGGTAGTTGACAGCGACCGCTATGGCATTCTTGATATGCAATCACAATTCAAAACCAGTTATGCTCGTAGTATCACCAAAGGTAAGAAGCGAAAACTGCCCATCGGGCCAGCAATTCAGGTGAAAGGGTATGAAATTGAACAATAACTCGGTACAATTGTAAAGGGACTTGCCCACTTTTGAGCAAGTCCCTTACATTATATCAGAGAGTCAATTTACTCTTCGACGGCAGCCTGCGCGGCGGCGAGGCGGGCGATAGGCACGCGGAACGGAGAACAAGATGCATAGTTCATGCCAATCTTAGCGCAGAACTTCACTGAACTGGGCTCACCACCGTGCTCACCGCAGATACCACAGCGCAGTTCGGGACGAACTTCACGACCTGCCTTCACGGCGTATTTGATGAGTTTACCGACACCCTTCTGGTCAAGCACCTGGAACGGGTCAACCTTCAGGATCTTCTTGTCGAGATAGACGGGCAGGAACGAAGCGATATCGTCGCGACTGTAACCGAAGGTCATCTGAGTCAGGTCGTTAGTACCGAATGAGAAGTACTGAGCCTCTGTTGCGATGCGATCAGCAGTCAGGGCAGCACGAGGAATCTCAATCATTGTACCGATCTCGAACTCAACCTCGATGCCATACTCCTGGAATACCTCCTTAGCGGCGTACTGGATGACCTCCTTCTGCTGCTTCAACTCATAGAGAGTACCAATCAGCGGAACCATAATCTCGGGCATCGGGTTCTTACCCTCCTTCTTCAGTTCACAGGCAGCACCCAGGATAGCCTTGGTCTGCATGGCTGTAATCTCGGGGAAGGTGATTCCCAGACGGCAGCCACGGTGACCAAGCATCGGGTTGTTCTCTGCCAGAGAATCGACACGGCGCTTGATGTCCTCTACGCTCACGCCCATCTCCTTGGCCATTGTCTCCTGACCAGCCAGATCGTGGGGAACGAACTCATGGAGAGGAGGATCGAGCAGACGGATGTTCACGGGCAGACCGTCCATAGCCTCAAGGATACCCTTGAAGTCAGCCTTCTGGTAGGGCAACAACTTGGCCAGGGCCTTCTCGCGTCCAGCAACGCTGTCGGCAAGAATCATCTCACGCATGGCGATGATCTTCTTATCCTCGAAGAACATGTGCTCCGTACGGGTCAGACCAATACCCTTGGCACCAAACTCACGAGCCAACTTAGCATCGTGTGGCGTGTCAGCATTGGTGCGAACCTGCAGTTTCGTATATTTGTCGCAGAGGTCCATCAGTTCCTTGAAGTCGCCACTGAGTTCGGCAGCCTTCGTGGGAACCTCACCAGCATAAACCTGACCTGTAGAACCGTTCAGTGAGATATAGTCACCCTCCTTATATACAGTGCCGTCGATCTCTACGGTCTTGTCCTTATAACTTACATTCAGTGAGCCTACGCCAGATACGCAGCACTTACCCATACCACGGGCCACAACGGCAGCGTGAGAGGTCATACCACCACGGGCTGTCAGGATACCCTCAGCAGCCGACATACCAGCGAGATCCTCAGGAGAGGTCTCGATACGCACGAGCACCACCTTGTGACCATCCTTGTGCCAAGCCTGTGCGTCGTCTGCATGGAACACGATCTGACCGCAGGCTGCACCAGGAGAAGCAGGCAGACCCTGGGCAATGACCTTTGCAGAGGTGAGGGCCTTCTTGTCGAATACAGGGTGAAGCAACTCGTCGAGTTTCTGGGGCTCGCAGCGCATGATGGCAGTCTTCTCGTCAATCATACCCTCGTGGAGCAGGTCGATAGCGATCTTCACCATAGCGGCACCTGTACGC
>OCTW011537666.1_pt1 | contig 26454 bp, 34 predicted proteins | sample 1539671 | NCBI WGS metagenome assembly OCTW01 (sample SAMN02144230, study PRJEB22623) | gut metagenome | biome: sheep rumen | host: Ovis aries | place: New Zealand | reverse complement strand
ATGCTTTCGGAGATGTCGCCGCTGCGGGCACTGCTGGACAAGAGCTGGCCGGAGACAAGCCGGAAACTGGATGAGGTTCTGACGGTCGGTCTGACTACCGGGCAGGGGTCGAACTGGATCGCACAGCGGATGATGGAGGCGGTGACGATCCCGGAGAAGCGTGCGCTGCTGATCGCGCGGACCGAGGTGAACCGGACATACCGTGAAGCGAATCTGGAAACAATGCGGGAGAGCCGTGCGGTGATTGGGTACCGGCGGATGTGCTACCCGCCGACGGCCTGTTTTGCCTGTCTGGAAATGGATGGGGAGTTCTATGAGAAAGGGGAGAGCTTCAGCGACCATCCGAACGGGAAATGTTCGGCGGTGCCAGTGACGAAGCACTTCGACCCAATCAATGATCCGAAATGGGAACGGGGGCAGCAGTGGTTTGAGCGGCAGTCTCCGGATACTCAGCGAAAAATCATGGGGGCGGGACGTTATGAGCTGTGGAAGAATGAAGGCGTCAACCCGCGGGATATGGTTTACATCAAAGAAAACCCGTTCTGGGGAGGCAGCCCGACGGTCAAGTCGCTGGAGGAGTTGAAGAATAGTTTGCAGGGCTCAGTCGACAATGTTACAAGTGGTGGAAGAATTACCAACCCATATTCTTCTGAAGCCTTAGCATTTGCTGAAAATGAATATCGTCAAATACGTATGATGGTGAATGATGTCGCACAAATCGCGGAGCATACGGGAGAAAATGAGTCTGTTATCAAAGAAATAAAGAACTATTTATTTATAGACAATTCTTTGTATGATGAGGATTCTAAAACCTATCGACAATTTGATCCTGATTGTGCAATTGCGCAAAGCTGGCAAAGACTTTTCACAGGGAAGAATATAAAGCCGCATGATCTGACTTTGATTAATCACGAGAAACTGGAAATGCAAATCAAACGAGATAATCCCGGAATATCTCATGATGAAGCACATGCGAGGGCAAAAAAGATTTATAATTATGAAGATGAGGCTGATGCGTATTATGGTGGTCTTAAAAAGCATAAATAAAAACACAAAAAATCAAACTATATCCGCTAAATACTATCCAGGTGGAGTTCATGAACCCGGTTATATAGTTGTAAATTATGAAACTAATGAAACAATAGAACTCAACAAGTCAGAAAATGATCAGTCTGGAATGTTTGCTTACCATGCAAAAAAGCAGCTGCTGCGGGTATCCGCTTTAGCTGTTACACCGGAAGAAAGTAAAACAATCTGGTATTAGAGAAGGAGCCGAAATAAACCATCCGCACATCGAAATCATTTCCGACGGGCTCAAGTGTGAAGTCAAAATGGACGGGAAGGCTTTGCGGGTGGTGAGTGTAGCATTCAGGCAGGATATGGGCGACATGGGAATTGTCACGATTGAAATGTATGCAAAAACTGATATAAAAATCGAAAAAACTGTGATATAATAGATTTAGCGGAGCAAATCCGCAATCAACAAGAGCATGAAAGAAGGCCGGTTGAGGAAAAATGAAAGTTCCTTGCCGGCTTTTTTCTATTTCCGCCGGGGTCGGGGCGTATGCCGACCGAAACTACACGGGGACGCGACCCTGTCAACAAGCGTATAGGAGACAAAAATGAACCGCGAATTTCTGAAGAATGCCGGAGTGCCCGAAGATCAGCTGGATAAGATCATGGCTGAGTATGGGAAGGACATCCAGGCGGAAAAGGACAAAGCCGCAAAAGCCGCTGCCGACCTTACCGAAGCGAACAAGACCATCGAGACCTATAAATCCCAGGTGACGGAGCTGGAAAAGAAAGCCGGTGACAATGCCGATGTGAAGAAGCAGCTCGATGACCTGAAGGCGCAGATCGAACAGTCAAAGAAGGAAGCCGAAGCGAAGGCGGCAGATGAGCAGTTGACTACTGTTATCCGGGAGGCTTTCCCGAAAGACAAGAAATTCGTGAACGAATATACTGAGCAGGCTTTGATCAGCCAGATCAAGGCGGAACTTGGCAAGCCGGAAAATAAAGGAAAGGGCGTGAGCGAAATACTCAGCGTCATAACCAAGGACAAGACCGGCATCTATGAGAATCCGAACCAGCCGGGGAATATGTCCGGCTTCAAGAATCCTGAAGTGGAAGGCTCCAATGAGGCGGCGATGCGCAGGATCTTCGGATTGGAACCAAAAGGAGATAAATAATGGCTAACGCAATTACTTTAGCAACCAATTATACCGACCTCCTCGACGAGGAATTCAAGAAAGATTCCGTGACTGCACAGCTTTCCGGTGATCCGGCATTTGTTCGTGTCAGTGCGGACGCAAAAACCATCTACTACCCGCAGATGACAACCGGCGGTCTGGGTGATTACAGCCGGGAAACCGGTTACCCGGACGGCGGTGTTTCCCTGGTCTGGAAATATGCGGAATTCAACTATGACCGCGGTACCCGCATCATGGTTGACGCGATGGATGATCAGGAAACCTTCAACCTGGCATTTGGCATGGCGGGCCGTGAATTGCAGCGCACCCGTGTTGCTCCGGAAGCGGATGCTTTCACCTTTGCCACTCTGGCAGGGCTTCGGGATGTTCTGGCACCGTCTGCCGCGAACCTTTCCGGCGCGGATCAGTTCCTTGCGGCACTGCTGGAGGCAATCGACGCGATGGATGACGAGGAAGTTCCTTCCGAAAACCGTTATCTGTACGCTACGCCGTCCCTGGTCAACAGCCTGATGGCGATGGACACTTACAAGTCCAAGGAAGTGATCGCGCAGTTTGCCAGCGTGACCAGGGTGCCGAAATCCCGCTTTATGAGCGGTATCGAGATGCTTGACGGCAGAACCGGCGATGAGGTCATCGGCCATTACAAACCGGCTGATGGTGCGAAGTATCTGAACTTCATGATCATCCACAAGCCGTCCCTGATCAAATATGACAAGCACGTTGCCAATCATCTGCTTGCTCCGGGTCAGCACACCCTTTCTGATGGTTATGTGCTGATGTACCGCAAGTACGGGATTGTGGATGTCTATGAGAACCAGCGCAAGGGTATCTACGTCCACTCTTCCGCGACTGCTGTCCCGACTGCCTGAGGCGGATAGTATGTCGACGTTTGTGGGATTGAAGGAATCAGTGATCAGTGGTCAGGGGTCAGAAGAAGGAAGAATGAAGAATGAAGTAAATTCTTCCAAAACTGAAACAGAACCGGTAAAGGGCAGTAAGAAGGAAGCGAAGAAATGAGTTACGAACCGACCGCAGCTGAAATCACAGCACTCCGCCGCAGGGTTGGCGAATTCCCGGCGGAAAGTTCAGATTACACCGATGAAGAACTGACCGGCATCCTGACGGAACGGGAAGGAGACCTGCACGCGGCGGCTTATGATATCTGGTGCTGGAAGGCTGCGGCGGTTGCTTCTTTGTTTGACTGGTCGGCTGATGGCGGTGAATACAAGCAGGGTGCTCTGTATGACCGCTATATGGCCAATGCCGAAGCGGAGAAGGCTCAATCCGGATTGTTCTGCGGAATGGTCGTTGACCCGACGCTGGAGATTCTGGAATGATGTTTGACGCACGGATCCTTGCCCAACTGCGAAAAACGCAGGAAGCATCGATGATGCACGAATGCGACATTGAACCGTATATCGTCGGCGGTGACGGTACAGTCAGCTACGGGGAGCCGGTTCACAGTATCTGCGGGTTCAAGACGTTGAGTTACAGCGGCAAGGCGGATAACGCTCTGTATGACATGATTCAGGCGGATGCGGAACTCCGTCTGCCATTAAGCGTAAAAATCGGAATGCATGACCGGGTGAGCCTGACGAAATCATTTGATACTGAGCTGGATCCGGTTTTGCATTTCGAGGCGAGCAGTATGCCGGACAGTTACGGCCCTTCAGGACATGTGGTACGGCTGAAAGAAGTATATGTGTAATGGCGTCGATACGGATCGATATTGAGGGCACGGATGAGCTGGAACGGAAGCTGAAAACGCTTTCTAAAGCGGCGGCTACTTCTATCGCGAAGGACGCGGTGGATGAGGGTGCGGCGGTGATCCAGTTCAACGCACAGCTGAATGCCCTGAATGTTTTCAGTGACAGACAGCGGGGACAGCTGCGGAACTCTATCCGTTCGGAAAGCAGGATCGTCGGGAATGGCGCTGAGGCTGAAATCGGCCCGAATGTTGAGGCTGAAATCGGCCCGCCTGTGATCTACGGAAGGATCCAGGAGCTCGGGGGGACGATCAGACCGGTTCACGGTCAATACCTGAAATTTCAAATCGATGGGGAATGGCGGCAGGTGAAGCAGGTCACAATTCCCGCCCGTCCTTACCTGAGACCGGCAGCAGAGGAACATATCGACCAGATATCTGAAGTAATGAGGGAAGCGATAGCAGATGGAATCGATAACGCGGTATGAGGCCTTTGAAGCGATTCTGAAGGAGGCGTTGCCGGGTGTGCTGATCTATCAGGCGAACATGCCGTTTGTCAAGATGGATGAACTGGCACGGGCGGCGGTGAAGGTCGTGACGTACCTGTTTTATCAGGATACTGAGCGGGTAACGACTTCCGGGTCTTCCGGGGTTCATGATGTGGTGATTGAGGTCAATCTGTTTGGTCCGTTGGAAGAGATCGACCGGATGGGACAGGTTCTGAATGACGTCCTGCTTCATCGGGATGTTGAATCGGGAAATTGGGTGTTTGCGCTCAGTATGAAGGATAAGAAGGATATATGGGATCCGAACATCAAGTCGAAGCGGATTTGGCTTCAGTACAAAGGGCTGCTTATCAATGAAGAATGAAGAATAAAGGGGTCAGGATTCAGGGGCCAGGATAAGGAGTGATATGAAGGAATGGTTTGGACATCCGTTTTATGAGTGTGAATGCGGATTCACGTCTTTGGATAAGGCTGAGTTTCATCGGCATCTTGCCCGAAAGGGGCATAAGTGTAGGGGACAGCGGTCAGTGGCCAGTGATCAGGATTCAGGAGCCAGTGCCCAGGATTCAGCGGCCAGTGGTCGGAAGTCAGTGACCGGTGGTCAGGAACAAGGAACAAGGAATAAATTAGCTAAAAACTAAAAAAGGAGTGCATTATGGCGAAGAAGTATTTTACCAATCTGGGTGTGAAGCTCCAACTGGGGAGCGGTACGGGGAATGAAATCACCTGGGCAGATGTGCCGCGGCTGCGGAATGTGCCGGGTATCGAGATGGAAGACGAGAAAATCGAGGTCACCCATCATCAGTCCCATAACCGGGAATATATCCCCAGTGGCCTTTCTGATCCGGGTGATTACGAATTCGAAATGGAAACGGACCGCACTAACGCTGTTCATCGGCAGATCTTCACACTGTGGAAGAGTCAGGAGGATGCACCGTGGCGTCTGGTTTATCCGGATGGACTGGCTTATCAGTTCACCGCTTCTGTGCTGAAAATCACGCGGAATGAAGCGGATCCGCAGAGCCCGGATGTGATTATCGATACGGTCGGTTTGGCGGTCTTCGGTGAGATCGAGGATGTTTCTGATGATCTGCTGAATGGGTAGTCAGTAGTCAGTGGACAGGAACAAGGAATTGATTGTCTAATCGCTAACAGCTAATGGCTAACAGATAAGAAAAGAGGAATATGGGAAAGTATTTGACTGCTGATGCTATTTTTGCCGCGGAGGATTTCAATTATGCGGATGTGGAATGCCCGGAATGGGGCGGTACGGTTCGGGTTCGTTCGCTTTCCGGCGGGCAGCGTTCTGTGATCACGCAGCGTGTCCAGGTGAAGGAAACCAATGAGCTGGAAGAATTGCTGACGGTGATGGGTGTTGTGAATGAGGACGGCGCCCGTATTTTCACCAACGAGGACATCGAGGCATTGAAGAAAAAGTCCAACGCGCCGATTTCCCGTATCGCGAAGAAGATCATGGAGATTTCCGGGATCGGCAACGCGGATGAGGCGGTGAACGAGGCGAAAAAAAACTCCGCGCAGATTCTGAGCGACAATTCGTCCTTAGATTAGCGCTGGAACTTGGGTATGCGAATCCGGACGCTATGCTGCGGGAGATGTCTTCAGACCAGTTGTTTGAGTGGATCGCTTATTATCAGCTGGAGCCCTGGGGCATGGCGTCCATGGATTACATGATCGCGCATTTCAAGGCGCTGTTTGTGAATGCGTTTCTGAAAAAGGGTAAGAGGCCGCACAAGGTGGAGAAGTTCCTTACTTTCGGGCAAAAGAAAAAGCCCACCGAAGTGAGCCCGGATGATTTCGATAAGGATTGGCAGGGCTAAAGACCGATTTTTGTAGTCCAGATGAAATAGATGATGGCGGCAACCAGTCCAATAATGAACATCGGCCAAAATGTAAGATGGAGTGCGTCTTCAAGAAACCAGAACAAAAAGAAGAGCATAACGAAACAACCAATAATTGAAGCAATATTTCCCCATAATTTGCGATAGAGCGGAGCGGGAAGAAAAGTTGCTAAAAGTAAAAGAAGTGTCCAGTTCATAACCGAATTATAACACTATCGGAGCTGATATATGAGCGCAAGTGAAACGATCGTTTCAACATTAAAAGTTAAATTATTACTCGACACGCTGGGATTTACGCAAGCTGCTGATTCAGCTACGAAATCAGTAAGTGATATTGCGTTGAAATTTAAACAAGCAGGGAAAGTAACTTCTGATGTTGTAAAAGATGTTTCAACTGCTGCTATGAATTTTGAGACAGCTTTCACCGGTGTAATGAAAACGATTGATGCACCGAAGGGTAAAAATGAGAAAGCTTTCTTTTCTGATCTGCGTAAAGAAATTCTGGATATGTCGGAAGAGATACCAGTTGCCGCAACGGAAATTGCCAGTGTTTACCAGGCAGCGGGTCAGCTCGGTATTGAAAGCGAGAACCTGACCGTATTTTCCAAAGCCATGCTCCAGCTTGCCAGTGCTACGAATCTGACTTCTGAAGAGGCGGCAACCAGTCTGGCACAATTCGCTAATGTGATGCAGACAGACCAAACACTGTTTTCCAACATGGGTTCCGCGATTGTGGCATTAGGCAACAACTTCGCGACGAATGAAAAACAGATTGTCAGCTTTGCCAAGGAAATGGGTATTGCCGGGAAGCTGATGGGTTTGAGCGAGGCTGATGTGCTTGGCTTCGGTACGGCAATGGCATCCATGGGGTTGGATGCAGGTTCTTCCGGTACGGCCTTTCAACGGTTTGGACAGACGATCACGACTGCTGTAGCGAAGAACAACAATGATTTGAAGGTATTGGCGAAAACAGCCGGTATGTCTACAAAGGAATTTAAGGCCGCATGGGAAGAAAACGCGACCGGAGCTTTGCTGCAGTTCCTCAATGGTTTAGGAGAATTGAGCGCAGCGGATCAGCTGAAAGTGTTTGATGATTTGAGTATTTCTCAGCAGCAGGAAATCACCATGCTGCAATCCCTTGCCTCCAATACTGAGCTTGTAACCGATGCTGTAAATATGTCAAATGACGCATGGGAAAAGAACATGGCATTAGCAGCGGAATTTGACAAAGCGAATGGAACAACTGAGGCTCAGCTCCAATTGTTGAAAAATGCTGTTACAAGATTGGCAATTGATGTCGGAACAATGCTGATCCCGATTATCAGAGATGTTATCGAATTTGTAAAACCACTCATCGAAAAGATAAGAACATTTGCGAATGAGCATCCCGGTTTGACAAAGGGTATATTAGCAGTTGGTTTAGCACTTGGTGTAATTGGCAGTGTTATTTCTACTTTGCTTCCGTTAGTGGCTATGATTACCGGTGCCGGAGGATTGGCGGCTATTGGAACTACATTAGCAGGGATTATCGGGCCTGCATTACCGGTCATTGCGGTGATCGGGGCTGTAATTGCAATCATTCAGCTGCTGAGAATCGCTATCGAAAATAATTTTCTTGGGTTAGGTGACCGGTTCAATGAGCTGAAGGAAACCGTAAAAACCGCATGGGAAGGCATAAAAGGATATTGGCATGACCTCAAAGATACCTTTGAAGAGGGCGGATGGTCTGCCGTATTTGACAAGATCGGGAACGACGCGGCGGGTTTATGGAATGACAAGATCAAGCCATGGTTTGACCAGATTGGGGATAATATCCGGGCGTTCTTCGAGAATTTTGACCTTACCGAATCCGTAAAGGCACTGGGCGATAAAATCGGTGAAAAGGTAAGTGGATTCTGGGATGAATCAATCGTTCCTTTCTTCAATCAAATCGGTGATAACATCCGGAATTTCTTTGAGAACCTTGAAATCGTTCAGTCGATCGAGGCGTTTCTTGCTCCTGCCCGTGAGAAGTTTGAAGAGTTCAAAAATTCAGTTGCTGAGAAACTGGAACCGATCAAAGAGAAATTCGAAGAAATCAAAACCAAAGTTGAGGAACTGAAAAACGGTATCGCTGAAAAGCTGGAACCCGTCAAACAGAAGTGGGAAGAGCTCAAGACTTCCATCAGCGAAAAAATCGATGCCGCCAAAGCGAAAATCGATGAGTTTATCCAGAAGCCGGAAGATCTTCGTGCCGCTATTGAAGAAAAAGTGAACTCCATCAAGCAGAAATGGGAAGAGTTCAAAAGCACTATTGCTGAAAAAATCGAAGAGCTCAAAACCAAATTCGACGATATCAAGGAAAAAATCAGCGGATTTCTGGATGGTGTGGACTTATCCGCGGCATTGCAGACGATCGTCGATTCGATCATCACCACGGTGTCCGGTTGGTGGGCTTTGATTTCTTCTCATTTTGAAACCATCAAAACGAACATCAGCACATTCCTTGATGGTATTGATCTGTCTGAAACATTACAGACGATCGTTGACGGTATTGTTGCTTCTGTCAGCGGCTGGTGGGGAAGCATCCGCACTCATGTTGAAAATGTTACCAACGGGATCCGGGAGAAATTCGAAGGTGTTGAGGTCACGTCCATTGTCTCGAACATGGTCAATGGGGTGAAGGAAAAGTTTTCCGGCTGGTGGGAGAGCATTGCGCCGAATGTCAATTCCGTGAAGGATGGAATCGTCAATGCCTTTGACGGGATCTGGAGTAAAGTGCAGGGGATTGCCGATAATATTGTGAGCAAGCTGCAGGATGCCTGGAGTTGGGTCAAGAAGCTTTTCAATGGCGGTAAGGAAGAAGAGCCTGCCGAGACGCCCAATTCAATTGACATGCCGGAAAATATGGTGACATTGAATTATGACAACCTGACGCCAATACCGGAGAATGTGATGGAAAGCTACGGAAAGTTCCGGGATATTGTTCTGGCGCTGAATACGGCGATCCGGGATTTGAATACGATGGTTTCTCCGGAGATGCTGCAGAACCTGTTGAATTTCCTGAATATTCAGATCGATGATAACGCGCTGATGGGCTGGGAAATGATCACAACTCTGTTCCACAACCTGAAAACTGAATTGATGGATATCATGATCCTTTTGACCGGCGGAACGCTTGGGGAAGCAGGTGAAATGGGGACAATGGGTGATATGGACGCGGGACAGGCTTTTGCGGATGCGTTGTACCTGATCGGCGCTGCCGGTGCTGAAGTTGGTCCTATCATCGACGCTACGATAAACCCGGCTTTGAACACGATGAAATCCCATATGAGCAGTATTGTGGGATCATTTGATTCGTTGATCAATATGTGGACAGGCTCTTTTCTCCAGGCTGTGAAAAAATTTATTCCTGTGGCTGAATCTGCAACCGGAGTAACAAACGGGTTGGCTGGTGCTGCCGAAGGTGCAACATCAAGTTTTCGCAGCTGGGAAGGTGCGATCCGCGCTGTGATTGATGCTTTGAGAGAGCTGATTTCTCTTTATGAGCAGCTGGGTGATGGCGACATTCAGGAGGGGATTAAAGTTGCAAATAATCTGCCGTCAGGAGGAAAAGCTGAAGGCGGTTATGTAAAGGGCGGCACAACGTACCTGGTCGGCGAGGAAGGGCCGGAACTCTTCACGCCGCACCGGAGCGGTTATATTGTCCCGAACGATGAACTTGTCTCCGGTAGGTCTGACAAACAGATCGTTATCGAAATCAACGGGAACATTTACGGCGAATCCTATCTCACTGATTTTGTGATCGACACAATGACCGAAACAATCAGAAAGGAGCTTGTACTTGCCAGCTAACGTTATTTATGTCAATGCTTACGGGGAAGAAGTTGTCCTTGATGATACCGAGCATATCAAGACGATCGGGGAATTATATGGACGAAAAGGCACCGAATTTCCGTCACTGCATTTAAATGAGATCAAATATGGTGATGGTTCCACAAATATTGTTTCTATCACGTTGGAACCTCGTAATATCACGTTAAGTTTCTGGATGCGGCAGGGAAAACAGAAATACCGCGAAAAGCTTCAGGAAATCAAACAGGTGCTGCTGCAAACCGGACAGCGGGAGGGTGACTGGGGACAGCTCAAGATCCGCGGCAATGACGGGAATTTTCTCTGTCTGAACTGCGTTTATACCGGTGGTCTGAATGATGTTGTCCGGGAATCATGGAGCTGGGTGAAGTTTGATCTGAAATTTCGTGCTTCTGATCCTTATTTCTATAATGGTGTTGAATACAGCTACACCATCCAACAGAATGACCGGAGCGGCTATCTTTTCTTCGATAACGCGATTCTCTGTAACACTCAGGCGGAAGCCATTCAGATCACCGGAGAACAGACCGCGGGGAATTTGTGGTGGCAGGTCAAAATAAACGGCGCGACAAAATATTATGCTATCGTCCCGGATGAATCCATCTATATGGATCATGCGATGATTTGTGACACGCAGGCAGAAGCAATCAACCAGACCGGAGAGAGTTCCCCCGGAAATCACTGGTGGCAGACGGCATTTGAGGAAACGAAACTGTTTGATACACAAGCCGAAGCGGCTGCTTATACCGGGCAATCCGCAAGCGGTGTGTCATGGTGGCCGATGGATATTGACGGTGTGACGAAATACCAGGCGCGGAAGACCTTCACGAAATATTACGCGATCGTCAAAAGGATGACGCTGTATATGGCTTCGGCACAATCCAACAGTGAGCAAGGCTTGTTTATACAGTGCGACAAAGTTTATCCGGATATCATCATCAATGGCCCGGCAAAGAATATCTCTCTGATCAATGACACCACAGATAGAAAAATTGAGCTGGATGTTTCTGTCGTATTGGATGTAAATGAACAGATAAAAATCACCACAACACCGCTGAAGCGGAAAATCACGAAAACAGCAAAGAATAAAGCAGTTACAAACTTGATCCCCTGGCTGTCTGCTGATTCTACGCTGGATTGGTGGCTCAGGCACGGAGAGAACAAGGTCACATTCAACAATAGCGAAACAACGCCGGAATCTTTCCTGAAATTCTCCTATACAGAAAGGTGGGGAAGCCTGCAATGATCGTTACTTATGATATTTACAGACGCTATGCTGAACGGGACAGGACGAACCTGCTAATCCCTTTTGAACAGGATCAGTATTATGGAAAGCGGTATGAAATTATCGAAAATTACAATTATCTTTCGATAACATTGAATTTCAAAAAGGAGAACAAATTCACGATCAAAGGGAAAGAAACTGGAAACTGTCCTTTTGAAATCGGAGATACTGTGCTGATATATCGTAATGCTGAGCTGTTGTTGACAGGTCTTGTAAAAAACACAAAAGTTTCCTGCAATGATGTAACCGCAAATACCTTTGAATGGCAGGTTGACGGTGTAGATGAAAGCGTTATTTTTGACTGGCGCGTGATCCTGACAGATTTTGATGAATCTAAAGGATTTCAGGATTTGACCTTTGATGACAAAACATATGATAAATGCGGGAAAGAAGGGGCTGAGGTCTATGCCTATGACCGTATGATCCATTACATGCGGAACTGCTTTGATAAGAATCTGACACAGAAAGGCCGTGAGATTTCCGGTATGTACTTTCCAAACTCATCGGCAGCAGACAATATCCCTGTTGCTGACAGAGGAGAAAAAGGAATTTCTGCCTATCGACTTAAGAAATTGTCAACAGTTCTGGAGGAAATCGGAGCTGAATATAATCTATTTCCGCAGTACGTATGGAACCCCATTACCGGGCGGAAACAAATCACGATTCCAATTCAGCGGGATCTATCCGGTATGGATAACACAAAAACATACGTCAATAACCAGCTTGTTGTCATTTCTCCTCAGTTTGGCAATGTCGCGAAGTGGACGCTAACCAATACATTTCCGAGATTCAATGCGGTTTGGGTTCATTCCGGAGATTATACAGAATCTGTTGAAAGACCGGTGGAAGAATGGGAAAACCCGGATATTCCTGAATCTGATATATATGAAAAAAGAGTCTGGGTATATGCTTCGGATGAAACCAGCATCAAAAAATACGGACGTATTGAACAAATCGTTTCAAAATCAGAGATCAAAATCGTTGATGATGATGAAAAAACTGAAGAGGATGAAACCCTGACAGAGCAGGAAGTAATTAAACTGCTTGAAGATGAAGCCAGAAAACAGCTTCAGGACAATGCCGCTAAACAGAGATATACAATTACGCTTGCACAGACAGATGACCTTGTTTTTATGAAGGATTGGCGATGCGGTGATAAAGTCAAAGTCGTGATCGATGGGAAAGAATTTGCGTCAACCATTGAGACAGTCTCAATTAATTTTGCAAATCAAAAGGAAACTGTCACTCCGACGATTGGAGCGATTGAGGAGGGCATTTTCAGCGAGGTGTTTGAGATGATGAGCGGGATCGACAAAAGGCTGAAGGTACAGGAGGAACAATAAATGGCTATAGAATGTGACCGATACGGGTTTTTCAACGGTATTTACGGTCTGGAACAATCCAACTGGGCGAATTATTGGCGGGGTATCATCCCGGATGGCGTGCTTGCCCAGCAAGGGAATGAAATGGAAGTCTACGTTCCGGCTCAGGGTATGGGGATGAGCGTATATGTCCGAACCGGTCAGGCTATGGTGGATAATCATCGGGTATGGCTGACTACACAGAAAACGCTCAGTGTCGCGAAACACGGTTCACTGCCGAGAATTGATCTGGTTGTGCTGCGTGTGACTTACGGGAATACCGGTGAATCAAAGGTAGAACTGGATGTGAAAACCGGTACGGAAGCGACGAATCCGACAGCTCCGTCTGTTGTCAAAAACACAGGCGGCACCTATGAATTAGCCCTTGCCAGGATAGCCGTCAGTGCCAGTGCGACAACGATCCTCCCGGCGAATATTACCGATATGCGCTATGTTTATAAACTGGGAAATGATTCTGTAACAACATTTTCAGGAACCAGCGTGAACTGTGTGAATGACATCGAATACCGGAACGCTTCTGCAATCAACTCTTTGACGGTCAACCTTCCCGGAAATCCGAATGATACCTTTATCACAGGTGTCTGTTTTACGTCGAATGCCTCTTTTTCAGGGGTGACATTCCGAAAGGGAGGGACAAATGCAAACGTGAAAATCATTGGTGATAGCTTATCAACAAAAAACAAGCGATACAACCTGATTATCTGGTGGGACAGTGGTTTCGGAAAATACTGGTGCGCGTCAAAAGGAGTTGCACTATGAGCAGTTATCTGGAATGGAAAAAAAGAGCGATCATTATGAGCTCCGGCGGATGGTGGCTTCCGCCAAACTTTGACCTTTCCGATTGTCTTGCAGCTTACCAGTTCAAGGGAGCCGGAAGTGAAGCATCTGCCTTATCAGACTTGACCGGAAATGGAAAAACCCTGACGAAAACCGGCACTGTAACCTTTGATAATAATACCGGATATACATTTGCAGCAGGAAACATGGCAGTCCGTAGTCTGAATAACACGGAAGTTACCGACATAAAATCCGTCATTATCCGATACAGTTTTTCCGGTGGGGTCATAGCACAAATGGCGTACAGTGTCGGATATGATAATGCGCCATTCGACTCCGGTGATCCTGATGCAAATAATTTCGGCATGGTTGGCATTACGAGTCATTGGAATGTCGCGGAAGAGCGTTTTAATCCATTGATTTTACGTACCAACACTTTGAATAAGTCCGGTGTTTTTGGATTCAATCTGGCTTTTGGTGATATCGATGGACACACAGATATACAAACGGAAAGCGTTGCAGGGTCTGCTTATTACAATGGTCAAAAAAAGAATTTAGTCAATGTAATCGCCGGACACCGCAGTCATGTCCATCCGGGAGGTGTGTTGTTTGGTAATACCGATGGCGCCTGGGGAAATTTAGGTGCCTTTACGATTCAAGCTGGAGCCTTTTATAAAAGGAATTTGACAGCAGCGGAAATGTCTTATATCTATGATCAGGTGTCTGTATTATAAGCGGAGGGAATCATGTACGAATACGATTATGAAATCCGAAGAGGCGAGACATTTGATAAGTGTTTTTATGTCGTTGATACCGATGACAAACCTATTGACCTGACTGGAATGAAGGTGATGGGACAGATTCGTCCGGCAAAAGAAGATCCTTCCCTTACTGCAAGCTTCCGCTGTACGATTGACATTCCATCAGCTTGTGTGCGGTATATGCTCAGTGCCACGGATACCAAAGCCATTCCTACCGGAAAATATGAGTATGACGTTGCACTGTATGAGGATGTTGGGACAGAACGGGTGGTCTATTACTATATCGGCGGTAAGTTCACTGTATTGAAGGCCGTGACGAATGTCCTGAGTGAGTAAAGGAGGAGAAATGGCATCGAATCCAACGTACATTGTTGACCAGGTGGTTCTTGGTGAACTTACAACGGGAATGGTCAATTATGCTCTGACTTTTGCTACATTCAACGCACCAATAACAAGTCCAGCGAATGATACACCTGTCAATTGGAGCGCATTTGGAAATGTGGCTTGTTGGTATGGGACTGCCGGACAGCTGACAGGTCAACCTTCACAATACGGAATTTTGCTCAGCATGGCTGCGGGTTCGGATGTTTCTCAATTGTGGTTCACACAATCTTCTGGAAAAATCTATCGGCGATCCGGAAATGCGAACGGTTGGTCAACAAGCTGGAAAGAAATTCTCCAGGAAGGAACAAGCGTCATTCCAATTGAAAGCGGAGGTACAAATGCAACAAGTAAAGAAAACGCAAGAACAAACCTTGGACTCGGAACTGTTGCTGTCGAAAACATAGTGCCGATTGAAAAAGGCGGAACGAATGCAGCTACAAAACCGGAAGCAAGAGCTCAGCTTGAAGTGGACAAGGCTGTTGTGTACACAACGTTCTCAGGAACATCCCTGACAGCGGCAGCCGGAACAGAATACGTGAATAACACCGCGATCGGCTCATTGGCAGTTACACTCCCCACAGCCGCACGAGGCGTGATATTCGGCGTGAATTTTACTGCCAACGCGTCATTTACTGGCGTTACCTTTTCCTCTACAGTCAAACAGGTCGGGGATGCCGTGACCGCCAAAAGCAAACGGTATAACATGATCATCTGGTATGAAGGTTCTGCGTGGTGGTGCGCGGCCAAGACGATTTAGAGGTGGAAAATGGCTGATAACAAGACAATTATCAAAATCAAAGAAGAGCCAATTTTGATCCGAATGACCGGGAAAGGCGTACCCGGCCGGACTGGCCCGGCAGGTGCAAAAGGTGATGATGGAATCACATGGGAACTTGCTTTGATTATGGAAGACTCTCCAAATGGACAATGCACAATGCGCTTATTCAAAGACGGTGTTCTTTGCACACAGGAAACGCATTATGCTTATGTACAGCTACTGTATCATAATGAGAGAAATTTCACACCATCAAGCGAATTCAGTCAGAACATTACTGGAACATATTCCTTTTCCTATACCAATGTCCGCTCAATCTTCGTGACGATCTATGAAGACAGCTTCATGGAAAAGGCTCTTTGTTCATATTCCGCCAATTATGGCAGAAGCGCAACTATTGAAATCGGTAATGTTCAGCAGGGAGCACAGGCAGCTGTGACAAATGTCGGCAATCCGATAGACGCTGTTTTTGATATTACATTGCCAAAAGGTGACCAGGGTGAGGTATCTGTTGCAGAAACAGAAACACTTCCAGCCGGGTCCGCAGCATATGTTCAGGATTTACTTCCCAATGATCCGAATCGAGCACGTCTGAAATTCGGCATTCCCAACGGTGGCGGCTCGGGAGCAAGAGTGGAAGGCAGAAAGCTTATCTTGGATGCTGGTGCAATCTTCACACCGTCTGTATCATCTGCCGGAGTGCTCAGTTGGTCAAACAACGCCTCACTGCCGAATCCTGAATCTGTGGATATCAAGGGAACTCCCGCGACTGTGAGGATCGGTACGGTGACTACCGGAATAGCAGGGACAAATGCCTCTGTTGTCAATTCAGGAACACCCAGCAATGCTATTCTTGATATTACTCTTCCGCGAGGTGCCAACGGAGACGGATACTGTGGCGCTCAGTATGAGGAAACGGAAGAAGGCGTGGTTTTTGAAGTTGATCAAAACATGCTTTCCGATATGGCTTTTGAAAATGACGCTCCTGATGATGGGAATATGTATGTCCGGCGGAATAAACAATGGGTTCAGCTCAATCTGAGTTAGGAGGTGAAACGTGATGCCGAAAGAACATGACCTTTATTGTTACTGTGGCGAAACCTGGTCGCAGAATGTATCTTTCAAACAATCCGGAGAGCCCATGGATCTGACCGGCATTACCGCAAAGGCCCAGATTCGTCCTTCGGAAAACAGTCCGACACTTTCAGCAGAAATGGGATGCTCCGTCCTTGGAAACGAAGGAAAAATCATTCTCGGTTTGACTGCGGAACAAACAGCACAGCTCCGTCCCGGTTCCTATCGATACGACCTTCAGGTGACAAAGAATACAGAGGTTCAGTATTATATTTGCGGTAAATTTATAGTCAGAGGAAGCGTAACCAAATGAACTGCCAATGTCACGAAACTGTCATTGAATTTGAAAAAACGGACATCAACGTCACTTTTGAAAAAAATACTGACGTCGAAATCGATGTTTCTTCTTTTGGCGGCGGTACTCCTTATGAAGGAGCGTATGAAGTTGTCCCGTCAGTTGATTTTCAGCTGCTGCCAACCGCTGAAAAAGTATTAGAGGATGACGTTATTGTTCATCCGATTCCATATTCTGAAGTAAGTAATAAATTCGGCGGGTATACCGTCACCATAGGAGGATAAATATGTCTCAGCACGATATTGCAAACGTAGTCAACAAAGTTGTCTATGACGGGGACGTCCTGATCGATTTGACCGGCGATACCATTACCGCCGCGGACGTCATCAACGGGAAAACCTTTCACAAGGCGGACGGTACGACCGGAACAGGCTCCTGCACTTACGATGCCGACACCGGAGACGCCACAGCACAGGCAGCCGAAATTCTTTCAGGGAAAACTGCTTATAAAGCCGGGCAGAAGGTCACCGGGACCATGCCGAACGTCGGAGCTCAGAACACCGATATCACATCCAAAACACAGCAGGTGACCATCAGCAAGGGCTATCATGACGGCTCCGGGAAAGTCAAAATCGGTTCTACCGAACAGGCGAAGCTGGTTGCATCCAACATCAAAGAAGGCGTCACCATACTTGGCGTTGAAGGTACATACACCGGAACGGAACGGATCAAAGCTACATCCGGATCCGCGACACCTTCCACCTCATCCCAGGTGATTTTGCCATCCGGCTCCGGTGATTTTGACTATTTTACACAGTTCACCGTTGCCGCGATCCCTTATACAGAAACGGAGAACGCGTCAGGCGGTTACACAGCAACGATCGGTTAGACCTATGGCTATCAATAAAGTCATTTATGACAATCAAACACTGGTAGACCTTACTGCCGATACCGTCACACCGGATACATTGGCAGCCGGAGCAACAGCGCATGATAAATCGGGAGCTGCAATCGTGGGAACCGCTTATAAAAACACCTATTACGTCAAGGGGACGCAGACGGCAGTCACCGGGGCATGGACGGGAGAGCTGCCGGAGGTGGACGCGCTTTATGACGGACTGACGATCGATTACTGGCTGCCCTTTGCCGGTTCCGGGAATGCCACGCTGAACCTGACGCTGAAGGGCGGGACGAAGACCGGGGAGAAGAACTGTTATCGTGATAATGCGAACCGACTCACAACACAGGTTGGCGCAAATTGTATCTGCCGGTTGATCTATCAGACCGTCACCATTTCCGGCACATCATACAGTGGTTGGTGGCTTGTCAGAACCCTTGACAACAACACAACGGATATTGTCAACCTGTACGAAGGCTCGGCTGCCTTTGTCGCAAAAAGCGCGGTCTATCGCTATCAGCTCCTTTTTCAAACAGATGAAAACACGCTGACACCGCTCAATAATGTGAATAATGATGTTGGTACTGAAAAAACCATGCTAACGGGCGTCGACTTCATGCCGTTCGGGAAGATCTATTACTACAACAGCACGACCAACATCGCCGCCAACGGAAACATGACGACTGCTTTGTATTATCACCGGAACGGCGTGGATCTTCGCTATACCTTCAACTGCGGTCAAACCTTAACAGCTCATCGTGATATCTATTTGAAGTGCTCCAAACAATCAAACGGCATGTTCCGCATTGCGAGTGCTTCACCATGGACGCAGACCCTTCCTACATCGAACGATGGTTATTATTATCTGCTCCTTGGCAGAACCTACAGCACCTATCAGTTTGAGCTGTACACCGAGCACCCGATCTATTATCACGACGGGACCGCGCTGCGCTTTTATACGGATCCGGCGAAGGCTGTGCCTTTCGCCGCGCTGACGGGGAATCCGACGGATAACAGTGCATTGAGCACCGCTCTGGATGGGAAAGCGGCGGCTTCTCATTCGCATTCAGATTACACAAATAGTTCTGTTCTTCCGAATGACAATGGGGATATAAAGACAAAATTCCGTGCTTCGGTCAAAGGTTATACCGGAAGCGGTGCCCCGGAATGGTATTACAAATTAGCGCAATTACCGGCATCGAATACCGGTAATTATGCGAGTCTGATCATCAGCGGCCGCCTTGGCGGGTGGACAAATGGAAATATGAGCTATTTTCAGGGTCTGGTCTGGAATCGTGACGGCACCGGTATCGCATGTCTGGACATTGCGGCAGGAGCAACCAGCGAAGCGGGTTTTTTCAATGTCGCTGATATTGTTGTGTATAAAGATGATGACACGTCCGTTGAGACCGTTTATGTGAAATGCAAGGGTTATTTCACCTTTGACCTGGACCTTGAACTGTTTCAATCTTCCGCTTCGATCCTGTTTGACGGGACTTATACGACTTCTCCGACAGGGACGCTTGCAGCACAGGCTTCAACCAGTACGAAACGGCTGTCGATGGTGAATGGGAAGCTGTTAGTCAACGGCGTTTCTTCGTCACTGGAAGGTCATAATCATGACAGTGCTTATGCTTCCAAGAGCCACACGCATGAGGTTGAGACGGTTTCAATCGGTTCCGCTTCTGCCGGGACAGCGATTCCAGCTGATGACATTACCGCGTGGAGTGCCGGAAGTGTGCCGACGCTCACGTATGATGCAGATGAAGAAGGAATCATCTTTACCGCCGGGACAGCTCCGTCACTGAGCTACACGGCGAAGAGTATTCCAAATATTAGTGTTTCAAGTAAAACCGTTGTTACGGGTATCAACGTGGCGGCGTAGAAAGGAGAGAGATAAATGGCAGATGCAAAGAAAGTAAAAATCGACGGAGTATGGTATTACGTCAAAGATGAGACGGCTCGAAACGGACTTTCTGGGAAGCAGGATAAGCTGACGGATTCCGGCTGGCTGTCACTGACGAATGCGAGCGTGTTCAATGGAAGTATCGCTTATCGGAAGATTGGAAAGTTTGTGTATGTTACCGGACAGAGTGTCTCATTGAAGAATGCGCTTACGAGCGCTAAGATTATTTTGGGCGTAATGCCTGAAGGATATCGTCCTGGTAAGTGGTCTGCATTTTGGGCGGGACGTCCGTCTAGTGCCGGGTATGAAGCAACAATGATGGTGTTTACGGCAGGTGGAGATATAGAATTTCACAAACCGGCCAGTATATCACAATGGGATGCCGGAGCAGGGTTTTACTTTTCCTTTATGTATATGACTAATTAGGGAGGAACAATGAATTACAACGAAAGAAATAATGTTTTTGTGTCGGATAGCTTTCAGGCGCAGTGCAAGATCGCGCTGACGGATTGGCTGAATTACTGGGCAACGAATGGGACGTCCTCCATCGAGGATGAGACGCTGAGAGAGCAGACGGATAATTTCCTGAAATTCGCTGTTCACAATCTGGATAATTATGCCCGTGCGCTTTCGGTGCTGGTGATCGGTGAGGAATCCGTCAAGGCGGACAGTGAGGTGACCGACGCGGAGGTGTCCGCTGCGGTGAATCATGTGCTCTCAACTGCGCTGGGATATTTGTTGTAGGGGAAGGAAGAAGGAAGAATCAGGAGCGGCACCTGTTTTCTCGTTCCTCGAAGAAAAGGTGTTTTGATGAGATCTGTTTCGGATTATCGTGCCGACGTCCTGACGATCCTGGGGGATGCGGCGGGGCGGCGGTACAGTGAGAGTATTTTGGATGTGGGCCTGCGAAGGCGCTGAGCACCTACGGGGACTTCTTCCCCAGAAAGGAACTTGTGCGGGCAAGTGTCACGGAGGCGGAGAATGAGGGCGCTGTGGTGCCGTGGATGTTTGGTGCGGATACGGATGTCCTTAGCGTGAAGTATCGCGGGGAATATTGCCCGTTTTCGTCGTATAAGGAGCCGGGAAGGCTGCTCCTGAACATGCTGGATAGGCCGTCTGCTGGGGCAAAACTTCCGCTGCACACTGCTGTCCTGATGGATGATCACGGTGTCGTGCTGGATGGCAAGTTCTTTGAGCATGAGGAGGAAGGGGAAGCATGAGGTCTACCTCCGAAAGTATGAGGAGAGATTATATACAGTACCAGGTTTCGAATAATTGAGAGTATCTATTTCTTCTCTCTGGGGGCGCTGTAACTTTTCCGCTCATAGTACTCGCAACCGGGGCCATACCTGGTAGTGTGTGGCGGATTAGGACTTGACCGCCGGTGTAGATCACGACGGAATGAATGAAAAGGGAAAGAGCATTACGGAGATCATCTGTGGTGCTCTTTTCGTTTTTAAGGGTACTGATGATAGAATGGCGAAGCAGGTCCATTTCTTCCAGGAGTTTGCCGCGGGATTCTTCCGCGTCGGTATCGACAATTTGCGATGACAGCGTTTCCCGCTCTCTTTCGAGTTCTGAAAGCCGTTTGACCAGGGTCGCGGGTGGTTCGTCAGATTCTTCGATAGCTGCTGAAATTCGCGCGATTTTCTTATCAATTTTAGCGATTTCAGCGTTCAGGGTATCATTGTCAGGGTCTGAACTAAAAGGCGATTTCAGGCCAGCTATGGCAGCTTCCACGTCTTTTTTATAATTCTCATCCGACAGCAATTCCAGCCCTTTTTCGATGACAAGGCTGTCCAGGATCGCACGGCGGAAACCGACATGCTTGTCATTGCAATAATATGTTTCATAAAGTCGTCCTTTTGCAGTTCTACGGTTCAGAAATGCCTTTTTGCCGCAGACACCGCAGTAAAGCATGTCTGAAAGCAGCGGACGGTTCTTTGAGAAATGTCCCTGAGGCCTCTCATGTTCTCGTGGAGCATATTTGTTGTAAATCTGGAGATTATCAAAAGTCTCTTTATCGATAATCGGTTCGCAATAATTGTCCATTGTTGTACCTCCGTATGTCATTTGGCCAAAAAGCAATGGCCTGGTCATCAGCCTTTTGATGTAGGTTCTCTGTTTATTTCCAAAAGGGCCGCCGATGATGGTTTTCATTTCATCCAGCGTGGCTCCCTTCAGACGCTGCTCAATCGCCTGTTTTATCCGCGGGGCAAGGTCCGGATCCGGAACAGCACGGTAACCGGTACGGGGTTTTCCGTCTGAAAAGAAACCCATGTCGACAGGGACAGCCACCCAGCCGTCTCCGATGCAGGAACGGGGAATGACCTTGTATTTCTGAAAGTTATTCTGCAGTGCCCTGCGGACGTCCGCACTGATCATATCGGACTGGTTCTGAGCGCTGGCCATGTACATTGCTTCAATGACACGGGCAAAAGGGCCGGAATCGATGACCGGCTGCTGGATGCTGTAAATTTTATACCCGGCCATGCGGAGACGGGATGCGTCATACATTGCCTGATCAACATTTCTGTGCAGTCTCTCCCAATCCCAGGTAATGATGGTCGTAATGTCTTTGGTTTTCTTTTTGTCATGCAGCAGGTCGGACATCATTTCAAGATAGTGATCCCGTCCTTTGGTTGACCGGCCGGAAACAAATGGATCTGCATAGACTTTGACCAGGTCAAGCCGTTTCTGCTCGCAGAATCTTCGGATCGCGGCTTCCTGCTCTTCGGTGGATGTGTTTTTCAGTCCCTGCTCTTCACCGCCAGAATATCGGCAGTAGGCGACAACTTTATCGCCCGGCTGGAATGGGGAGTTGTTCATGGTATAATAACCTCGTGCTAAATGATGGTTGTCCATCTGGTTGAAAGCCGTCCTGTCCTACCGGGACGGTTTTCATTTTTTTATCCGCAAAGACTCAGAAGCTTTTCCGGCTGACTGAATAGAGCTGGGGTAATATTGTATGATACCAAAGCGTTAATGTCTTTCTCTTCGACTTCGCGAACATTATCATTCAGGATGACAATCAGCATGCTGTCCGGTTTTCGAATAGGTGAAATATCCATCCAGTTGAAGATCATCATATTCCGACTGCTTTCAGTCATCCGGCTGACAATATTACATAGCCGTTCCGGATGGTTCTTGTTTCGCTGGAATAGCAAGTCGTAAGTCGCCGTAGAGCCTGATTTTCCTTCGAAGGCAACGCCATCTGAATAATAAATGCTGTTATTGTCGAGATAATTTTTTACATCGGCAGCAAAGAAATCCTTTTCCGCCCGTGGTTCTGTTTCATACAGTTCATCGATCGCAAGCATTGCCTGGACCATGGCATGTTTTTTTTGTGGAAACTGAGATTCCTTTGAGACTGTTTTGATACAGTAATCCTCAATACTCAAACCGTAATTCTTTATGATCTGATTGATACGATTCATTTTTTTGCTGCCCTGTTTCAGCGTGACACCAGAAGCCTGCAGGTTATCAATGATGTATCCTCCATCTGTTAAAGTCAGATCGCCATCCTTTTCTGGCGTGACGTAGATTTGTAGATAATCATTGAAACGATCCAGAAAAGGAGTTGTCAGTTCATAGGTTTCTCCATATTTTGCAACGCTGATTTTTGAATTCAGCCAGGACGTATATTCAGTAATTAGTTTATTAATTTCAAACATGGCTTTCAAGCTCCGGTTTGTAAAGGATCTTCGGCGGTTCGACCACATGAAAACGTTCGAAAAAGTCCATGGTGATCTGATAAAGATCCCGGTTTCCGGTATCGAAAGGAATCGCGTACCGGTCCTCATATTCTTCGGTGTAAATGTGCAGATGTGTTCCGACGATCTCCTCATCGGTGCCCGGATTAATGTGCTTTACTGTCGGGCTTACATCCAGCCGCAGCAGGACTGTATTATCCCGTTTGACACGCCCCTGCCATGTGCAGCCGTTAGGATTTATTCGTCTTTTATATATACTGATTATAAATTCATTCTCCCGTCTTTCACCGATGACATCAAAACTCAGTTTTCTGGTTTTGAAGGTTGGAAATTCAAGTGAAGCCTGTTCAAGATATTTTTTCATCTCGGCGATCAACGCTTCTGCTTCTTCTGTAGTCAGTACGGTCATAAGCCTCCTTACATATCTAATCCAATGAGTTATGACAATGGTCGCTTTACGAATAGAAGGACCGGCGTTCGATGACTTTGGCCTGGATGGTGACGGGGAGGGTCTCGACCTCTTCGGCGGTGTAATGGATCTGTTTATATTGGGTGTTGCGGGGAATGAGGTGGAAGGACAGAAAAGCATGGCAATTACCCAAACAGTCCAAACAAGCCTTTTTTCTTAGGCTCTTCATCTATGCTGGCGATATAGCATAAAGGACAAGGCGCAGCATTTCTGCATTTCTCATTCGGAATCACCGGCGCCTTTCTAAAATCATAGATCTTCCCGGTCAGCTTTTGACATTCTTGGCATAATTCTGTCTCAGATGTCAATCCTTCGATTCGGACGCCTTTGAAAGCTCTAACCTTTTGCCAATCAGAAAGCTGCATCTTTTCGGAGGCATAGATCATCAGCGCCTGCATTACCTGACCAATGCTGACTCCTTCGATGTCTGTCGGTTCTTTTTCGAATTCCCGGATGTGATTGGTTCCACGAAGGATGTCATATGAAATCCAATACCGTGCTTTATCTACAAATGATCTTTTGATTTTTCTGAGTACTTTCGGCGTTTCATTCCAGATGATCTCAACTTCTTTTTCTTCGTGATCTAACGAGATCTCAGGTTCGATTTTGTCAGATGTCGTAAGCCAATCAGGAAAGATCCTCCTGCTTCTAATCTGCTCGACAGCATTCGCAGCATCCTTGAATCTTTTGTTATCAAAAAAAGCGAACACGAGCGTCCGAAGATCCTTTTCCATTTGTTCCTGCTGCTTATAAAAATCTTCAACCATAACCAAGCCTAACGCGGTACATATCCAAAGATCATCACGTTTTTCGCAAGATTTCAACAGATCCGAATCGGCCTCAAGAAGTCTGGCGACAAGGTCCGCTTTTTTACCGGAAACTTTTAGACCTCTTTTTTTGCATTCTTCTTTCAATTCCGTAATTTTGTAATCTTCTGCGATTATCTCCTCAGACGTCATTCTCCGAAGCAAACCGTCTTTTATAAGGTTCTGCAGCGTCTGATTTAGATTGCCAAGATAATGCGAATAAATCTTCGTTTTGTAATAATCTTTGTCTTTGAGCCATTTCGAAGATGACCCGTTACGGAATTCTGCAAGAAATAATTTCAGCGCATCTGTTTTTTTATCGTACATTGCAAATCTCCCTATTTTTCGTAATTGTTACGGATCTCGATGACTTTGTCCTGGATGGGTCGGTTATTCTTCCTTCCGGCGGGGGATGGGGTGGAAGGGCTGGGGGAGCTTGGTGAGGACGTGGGCGAGGACCTTGATCTGGTAGTCTTCGATGTCTCTCGGACTGAAATGCTGGGACTTGTATGCCGGGTTATCCGGGACCAGGTCGATGCCGCCGTCGGGCGCGCGGTAGATGCGCTTGACGGTGTCGGAGTCATTGACGTTGACGATGACGATCATGCCGTCCTCCCACCAGTCGGAAGGGTAGCAGACCATGAACTCGCCGGGCTGGATCGTGGGGACCATGGAGGTGCCGACGGCCTCGTTGAGGACGATCTCCTTCCCCCACTGCTCCACCATGGAGGCGGGGACTTTCTTGTAGCCGATGACGGTATATGGCTCTCCGGAGGTTCCGAATCCGCAGCGTAAGGAGGCGACGACAGGGACCATGATTTCAGTTTCGGGGACAGGGGTGTATTCGATCTCGATCGGACGGCCAAAGGAAGGACCGGCAGGCTGGTCCGCATCCTCAGTGCGGCCAAGGATGTCGTCCACCGTGACACCGAAATAGTCGGCGAGTTTGGTAAGAATATCGAGGCTTGGTTCTCTGGTGCCGGTTTCATATTGGGAATAAGCAGAATTAGATACTCCCAAAAAATCAGCGATTTCCTTCTGGGTTACCTTTTTTACTTTTCGTAAATATTTCAGGTTGTTTTTCATAAAAAAGCCTCCTTTTCATTAATTTTACTTCACAATGCGTTAATAATACGACATAAATTAGCGTTTCACAAATTGTAAAAACTTCTTGACAATTCACGCATTGTGAATATAATTATAAACATGATTTCACGAAGTGTGAAATTCCAAGAAGCAAGAAGGAGAAAAGAGAGATGAAAATGCTGAAATCAAATAAATATCCTGAATCTATTCGGAAAATCGTCAACGACGAAAGAACCAAAGTCCTGGCAATTGTCGGAGAAATCAAGGACCTTATGGAAGTCGGTCTGATCGAGCCGAAATCCAGAATCCAATTTTCCGGAGATACGTGGATGTGCATTCCGGCAGAAGGATTCTATAAAAACACAGGTATTGGCAGAAATAGAGACGAAGCAGTCAATAACGCGATCTTTTGATAAGCCCTCCTGATGAGTCGCTGAAAATTGCGACGAAACACCCTTCGGGGTGTCGAGGGTAAAACAAGCAGGAACCTCACGATAGTGGTCAGTGATCAGAAATCGGATGAACCTTGACAAGTGAATGATTCGAGGAAAGAACGAAACAGCCGGCGGGTGCTGATTCAAACCCGCCAGAAAACGAGGAATATGAATTTGAAAGAAATCCGCCTCGCAAGAGGCATGACACAACAACAGTTGGCGGATGCAGTCGGGATCACCGACGCGGCGGTCTGCCAGCATGAAAGCGGCGCACGAG
>OCTW011590751.1_pt1 | contig 26464 bp, 23 predicted proteins | sample 1539671 | NCBI WGS metagenome assembly OCTW01 (sample SAMN02144230, study PRJEB22623) | gut metagenome | biome: sheep rumen | host: Ovis aries | place: New Zealand | reverse complement strand
CAAATGTCTACATAAACTACACATGTATAGACGTCACATTTTGTATAAATCGTACAACCTATTAATTATCCGAAGAAGTATACTTCTTCGAACAACATGAGATGTGTCAGAGGTAGCTTATGTCAATTATGTTGTATGAACACAATAGAATTGCATATGAATCAGCTTTATCAATGTTAGATGAGGTGGGGAAAGCTGCGATTATTCATCCTACAGGAACAGGTAAATCCTTTATTGGATTTAAACTTTGTGAGGATCATCCTGATAAAAGAATTCTATGGTTATCACCATCTTCTTACATCTTCGAGACTCAGGTTGAGAATCTGAAAGCAGAATCTGACACGACATGTAACAACATCGTTTTCATAACTTACGCAAAACTTATGAACATGTCCGTAAATGAACTAGAAGACATTCAGCCAGACTACATTATCTTAGATGAATTTCACAGATGTGGAGCAGCTGAGTGGGGCAATGGCGTAGACAGACTTGTTGAAATGTATAGCGAAGTTCCAATCTTAGGACTTTCAGCAACAGCTATCAGATATCTGGATAATCAGAGAAATATGGCTGAGGAATTATTTGATTCTTATATTGCAAGCGAGATGACACTTGGAGAAGCGATTGTAAGAGGAATCTTGAATCCTCCAAAGTATGTCCTATCAATTTTCTCATATAAAGAAGAACTTAGTCGTTATGAGAAGAGAATTAGACTTGCTAAGAATAAGGCAGTAAGAGACAAGGCAGAAGATTATCTTGAGAGATTACGCCGGACACTTGATAAGGCAGAAGGTTTAGATGAGATATTTAGTAAGCACATAACTGACAGAACTGGCAAATACATTATCTTCTGCGCGAATTTCGAGGCAATGAAAGAAGCAATGGATAAGACACATGAATGGTTTCATCTTGTTGATGAAAAGCCATACATTTACCATGTATATTCCGATGATGCATCAACATCTGCTGAATTCAAAGAATTCAAGGATAACGAAGATGATAGTCATATGCGACTTCTCTTCTGTATCGATGCGTTAAATGAAGGTGTGCATGTGGAAAATGTGTCAGGAGTAATTCTTCTTCGTCCGACTGTGTCGCCAATCATATATAAGCAACAGATTGGAAGGGCGCTTTCTGCTTCAAGAAAGAAGAAGCCCGTGGTATTTGACATTGTTAATAATGTTGAGAATCTATATAGCATAGATGCCATTCGTGAAGAAATGGAAATTGCAATGCAATATATGAGACATGAAGATGCATCTGACTTAATTGTAAATGACACATTTACAATCATAGACGAAGTAAGAGAATGCGTTGCATTATTCGAGGCGTTAGAGGATACACTTAGCGCAAGTTGGGATGTTATGTATAAGAAAGCTAAGAACTACTATAGCGAGCATGGCAATCTCTTAATTCCGGCCGCCTATGTAACACCGGAGGGACTAGGACTTGGAAGATGGATTAGAACCCAGAGACTATCAAGACAGCAAGGTGCTATGAGCCCTGATAGAATCAAGAGACTCAACGCTATTCATATGGTGTGGACAGCAGTTCTTAAGAATAAATGGTATAGAAATTATGAACTTGCCAAAGCCTTCTATGAAGAACATGGCAATCTGATAATACCATACAACTACGTTACACATGTTATAGACAGTCACAATAATAAGGTAACTGTAAAGCTTGGAATATGGATTTCAAGTCAGAGAGACAGTTATGCCAAAGGCAAACTTAGCGAAGACAAGATAAATATGTTATCTCGAATCGGAATGTCATGGGACAGATTCGATGAGAAGTGGGAGATGGGCTTCCACTGCGCTAAGAAATACTACGAAGAAAATGGAGACATTAACTTCGTTCCAAAAGAATTAGAAGTAGATGGCTTCAATCTTAATAAATGGCTTCACACTCAGAGAGATAGAAATAACAAAGGTAAACTCTCAGAGGAAAGAAAGAGTAGACTAGATGCACTTGGTTTTAAGTGGAGCGTCCACGAAGCCTTCTGGGAAAGGGGCTATGAAAATGCTGTGTCCTACAAGAAGGCCCACGGCAACCTCAAACTCCCAACAGGCTACGAATGTGAAGATGGCTTCAAACTCAAGTCCTGGCTAAGCAACCAGCAGACAAGGTATAGGAAGGGCAGTTTGAGTGAAGGCCAGGTAGTGAAACTTCAGAAGATAGGTGCTATCGTTTGATAGCTACTATTGATAGATTAATCTGACATGATTACATATAAGTACTCATGAAGCTAGGGCACTTGAGTAGGTGTATGTATGACATAGTATGATTTCTAACCACGCTATAAGGCGAGGGTGGCGAAGCCTACCTTAATATAGAAATCATACTAGGGAGGAATTGCTATGTATTATGTAATATATGTAAGTTCAGGAAATGAATCTAAAGCACAAGGTCTGATTCATAAAATGATATCTTCAGAGCTTTATTCTGATTGCTTCTATCCAATTAGAGTAATGAAGAAGAAGCTTCGGGGCAAGTGGACCATAGTACATGAGCGATTAATCCCAGGATATATATTTATTGAGAGTGAAAATGCAAGCGAACTGTATAAGGAACTTAGGGGTATTCCTATGTTCCTAAGGATGCTTGGCAAAGAAGAATCAGATGATGATATCGATATATATCCATTGTCAGAAAATGAAGTGTCGTGGCTGAATAAATTGTCTGGCAGAAATGATAATGCTAATAAGAAAGAGCATGAAGTAGGTCTTTCACAAGTTGGATTTGATGAGAATGATGAAATTGTTATAATCTCAGGTCCACTTCTTGGCATGAAAGGTCAGATAAAAAAGATTAATCTACATAAAAGAATTGCAGAAGTAGAAGTAGACTTCATGAACCAGAAGACTGTGGTTCATGTAGGAATAGAGATAATTGAGAAGAGTGTGAAGGAAGCTAACATTACTTCTGGAGATTCTTGCGATAATGCAGAAGATGATTGGATTGAGAAATACAAAGAAAAGTTCGGCAAGGAGCCTAATTTGTTCGATGGAGCGTAAGATGGATAGAAATCCAATGGAAGGCAAGAAAGTTGTCTTTGTTAGAGATGTTAATGATAAAGAGAATGCGGATGGTGTAAGAGGTCATCTCAAGGCCGTCGGCAATAGCAACTACAGTCCTGGAATATACGAGACTAGTATCAAGAGATTATTAGATGTTGTCTTGTCTGGTGTAGGACTTGTAGCTCTTTCTCCAGTATATCTAATTATAAGTGCCGCTATTAAAGCAGATGACCCAGGACCAGTCCTTTTTACACAGAAGAGGGTTGGTAAGAATAAGCGATACTTTAATCTACACAAATTCCGTTCTATGAAGATGTCTACACCTCACAATGTACCAACTCATATGCTTGATAATCCAGATCAGTATATTACACGAGTTGGTAAGTTCATGCGAAAAACAAGTCTTGATGAGTTACCACAAGTATGGGACATATTTGTTGGAAATATGTCGATTATAGGTCCGCGACCAGCACTTTGGAATCAGGATGTTCTGGTTGCAGAAAGAGATAGATATAATGCCAATGACGTCAAACCGGGGCTTACTGGTTGGGCACAGATTAATGGTAGAGATGAATTAGAACTTGCTGAAAAGGCAAGGCTTGATGGTGAATATGTAAAAAGAATTGGTTTGCCATTTGATGTGAAATGTTTTGTCGGAACAATTCTCTCTGTAATAAAGAGCGATGGTGTTGTGGAAGGCGGAACAGGAAATATGAAGAAAGCATAGTGATTATTTCATAAGCTTAACTATGAATGAGGAGATAATATCGTGAAAAGAGTGCTCATTACTGGAGCAAATTCATATATAGGTACAAGTTTTGAAAAGTATGCTTACGAGCATTATCCAAAAGAATTCTCAATAGATACAGTTAATATGGTAGATGGAACCTGGCGAGAGAAAGACTTTTCGCCCTATGACATTGTCTATCACGTAGCAGGCATTGCTCATGCTGATGTGGGGAATGTTACTGAAGAAGTAAAGAAGAAATACTATGCCGTTAATACTGACCTTGCTATAGAAACGGCAAAGAAGGCAAAGAAAGATGGTGTAAAACAATTTGTCTTTATGTCATCTGCAATTATATATGGTGACTCTGCTCCAGTAGGAAAAAGGAAAAGAATAACAAAGAAGACAAAGCCACATCCTGCTAATTTTTATGGTGATTCAAAGTGGAGAGCAGACAAAGGTGTGAGAAAACTGGCAGATGAGAATTTCATAGTTACAGTTCTTCGTCCCCCAATGATATATGGAAGAGGAAGTAAGGGTAATTATCCAACATTATCTAAGATGGCAAAGAAAATGCCAATCTTTCCAGATATAAAAAATGAACGCTCAATGCTTTACATTGAGAACTTATGCGAGTTCTTGTGTCAAATAATGATTCGTGTCAAGGGAGGAATCTTCTGGCCACAGAATGCAGAATATAGCAAAACCAGTGATCTAGTTAAAATGATTGCTGATGCAAATAATCACAAGATACTTGTGTCAAAGGTATGGAATATAGGAGTTAAACTTGCAACGCTAATCCCGGGCAAACCTAGAGGCTTGGCGAATAAGGCTTTTGGAAATATGAGCTATGACCAGAAGATGAGCAAGTATGATTTTGAGTATCAGAGTATAAGCCTTAAAGCGAGTGTTGAGAGGACAGAAGAAAAGAAAGAGACTCAACGTTCAAATAAGAAAAAACATATTTTAGTTGTGTCTCAATATTTTTATCCTGAAAATTTTCGCATTAATGATATGGCTTCTGAGTGGGTAAAACGTGGCTATAAAGTTACGGTACTTACAGGCATACCTAACTATCCACAAGGAGAGTACTTTGATGGATATGACTTAAAGCATAGAAGAAGAGAAAAGTGGAATGGCGTTGATATTATTAGAATTCCAATTATTCCGAGAGGAAATAATGCAATTGGGATGGTTCTTAATTATTTTTCTTTTGTTTTTTCTGGAATGCTTTGGAATCAGATAACCAGAATAAAAGCTGATATAGTTTTTAGTTTTGAAGTGAGTCCCATGACTCAGGTTTTGGTTGGATGTGGCTATGCAAAAAGGTATAAGGTGCCACATTTTCTTTATGTACAGGATCTCTGGCCTGAAAACGTTGAGACTTCCACAGGTATTCATTCACGCATAATAATAGGTCCTATTGATAAGATGGTAGATTGGATATACAAGCAAGTTGATGAAATATTTGTTACATCGCCTTCCTTTGTGAAAGCTGTTATAAACAGAAAAGAAAGTGTATCAAAGAATAAAGTTCATTATTGGCCACAATACGCTGAAGAGTTTTATAAGCCGCTTAAAAAGCAAAATGTAAAAGGTATACCAGATGACGATAGTTTTAAGATCGCTTTTACAGGTAATATTGGAACAGCCCAAGGATTGGATATTCTTCCTAAAACGGCTAAATTATTAAAAAATGAAAAAGTAAAGTTTGTAATTGTAGGTGATGGACGTTATCAAGCTGAGTTTGAAGGATTGATAAAAAAATATGATGTAGAAGATCCCTTTGTTTTACTGCCAAGGGTTGATGCTAAAAAAATCCCAATAATTTTGAGCGCGTGTGATGCGTGTTTTATTAGTTTTAATAATGCATCTTTATGGGAAATGACAATTCCAGCAAAACTTCAATCATATATGGCATGCGGAAAAGCGATTATTGCATCAGCTTCTGGAGAGACAAAAAGAATTATAGAAGAAGCTGGATGTGGTATCTGTGAAGAAATAGGGGGTAGTAAAGCACTTGCTAGAGGAATTAAAGAATTAATGCAAGTAGATTATGAAAACAAAGGAAAAAAAGCAAGAGGATATTTTGAAGATAAATTTGACAAGAAGAAGTTGATGGATGAGATGGATGCGTATATGGCGCTGTAGAGGAGATAAAATGAGTTACCCTATAATTACCGAAAGAAATGCAACAATTCTTCAACTGCGAATAGGAAATATTTAGAAAACAAGTCTTATTTAAAAGGAATTAATGGGATTTTATATAAATTTTTTAGGAAGAAAGAAATTTAAAAAAAATCTCGGATTAATTAGATGTCTTCCTAAAAAATATTATGACACATTGGTTGGAGCATGTGATGTAGGAATGATTTTTTTAGATTATAGGTTTACTATTCCGAATTATCCTAGTAGGTTGCTTAGTTATATGCAAGCTAAGTTGCCGATTCTCGCATGCACTGATTCATATTCTGATATAGGAAAAGAAATCTTAAGAGGGGAATTTGGTCGGTGGTGCCTGAGTGATATCCCGAATTCTTTTGTTGATAAGGTCTTTGAAGTATTGGAAAGCGATCTTAAGGGATATGGAGAGAGAGCTTTCGATTATTTAGAACTACAATATAATGTGAAAAAATGTGTACAGCACATTTTGCGAACTTAAATAAGGAGATTCTATTTCTCTTATATTTTTCAATGATAGGAAATAATAGGTGATTGTATGGATTCAGATGTGTATTTTATAGGTGGGATATGGCCTGAAAGAAAAGAGTTAGAGATTATAAAGAATTCGAAAGGAAATGTTCAAATTGCAGCAAATGTTTTGCAAAAAAATCTAATAAAAGGAATTGAAGAGTGTTGTGGTAAGCCACTAACTATAATAAACGAAGTGTTTGTAGGTGCATTTCCAAGTAATTATAAAAAATGGAAAATAAAAAACAGCTTTTTTTCTCATGTTAATGATAGAGAACACATCGATTATAATGTGGGATTTTTAAATTTCCCTCTCTTAAAACATTTATTTAGATATTGGAACTCGAGGAAAATAATACGTTTGTTATGCAAAAATCTAAAAAAAGACTGTAATTATTTTATAGGATATAGCATGACATATTCCATTGTAAAAGGTCTTTTATATGCAAAAAAAAAGAATCCAACAATAAAGACATGTTTAATAATACCAGATCTGCCTATTTACATGAATATGAACAGCCAAAGAAGAGGCGTATTCGGTTTTTTTAAAATGTATTCAAATAGAAGACTAGATAAACTAATTAAGAATATTGATACATATGTGGTACTCACAAAGTACATGTACGAAAGATTAGAGACTAAACATCAACCGTATGTTGTTGTAGAAGGAATTGGTGATGATAGGTATCGTGAATCTGATATATTTTATAAACACGGAGAGGTGAAAAATATAGTTTATACAGGAACACTAGCTAAAAAATATGGAGTAATCGATTTGGTAGATGCTTTTCATGCTATATGTAATAGTAACTTAAGATTAATTATTTGTGGGACAGGAGATGGAGAGTCATATATAAAAGAAATGATAAGAAAAGATTCAAGAATAATTTATAAAGGTGTTGTGTCTAATAGAGAAGCGTGTGAAATCCAAAGAAATGCGTACTTGTTGGTGAATCCTAGAAATAGCAATGGTGAATATACGAAATATAGTTTCCCATCTAAAACTATGGAATACATGTTGTCCGGAAGACCTGTTTTGATGTATAGATTAGAAGGTATTCCTGAGGAATATGATGATTTTCTGTACTATGTTGATGAAACACTTGAAAAATCATTGCGAGAGATAATCGAATATAATAATAAAGAGCTTGATGAAAAAGGAAGAAGTGCTAGAAATTTTATTATAGAAAATAAAAATGCTAAGGTTCAAGCTGCAAAGATATTGGGAATGATAAGTAGAATTTAGTGTAAAAGAGGATAATAGATGTTGCCGTATGTATTATCAATAATTCCAATTGTTTTTTTTATTAACTCAAAAAACAATAATAAAAGATTTAAAATTGCAGTAATAATATGGTTGGTAGTATTAGTGCTTGTGGCTGGTCTTCGAGGCAATATGACAACTGATTTTTTAGCATATAAAGCGATGTTTGACGAGTATAAAGCATACAGTTGGCAGAGTTTATTTGGTTCACTGAGTTTAGACTATCATTTTAATGGCATTGAATTAGGATATTTTGTAGAAAATTTTATTGTATCGAGATTTACTAATGGATATGTTTGGTGTCAAATTGTTACTGCTTTAGTTATGTGTGGCTCTGTTTTTGTGTTTCTACGTGAGTCGAAAGATTTTGCCCTTTCGGTATTATTGTTCTTGTCAATTGGAATATTTCTTGAGGGGTTTAATGTTGTACGTGAGGTGATGGCTGCGTGCATTTGGTCAATTTCAATAAAGCATATAGTTAATAGGGATTTTTTTAAATATATATTTTGGGTTATTATTGCGAGTTTATTTCATTCAACATCAGTAATAATGATTCCATTTTATTTTATACTTCATAAAAAGCCTAATATAAAAGTGATTATAACGTATTTGGTTTGCGTATTAATTTTTTTGGCTTTTATAGATGATATTGCTGTATTTGCTAATAACATATTTCACTTTTCTTCATCTAATGATGGTATTTTGTATATGTTATATAGTAGGCATCACTCATTTGGGGCTGTCTTTCTGTCTGTTTTACTTTCTTTTTTTTGTATTTTTTTGTATTACTACCGACCGAGTTATTTTAGTGGTGAGGAACAAAAAAAAGAATATGTTTTGGTAAATGGTGTTATAGTTTGGTTGCTTCTTAGATTAATGATGATGAAGTACGGATATATGGAAAGATTAGCAGAATTTTTTTCTATGTTCATATTATTATTACTTCCTATGCAACTAAAAAAATTGAATGGTTTGTCCAGAAAAATAGTGAAATTTTGTTTAGGACTCATTTTGATTATTTATTATTTTTATGCTGCACATGTGTCTTATGGGGATTATATAACAATTTTTAGTTGATATTAGTGTTGTTACTTTGAAGAGATATAACGCAATAGATTAATGGGGGAGGATAATAGAATGTGGTTGGTATATAAAATTATAATTAAAAAAGGAAAAGAATAATGGTTCGAGTAAATGATTATGCACCAGTAATTGTATTTGGATATAATCGCCCAGTACATTTCAAAAAGACTTTAGAAGCATTGAGTAAATGTAGTGGGGTAGAAAAAACAACGTTATATATTTTTTGTGATGGTCCTAAAAAACAGTTGACAAAAGATATTATAGAGGTTAGGGATATTGCAGATAGCTTTAAAAATAACAGTGATTTTTTTGAAGTGAAATTATTTATATCCGAAATGAATAAAGGTCTTGCAAAATCTATTATTGATGGCGTATCAACAGTTATTAATATATATGGGAAAGTTATTGTCCTTGAAGATGATTTGATATGCGCAGAATCTTTTCTACGATATATGAATGAGGCACTTAATAGGTATGAAAATGATAAATTAATATGGTCTATTAGTGGATACACATTTCCGATGAAAGTCCTAGAAAAAGTTGACTGTGATGTTTATTTTATGGGGAGAGCATCGTCCTGGGGATGGGCAACTTGGAAGAATCGTTGGTCGACAATTGATTGGAATGTAAGTGATTATAATAGATTTATTTTTAATCCTATAAAAAGAATTAGATTTGCACGTTGGGGAGGTGATCTTCCTATACTGCTTGATCAACAGATGAAATCTAAAATTAATTCGTGGGCAATAAGATGGTGTTATGAACAATTTAAGCAGGATAAAGTGTCTGTTTACCCAACTATTTCATTAATAAAGAATATTGGAGTTGATGGAAGTGGAACACATAAAGGAAAAACGTCAAGATTTAACACGAAACTTGATTGCGAAAAATCAAGAGAATTTGAATATGTGGATTACTACAAAGATTCTAGCATTAGAAAACAATGCAAAAGACAATTTCAGGGGAAGTGGAGAGGTTTTATTCGTGTTTATGTAAAAAATCTATTAATTCGATTGGGAATAATGAAATGATTAATAAACGTGTTCTTTCAGTTTTGTTAAAAAATAAAGAAGTTAATAACGCGGGGTGGCTAATAGGTGGCAAAGTAATTCAAATGGCGTTGTCTTTTGTAGTTGGTGTTTTTACAGCTAAGTATCTTGGACCATCTAATTATGGATTGATAAACTATGGGCTAGCTTATGCAACTTTTTTTACTGCTTTTTGCAATCTAGGAATTAATTCTATTTTGGTTAAAGAGTTCATTGATAAACCAAGTGAAGCAGGGACAGTTCTTGGGACCACGATAGTGCTAAGGATTATTACAAGTGTTTTGTCCGGATGTATAATCGCTGTTATTTCTTTATTTGTAGATAATGGAGAACCGGTTACAATTATTGTTGCTGTTTTGTGTAGTGTATCATTGGTTTTTCAATGTGGAGAAGTATTTAACTATTGGTTTCAGGCTATATATATGGCAAAGAGAACCTCAGTTGCCTCCTTGATAGCGTATTCTTTGACTTCTATATATAAGATTCTTCTTTTGCTTTTTAATGCTGACATTAAATGGTTCGCATTAGCTACATCTGTTGATTATTTGATATATGCAATTATTATTTTCTTGTTTTATAGAAAGCACAATGGACCGAGGCTTAGGGTGAGTTTTGATAAAGGAAAATATTTACTTAAACAGAGTTATCACTATATTTTGGCAGCTGTAATGACTGCGTTATATATGCAGACTGACAAGATTATGTTGAAACAAATGTTAAGCGAGGAGGAAGTTGGATATTATTCGGTTGCTTCAACAATATGTTCTTTATGGGTTTTTGTTCTTATGGCAATTATAGATTCAATGTACCCGACTATTATACATTTGTTTCGAAACGGGGAAATAAAAAATTTTGATAGAAAAAATAGGCAGTTATATTGTATTGTGTTTTATCTTTCTTGTTTTGTGTCACTAGGTTTTTTAGTGTTTGGAAGATATATTATTAAATTTCTTTTTGGTCAGCCATATGAACCAGCGGTTAATCCGTTGCGAATACTCACATGGTATACAGCTTTTTCTTATCTAGGAGTAGCGAGGAATGCATGGTTGATTTGTATGGATGCCCAGAAATATTTAAAATATTTATATATTGGAGCAGCATTTATTAATATCGCTATGAACTATATTATGATTCCGGTTTATGGCGCTTCTGGGGCGGCTATGGCTTCTCTTATTACACAAATATTTACTTCAATTATTTTACCACTATTTATTAAAGATACGCGTAAGAATTCAGTTTTAATGTTAGAAGCAATAATATTTAGGGGGGTAAAATAGAACAGAATCGATAGTTTGAAATTGTTATATTTGTAGGAGAGTTTTATTTTGACTAATATAGGTATTATAAATACTTTTTCTCATACCAAAAGTACCGGTAAAATTGTATATGGACTTTATAATCATCTTAAGTCTAGTTATAATTGCTCCTTGTTTTATGGTGAACCACATGAAGAAAAAGTTGATGATGAAAATATAATATGTATTAATAACGTTCTTGATAAGAAATTGCATATTTATGGTTCTTTGCTTTTTGGCAATCAAGGAGAGTATTCGTGGCATCGGACCAAATGGCTGATACGAGAGTTGAAGCGAAGAAGAATAGAATGCATTTTTTTATTTAACATTCATGGATATTATCTTAACACAGAATTGCTTTTTGATTATTTGGCTCAAAATGACATAAAGGTGATATATGTAATGCTTGATGAATTCGCATTTTGTGGAAAGTGTTGTTTTACAATGGAATGTGAAAAGTATAAGACTGAATGTAAAAAATGCCCCAATATAAAGGATTATCCGAAAAGTTTTTTTGTGGATAGGTCGAGTCACTTATTTAACAAAAAAAGAAAATACTACTCCAAAGTTAAAGACATTGTATTTGTTAGTATTCCGTATATTGTAGATAAAGCGAAAACATCATCATTATTAAAGAATCATAGATTTGTAAAACTAGAAGAAGGAATTGATATATGGAAAACATATTATCCTAAAAAAACTGATAACTTGGCAAAATCATTAAATATAAGTAAAAATAAGATTGTTTTACTTCTTGTTGCACCATTTTCATATAAAAGAAAAGGAGCAGAATATTTCTTGGAATTAGCCAATATGTTTAAACATGATGATAGGTATGTTTTTATTAATGTTGGATTTGATGTGGATAAAAATATATGTCCTAATAATTTTGTTCCAATATCTTATATCAGCAATCAGAGTGAATTGGCTGAGTATTATTCTTTGGCAGATTATTTTGTATGCACAAGTTTTGCCGAAACGGTAGCAGATACATGTTTAGAATCACTTGCGTGCGGAACTCCTGTAATTGGGTTTGCTGCAGCGGGTTTACCGTACTCAATTAAAGAAAAGCATTGCAAACTTGTTCAACCAGGAAATGTTGTTGAATTAGCCAATACTGTTTTAGATATTGGTAAAAAAAATAATACAATAAGTGAATCATGTAGAAAATACGCAGAGGATAATTTTGATTCTATAAATTATTATAAAGGATTAGAAAACCTAATTCATTAATCTAAAATGGAGGATTAATATGAAAAGTATTAATGTTACGCAATCTTCTATGCCAGCATATGAGGAGTACTGTAAGGAGATACGACAGCTTTGGGATACTAAGTGGCTTACCAATATGGGAGAAAAACATAAAGAATTTCAAAAAAAACTAGAAGAATATCTTGATGTGCCGCATGTTGATTTGACTACAAATGGACATATGGCGTTAGAGTTGGCGTTGGTAGCACTTGGCTTGACTGGTGAAGTTATTACAACACCCTTTACTTTTTCTTCAACAACGCACGCGATTGTTAGAGCTGGCCTTAGGCCAGTTTTTTGTGACATTAATAGAGAAACATTCACTATAGATGTTGACAAAATTGAATCATTAATCACACCAGCTACTTGTGCTATTATGCCGGTTCATGTTTATGGAAACGTTTGCGATGTTTTTGGAATAGATAGTATAGCTAAAAAATATGGATTAAAAGTTGTATATGATGCAGCACATTCTTTTGGCATAAAGTATAAAAATAGAGGGATAGCATCATACGGTGATGTTTCTTGCTTTAGTTTTCATGCAACAAAAGTTTTTCACACTATCGAGGGCGGAGCAGTGTGCTTTAAGGATCCCAATTTTGGAAAGCGTTTTTTTGAAATAAAAGATTTTGGAATACATAATGAAGAATGTGTGAGATATGTGGGGCCAAATGCAAAATTTAACGAGTTTTGCGCAGCAATGGGAAAGTGTAATTTGAGATATATCGATAGAGAGATAGAGAAGCGCAGAGTGATTGTTGATAGATACAGGAGCAATCTTAGTGGAGTGTCTGGGTTACATTTAAATATAATTCAGCCTGATGTTGTATCAAATTATTCATATTTTCCGATTATTATTGAACCTAAAGTTTTTGGCGTTGATAGGGATTATGTTAAGAGAGAGTTAGAAAAAAAAGGAATAAAAGCTAGAAAGTATTTTTATCCGTTAATTAACGAGTATGACTGTTATAAGAATGATTATTCTTTGAAAGAAACACCGATTGCATTTGAAGTAAGTAGAAAAGTATTGACGTTGCCACTTTATGCTGAACTTGATTTAAACGATGTAGATTACATATGTAAAACACTTTTGTCATGTAGTGGTTGAATAAATGGAGTGTTTTTATAATAATTAATATGTATACCGTATATTAGTAATCGCGGAGATTATTTTGACGATGAATTGATGTGTAATGTAATATACCATTGTAGTAGCAATGGAGAAAAGGTTAGGACATAATTATTGATTGGAAATTTGAAACGAGTAAATGTTATACAGTTTGTATCAAAGATAGAGTCCTTTTAGGGCGTTATTTTATTACATTTTTATATAAAGAATAATTTGAGGTAGAAATATATCAATATGCAAATAAAATAAGCATTTAAAGACAAAACATTAGTTGTTACAGGAGGAACGAGCACGATTACGCTGTATTGAAACATTTTCTTACTTCTGATATTGGCGAGATTAGAATGTTATCTTGTGATTAGAAGAAGTAGGATACTATGAGACGCATTTTGCATAAAAGATATCCTGATTATTCGAACAAGGTTAAATCCTATGTTGGTGATGTAAGTAACATTGCTTGTATTTGAGATGTAGGGTGCGGAATATCAATATATTTGAAGCCATAAAAGATTGTTAAAAAACTAATTCTATATAGTTGTATATTCTAGAACCATTATATATTTTTGTATTATGATTTGTTTATAAAGATAAGAAACACAATCAATAGATTTTATAATAAATATGATAGGAGTGATTGTTTGAAAATTGCGGTAGCTGGAACAGGTTATGTGGGATTAAGTCTCGCTGTTCTTTTGGCACAACATAATAAAGTGGTTGCAGTAGATATTGTTGAAAAAAAAGTTAATAAAATAAATGATTATATAAGCCCAATAAAGGATGAATATATAGAAAAATATCTATGCGAGGCAAAAGAAGGGAATAGAAATCTTAATCTTGTAGCGACTACAGATGCAAAAAAAGCATATAGGGATGCTGATTTTGTAGTTATAGCAGTTCCAACAAATTATAATTCTCGTAAAAATTTCTTCGATTGTTCAGCAATTGAAGATGTTATAAAACTTGTTCTTGAATGTAATGATAAAGCAGTAATGGTGATAAAAAGTACAATTCCTGTTGGATATACAAAAAGAATTAGAGATAAGTTTAATTCAGAAAATATTATTTTTTCACCGGAATTTTTAAGAGAGAGTAAAGCCCTATATGATAATTTATATCCTAATAGGATAATTGTCTCATGTGATGACAATTGCAAAAAGAAAGCAGAATTATTTGCGAGTCTTTTGGTTGAAGGTGCGGCAAAGGAAAATGTTGATGTTCTATTTATGGGGTATACAGAAGCCGAAGCGGTAAAGCTTTTTGCAAATACTTACCTTGCATTGCGTGTTAGTTTTTTTAATGAATTAGACACTTATTCAGAAATGAAAGGGCTTGATACTGGAGATATTATTAAAGGAGTATGTCTAGATCCAAGAATAGGTGATTTCTATAATAATCCTTCATTTGGTTATGGGGGGTATTGCTTGCCCAAAGATACCAAACAATTATTAGCTAATTATGCAGACGTTCCTCAAAATATGATATCAGCAATTGTAGAGAGCAATAGAACAAGAAAAGACTATATTGCTGATAAAGTGTTAGAAATGGCAGGATATTATAATAATTTTGAGAAGAAAGTTAATAGATTGGAAAACATTGTAATTGGCGTTTATAGGCTTTCAATGAAAAGTAACTCTGATAATTTTAGACAATCCTCGATACAGGGTATTATGAAACGTATAAAAGCGAAAGGCGTGAAAGTGATTATTTATGAACCAATACTTGAGGATAACACAAGATTTTTTGGGAGCTTAATTGTAAATGATATTTATTCATTTAAAGAAAGCTGCGACGCAATAATTGCTAATAGATACGACAGTAATCTAGAGGATGTAATAGAAAAGGTATATACTAGAGACTTGTTTAAAAGGGATTGATATCAAAATAGATTGGATATGAGTATTTAAATATTTCAGTGATGGATATGTAATATTATGCTTTGTACTTATTTTATTTTAGTTTATATCACAAAGAACTAGACAAGTGTATTCATTGATAAGAAGAGCCATTAGGGCTCTATTTTAGTGACTATTTTGTAAATAAAATGTAGAGAGAGGATAAAATAATGCAAATAACAGACGCATTCAAAGGAAAAACTTTAGTAATAACAGGAGGAACAGGTTCATTCGGGTCCACCGTATTAAAACATTTTCTTACATCAGACATTGGAGAGATTCGAATTATTTCTCGTGATGAGAAGAAGCAGGATACAATGAGACATATTTTGCAAGCTAGATATCCAGACTATGCCAATAAAGTACAATTTTATGTTGGCGATGTCAGAAATATCGATTCAGTTAGAGACGTAATGTATGGAGCAAATTATGTATTTCATGCGGCGGCACTTAAGGAAGTGCCTTCATGTGAGTTCTTTCCTATGGAAGCTGTTAAAACTAACATAATAGGAACTGATAATGTTATTACAGCAGCAGTAGAGAATAAGGTTGAGAGAGTTGTTTTCTTATCAACAGATAAAGCAGCATATCCTATTAATTCCATGGGAATGACCAAGGCAGTTGGAGAGAAAGTTGTTCAAGCTAGAGCTCAGAAGGCATATGAGCGAGGCGGAACAGTTTTAAGTTGTACAAGATATGGTAATGTAATGTGTTCAAGGGGATCAGTGATCCCTCTTTTTATTGATCAAATTAAGAGAAAAGCACCTATAACAATAACAGATCCAGAGATGACAAGGTTTCTCATGAACCTCGACGAAGCAGTTGAACTTGTTGCATTTGCATTTGAACATGCTAATCCAGGAGATCTTTTTATACAGAAAGCAGATGCTTCCACAATAGGCGACCTTGCCAAAGGAGTAATGAAGGTCTTTGGTGAGACGGAGACTAGAGTTATTGGAACTCGTCATGGTGAGAAATTATATGAAACTCTTATGACAAGAGAAGAGCGGCTAAGGGCTACAGATATGGGACATTATTTTAGAATAGCACCTGATGGAAGAAGTCTTAATTATGACAAATTCTATGTGGAAGGTGAAGCTCTTACGGAGGGTGATGAAGCATATACATCACATAATACTAATAGACTTGATGTTGATGGTGTAGTTAAGAAAATAATGTCAACAGATTATGTTAAGGAAGAGTTAGAAGGAAAGCCTCATGCAGTAGAAGCATAGGGAATTTTTTATTTGGGAGATATTATTAATGAAGATATTAGTAACAGGTGCTAAAGGTTTTGTGGGACAAAACCTTGCAGAGACACTAAAATGCATTCGTGATGGTAAGAAGAGAGATGTGGATTTTTCTGTGTCTGAGATATACGAATATGACAGAGATAATACATTAGAAGATTTGGATAAATATTGTCAGGATTGTGATTTTGTGTTTAATCTTGCAGGTGTTAATAGACCAAAAGATAATTCCGAATTTATGTCTGGAAATTTTGGATTTGCATCTGAATTGTTAGATGCTCTTAAGAGGAATGATAATACATGTCCTGTTATGTTGTCGTCATCTGTACAGGCTTCACTATCTGGTAGATTTGGTGACTCTGAGTATGGTCGTAGTAAGTTAGCAGGAGAAGATTTATTCTTTCAATATGCTGATGAAACTGGTGCTAAGGTTTTGGTATATCGCTTCCCTAATCTATTTGGTAAGTGGTGCAGACCTAATTATAACTCGGCGGTAGCGACATTTTGTAATGCATTTGCTAATGATTTACCATATACAGTCAATGATCCTTTCGTTGAATTGGAATTAGTATATATTGATGATCTTGTTGATGAGATGCTTCAAGCTCTTAATGACAGTGAGCATAGGTGTGACTTTAATGGGATAGATGTAATTTCTAATATGGATGGTAAGTATTGTTATGTACCAGTATCTCATAAGGCGACCTTAGGACATATCGTTGAGGTTCTGAAATCATTTTCATTACAACCATCTACGTTACTTTTTGACTCAATTCCAGATGGTTCATTTGAGAAAAAGTTATATAGTGCTTATTTATCATATTTACCAGAAGAAAAGACTATATTTAATCTAGAAGGAGCCGTTGATAATAGAGGCTCATTCACAGAGTTTTTTAGAAATAAAGATGTAGGACAGTTCTCAATTAACATTTCCAAACCAGGTATGACTAAAGGACAGCATTGGCACCACACTAAGATGGAGATATTCTTAGTTGTAAGTGGTCATGGGCTTATACAAGAAAGAAGAATTGGAATAGATCCGTCAACTGGAGAGGAATATCCTATCAGGGAATATCAAGTCAGTGGTGATAAGTTACAGTGCGTATACATGCTTCCTGGTTATACTCATAATATCATTAATCTATCTGATACAGAGGATATGGTGACAGTTATGTGGGCAAATGAGATATTTGATTCGAATCATCCTGAGACTTATCATGAGGATGTGTAGTGTAACTAGATAATAATGTGAATGGAGATTAATTCATGTACGAAGATATTAAATGGAAAGAAAATGGCAAGATAAAGCTACTTATTATAGTGGGAACAAGACCAGAGATAATTCGTTTATCTGCCGTGATTAATAAGTGTAGGACATACTTTGATACTATACTTGCTCATACTGGTCAGAATTATGATTATAACCTTAATGGTGTTTTCTTTAAGGATCTAGGACTTGATGATCCTGAAGTTTATATGGATGCTGTGGGCGCTGATCTTGGAGAGACCATGGGTAACATAATTGACAAGTCATATAAGTTAATGGTTGACATTAAGCCTGATGCAGTTCTTGTGCTGGGAGATACTAATTCATGTCTGTCAGTAATTGGAGCAAAGAGGCTTCATATACCTATTTTCCATATGGAAGCAGGTAATAGATGCAAGGATGAATGTCTGCCGGAAGAGACTAACCGTCGTATTGTAGACATTATTAGCGATGTTAATCTTGCATATTCAGAACATGCTCGGAGATATTTGGCGGATTGTGGTCTTCCTAAAGAAAGAACCTATGTGACTGGTTCACCAATGGCGGAAGTTCTGGAGAATAACCTTGATGCAATACAATGGTCCGATGTTCATAGTAGGATATCTTCGGAGACAGGAGTTGCAATTAAGAAGGGACAATATATCTTGCTGTCGGCGCATCGAGAGGAGAATATCGACACAGAAGAGAATTTCTTATCGTTATTTAATGCTGTTAATGCAATGGCGAAGAAGTATGACATGCCTATACTATACTCTTGTCATCCACGTAGTAGGAAGAGATTAGAGCAGATGTCATCTGAAGGTAAGTTTGAACTAGACAAGAGAGTAATAGCGCACGAACCAATGGGATTTCATGATTATAATTGCTTGCAGATGAATGCTTACTGTGTTGTATCTGATTCGGGAACATTACCAGAGGAATCATCGTATTTTACATTTATTGGCAATCCATTTCCCGCTGTATGTATTCGTACATCAACTGAGAGACCTGAAGCGCTCGATAAGGCTTGCTTTGTGCTATCAGGTATATCTACGGAAGGGTTGTTACAGTCGGTGGACTTGGCAGTGACTATGAATGAGAATGAAGATTACGGAATACCAGTACCAGATTACGTAGATACGAATGTTAGTACTAAGGTTGTTAAGATTATTCAGAGTTATAAGGATACGGTTAATAAGTTTGTGTGGAGGAAGGATGTTTAGGCATAATTAATCTCCTATTGATATTATTCGCGCGAGAGCATATGATTTGAGCAAGAATTGTGTTATACTTGATTTGCAAGAGATAGTGAGAGCATGTTAGTATTGGAAGCCGAACGAGGCATAGATATTACCCAAGATAAGATATAGAAAAACGAATTAGACCAGTGACTATTATTATTTAGTTGCTGGTTTTTTGTTTGTGGGGTAATAATGTGAAAAGAAGAATGGTATAAGCCACTCAAATATCTTTTGTTAAATTTGTTTTAGAAAGGTTTGCTTTTAATTGACAGTTTATGCGAAAGTAAGAAGGATTAGACCTCGGAACAAAAGGCATTATATAAATTGTTAATAGAGATAGGAAAGAATATAGTGTAAACAAGATTTGTGTGGGTATTATTTTAAGAATGTTGCATGAAAAATAACAAAGTATAAAAGGAAATTGTAATGGCAAAGAATAATAATGATTTATACAAATATATATCTGAGAAGAATATGGAATCTTTAAATAATTATTTACAAGAAAAAGCCGAAAATCATAATTCATATAAATGGTATACAAACGTTGATATAATTGATAATTCGTTAAGGTACAAGTCGTTATTTTTATCTGCTGGGGATGATTGGAATGATGTTAACGATAAAGAGCGTTTTAATAATCCTAAAGAGATGAAGAAGTGTTTTGCACGTTGCTTTTCTTTTTCTATATCTGAAAATGTTGCTATGTGGATGTTATATGGTGGTACTGAGAAAAAAGGGGCTATGTTAGAAATAAAAAAATCTTTTATAAAGAGTGTTTTAGAATATAAAGATGAAATCAACGTAGGTTATTTCGAGTCCGATGATTTTGTAACAGTGAAAACATATAATAGTGACGAATATGACTTATATATTCAAGATGTAATATACGTTGGAAAAAGCAAAAAAAAAGGATGTGTTACCTTAAAAAGATCAGATGATAGATGTGATGAGATATCAAAGAAAATTGTAGATTTCTTGCCTTTATGGAAATCATATCCGTGGCAGTATGAGAATGAATGTAGACTTATACTTAAGGTAAAAGATAACAATATGAGTGACAAAACTACAGATGCACAGATAATTGTCGAGAAGGTTATGGAAAGGGAGATAATAAAAAAAACTCTATCTCCTAATTATAGCGGTAATAAAAGAGAAGGATATGATTATAGCCTTTTAAAAGATGAATTAAATTGGGACATATGTAGGAATTGTAAAAAAAATGAATGAATAGCAAAGAAAAACTGTTGACCAGAACAAACATATGTTCTATAATGTATTACATATAGTAGTTTTATAAATATTTTAAATAAATGGTAAAGGGATTAGATATGAACAGGATTAAGGATGAAGTATATTTAGGTAAGTTTGAAGAGTATAACGAGCTACTGAAGATGATAGCAGATTGTGCTCAAACGGAATTATGGTCATATGGTCGATATAAAGAAACAGATAAATACATTATGTTGCGTAATTATTTTGAGCACACATATAATAGAATTGCTGAGGAGAATAAGTTTGTTCTTTCTTTTGATGGCAGATTTCGCTGTATGAATACGGGGTTGTTGACTGATTATAATCAAGAAATATACGCAGTGTTTAAAAAAAGCGATATAATTGATGGTTTGCCATGGTCATTTACAAGAGTTCATAAGGATACTGATCGTTTTATACTAGAAAAGTTTTCTGAAAAACCTCAAATGGCAAATTATTTGACCAATGCTAGTGATTTAATATATGACAAGGATTTAGAAATAAAACTTAATATAGATCATATAGTCGATGATAATTTCGAGAGATTTGTTCGTGCAGGCTATCTTGATAAATCGCTTATACATGCTTTACTTTTGTATTCAATGGATGTTTTACAAAAGAAGCTTTTACGTAATTACAGAATTGCGTTACCATTTTATTATAGAAATACTCAGACAGGAGAAAGTAAGATTCAATTATTAGTTCCAGTCTATTTCCCTAATTCATTGGTAAGATTAGCATTGGTATTAGATAAAAGAAAAAATGATGATGGGAATAAGTATTATGAGGCGATAACTGTTTTGCCTGTGGAGTGGGCATATATGGATTCAAGGTTGATAGTCAAGCCTGATGATGAGTGGGCGCGTTTGATCGATAGTTTAGATGGCGATGTTGAAACAGATGAGGAATGTACTACATATGAAAATGTATAAAAAAGATTAAACGATTGATATAATTTGTGCTTGACATAGGGAAATAGTTTGTGTATTATTATTATACACACAAAAAGAAAAGATGACATTTGAAAAGTGTTAACAAAAAAAGAAAAAATACCTTAAAAGAAAACTACTTAAAGGACAGCATTAGAAATGTTGTCCTTTTTTAATGACTCTATATTTGGATATTAGAGATAAATCTCGCGTACCAAGTTGTGGAATTGTGCATATATGTGTTAACCAGAAAGTGAGCTACTCACTAGCTTCATTTTTTGCCATTATTGTAACGCGTTAGAGGCAGGTACTGTGAAGGAGGGGAAAGAGAGTAAGGAGTGAAAGACTGAGTAGAAATTTTGCAAGAGATAGTGAGAGCTTAGTGGTGTTAGATGCTGAACGAGGCATAGCTGTTATCTAAGATAAGATATAGAGAAATGAATTAGACCAGTGACTATTATTATTTAGTTGCTGGTTTTTGGGGGTTATGGGGAATATTGTGAAAGGAAGAATGGTTAAAGCCGCTCAAATCTCTTTTGTTGAATTTGTCTTAGAATGGTTTGCTTTTAATTGACAGTTTATGCGAAAGTAAGAAGGATTAGACTTCGGAGCAAAAGGAATTATTTATAGTACACATAAATGAGTGAATATAAATAAAAGTTTTTTTCAAGTGTAACAGGATTAGATGGGAGAAGAATATGAATGAAATTGATTACAAGTATCTCAAGGCTGTATGGGATCAACCAGTTGAAAGAAAATGGGAAGATTTACAAGCATGTTATTGGGAAGTGGAAAGTGTAAAAAAGCATATGTATTTGGAGCGGGAATTAAATAATGCCAAACATGTAGAACAATTGATAAAAAATGATTTTAAATCTTTTATTTTAAATAAATATATTCCATGGAAATATACAGATTGCCGTTGGACACTTCGTTATGAGGAGAAATTGAAGTCGTGGAAGGGTGCTGATAAATTTGCCGAAGATATACTGGATTACGAAGAATGTTTAAAACATACAAACAATTATGAAGAACGGATATTGCAAGAGGGTATTGAATTAAAGAATGAATTATATGGTATAGGAGTAGCGGGTATAACAGGATTATTATCATTATTAATCCCAGAGGTGTTTGGGACAGTTGATAAGTATGTAGCCAAAAGCATGATGGCACTTGGTTTGATAGAAGTAAAGAATCCATCGAACATAAAAATAAAAGAGGCTAAAGATATGGAAATGATAATGATTAAAAAAGCGAAAGAATTAAATTATAGATTTAATGTTGATATATGGACTCCTAGAAAGGTTGAAATGATTTTGTGGAGTTATGGTAGGTGTTGATTTAATAAAAATACCTATAATTCATAGAATCGGTTTTTGAAATACTATATTGAAATGTGGAGAGATTTTTTATGTGTAATATATAGTTTTTCAGAGGATACGTTTGATTATGAATATTAATATGAGTAACATAGGGTCAATAATTGAAATTATAACAAATATACTAACATGTATATCCATTATAGTTGCTGCTATATTCTATGTTCCTGATAGAGTAAGAGCTAACAGAGTTGGAACTCTTGAAGCATATGACAGACTTAAGCGTGAAGTGCTAGATGAGATTAATATGTGGAGTGTATCCGAGATATGTGAAGCTATGGAAGATAGGCAGTCAGATGCATATAAGAAACTAAGTGCTATGCTAGCAAGAATAGAGCATTTTTGTGCAGGCATTAACGTAAGAGCGAAGAATCTAAGGAGGATTATTTCGCTAATATCCATAAAGTTTGGTATAAAATGGAGAAGAAAGCCAAGTAAATGAAATAGACTTTGTGCTAGTAGGATTAGTAATTAGATATTAAGGTTATTTTTAACAAATAAAAAAATAAATTTCGTAAGATTCTACCAAAGAAAAAATTTCCATGAAACGCTTATTGTTTTTCATAAATGCTAATGCTATGTTGTTTTAAAGCAATAGTATTAGGGAGAAGGACATAAGTGTATGGATGAGTTGTATTCTGATTTTGCATATGATGATGCATTTCGCACAATGGTTGTTAAGTGTGATGAGTTGCTGATACCTTTTATTAATTACATGTTTGGCGAGCATTATAGTAATAAGGCAAGAATATATCGAGGCTCGAATGAACATTTCGTAGATAAGCAGGGAGGGGCTCAGGATAAAAGAATTACAGATTCTTTGATTAAGATTGTTGAGAATAATATTTCACATACTTATCATGTTGAATGCGAGAGCATGGAAGATGTAGATGGAACCATAATAGTGCGTATTTTTGAATATGATGCCCAGATTGCATTAGATAGAAGTAGGGTAAGTAGAGGAAGGCTAGATGTATATTTCCCTCATACAGGAATACTTTTCTTAAGCTCTTCTGATTCAACACCAGATAGCATGGAGATAGTAATTCATACTTCGGGAGGGGAATGCAAATACTCTGTTGAGGTTATTAAGGAATTAGATTTTGACTTAGATAAGATCTATGACAACGGTTTGTTTTTCTTGTTGCCCTTTTATTCATTCAATTATAAGAAGGATTTCGATAAGATTGAAGCAGACGATTATAAGCAAGAGGAATTTGTTGAAATTTTTAGAAGAATAGTTGGTGAGTTAGAGAGCCTTGTCGATGAGGGGCTGTTGTCCGCATATTCAAAAGATGTTATAATTAGGTTGATTAATAAAGTAGTACATAAGCAGTTGATGAAGTATAAAAGAACACAGAAGAGAGTAGGTGATCTAATGGGTGGCAAGGTATTGGATTTGGACGTTATAAGAGCACATGACGAAGGAATAGAACAAGGCAAAGACGAGGAGAGATTAGTATCTATACGTAGAATTATGAATAAGCTCAAGATGACTGCAGAGGAAGCGATGGACACATTGGATATTCCTACGGGAGAACGTAGCAAGTATATGACGATGTTATAATTTGATTTGATAGAATTTGCTTGATTTTATTTTGAAAGAAAATAGTTGAAGGATACAGAATTGGTAATAAAAAATATTCGAGGTGGTAAATTTCGTTGCAACCACGCGCCGTAGTGGCTAAAAGAGATGCAGGAGAACGCAACGCCTGCCGAATATTTTGTAGAGTTTGAGCCACGCAAAAGCGTGGCTCTTTTAATGTAATCATTCTTTTTTCTTAAGTTGTTTCTGCACATACTGCTCATGGAATATAGTTGTATTCTGAATTGATATAAGCTATATTGAGGCCTGATTCTGCGTAGTAAATCTTTGCGGTAAGGTAGAGCATTTTCACAAATAAAAAAATAAATTTCGTTAGATTCTACCAAAGAAAAAATTTCCATAAAACGCTTATTGTTTTCTTTGCTAGATGATGTTATCTTGATATCTAAGAATATGAATATATTTTGAAAACGCGACCTGAATATTGACTATTTGCAGAAAATATGTTATATATAACATAAACACAGGAGATTATTATTGGAAGTTTTTAAGGTAGATTTTTATAAAAAAGAAGATGGAACAAAGCCTGTTGGGCAATTTATCAGAGGACTAGATGTCAAAATGAAAGCTAAAGTTGTAGCTAATATGCATCTTCTTGAAGAATATGGAAATATGGCGAGAGAACCGTTATCCAAAGAATTAGAGGATGGTATATTTGAGTTACGTACTATTCAAGGTAATGAAATAGTTCGTGTCTTATATTTCTTTGACAAAAATAGACTCATTATAGTAACAAATGGATTCGTAAAGAAAAAGCAGAAGACACCACGTAGTGAGATTGAACTTGCTAAAAATAGACGGAGGGAATACTACGCGAGAAAGGAGGCCGGTACTTATGAGTGATTTACAAGAACTAACAGATGAATTAATGCAAGACACGGAATTTGCAAAAGAATACGAGGCGATACAACCGGAGGTTAACATAACGAGAGCGATATTGGATGCTCGTATTAATGCCGGTATGACACAGATGGAGTTGTCAGAGAAGAGTGGCATCAGTCAAGCAGATATAAGTCGTTTGGAGAAAGGTACTAGGAATCCAAGCCTTAATCTGTTAAAGAGACTTGCGGAAGCTATGGACAGTACTCTGACTATTGAGTTTGTTCCTAATAAAAGGACAGTTAATAACTAAATACGAATAAAATAAGAGATGTCAACTCTTCAGCCACGCAAGCGGTGCAAAGCAGGGTTGACGTCTCTTTTTTCGACTTTGACAGCTACGAAAAGTTTAACAGCATTAAATTTTGTTGATAATTCATGTGGCAAATATCGTTGTGAGTATGTTATTGTATTCATGACGGTTGAGCCTTTCTCTATAAATAGTTTTTGTGGTGATTAACATTTTATAGAACTCAACCGTTTTTGTATATGCTTAAAGTCTCACATCAATTGTAACCTTACATAAGTTAGAGAGCTTTGTTGATGAGGGGCTGTTGTCCGCATATTCAAAAGATGTTATAATTAGGTTAATTAATAAAGTGGTACATAAGCAGTTGATGAAGTATCAAAGTACACAGAAGAGAGTAGGTGATCTAATGGGTGGCAAGGTATTAGATTTGGACGTTATAAGAGCACATGACGAAGGAATAGAACAGGGAATAGAGCAGGGAATAGAACGAGGAATAGAGCAAGGGAAAGATGAGGAGAGACTGTTTTCTATACGTAGAATGATGAATAAGCTCAAGATGACGGCAGAAGAAGCTATGGACACATTGGACATTCCTAAGGGAGAACGTAGCAAGTATATGACGATGTTATGATTGAAAAAGAGCCACGCGAATGAGGTACCCCCCAATAGCGTGGCTCTTTAATTATATGCTTCGTATTATATTTTTATTTCTTATTCTCATTCTTAAGTTCATTCATTCTCATAGCTCTTACCTGAAGTGGTAGTCCCCATAAGGTAATGAAGCCGTCAGCATCGTGGTGGTCGTACATATCACCGGTTGTAAAGCTTGCAAGAGTCTCAGAATAAAGTGAGTATGGTGAAGTAGTACCGGCTTTGATGATATTGCCTTTGTAAAGTCTGAACTTAACTTCGCCTGTAACGACTTCCTGAGTCTTGTCTACGAAAGCTGTGATTGCTTCACGAAGTGGTGTAAACCATTTGCCTTCGTATACTGTCTGAGCCATTTGTGAGCCTAGCCTCTTCTTGGCTTCC
>OCTW011571455.1_pt1 | contig 26468 bp, 21 predicted proteins | sample 1539671 | NCBI WGS metagenome assembly OCTW01 (sample SAMN02144230, study PRJEB22623) | gut metagenome | biome: sheep rumen | host: Ovis aries | place: New Zealand | reverse complement strand
CCCGGGCAAAACCCTGATCGAGCCGCTGGCGGCCCAGGCGTCCGCCCTGCTCCTGCTCTACGACACAGAACTGATGGAAGGCGGCGGACACATTACCGGCTGGGCCGTGGAAGACCCCGCGCTGGTGGACGCTTTCCTGAAAGCCGCCCAGGCGCTGGCCGAAACATCCGGCGGGCTCCAGTTCGCGGTGGGCGACGGCAACCATTCCCTGGCCACCGCCCGCGCCCACTGGCTGGAGATCCGCGATACGCTGTCCGACGAGGAAAAAGAGCATCATCCGGCCCGTTTTGCGATGGCGGAGCTTAACAACCTGCACGACGACGCCCTCGTCTTTGAGCCCATTCACCGGGCGATCTTCGACGTCCCCGCTTCCCGGGTGCGCGAATGGCTGGCCCCCTGCGGGCCAGTGCTGGACCTGGACCATCCGGACCTGATCCTGGTGCACGAAAAGGGCGACCTGCCCCTCCGCATCACCCACCCGCTGCACGAACTGGCCGTAGGCACCGTGCAGCTCCTGCTGGACCGGCAGAAAGACATCCGCCTGGATTACATCCACGGCGAAGAGGCCGTCCGGGAGCTGGTCAAAGAGCAGCAGGCCGTCGGCATCCTGCTCAGCCCCATCAAAAAAGAGAGCCTCTTCCCGGCCGTCCGCCTGAACGGTCCCCTGCCCCGCAAGGCCTTTTCCATGGGGGAAGCGCCGGAAAAGCGCTACTACCTGGAAGCCAGAAAAATCGTTCTCTGATCAAATCGAACGTCTTGCTGAAAAGCAAGGCGTTTTTGGAAGGAAACATCACCCATGCTGCAGAAAAATCAGACATTCACCGTTCAGATCGAAAGCGTGGACGGCAACATGCAGGGCATCGCCCATGTGGACGGGCAGACCGTGTTCGTCCCCGGCGCCCTTCAAGGAGAGGAGATTCAGGCCGCCGCCACGCGCTGTGAAAAGCGCTTCTCCTTCGCCCGGATCCTTTCCATCCTGAAGGAAAGCCCGGAGCGGGTGGCCCCTCCCTGCCCGTATTACAAAATCTGCGGGGGCTGCAGCGCCCTGCATATGCGCTATGAAGAAAGCCTGCGCATCAAGCAGGAAGCGGTCCGGCAGGTCCTGCAGCGCGTGGGCGGGATCCGGGCCCAGGTGCCTCTCCCCCTTCCCATGGAGCGTCCCTTTGAATACCGCAACAAGACCGCCCTGCCGGTCGCCCTGGTCGACGGAACGCCCCGGGCGGGCTTTTACGCCCCCCGCAGCCACCGCCTGACGCCGGTGGACCGCTGCCTGATCGCCATGCCGGAGGGCAGCGCCGCCGCCAACACGGTATGTGCGTGGATGAAGCGTTTTGGGATCGAGCCCTATGACGAAACCGCCCGCCGGGGGCTGATCCGCCACGTCGTCACCCGGACCGCCCGCAGCGGGGAGGTCATGATGACGCTGGCCGTTTCCAAAGAAGAGATCCCGCACCAGGATGCCCTGTGGGCCATGCTCCGGGAAGCCCTGCCCCGTATCGTCTCCCTCTGCGCGACGGTGAACCCCCGCGGGGACAACGTGATCCTCGGCCGGGATTACCGGGTGCTCTTCGGCGCTTCCCGTCTGTCGGATACTCTCTGCGGCCTCTCCTTTTCCCTTTCTCCCCTCTCTTTTTTCCAGGTGAACCCGATCCAGACGGAAAAGCTGTATCAGACCGCCCTGCACTTTGCAGCCCCAGAGCCAAATGACCTGGCGGTGGACCTGTACTGCGGCGCCGGCACCATTTCCCTGCTGCTGGCCCAGCACGTACAAAAGGTCATCGGCATCGAGATCGTCCCCGAGGCCATCCGGGACGCCCGGGAAAACGCCGTTCGGAACGGGATTTCCAACGCGGAATTTCATGCCGCGGCCGCCGAAAAGCTCCTGCCTTCCCTGGTGGACGACGGCCTTCGCCCCGATTTCGTGGTCCTCGACCCGCCCCGCAAAGGGGCCGAGCCGGAGGTCATCCGCGCAATCGCCTACGCCGCTCCCTCCCGTGTCGTCTACGTCAGCTGCGACCCGGCCACCCTGGCCCGGGACCTGAAATTGTTCACAGAGCTCGGATATCAGGTTTCCCAAGTGCAGCCAGTGGATATGTTCTGCTGGACGGGGCATGTGGAGACGGTCGTATTGATTCAGCGCGACAAGACGGAATGGCGAAGGAGCGATGAGCAATAGCATATGACCAAACAGGAGACATACGAATACCTGACAGCGCACGGCGTCGATTATGAAGTGATCGAACATCCTGCTATGTTCAATATGGAGGAAGTCGAAAAACTGAACCTTCCTCATCCGGAAGCCGATGCTAAAAACCTCTTTGTCAGGGATGATAAGAAGCTTCACTACTATATGATCACCGTGCAGGGCAATAAAAGAGTAGATCTGAAGCAGTTCCGAAAACAGCACGGACTGCGAAATCTTTCCTTTGCGTCTGCCGATGATCTTATGGAAATCATGGGGCTGATCCCCGGCGCGGTGACGCCGCTGGGCTTACTGAACGATCAGGAAAGAAAAGTAGAGCTATACCTTGACGCCGCTTTTGACGAACTGATTTCCATCCATCCCAACGACAATACTGCGAGCGTATGGATGAAGACAAAGGATCTGATCAGCATCATCACAGAACACGGAAACAGGGTATGGGTTGTGAAAGTATAAAATCCAGCCGGAGAGGCTATGGAAAGATAGAATCCGAACTCTATCAATAGCTTAGCGCTGACAGCACCAGATATCAGCAACCGACCACCACCGCGCCGTCAGCATCCACTGTCTCGGAGCGATCAAATCGACAGGATCGAAGAAGACATGCAGACAATCAACATTGACAACATACAGTTTTACAGAAAGCTCCGGCAGCTTTCCCTGCCGATCATCCTGCAAAGCCTGATGCTGGCCCTAGTGGCCGCGGGTGACGCATTGATGCTGGGCCGCGTAGCCCAGGAAGAAATGACGGCCGTATCCCTGGCGACCCAGATACAGTTTGTCCAGAATATGTTTCTCGGGGCCATCACCGCCGCTGGGGCCATTCTCGGCGCGCAATACTGGGGAAAGGGCGACAAAAGGACCCTGCAGCAGCTCTTCAGCCTGATGCTGCGTTTTGCGGGGCTGACCTCGGCCCTCTTTTTCGCCGCCTGCGAGCTGATCCCGGAGCAGCTCATGCGCATCTTCGCCTCCGACGATCAGCTGATCCTCATCGGCAGCGCCTATCTGCGGATCGCGGGCTGGTCCTACCTGCTGACGGGCATCTCATAGTGCTATCTGGCGGTCATGAAGGTATCGGACCACGTTCTGCCCAGCGCCTGGATTTCCTCGACTGCGGTGGTCCTGAACATCCTGTTTAACGCCGTTTTCATCTTCGGCCTGCTGGGCGCTCCCCGGATGGAGGCCAGAGGCGCCGCCCTGGCCACCACACTTTCCCGCGCGATTGAGCTGTTGCTCTGCCTTTGGGTTTCTGGAAAAAAGACGTATATCCGCCCGGACTTCCGCAGCTTTTTCGCCGTCCCCAGGCAGCTGACCCGCGATTTTGCCAAGCAATGCCTGCCGCTGATGGGCGGATCCCTGTTCTGGGGCGTGGGCTTTACCTCCTATACCGCCATCATGGGCCACATGGGCGTAAACGCGGCGGCGGCCAATTCCGTTTCCGCCGTGGTACGGGACCTGGTCTGCTGTGCTTGCAACGGCGTCGGCACCGCCGCGGGGATCATGGTGGGCAATGAGCTCGGGGCGGGCCATCTGGAGCTGGGAAAGGCCTACGGAATCAAACTCAAAAACATCTCCTGGGTCATCGGCTTCGCCTCCACCGCTGTGGTGCTGGCCGTGACCCCGCTGCTTCTGCGCTTCGTGATCCTGACCGGAGAAGCACAGAGCCTCCTGTCCGGCATGATGGTGATCATGTCCGTGTATATGATCGGCCGCTGCGTCAATACCGTGACCATCAACGGCGTCCTGGACGGGGGCGGAGACACGCTGTTTGACATGTACTCCCTGGCTGTCTGCATGTGGGCCATCGCCATTCCCCTGGCCCTGCTGGGGGCTTTCGTCTTTCACTGGCCGGTGCTGCTGGTCTACGCCTGCACCTGTCTGGACGAGGTCGGAAAAATCCCCTGGGTCATGCTGCGCTTCAACAAGTTCAAATGGGTGAAGAACCTCACGCAGTAGGAGCTTCACGTTCTCACGCAAAAAAGAGGCTGGAAATCAGCCTCTTTTTTGCGTCTCAGCGTATCTTATTCCGTATAGTTGTCCGGCAGGTCGTTTTCGTACATCACCGTGTCCCCGGGCTGAAGCATCGGCCGGAGGGCGGCGACCGCCTCGTCAAATGTGGAGAAGACGAAGAGGTTCTCTTCCGGGAAGCCCTTGCTCCGCAGGCCTTCGGCGATGGGCTCGGTATGCTTTTTGCCCACCAGGAAGACCACGTCGGCGCTCTGGGCGATGGCCTCGCCGAACTCCCGGTTGTACTGGGCCTCCTGCTCCCCAAGCTCCACCATGCCCGGGGTCACGATGATGCGCCGCCCGGCAAACATGGACAAAACCCTGAGGGCTTCCCTGGAGGAGGTCGGGTTGGTGTTGAAGGCGTCGTCGATCACGGTGACGCCGCCGGCGTTGGACACGATCTGCAGCCGGTGCTCCACCGGGGTCAGGGACGATACGCCCGCCTGAATCTGCCGCAGAGAAAGCCCCAGGTCCGCGGCGACCGCCGCCGCGCAGAGGATGTTGTTGATGTTATGCGCGCCCAGCAGCTTCGTCTCGCAGGCGCAGCGCTGGCCGTCTCCCAGGCACAGGGTAAAGGCGCTGCCGTCCGGGCCGACCTTGACGTCCTCCGCCCAGGCGGCGCCGCCCGGCACGCCGACCAGACGCTTGGGCTTCTCCGTCTTTTCGTACAGGCCGGTTACGATTCCCCCGTCGTTCTGAAAATAGGCGGTGCCGTCCTGCGGCAGGGCTTCGATCAGGTCGTACTTGGTTTTGGTGATGTTTTCGATGGTCTTGAACGTATCCAGGTGCTGAGGACCGACGCTGGTCAGGATGCCGATCGTCGGATGGACGAGGCGGCAGAGGTCCCTGATGTCCCGGCGGTGGCGGGCCCCCATTTCCCCGATGAAGACCTGGTGGGCGGGCGTCAGCCGCTCCCGGATCACCCGGGTCAGGCCCATGGGGGTGTTGAAGCTGGCGGGCGTCGCCAGGACGTTATACTTCTGCGACAGGATCGCCGCCAGGATGAACTTCGTGCTGGTTTTGCCGTAGCTCCCGGTGATGCCGATGCGGATCAGCCGGTCGTTGGCCAGCAGCTTTTTCCGAGCGTCCGAAAGATAGGCGTACTGGATCAGCATTTCCACCGGCCAGATCAGGCAGGCGGCCAGGGCCGTCCACAGGGGCAGGCCCAGCGGAATCAGGGCGAAAACGGAAAGGTAGAGGAAGCTGCCGCGCCCGGCAAAAAACGAAAACCAGAGCGCCGCGCTCAGCCCGCACAGAAGCAGAAACAGCGTGACATACAGCCGCTTGACCCGGGCCGTCATGGCGAATGGCTTCTTTTCCTTTTCCTTAAGTTGTTTTTTGTGCGCCAGCCACGCGGAAAGAAACACCTCGGCAGCCAAAACCAGCCCCGCCAGGGTCATCCAGACGGAGCCGCCCTCCGGGATCAGGCCCGAAAGGGCCGAAAGGAGAACGGCGGCAACCAGCACGGCCGCGCTCAGGAGGAGGCACGGTTCAAACGCCTTCTCCCACTGGCGGGCCAGGGTCTTCCAGTATCCGCGGAACTGATAGCTTTCCAGCTGAAAATAATGAATGGACTTTCGGGCGGCCAGCAGGCTGGACACCACGGCCGCCAGGACGATCAGCGCCCCTGCGGGCATCCGGGAAACATCCATCAAACAGAAAGCTCCTTCATGTCAGTTTAAAAAAGTCCGTACAATGGTCAGGAACCGGGGCCATTCCTGAAGGTAGGCAAAGTGGTCCCCGTTTTCAAACACCACCAGACCGGCGTCCGGGATTTCCTGTTCCATCCTCTGCCCCATCCACAGCGGGGTCTCGGTGTCGTTTTGGCCGAATACCAGCAGGGTGGAGGCCTTGATCTTCGGCAGGCGGTCCGACAGGTCCTCGTTGACGATTTTGACGAAGGTCTGCCGCATCTGCGGAGACAGGGCCAGATAATCAGGCGAACCGTGCTTCTGCCGTTCAGCTTCCAGCAGCTTTTCCATAGGCGTTTTCAGCCCGGGCAGCTGGCCCAGGCGGCTTAACAAGGCCTTCTTCCGCTGGTACTGTTCGCTCTTTTTCTTCTGCTCGGGCGTTGGAGGCTTGCGGATGCCGGCCGCCCCGGTCAGCACCATGCGGTTGACCAGGGCCGGATGCCGGGCCGCCAGGTCGATGGCCACCCGCGCGCCGAAGGAATGGGCGATGATGTCCGCCGGAGCGATGGAAAGGCGTTCCATCACCTCCGCCGTCATCTCGGCAAAGTCGGAAACGCCCCAGGGTTCCGGCGGTTCGGAGGATTCCCCATGGGCGGGAAAATCGAGGACCGTCACCAGCCGGTCCTTCTTCAGGTCTTCCGTGATCGGGGCAAAATGACGGATGGAGCAGCCCCAGCCGTGCAGGAGCAGCACGGGCGTTCCGCCCGTACCGAACTGCTCCACATGCAGGCGTACGCCCCGGCAATCAATGAACAAAGTTACCTCCCAAACGGAAAATAAATATAGCGGCACTTCGCCGTCGAGCCAGAGCACAGGATCCGGTACGCCTCCGGCACCGGGACCACCGATTCCAGTACGCAGCCGATCTTTTCACAGGTCCGGCGGGAAGCCCAGTTGTCGGTATCCGTGGTAATGACCAGGCTTTGCAGGCCCTCCTGCTGCATCACCGGCGTCATCAGCCGGCAGGCCTGGGCCGCGAAGCCGTGCCCGCGGTAGGGCTCGTCGATGCGGTAGCCGATGTGGCCCAGGTAATACAGGCCCGGGCTTTCCCCGAGCCTCAGGCTGATATAGCCGATTTTTTTCAGGGAATGGCGCTTGTAGATATGGAACAGATAGCCGTCCGAAATGCCGTACTCCGCGTCGGTCACTTCATAATTCGTCAGCCGCAGGACGATCTGCTCGTTGTGCAGCGTGGTGCCGCCGAGCAAAGATAGCAACGACATAGTTACTCCAGCCCCGGAAATAAAAAGATTTATACAGGAGATTTTCCACTGCGGCGGCCATAAACAAAGCCTGCATGGATCAGGAGGTTTGTCCGCTGGGCATCTGAGCCATGCAGGTTGGTGCGTCCGCTGTGAAAGGGAGGGACAGCCCAAAGCAGAAATACGCAGGCTGTCAAGTCATCTTAGGGAAGCAGACTGGAAAACCGGCCTGCTCCCCTCTGACAAAATTATTTCGCCGCGCTGACCAGCGCCATGGTATCCCTGGCGATCGCCAGCTCTTCGTTGGTCGGGATGATCAGGATCTTGACCTTGCTGTCCGGGGCGGAAACGTCGGCTTCCACGCCGCGGATCTTGGCGTTCTTTTCATAGTCCATCTTGGCGCCCATGAACTCCAGGCCGGTGATGACTTTGGCGCGGAGAGCGGCGTCGTTTTCGCCGATGCCGGCGGTGAAGGAAATGACGTCCACCCCGTGCAGGACGGCGGCGTAAGCGCCGATATACTTGCGGATCCCTTCCACCAGCATGTCGATGGCGATCTGGGCGTCCTCGTTGCCGTTTTCGGCGGCCTGGGCGACCTCGCGCATATCGGAGCTGACGCCGGAAATGCCCAGCAGGCCGCTCTTCTTATTGCAGATGTTGAGCATCTCGTTGACGTCGATATGGTCCTGGTTGCAGATGTACTGCACCACCGCCGGGTCCATGGAGCCGCAGCGGGTGCCCATCAGCAGGCCCTCCAGTGGGGTGATGCCCATGGAGGTGTCCACACACTTGCCCTTGTCGATGGCGCAGACGGAGGAACCGTTGCCCAGGTGGCAGTTGATGATGCGGAGCTCTTCCGGCTTCTTGCCCAGGTATTCGGGGATCCGGGCCGCCACATAGCGGTGGGAGGTGCCGTGGAAGCCGTAGCGGCGAACCTTGAGGCGGGTATAATAATCCTTCGGCACGCCGTAGCGGTAGGCCTTGGGAGGCATCGTCATATGGAAAGCGGTGTCGAACACGGCCACCATGGGGGTGTTCGGCATGACCTCCCGGCAGGCGCGGATGCCGGCCAGGTTGGCGGGGTTATGCAGCGGGCCCAGCGGGATGTTTTCTTCGATGGCCGCTTCGACCTCCGGGTTCACGATCACGGACTCGGTGAAGTTCGGGCCGCCGTGCAGCACGCGGTGGCCGACCGCGCCGATCTCGTCCATGGACTTGACCACGCCGTGGTCCGCGTCCGTCAGGGCGTCCAGCATCATCTGGGTCGCGATGACGTGGTTATCGATCTTTTTTTCCACGGTAAAGACCTTGCCGGCCGCCTTATGGGTCAGCTTGCCCAGGTCCAGGCCGATCTTCTCCACCAGACCCTTGGCCAGGGTGGATTCGTTATCCATATCGATCAACTGATATTTGAGGGAAGAAGAACCGGCGTTGACGATCAGAACTTTCATTTTACATTCCTCCGATTGCAGTTTGTTGGTCCGGGCGGTTTTCGTTCGGCCCGGTCAGACGCAGTTCATACAGCTTTTCTATTATCGCACTTTTTTTTCTTTCCCGCAAGCAGGATCAGGGTGAAAAACGAAAACATTTTGTGACAAGTTCCGTCCGCGCCTACAAGGAGAATTTACAATTCTTCAAAAAGGGTTTCCGAAAAGGATGTAGAATAATAGATTATGAAGAGGGGGTTTTATCCCCTGTCTGAACTCAGGAGGAATTCTCGTACATGAAGTGTCCCCGCTGCGGCGCCTGGAACCGCGCCTCCCTGCCCCGCTGCTTTCAGTGCGGCGCTCCGCTGGCTGAAGAAGAAAGCGTACCGAAGCAGAACTGGAAGCAGGAGATGGGCACGGGCCGCCAGGAAAAAATTTATTTCGACGTCGACGAAGACGGCAACATCGATCAGACTCCGGACAGCGGCGATACCCTGGCCCAGGAGATGGAATCTCTCCGGGAGCGCAGGCTTCGCGGCTATGAGGAGCAGCGCCGTCTGCGCGAAGCTGAAACCCACCCCTACGCCCGGCTGACCAACCGGACGGGCCGCCGACGCCAGAACACCACCCGCCGCCGCTATATCATCACCGACCCGGAGGAAGGAGCGCCGGACGCCGGGGAGGATCGGCCGCGCGTCTCCTCCGCCCAGATTGACGCCATTGACTACGACGACTATCACGGCGACCAGCCGGACGTTCAGGGCGTGCTGGCGGACGGCCGCTATATCCATTCCATCTACCGGGACGATACGCCCAGCCGCACCTTCCGCCCCCAGCGGAAGGCCCGGATGGGAAAGCTGATCCGCTCCCTGGTGCTGGTGCTGCTCCTGGCGGGCGGGGCGCTGACCGGGTGCTTTTTCCTGCACCTGCCGCCCTTTTCCTCGGCGGAAAGCTCCAGCCTGCAGGACGACGTCATCATTACCTCTTCCATCTATGACGACCTGCCCGCCCACATCATCCGCATCCCGGCGGAGGAGGGGACGGAAATCCACATCAAGGAGCTTCACATGCCCGGGATGTCTATCGGGGGCTACGCCACCTTTGAAATACCCGATTATAAGTGGTATGAGGACGTGACGGACCTGACGGACCCCGTGTTCCACGTTACCATGACGCCCTACAAGCGGACCGCCAGCGGAGAAATGCGGCTGATGGACGTCATCCATTTCGACGTGGACGTGCCCTTATCCCCCATTACCCTGGTCTCCCCCGACGTCACCTTCGTGGAGGTCAACAGCCGCCCCAAATACCAGATTCAGTTCAAGGTCGAGCGCGGCAGCACCGTGACCATCAACGGGGAAAACTATTCCGACCTCGTCAGCTCTCAGGACGGCCTGATCTCCTACAACGCCACCGTTCAGCCCATCGGCAACAACGACGTCGTGATCGAGTGCCAGACCAAGTATTACCGGAAAAACACCCTGGTCATGACCCTGTACCGCGAACCCCAGGACATCCTGCTGGAGCTGGACGCCAACATCAGCGAAAGCTGGAACGGCGGCGTCGAGGGTCAGATGGACAACGAGATGAAGGTCAGCGGCACGACGCTGAACAAGGCCACCATCCGCGTGCTTTCCGACCACAAGAACCTGGACACCTCCCAGTTGATTTCCACTGGCAAGTTCTCCTTTACCGCCGTATTTAACCGGATCGGCTACAATACCATCTCTATCGAAGCCTCCTACCCCGGAAAGAAGACCACCACCGTCAATTTCGACGTCTATCACGTGCCCTCCGCCCGCAACTACACCTCCGCCGCCTGGCCGATGGACGCCTACAACTACACCCAGTACCTGGACACCCTGAACACCCGTGTCAAGAACATGACCATCTACGTCTGCAAGGGCACCATCATCGACATCATTTCCGATTCGCCCCAGCGCGCCCTGATGGAAACCGGCACGGAGACGGCTTCCCGCCAGGTGCTCTTGGACAACATGTCCAACGATACCTGGGCCATCGGCGATTCCCTGCGTGTCTACGGAGACGCCTTCGGCGCCTATAACGGCAACCCCTGGCTCGTCGGACGCTACACCTACTCATACAACCCCAAATAACAGAGTGGAGAGTGGAGAGTGAAGAGTGAAGATCAGATGGTCCTGATCTGAAAACATCCTCTTCTCTCCACTCTTCACTCTGTTTGCGCAGCAAACGAAAACTCTCCACTCTGTTCGCGAAGCGAACGTACACTCTCCACTCTGAAGAAGGCGGTGCGTTTTGTTGAGATACGGTACCTTTTATCTGGACCAGGAAAAAGACGTGCTGATGGATCTGACCATGGAGAACGGGGAGCTTTCCTATGTTCTGCGGACGCCTTACCATAGAAGCGGCAACCTGATCACCAACCTGGCCAAGCTCTGCGGCCTGCCCCTGTCCATCGACGAAAGGACCGGGCTCAAGGTGATCCGCGGGGTCATTCCCTGCTATCTGGACGCGGAAAACCGGGAGGTCTATATCCTGCGCCTGGGCGACACCAAGATCGCCACCTTCTGGCCGGACGGCGCCATGGAGCGGAAGGCGACCCTCCCGGCCATCGCCAAAACCCTGATGAGCCAGACGAAGGATTACCGCCTGAACCTGCGGCAGACCCTGGTCAAAAGCTACATCCGGCGGGACTGCAAATTCCATACAGACCTGCACGCCCATATGAACGCCAACCTCCCGCCGGACCTGCTGATCGCCCTGGGCATCCATCATCAGATCCGCTATCCGCTGTACTATGTGAAAAAGCTCGCCCTGCGCCTGACCCCAGAGCAGGAACAGGCGATGGCGCGGGCTCGGGCAAAGACCGCCGACGAATTCCGGGATTCCCCCCTGGAGGGCAAATACCTGGAGCGGCGGATCGACGACAATACCTTCATCAACCTGGCCGCTCTGATTCTGGGGAACGTCCCGGACGCGGCCTACAACATCGCCCGCATCCGCGCCTCCCTGGCCATCATGAAGGACGGCCAGGCCGTTTTTACCAACCTGGAAAAGGTCTACCTGTACCGCTACGTCTTTACCCGCGGGGAGCCATCGGCGGAAAGGCTTGAAAAGCTCGACCTTCCGGCTGTGCCGGACCGGGACATCCGGAATTATCTGGAGGAAATGGAAAAGGACCGGCGGCATCCCGTCTTCGGCCCCAACACGATTCTGGAGGACAAGCTGCTCTGGATGGCCCGGAACTTCCGCCGCTTCGGGGTCCGATACGCGGAGATTTCCGACACGTCCCTGCTGGACGAGCGCCGGGCACCGGCTTTCCTGCGCCAGGTGCACCGCGTGATGCCCGCCGTCACGGAAGAGACCGGCGTCCTGATCCGCTTCTTAGGTGCGTTCCGCCGGATCCCCCTGACCATCATCCGGGACAAGCCGACAGGGACGGACCTTTCCGCTCAGTTCCGGGCCTTCTGCGCCGCCGCCGCGGACCCTTACGTCGCCGGAAGCGACATCATCGGGGAAGAGATGAACGACATCCGTCAGCTCCGCCCCCTGCTGACCGCCCTGACCCATCTGTCCAAAGACATCCCCGGCTTTGTCCTGCGCATCCACGCGGGAGAAAACGACAGTCTGCGCGGCAACGTCCGCAACAGCGTGCAGTGTGTGCTGGACGCCCTGCTCCCCGGGCAGCAGATGCCCCTCCTGCGGATCGGCCACGGCTTGTACACAGAGAACCTCCGTACCGAAAAGGGCCGCCAGCTGCTCAGCACCCTAAAGGCCGCCGGGGCGGTGCTGGAATTCCAGATCACCAGCAATGTCCGCCTGAACAACCTGAGCAGCCTGTCCCGCCACCCCCTCAAGGCCTATCTGGCCGCCGGGATTCCCTGCGTGCAGGGGACGGACGGAGCCGGTATCTACGGCACTAACTCCATCGACGAGCAGCTGTCCCTGGAAAGGATGCTGTATTTAAGCGATACGGAAATGCGCAAGATGCGCGAAACCGAAGACCGCATTCTGGAAAAGAGCCTCGCCTCCTTCAAAGAAAAAGTCCTCCTGTGGGAGCAGGAAACAGAGCGCGGTGCAGAGGCGGACGCGCTGTACGAACAGCGGCTTTTCAGCAGCCCGGCCCTCCCCTCCGGCCCCAGCGCCAGCAGCGCCCTTTCGGACAGCCACGTCATTTTAAAGGAGGTCATTGAGGAACTGCCCGAAGGCAAGCTCCCGGTGATCATCGCCGGCGGCAGCTTTGGCAGCGTCCGGCACAGGACGCGCAAGCGGGCGGACGTGCTCCGGCTGCTGGACCAGCTCGTCGCCTCGGCCGACCCGGAGCGGATCTGCTTCATCGTCGGCCACCGGCTGTGCGGCTATGAAAAATACCTGATCGACCGCGCTTTGGACCGCTTCCAGGTGTTCGCCTTTGTCCCCGCCGCCGTCAGCGCGGCGGAAGCGGGCCGGGTGCTGCAAAGCGGCGTGCGTGTCCGCGTGGCCCTCGAAACGGCCAGCCTGGGCCTGTATAAAAGCCTGTCCTATGAAATCTTCAAGCGCCGTCCCTCCCTTCTGCTGGCCCTGGACGGACATTCCGCCTGCGCCAACCTGATTCAGGAAGCAAAGAACGGCAGATACCGGGCCGTGATCTACGCGGACGCCCGCCACCTGGAGCTGCGTAAAAAAGCCGCTTCCCTGGGCGGCTATGTGACGCTGTTCCGGGACGGGCGGGAAGTGTTTCCGCACGTCGCAGAAGAACTGGACAGGCTGCTGAGCCCGACGGAAGCACAGCAGGCCAAAGGAGGGGTTTCGCCGTGAAGCACTGCGGCACCAGAAAGCTGGAAACAAACAGGCTGGTTTTGAGGCGCTTTGACGTGACTGACGCTCAAGCCATGTACCTCAACTGGGCCTCTGATCCGGAAGTGACGAAATACCTGACCTGGCCCGCCCATAAAAGCCCGGAAGTCAGCCGGGCGGTGCTGGAAAGCTGGATCCCGCTTTATCAGAACAAAGACTATTACCAATGGGCGATCACCCTGAGGGAAGGCCCCGGGGAGCCCGTGGGCAGCATTGCCGCCGTGCGGGTGGATGATGATCTGTCGCTCGTCCATATCGGTTACTGCCTGGGAAAAAATTGGTGGCACCGGGGCCTGATGTCCGAAGCTCTGGCCGCCGTGATTTCCTTTTTCTTCGATCAGGTGGGCGTCAACCGGGTGGAATGCCGCCACGATCCCCGGAATCCGCGCTCCGGCATGGTCATGAAAGCGTGCGGCATGCGCTATGAGGGCACCGTGCGCAGCGCGGACCGCAACAACCAGGGCATATGCGACGCGTGCCTGTACGGTCTGCTGAGGTCCGACCGCGTTAGTCTTCCGGATCAAAAGGACGCCTGCACTTCTCATTCGGCCGCCGAAGCCCAAATTACTGTATAAATACACGAAAAGTACAATTTGTATACCGCCTTTATTTTCAGACGTATTCTCCAGTATCTTCAATTGTTTTTATACTTTTCAGCAGACCGGCCGCCGCGCCCGGTCTGTATTTCATTTTTGCGGGTTTTCTGATAAAATATGCACGCCGTATACTAAACGGCAGATGGGAGTATGATGCAATATGGAGCTTTCACAGGCATTGATCGTAGTCGCCATCGTGGCGTACCTATCCATGATGCTGCTGATCGGCGTTTATTTCAGCCGCAAAGGCAGCGGAAAGTCCAGCAGCGATTTTTATATCGGCGGCCGTTCCCTGGGCCCGATCGTCACGGCGATGAGCGCCGAGGCGTCGGATATGAGCAGCTACCTGCTGATGGGCATGCCCGGCCTGGCCTACATCGCCGGCATTGCGGAGGTCGGATGGACGGCCATCGGCCTGGCGGTGGGTACCTATCTGAATTTCTTATTTGTCGCCAAACGGCTGCGCCGTTATTCCTCCCGGATCGGCGCGTTTACAATCCCCGAGTTTTTCTCCAAGCGCTACGGCGAAAAAAAGCACGTGCTTTCCCTGATCGCCGCGCTGATCATCCTGGTGTTCTTTATCCCCTACACGGCGTCCGGCTTTAAGGCCGTGGGCACCCTGTTCAACAGCCTGTTCGGGATGGACTATCACGCCGCCATGATCGCCGGGGCCATCGTCATCATTTCCTACACGGTGCTGGGCGGCTTCCTGGCCGTCTCCACCACGGACCTGCTGCAGAGCATCTTCATGACCATTGCCCTGATCGTGGTCGTCTTCTTCGGCATCGGTCAGGCGGGCGGCTGGTCCAAGGTCGTGGAGAACGCCTCCGCCCTGCCGGGCTATCTTGACCTGACCAAGGGCTACCTGTGGGCCACCAAGGAAGCGGGGAGCTTCGGCTTCCTGAACATCGTCTCCACCCTGGCGTGGGGCCTTGGGTATTTCGGGATGCCTCACATCCTGCTGCGCTTCATGGCCATCCGGGACGAGAAGGAGCTCAAGGTTTCCCGCCGGATCGCGTCCGTCTGGGCGCTGATCTCCATGATCGTCGCGATCGTCATCGGCATCATCGGCTACAGCGTGTCCGTCGCGGGCAAGATTCCCTTCCTAGAAACCAGCGCCGAATCGGAGACCATCATCGTCCAGCTGGCCAACCTGATGAGCAAGAACGGGCCGGTGCTGGCCATCGTCGCTGGCATCATCCTGGCCGGCATCCTGGCCGCCACCATGTCCACCGCCGATTCCCAGCTGCTGGCCGCCTCCTCCAGCGTATCCCAGGACCTGCTGACGGATTTCTTCAGCATCCAGCTGGACCAGCGCAAAACCATGCTGGCCGCCCGCGGCACCGTCGTGCTGATCGCCCTGATCGCCCTGGTGCTGGCCTGGAACCCGGACAGCTCCGTGTTCCGTGTGGTCTCCTTTGCCTGGGCCGGCTTTGGCGCGACCTTCGGCCCCTCCATGCTGATCGCCCTGTTCTGGCGGCGTTCCAACCGGCAGGGCGCCATCGCCGGCATGATCGCCGGCGGCCTGATGGTCTTCTGCTGGAAGTACCTGATCGCCCCGATGGGCGGCGTCTTCGCCATCTACGAGCTGCTGCCCGCCTTCCTGGTGACGCTGATCGTGAACGTCGCCGTGAGCCTGGCGACCCCCGCCCCCTCCCGCGAGGTGACGGATGTGTTCGACAGCATGAGCGCTTAAAGAAAGCTCATAACAGCAAAAGGACGTCCGGTTTCTCGGGCGTCCTTTTGCGCATGCCTTTTTCCCAAACAAAATGGCTTCCTGATTACTCGATGGGGCGGAGCCTGCTTCCATATTTGCCGATCCAGTCCGGGTCCCTGAACGGATGGTGTTCATTGCACTGACAGAGGCGGAACAGATCGTCGGAAAGCTCGATGATTTCGTCCATCAGCTCCAGGTCCTTCTTCCATTTTTCTTCGATGGCCTCAAAGCCGTGCAGGGCCCCCAAGATGTTCCCGGCGATGGCGCCCGTGGAATCGCTGTCCCCCGAGTGGTTCACGGAGGCGATGATCCCGGCGGAAAAGTCGTCCTGATGGCGCAGAGCGCAGTACAGGGCGATGGCCAGAGCCTCGTCGGCCACCCAGCCTTCTCCGAGGGCGCGGATATTGCTCAGATCCCCTGCCCCGTTTTCCGAAAGCTCCACGGCCTTCATGATCAGGGCCAAATGTTCTTCCAGATGCTTGTCCCCGGCGAACACCTTTTCGGCCGTATCCTTCGCCTCGAGGACGATTTCTTTGAGGGAGAGGTCCTTTTCGCCAAAGACCAGCCGGTGCACAATATGGGTCAGCACCGCCGCCGGCATGTAGCCAAGAGAATGTCCGTGGGTGACGGCGGCCAGCTGCGCACCTTCAAAGTCCAGCGCTTCTATCGGCAGGCGGTCGCTCAGGCCCATCGGGGCCACCCGCATCACGCCGCCGCAGCCCTTGCTGGAGTTCTGCGGCTCCCGGATGTAGTCCTCCTTCCGGTCTCCCCCGTTCTTGAGGCAGCGCAGGGCAAACAGGCAGGTATTGCCGGGCGCTCTCTGCTCAAAGAGCTCCGGCACGTCCAGCAGCCAGGAAGAGCCGCCCCGCAGGTCCGCCTTGGGCCTTCTCTCAAAGTCCTCGTAGGACAGCTCCTGCGTCACCAGCCAGTCCTGGTAGGCCCTGGCGATTTCCTTCCTCGGCGGACATGCCGTTTTCTCCTCCAGGGCGGCCCTGGTATCGGCCAGCAGGAGTCCGTTGGCGGTGAACATCGTCATCTGCGTATCGTCGGAGATGACCGCCTTCCCCGTCTTCCTGTCCAGTTCATATTCGGTGATACCCTTTTCGCCGTATTGCTTGACGATGGAGCGCTCCCGCATGAACTCGACGGGGTAGCCCAGGGCGTCCCCCACAGCGCCGCCAATCAGACAGCCGCGGATTTTGTCCTGAATGATATTCATCCTCTGTCCTTTCCGTGGGTTGGCCGGTCCGGAACGCTTTGGTGCGCCCCGATCAGCTTCTCCATCCAGATCATGTTGTACCAGCGGCCGAACTTCCAGCCGCATTGGTGAAACGTGCCGATCTTCTCAAAGCCCATATGGCGGTGAAAGCGCTCGCTGTCATGGGTCAGGTATTCGTCCTCCTCGATCGGGTCGCCGATGCAGGCGTACAGGTTCAGCATCCCCATCGCCCGGAGCTTTTCCTCCAGCGCTTCGTAGAGCAGCCGTCCGTAGCCCCTGCCCCTGGCCTCGTGATCCAGGTAGATGCTCAGCTCGCAGCAGCGGGCGTAAGCCGCCCTTGGATGAAAGGGCCCGGCGTAGGCATAACCCATGATCCGCCCGTTTTCTTCGATCACCAGATAGGGAAAACGGCCCAGCGTACCCTCGACCCGCCCGCGGAACTCGTCCAGGCTGGGCACGTCATACTCATAGGTAATGGCCGTATGGACGACGTAATGGGCGTAGATTTGAAGCAGCCGCTGTGCGTCTCCGAGGACGGCGGAGCGGATGACAGGGCCTTCCATCATTCCTTCCCATCCCGGTTGACCGCGTCGATGAAGCGGGCGAACGCCTTCGCCCCTTCTTCATTGCGACGGTAGACGCCCGCATGCTCCAGGACCTTGGCAAAGACCTTCCCGACCTCCTCCCGGAGGATGCTGGCGGCGTTTTCCCTGGTAAACTGATAGCGGGTTTTGAGTTCTTCCGCCCAGGGCGCGTGCTTTTCCAGGTCCCCCGTCAGCGGGGCCCCGTTCAGCAGGGCTTCTTCCACCCCGGCCAGCTCCTGTTTGAGCCTCGCCGGCAGGACCGCCAGACCCATCACCTCGATCAGGCCGATGTTTTCTTTTTTGATGTGATGAAGTTCCGCGTGCGGATGATAGACGCCCAGGGGGTGCTCCGCTGTGGTAATGTTGTTTCTGAGCACCAGGTCCAGCTCATAGTCCGTTCCCCGGCGGCGGGCGATCGGCGTGATCGTATTGTGCGGGACGCCGTCGGTTTCCGCGAAGATAAACGCCTCCTCGTCTGTATACCCGCGCCAGCAGTTCAGGATCCTGACCGCCAGGTCCGTCAGTTCCTTCCGGTCCCCCCCGGTCAGGCGGATGACGCTTAAGGGCCACTTGACGATGCCCGCCCGGACGCTTGGGAAGCCTTCAAAGGAGATTTCCTTTTCCACCGGGGCCTTTTCCATGGGGAAGGTGAAATGTCCGCCCTGGAAATGCTCGTGGCTCAGGATGCTGCCGCCGACGATGGGCAGGTCCGCGTTGCTGCCGATAAAATAGTGCGGGAAGGCCGTCACGAAGTCAAGCAGCTTTTCAAAGGCCTCCCGGCCGATCACCATCGGCGTATGCTTAGCGTTCAGGACGATGCAGTGCTCGTTGTAATAGACATAGGGGCTGTACTGCATGAACCACTGGCTGCCGCCGATGGTCACGGGAATCAGGCGGTGGTTCTGGCGGGGCGGGTGGTTCATCCGGCCTGTGTAGCCCTCGTTTTCGGCGCAGAGCAGGCATTTGGGATAGCCGGACTGAGGGGCGTTCCTCGCCGCCGCGATGGCCTTGGGGTCCTTTTCCGGCTTGCTCAGGTTGATGGTGATCACCAGATCGCCGTATTCGGTCGGCGCGGTCCAGCGCATGTCCTTTTCGATGCGGTAGCGGCGGATATAATCGGTATCCTGGGAAAAACGGTAATACCAGTCCGTCGCCTCCCGGGGAGAAAGGGCGTACAGCTCGGCAAAGTGCTTTCTCACCTCGTGGGGCCGGGGCGTCAGGATGCCCATGAGCTTTGTATCCATTAGGTCCCGGCTGGTCACGTCCCCGGCGCAGACGCCGCGGGAAACGGCGTCGTCCAGCAGGCCTTTTAATATTTCCTCCAGGGGCAGGTCAGAAGGCTCCGCCGCTTCATATTCATGCAGGGCCAGGGCGTCCAGGAGCTGATTGAGGATAAAAACCCTGTCCGCCTCCTCCAGCAGCTGATGATCGACTCCATACTGAACCAGGGACGCGAGCAGTTGATTGACAGGCATGGCGAACCTCCGTTTGTTGCGTCCGGCCAAAGCGCCTTACGGCATAGTGCAAAGCATCTCCGGCCCGGACTCAGGATTGTTCTTTTCGATATTCATTATAACATGGTTTTTGATTCCTGCAATCATCCGGCTGTCAAAAAAATACGGGGGACTTTTTCCTATGCCCTTTTCCCCGTCTGTTTTTCTCGACAAAACGGGGCTTTCGGGCTATAATGGGCTGGATCGGACGAGGATGAAGTTAAATGTCTGGTACTTTGATGAGATGAGGTGCTTTTCATGCAGTGGGACCGACTCAAGAACTTTATTGATTCCCTTCCCTCCGCCGGGGTGCCCGGGTGCGACATGATCGTGTGCCGGGATCACGAGGTTCTTTTCCGCCACATGGCCGGAAACAGCGACGCGGAAGGGAAAAAGCCCATCCGCGGGGACGAGCTGTACTGGCTGTTTTCCTGCACGAAGGTATTGACCACCTGCGCGGCCATGCAGCTGATCGGTCAGGGAAAGCTGCACCCGGACGACCCGGTCAGCATGTACCTGCCGGCCTATAACTCCCTGACCGTCCGGGACGGGGACACGGTCCGGCCCGCCAAGCGCGTGATGACCGTCCGCCATCTGATGAGCATGCAGAGCGGGCTGAGCTACGAGCTGAGCTCCCCTTCTATCCTTTCCGCCATTAAGGAAAGCAATGGAAAGGCCGATACCCGTACCCTGGTCAACGCCATGGCCCGGGAGCCCCTCAGCTTTGAGCCGGGCACAGATTTTCTCTACAGCCTCAGCCACGACGTTCTGGCCGCCGTCATCGAGGCGGTGAGCGGGGAGCGCTTTTCGAAATACCTAAACCGGCACATTCTGGAGCCGCTTCACCTTCATGATTTTTCCTTCAGCCTGACCGAAGCAAGCAGGGCCCGCCTGGCCGCCATTTACCAGCGGGACGGGGACAGCCTGACCCTCTGCTCCCAGGACAGCAACAACTACCGCCTGACAGACGCCTATGAAAGCGGCGGCGCGGGGCTGCTGGGCAGCGCGGAAGAATATGCCTGCTTTGTGGACGCCCTGGCCTGCGGCGGCAAGGGAAAGGACGGGCAGCAGATCCTGGACCCGGAAATGATCCAGCTGTGGAGCGCCAACCAGCTGACGGCGCACAGCCGCCGCTCCTTTAACCAGTGGAACCGGAGGGGCTATTCCTACGGCCTGGGCGTCCGCACGAGGGTGGACCTGTCCGTCGGCGGGCCAGGCAGCCTCGGGGAATTCGGCTGGGACGGGGCCGCCGGCTCCTATGCGATGATCGACCCGGACCGCCATCTTTCCGCCTTCTTCGCCATGCACGTCCGCAACTTCGGCTACGTCTACGACGTGATCCATCCCACGCTCCGCGGCCTGATCTATGATGGGCTCCAGGGCGAGTAAGGCCGGGAGGACGGACAAGAATGACCCTTCAGCAGCTGTATGACGTGATCGTGATCTCGGAAACCGGGTCGCTCAACAAAGCAGCGGAAAAGCTCTTTGTCAGCCAGCCGGCCCTGACCGGCGCGGTGCGGGACCTGGAAAAGGAGCTTTCGATCACCATTTTCAATCGGACGCCCCGGGGCGTCACCCTGACGCCGGAGGGCCTCCGTTTTCTGCCCTATGCCCGGCAGGTGTACGCCCAGTATGTCAGCCTCATGGAGGAATACGGCAAGATGGAGCCCCGGCGGACCAGCTTCGCTGTGTCCACCCAGCACTATTCCTTCGCGGTCAAGGCCTTTGTGGAGCTGGCCAAAAAGGTAGACGTGTCCGAATATGAGCTGGCCATCCGGGAGACCCGCACCCAGGAAGTCATCGACGACGTGATCAGCCTGCGCAGCGAGATCGGCATCCTGTATATGAACGGCTTCAACCGAAAGCCCCTGGCCAAGGTGCTGAACCAGGCGGACCTGGTTTATCAGCACCTGATCGACTGCAGCGCCTTTGTGTACCTGTGGAAGGGCCACCCGCTGGCGGGCCGCGCGACGATTGCCATCGAGGACCTGCTTCCCTATCCCTGCCTGGCCTTCGAGCAGGGCGACAGCCCCCTCTACTTTTCAGAGGAGCTGCTGTCCACCAACGAATATCCCCGCCTGATCCGCTGCTGCGACCGGGCAACAGTGCTCAACCTCATGGTGGGGCTGGACGGCTACACCATCTGCTCCGGCATCATCTGCGAGGAGCTGAGCGGGCCGGACTACGTCGCCGTCCCCTTCGACCCGGGCTCCGACCCGGAGGACACCACGATGGAAATCGGCTACATCGAACGGAAAAACCACGTCCGCAGCCCCCTGGGCGAACAGTACATCCAGGAAATGCAAAAATACCTGCTCCAGGAGCAGGAAAAAAGAAACACCATCGGATAAAGAGTGGAGAGTGAAGAGTTGAGAGTGAAGATCGATATGGTTTTTGATAAATGTCAAAAACTATATCTAATCTCCACTCTCCACTCTGCGGCCGAAGGCCGCGAAAACTCTCCACTCTTTTTTTATCTGTCTTTTCTGTACCAGTTCACCGTGACCATCCACGGTTTCATCGGGGAACATTGTTTCTGCTGGCTGCCGATGAAGGTGTAGCCGCACTTTTCGGCCACGATGTTGCTGGGGACGTTGTCGGTATTTGCTTCAATCAGGACGGAGGGGCAGCCCCGCTTGAACAGGTACTCCGTCACCGCCTTGACCGCCTCGGTCATGTAGCCGTGGCTCCAGTAGTCCTTTCCCAGCACATAGCCCAGCTCCGGCACCCCGCTGTGCCAGGCGGGTACGTCCACCATGCCGATCAGGTCTCCCCCGTCCTTGAGGGTGATCCCGTAGCGCACGGTGGCCGGGTCCCGGTAGGCCTTCACCCAGAGGTCGACCAGTTGGCGCGTCACTTCCACGTCCTGGTGCGGGTTCCAGGTCATGTATTCCGTCACCTGGGGGTCCTTGGCCCAGCATTCGTAGATGCGGTCGGCGTCCTCCAGCTTGATGGGCCGAAGAATTAGCCGCTCCGTTTCCAGGGCGTTTTCCGGCAGCGGCGGTTTCTTGACCTCTGCAGGCGGGGCGGGCTTTTCCTCCTTGCGGCGGGGCCGGAGGATTTCCCCCTGCACCCCGGCCAGCTTCCGGTCCGAAGCCTCGTCAAATTCCTGCGTTTCCGCGCCGGAACGGAGGTTTTCGGTATCAAAGGCATAGTCCAGCCATTTGGGCAGCTGCGGGATGGTCAGCTGCTGCAGCATTTCCCGCCGGATCAGCCCAGGCGCGCGCCGTGGCGGCGTCAGGGTGCTTCTTCCCGCGGCGAAGCAGTAGAACATCCTGCCCTCGATGGCCACCGCCAGGTCCTCCCCCCCGCCCTGCAGCAGGCCGTTCAGCCGGTCCTGCTCCTGGGGGGACAATACCTGGTCGCAGTACACGGCCATGTCCTGAATCCACGGGGCGTCCGCCCGCAGCAGCTTGTGCTGGCGGCGGAAAAACGGCGTCAGCTCCTCTTCGGAGGCAATGGTGCTCCCGATCATGCGGAAGCGGCTGAGCGGGGCCCTGGGCATCTCCAGCTGAACGAGGACGCCGTTTAAAAGATCCCCGTCCTTTAAGGGAACGGTGGCGTCCGTCATGGTCAGCTTCCTTCCCCGGCACCGGGCCGTGACCCGGTTGGAAAAGGAAAACTTGCTGTCGTCCCGCCCGGTCGGGAACAGGCACAGCATCCGGAAATGATCGGGCTCAGTGACGATCTTTCTGGTCAGGTCGATTTCCTCGGCATATTCCCCCAGGCTCACCCGGACCTTGTCCAGATACCACTGCTCCTGATAGATCTTCTTGGCCGGCAGCACGGTCAGCAGCACCGAAAGCCCGCCGACCACGGCGACGGCGACAGCGTTTTCCGTCTGCCTCAAGGTATACAGATAGGCCGCGTACAGGAAAAGCGCCAGCGACACCAGGCGGAAAAAGCTCAGGAAGCCCCGCTTGACGTTCAGCGTTCTCAGGGAGTGATCCCTGTTTTTTTTATTTTTCATGCAGGCGTCTCTCCTCTCAGCAGGTCCACAGCTACGGCTTTGGCGGCCCGCATGGCGGTCGGGACCGGCAGGGTGTTCATCTCATCCAGGGTATAAAAGCTGGGCTCGAGCTCCTTAGGGACGCTTTGCGCCCGGCAGACATAGAGCTTCATCTCCCACACCCGGTGGGTGAAAACGTGTCGGGCGTTTCCCGCCTCCTTGGCGTGGGCGCTTAAGTGCAGGCGGCGCAGGGCGGCGGAAGGAGCGTCCTCGGTCAGGCAAAACACGTACAGCCCGTTCAGCAGCCCTTCCTTCCTGGGCGTCAGATACACCCGGTTTTCCCACAGGAGGATCAACACGTTCAGCCGGACGGCCCTGGGCGGCGCTTTCTGCGGCTGCAGGGGCAGCTGCTCCATATCCCCGACGGCTTTTGCGTCGCAGAGGTCCCGCAGCGGGCAGTTTTCACAGTCCGGCGTCCCCGGCACGCAGACCCCGGCCCCCAGGTCCATCAGGGCCTGGTTAAAATCCCCCGGCCGGTCCGAGGGGATCAGGGAGCGGGCTGTTGCCGTAAGCTGCTTTTGAACGGAGGGCAGGGTGACATCCTCCCTGATGCCCTGGGTGCGCGCCAGCACGCGGGTCAGGTTTCCGTCGATCGCCGGCTCCGGCAGGCCAAAGGCGATGGAGGCCACCGCCGCCGCCGTATAGGGCCCGACGCCCGGCAGCTTGCGCAGCAAACTAACGTCCGCCGGAAACCGGCCGCCGTACTGCTCCGTCACCACCCTGGCCGCCTTTAAAAGGTTCCTGGCCCGGGAGTAATACCCAAGGCCTTCCCAGAGCTTCAGGACCTCTTCCTCTGGAGCCTCCGCCAGAGAGCGGACATCCGGGAACCGCCGAAGAAAGCGCTCATAATATCCCTCGGCCGTCACCGTCCTGGTCTGCTGCAGCATGATTTCGCTGAGCCAGACCCGGTACGGGTCCTTCGTTCCCCGGAAGGACAATACCCGTTTATTTTGGTCGTACCAATCCAGCACCAGCTGCGAAAAAGACTGTTCCATGCGCCACTCCCTGCGTCTAAGGGTATTGGAAGAATCCAACGGGATCACTGATACCAGGCTTCCGCGTCCTGACGGAACTGCCGCATGGACGGCTCATGCTGGTAGAATATATGACCGGAAGGATAATAGGTGAAGGTCAGATGATCCTGGAGGCTGCCGTTCAGGAAGAGATGGTTATAGGTCCATTCAACGGCAAAGAAGGGCGTTGCCAGGTCATAGTAGCCGCACAGCACCCAGACCTTCATCTTCGGGTTCTTGGACATGCAGTCGTGGATGACCCTTTCCTGGCTGAGAAAGCTGTTCATCTGCTTGGGGAAGGTCCAGGCTTTGTCCACCATTCTCTTCATTTGTATCCTCCGTTCTGTAAGTCCCAAAAAAGCGGCAACCCCGATCCAGGATCAGGATCAGGGTTGTGATATGGTGGAGCATAGCGGATTCGAACCGCTGACCTCTACAATGCGAATGTAGCGCGCTAACGAGTTCGGCGTTCTGCACTCCCAATTTTGCTTCCACTTTGCTAAATGGGGTGTTAGCAACTTCGATAGAATCGAAGTATCCATATCGCATCCCTGTTAATTGCTCTGAAAGGAAAACCTCGGCCAACATAAGTGTTATCTCGCGTTGGCCGAATTCTTTTTAGTTTTATACAGCGATTGCCGGGATGCAGCGTTCCGCTTCTGCAATCTGGATCAGAGGCTTCTCCTGAGCGATCTGCGTCCGGAAGAAATCAGCTGCCACATAGAAGGTGATGTTCAGGTGATAATCTTTGTCAACCGTGATCTTTTCGATCAGCCGGGCCAGGATCATCTTCTTCGTATCATTGTCTGCGGCATCAAATTCCGCTGCCCAATCGTTGATCAGCTCATACTGCGTGGACAGATATTTCATGCGGGATTCTTCCGCACCCTTCTCATCCTCCAGTTCGACGAGGCGCGCCTCACATGCGGCAAGATCTGCTTTGTTTTTCTCAAGCATCTCTTTCAGCAGCTCTGTATCAAAGTTGCTTTCACCCATGATGGAACGCATGACTTCCTGCCGGAGCCGTTCTCCCTGCGCAACCAGTTTTTCCCGCTCTGCTCTCGCAGCTTTCAGCTGGTAAGCGATTTTGCTTTTGAGCTGGATTCTGGCTTGCTCCTCCCATACGCCGCTCACCGTTTTGGTGATATTCCTGAAATACTGGTGTACGACCTCGAGGACGGCGGCTTCGATCTTGGCTGCGGAATAGACCGTCTGCCCATCGCAGTGCTTCGCCTTCACACTGCTGTTATAGCAGCGATAGATCGGGCGATGATACGCGCCGTTCTTTCTCTGCTTGGTGCAGTAGGTCCCGACCAGCTTGCAGCCGCAATGAGCGCAATACAGGATGCCGGAAAGAAGGGACGCGCCGTAAACACTTGCCTTGGTTTTGGCTTCCTCCGGGAGAGCCTCATCTTCCGCCTGCCGCTGACTGAAGTATTTGCGGGGAATATGCTGCCCCAGCACATACTGAGCGAACTGGGCAGTTTCATCGGAGATGATGCGAAGCTTTTCAATCGGCTCCGACAGCGTATCATTCATATGAAGCCGTCCCGTATACATCGGGTTTCGGATCATATTCCGGATCGTCTGCGGAGTCCAGACCTTGTCAGGATCAGGATATTTCTCGTTCAGATAGTTGGCTGCCCGAAGCGTTCCGTATCCCTCGTTGACGATCAGATCAAAGACTTCTTTGACAATCGGCCCTTTCACCTCGTCGATCTCCAGATCATAGAGCTGACGGTTTTTCTTGCCGATCCTGCCATTCAGCACGAGCTTGTAGCCATAGGGAGCAATGCCGCCGCGCCACAGCCCGTCTGATGTCATCTGCGTGTGCGCTGCCTTGACCCGCATGGAGGTCTTTTCGCTTTCGCCGCCGGCCTGCCAGAACCGAATGTAGTTGATCAGCTTATCACTGCGGCTCTCTATTTTCTGCTGTCCTTCCCGGGTGCTCCAGACTTCGATCCCATGATCGATGAACCATTCCACCAGGAAAGGCGTCTCGTCTTCACGCCGGCCCAGACGGTCAAACATGAAAACCAGCAGAACATCAAATTTCTTTTTTTCGGCCAGGGCACGAATATCGAGGATCGCGTCACGATTTTCAGCGGAAACCTTGTAACCGGAGACGCCTTTTTCCACCCGTTCGTCGTAGAATGTCCAGTCATCCATTCTGGCAATGAAATCCATGCATTCACGACGCTGCATGGGGATATCATCTGTGATCCTGTCAACCTGCCCTTTGGTTGAAACTCTGTACAGACAAAGCACTCGTTTCATGCTCACTGCTTCTCCTTTTCTTGAAGGCGGCAATCAGCATCCGGGCAATTTCACGATGAATATTGGGATCTTCCTCATCTCGGAAACACAGGGATACATGACAGCCGTTTTCAGTCGTCATTTCGCGAGGCATCTGCACAGATGATAACGCGAGTATTTCATTGTTAAGGTTCACGGGCTCAATACCCGTTTCATTGTAACACATATCTTTT
>OCTW011334518.1_pt1 | contig 26508 bp, 22 predicted proteins | sample 1539671 | NCBI WGS metagenome assembly OCTW01 (sample SAMN02144230, study PRJEB22623) | gut metagenome | biome: sheep rumen | host: Ovis aries | place: New Zealand | reverse complement strand
AATTAGAGAATTTATAGAAAGAATAGAAATTCATAGTGATAAACAAGTTGATATTTATTTTAACTTTAAACCACTACAAGAATTAAATGATAATTTAGAAAAATTTATATGTGCTAAAAAGGAATATGAGAGAAAGGCTGTATAGCAAGGGTTTGTGGCTAAAAAGAGAGAATATAAAAAATGGTCACAACAACAATACACTCATGCTGCCATTTGGGCAATAATTGCAGAAACGATGCTTGGAAATGGAGATAAAGCATTAGAATGGTTTAGAATGTTAGAACCAATAGAACATGCAAGAACAAAGGAAGCTGCATTAAAATATAAGGTTGAACCATATGTTGTATCAGCAGATATTTATGGAGCTGGGAACCTTGCAGGAAGAGGAGGCTGGACATGGTATACAGGTTCTTCTTCATGGTACTACGAGGCAGGACTTCATTATATTTTAGGACTAAATATTGAAAATGGATATTTGACAATGAAACCATGTATTCCAAGTAATTGGAAAGAGTACAAAATTCATTATAAATTTGGAAATAGTATATACAATATATTTGTAAAAAATCCAGAAAGCAAAAACACAGGATTAACTAAAGTTTTGCTAAACAATATTGAACAAGAAGATAAGAGGATAAAACTTATAGATAATGGCAAAATAAATAATATTGAGGTTATAATGTAACTTGAAAGACAAAATGTGAAACATACGTTTACTAAAAACAGCAAAAATGTTTCACATTTTGTAACATCTGTAAAAAAATGCACAACAAGACGCTCAAAAATTTACATAACAAAATTGTCAAAAATAAAAAATTATGGTATTATAAATTTGAAAAAATTGTTATTGATTATCTGTATATAAAACATATACAGATTTATTAAGTAATATAGGAGAAAAAACATGGGTGCATTAGAAGAAACAAAGTTTATATTAAATAAATATCATATAAAAGCAGAAAAAAGTTTAGGACAAAACTTTTTAATAGATGATGAAATTATAGAAAAAACTGTAGAGTCAGCAGAAATTTCAAATAATGATGTTGCTATAGAAATAGGACCAGGTCTTGGAACTTTAACATCAAGACTTTTAGAAAAAGCAAAAAAAGTTATAGCAATAGAATTAGATAAAAAAATGATTTCAATATTAAATGAAAGATTCAAACTTTATGAAAATTTTGAACTGATAAATGAAGACATACTAAAAGTGGATTTAAAAAGTATAATAAAAGAAGAAAAACAAAATGGAGCCAAGGATGTAAAAATAGTTGCAAACTTGCCTTATTATATTACAACACCTATAATAATGAAATTGCTAGAAGATAGATTAGATATTGAGTCTATAACAGTCATGGTTCAAAAAGAAGTAGCTCAAAGACTTATAGCAGCACCAGGAGGAAAGTTTGCAGGGGCAATAACTTATTCTGTTGCATATTATTCAGAACCTAAAAAAATTATAGAGGTGTCAAATCAGAGTTTCATTCCTTCGCCAGAAGTAGATTCTGAGGTAATTAAACTTAGCTTAAGGAAACAACCACAAGTTATTGTAAATGATGAGGAAAAATTTTTCAAACTAATAAAATTTTCATTTATGCAAAGAAGAAAAACATTTTTAAATGGAGTTTCAAATAGTGGCTTTGTGGATAAACAAAAACTAAAAGAAATTTTAGAAAAATTACAAATAAATGAAAATATAAGAGGCGAAAATTTAACATTAAAGCAGTTTGCACAAATTGCAAATTTAATCTGAATTATATTTTGCAAAATTGTCACTAAATAATTACTTAAATTTTCAATTGATATAAAACACTACGAAGTAACACAAAGTTTTGTTAAATTGTTTAAAATTATTGCATTAAAGTTTAAATATGTTATAATATTATTAGAGATTTTGTTGCTTATTTTGAAAATAGGAGGAACAATATGAACCAAATTCTAGTTACAAAAAAAATATATGTAACTCCAGAATTACGCAAAAAAAAGAAAATGTACAAATTTCAGTTTTTTTTGTGTGTGTTTTTAGTATGCCTATTATTTTCTTATTACATATATGCAGAATATGACAAAAGTAAAAGCGAAGAAGTGTCACAAGAAATTTTAGCACAGGTATTAGATGATACTGAAGAACAAACACCTAAAGAAGACAAAACAATAAAGAAAACAGATAATATTATTGTAGTGGCTTTAGATGATAACGAAGAGCCAGAAATACAGCAAACTGCAGCAACTACAGAACCAACACCAACGACTAGCACAAATAGTGAAACAGCCAAAGCTTTTGGAACATATAAAACAGAATCAGGAACTTCATATACAACGGAGGCAATATTAAATGTTCCAAGACTTGGAATATATTATCCAGTACTTTCATATACATCTGAGGCACTACTTAAAATTTCACTAAATAAATATTGGGGACCAGCTCCAAACACAGTTGGCAACTATTGTATAGTTGGACATAATTATAAAAGCAAGAAAATGTTTGGTAGACTTTCAGAAATTGTAAGTGGAGACAAAGTAGAACTTACAGATTCATCTGGAGAAACGATTACATACGAAGTATATGATAAATATGTTGTAGAACCAACAGACACCGCATGTACAAGCCAGATTACAAACGGCAGAAGAGAGGTAACTCTAATTACATGTACAAATTATGGAAAACAAAGATTAGTGGTTAAAGCAAGAGAAGTAAAATAAAAGAAAAAAAGCAATATTTTTTAAAAAAATTTAAAAAAGGTATTGCTTTTTTTTTGCACTTATATTAAAATTTAAACAGAAGTGGAGGAAAGTGGTACAAAGTGGTAAAAAAAACCATAGGAGGTGATTCAAAGTGCTAATCGGTGAATATGAGCATTCTCTTGATGCAAAAGGCAGGCTAATAATGCCATCAAAATTAAGAGAAGACATGGGCGAAAAGTTCATTGTTACAAAAGGACTTGACGGCTGTTTATTTGGATTTTCAAAAACCGAATGGCAAAACTTTGAAGAAAAACTAAAAACACTTCCACTAACAAATAAAAACGCAAGAGATTTTGTAAGATTTTTCCTATCTGGAGCAATAGAATGTGAAATAGATAAACAAGGAAGATTCTTAATTGCAGGAAATTTGCGTGAGTATGCAGAACTTGAAAAAGATGCAGTAATAATAGGAGTAGGAACAAGACTTGAAATTTGGAATAAAGAAAAATGGCAAAAATATAACAGTGACGAAAATATTTCAGCAGATGAAATAGCCGAAAATATGACAATGCTTGGTATATAACTTTAACAAAAGTTTATATAAAAACTTAAGATAAAGTTTACTAATGAAAAAATAAATACACAAAAGAAAAAGTTCACAAATGAAAAAAGCAAAGACACAAAAGATAAAGCTTAAAAAAGCTAATGATGAATTAAGAAGACACAAAAGAATTTTTAAATTCAAAAGACGATTTGTTATTAACAAAAGTGAAAATATGAAATTACAAAAGATTAATTTTTACAAATGAAAAAATTACACAAAAGATTAAAGTAGCGTATTTGGCTGGTTTCAATACAATTCCAGCCACAATATGCTACTATAAAAATTTTATTATTTTGGAGAAAAAAGTGGAATTTAAACATGAGCCTGTACTTCTAAAAGAATGTATAGAAGGCTTAAACATAAAGACAAGTGGAATATATGTAGACGGAACGCTTGGTGGAGCGGGGCATAGCAGCAAAATAATAGAAAAACTTTCGCCAAAAGGAAGACTAATTGGAATAGATAGAGATGAAGAAGCATTAAAAGCTGCAAAGATAAAACTGAAAAATTATTCGAATGTAACATACATACATGGAAATCATGATGAGATAAAAAAATTATTACAAGACATTGGAATAGAAAAAGTTGATGGGATATTGCTAGACTTGGGAGTTTCTTCTTACCAACTAGATGAGAGAACGAGAGGATTTAGCTATATGCAGGATAGCGAGCTAGACATGAGAATGGACAAGTCACAAGGTCTAACAGCAAAAGATGTAGTTAATGGTTATTCTGAAGAAAAATTAATTAAAATCCTTGAAGAATATGGTGAAGAAAAGTTTGCAAGAAAAATAGTTCAAAATATAATAAAGCAAAGACAAATTAAGCCAATAGAAACAACATTTGAACTTGTAGATATAATAAAAAAATCAATACCACTTTCGAAACAAAAACAAGGACATCCAGCAAAAAGAACATTTCAAGCAATAAGAATTGAGGTAAATAATGAAATAGAACCTTTAAAGCAAACAGTAAGGAATTGCATAGATTGCTTAAAACCACAAGGGAGGCTATGCATAATAACATTTCATTCTTTAGAAGATAGAGCAGTAAAACAGGCATATATAGAGGCACAAGGAAAATGCACTTGCCCAAAAGATTTACCATATTGTATTTGTGGTTACAAAACATATGGGAATATAGTAAATAAAAAACCAATAGAGGCAAGTATAAAAGAACAAGAAAAAAATTCAAGAAGTAAAAGCGCAAAGTTAAGAATATTTGAAAGAAACAATTTTGTTGATTAAATATAGCAAAAGTTAGAATTAAAATTCCATCATTAACTTAATATATAAAAATCAAAAGAGGTGAGTTTGAACCAAATGGCATACAAAAGATACCAAGGCTATCAATATGAAACAAGCCCTAGAAAATTACAGCCGGATTATGAACCAATAAATAAGCCAAATTACAAGAAAAAAACATTTATACAGAAAAACAAAAAAACAAAAGCAAAAAGAAAAATTAAACCAAAGGCTAAAATGATATTAGACATAGCATTTATTTTTGCTGTGCTGTTTGCTATTAGTTATCAAAACTCACTTATAACTGAAAGCTTTAATAAAAAAGAGAACTTAAAATCAGAACTAAATTCTATAGAAAAGGAAAATGAACAATCAAAAGTAAATATAGAAAAAAGTTTAAACTTAAATAGTGTAGAACAATCTGCAAAAGAAAAGTTAGGAATGAAAAAATTAGATAATGAACAGAAGATATATGTAAGCATTCCAAAAGAAGACTATGTAGAATCAAGTGGAGAAGAAGTTGTTATTGAGGAAAATAATACAAGTATATGGAAAAAAATAATAAATAATTTGAAAAATATATTAAATTAAAAGATGCTTTTTATAACATTCATAAGAAGCATTTTTTTTTCATACTCTTTAATAGATAAAAAATAAATAATGAATGAGGAAAGGCTAAAAATAATTATGATTTTTGGTCAGATTTGTGTCTTAGGTAAGGGATGAGAAAAAAATGAAAATTTCATATAGACAAAAATTAAAAAGAAAAATAAAAAAGAAAATGAAAAAGCAGGATAACAACAAAGAAATAAGAAAATTTAAAAATAAGAAACCAATTAAATTTAAAAAAATAAATAAAAAGAATATAAAGAACCTAGAGCCAGTTGGAGAAATTTCGAAAAAGAAAAGAATAAATATAGAACTTATAATTTCAATATCATTACTAATATGTCTTTCTGTAAGGATAGCATATATACAATTTGTAAAGGGTGAAGAACTTCAAACAAAGGCATACATGCAACAAACGCTTGATAGAAGCATAAATCCTAAAAGAGGAACAATTTATGATGCAACAGGAAAAGTAGTACTTGCAGTAAGTTCAACAGTTGAAACAGTAACAGTTACACCAACGAATATAAAAAAGGAAGATAAAGAGAAAGTTTCAAAGGCGCTAGCAGATATATTCGAATTAGATTATGAAACTGTTTTAAAAAAAGTTAGAAAACGAAGTGCAATAGAAACAGTAGCAAAAAAAGTTGATAAAAATAAAACAAATGAACTGAGAATTTGGTTACAAGATAATGGAATTACAGAAGGTATTAATATAGATGAAGACACAAAGAGATATTATCCATTAAATAATTTGGCGTCTCAAATAATAGGCTTTTGTGGAAGTGATAATCAAGGACTTGATGGAATAGAGGCAGTATATGAGGAGACTTTAAAAGGCAGCAAGGGAAAAATAACAAATTTGAGGGATGCTAGTGGAGGAAGTATAAATAACACATCTGAAGATTATATAGATGCAACAGATGGAAATGACCTAATATTAACAATAGATTCGGTAGTTCAAGGAATAGCAGAAAAATACCTAAAAGAAGCATGTATAGACAATGTATGTACAGATGGAGGAAATGTTATAATAATGAATCCACAAAATGGGGATATACTAGCGATGGCAGGGTATCCTAATTATAATTTGAATGAGCCATATACTCCTAATACTAAAGAATTACAACAGAACTGGAATTCACTTTCACAAGAAGACAAAACTAAAAACCTACAGGCAATGTGGAGAAATAAAGCAATATCAGACACATATGAACCTCGGCTCAACTTTTAAACTCGTAACAGCTTCTGCATCACTTGAAGAAGGAATTGTTTCATCTCCAGATAATGAAGGAGAATTTTGTTGCACTGGATCAATAGAAATTGCTGGAGTTAGAATGAAGTGTTGGCGCTATTATAGACCACATGGGCCAGAGAGCTTAAGACAGGCACTTATGAATTCTTGTAACCCTGTATTTATAGGACTTGGACAGAAACTAGGAGTACATACATATTATCAATATTTAACAAATTTTGGATTTTTAAAAAAAACAGGAGTAGATTTGCCAGGAGAAGCAAGCTCAATATTTTTAAAAGAGGAAAAAATAGGACCTGTTGAACTTGGGACAATTGCATTTGGACAGAGATTTGAAGTAACTCCTCTTCAAATGATTACAATGGTATCTACTATTGCAAATGGTGGAACATATATTAAGCCAAGGATAGTAAAAGCAATAGTAGATAGCAAAACAAAAGAAACTAAAGATGTAGAGACTATTAAAAAAGATAGAGTACTTTCAGAGCAAACTGCTCAAAACGTGTTAAGCATGATGGAAAGCGTTGTAGCAGAAGGAACAGGAAGAAATGCACAAGTTCAAGGATATAGAATAGGAGGGAAAACAGGAACATCTGAAGATGGAGTGAATACCGGAAAATATGTTGCATCATTTGTTGGAGTAGCATCTGTTTCAAATCCAAGTGTAGCAATAATAATTACACTTTATAATCCTACAGGAGAAGGAGGACATGGAGGAGGAGGCACTGTAGCTCCCGTTTGTGCACAAATTCTTAACGAGGTTTTGCCATATTTAGAAATAACAAAAGATGGAGAAGGAGGTCAAGAAACATTAGAAATAGAAGTGCCAAATATAGAAGGAAAAACAATAAAGGAAGCAGAAATTTTGTTAAAAGAAAATAATCTTGAATTAAATGTTCAAAGCGAACAAGAAAATATAGATAAAGAAAATACGTATGTTACAGAACAAACACCAAAGGCAGGAGTCAAAGTAAATCAGGGGAGTAACATCTATGTAGGTTGGTAAATTACAGCTTTGAAATTCAAAAATAGATAAATAAGATTTATAACAGAAATATAAAAAAATAAAAAATTTTTAAAATTTTTATAAAAAAATGAAAGAATATGTGATACAATGAAAACGACTTAAATTGTCAATATTTTAAAAACAAAGGAAAACGTTGAAATTGCAATTATTTTTCAACAAAAGTTTGGAGGAATGAAATAAAGGATGGAAGATGAATTTTTAAAAGAATTAAAAAATATCTATAAACCTGAGAAAGATAACTTAATTCAAATGTTAAATGAGGTACAAGAACATTATGGATATGTTCCAATGGAAGCACAAAAAGAGCTTTCAGAATTCCTAAATATACCAATGGCAGAAATTTATGGTGTAGTAACTTTTTATTCAAGATTTAGCCTAAAACCAAAGGGAAAATATAGTATTTCTGTATGCCTTGGCACAGCTTGCTTTGTAAAAGGTTCACAAAAGATTATGGACAGATTGCAAGATAGATTGAAAATAGGAGTTGGAGAGACTACAAAAGATGGCAAGTTTACAATAGAAGAGCAAAGATGTGTTGGAGCTTGTGGTCTAGCACCTGTATTTACTGTAAATGGAGAAGTTTACGGAAAAGCAACAGTTCAAAAATTAGATGAAGTCTTAGATAAACTAATGCAAGAATAATTTATTAAGTCATGCAGAATTTTCTACTTTGTAAAATTATAAAAAGAGAGGAAAAATAGATGAGAAAAACATTAGAAGAAATCCACAAAATAAGAGAAGAAAAGAGAAAAGAGCTAGAACTACGAATAAACACAAATGCAGATACAAGAGAAAAACATATTCTTGTATGTCATGGAACAGGTTGTACATCTTCAAAATCTCCACAGATTTTAGAAAATTTTAGAAAAATAATTGAAGAAAAACATATAAAGAATGTAAGAGTAATAAAAACAGGATGTTTTGGATTGTGTGCTAAAGGTCCAGTAGTAATAATTAGACCGGAAAATACTTTTTATGCACAAGTTAAACCAGAAGACTGTGAAGAAATAATTCAAACACATATTATAGAAGGAAAAAGAGTAGAAAGACTTCTATGCAGAGATATTGATGGAAAAATTGTAAATAAACTAGATGAATTAAATTTCTACAAAAAACAAAAAAGAATTGCATTAAAAAATTGTGGAGTTATAAATCCAGAAGATATAGATGAATACATAGCATTTGATGGTTATTTAGCTTTAGAGAAAGTTTTAAAAGAAATGACTCAAGATGAGGTCATAGATGTGGTTACAAAATCTGGTTTGCGTGGTAGAGGTGGAGCCGGATTCCCAACAGGCAAGAAATGGAATTCAACTAAAATGCAAGGAGGAAAACAAAAGTATGTTGTTTGTAATGCAGATGAAGGAGATCCAGGAGCCTTTATGGATAGAAGCATTTTGGAGGGAGATCCAAATGCAGTACTAGAGGCAATGGAAATTGCAGGATATGCAATAGGTGCAAACAAAGGATATATATATGTTAGAGCAGAATATCCAATTGCAGTAAAAAGATTGCAAAAAGCAATAGATGAGGCAAAGGATTATGGAATATTAGGAGATAACATTTTTGGAACAGAATTTAATTTTGATATAGAAATAAGACTTGGAGCGGGAGCTTTTGTTTGTGGAGAGGAAACAGCTCTATTAGAGTCTATAGAAGGAAAAAGAGGTCAGCCTCGTGTAAAACCACCATATCCAGCAGTAGCAGGATTATGGGGAAAGCCAACACTGATAAATAATGTTGAAACATATGCGAATATTGCGCAAATTATTTTAAAAGGAGCAGAATGGTATTCGTCAATAGGTACAGAAAACTCAAAAGGAACAAAAGTATTTGCGCTTGGTGGAAATGTAAACAATATAGGGCTTGTAGAAGTTCCAATGGGAACTACATTAAGAGAAATTGTATATGATATTGGTGGAGGGATTCCAAATGGAAGAGATTTTAAAGCAGCACAAACAGGGGGACCTTCTGGAGGCTGTATACCAAAGGAACATTTGGATACTCCAATAGATTATGAATCATTAAAAGAAATAGGTTCAATGATGGGTTCTGGTGGACTAATAATAATGGATGATACAAAATGTATGGTTTCACTTTCAAAATTTTATTTGAATTTTACTGTTAGTGAGAGCTGCGGAAAATGTACACCATGTAGAATTGGAACGAAGAGAATGCTTGAAATTCTTGAAAAGATATGTGATGGAAAAGGAGAAGAAATTGACCTTTACAGACTTGAAAAATTGGCATTAAACATAAAGAAAGCAAGTGTTTGTGGACTAGGACAGAGCGCTCCAAACCCAGTTTTAAGTACTCTAAAATATTTTAAAGACGAATACAGAGAACATGTATTAGATAAAAAATGTAGAGCGCAAGAATGTAAAGCTATGGCTAAAATTGTAATAGATCAAGAAAAATGTAAAGGCTGTGGTCTATGCCAAAGGAATTGTCCTGTCCAAGCTATTTCTGGAGAAGGCAGAAATCCTCGTGTAATAGACCAAAGTAAATGCATAAAATGCGGAACTTGTCTTACTAAGTGTCCATTTAAGGCAATTAGCTGAAATATTCCTCGTATCGTCCGCTACGCCGTCGCATCTAATTAAGAATGACGCAAAACTACTCCTCTTAAACTCGTCATTGCATAATTATTTACATTATCCTGCAAAAGCTAAAGCAAGAACAAAGACAAGAATAAGACAAAGCCAAAGTTAAAAAGAAAGGAAAGAAACAAATGGAAGAAGAAGTTACTTTAACAATAGATGATCAAATAGTTAAAGCAAAAAAGAATGCAACAATATTGCAAGCTGCAAAACAAGCAGGAATAGATATTCCTACATTATGCTTTTTAAAAGGTATAAATGAAATTGGAGACTGTAGGATGTGCATAGTTGAAGTTGAAGGTAGACGTGGATTTGCAACATCTTGCATTCAAAAAGTTGAAGAAGGGATGGTAGTTCATACAAACACTCCCAGTGTAATAGAGGCAAGGAAAGTTGTATTAGACCTAATTATTTCAAATCATGCAAAAGATTGCTTAACTTGTACTCGTTCGGGAAACTGTGAATTACAACAACTTGCAACAAAATTCAATGTCCAAAATATAGAATATCAAGGAGAGATGTCAGAACACAAAATAGACGATTTATCTCCAGCAATAGTTAGAGACTTTAACAAATGTATTTTATGCAGAAGATGTGTTGCGGCATGTAAAAATGTTCAAAAAATTGGTGCAATAGACTGCATAAATAGAGGATTTGAATCACATATATCAACTGTTGGAGACCATTCTTTAAATGACGTTAATTGCACATTTTGTGGGCAATGTATAGAAGCATGTCCAACAGGTGCTCTTCATGAAAAAGAAACAATAGATGATGTATGGGTAAAATTAAAAGATCCAGAATATACAGTAATTGTTCAAACAGCACCGGCTGTAAGAGTTGCACTAGGGGAAGAATTTAATATGCCAATAGGTACAAATGTTACCGGAAAAATGGTAACTGCTTTAAAAAGACTTGGTTTTGATAAAATATTTGACACAAATACAGGAGCGGATTTTACAATAATGGAAGAAGCAAATGAATTTGTAGAAAGATTTACAAATAATGATAATCTTCCAATGCTTACATCATGCTGCCCTGGATGGATAAAATATATAGAAATGAATTATCCAGAATTATTGCCACATTTGTCATCTTGCAAATCTCCACATGAAATGTTTGGAGCAATAATAAAATCATATTATGCAAAAAAAGAAAACCTAAATCCTGAAAAGATTTATGTAGTTTCTGTTATGCCATGTATAGCCAAAAAATTTGAAAGCAAGCGTGAAGAGTTGAAAAATAGTGGCTATTGGGATGTAGATAATGTAATTACAACGCGTGAACTTTCTAGAATGATAAAACAAGCAAATCTTGAATTTGAAAATTTGGAAGATTCTGTATTTGATAGTCCTATGGGAGAAGCAACAGGAGCAGGAGCAATTTTCGGAACAACAGGAGGAGTTATGGAAGCAGCGCTTCGTACGGCACAAGACACTTTAACAGGAGAAGATTTACCAAAAATAGATTTTGAAGCTGTTCGTGGTGGAGAAGGAATAAAAAGAGCGACCGTAAATATTGCTGGAAAAGAAATAAAAGTAGTTGCAGCAAGTGGCCTTGCAAATGCAAAAACTATATTAGAAGAAATAAAAAATGGAACAGCAGATTACCAATTTGTAGAAATAATGGCATGCCCAGGTGGATGTGTAATGGGTGGAGGTCAACCAATAAAAACCTCAAAAGTGTTATCAAATACAAATGTTAGAAAACTAAGAGCAGATGCATTATATTCAATAGATGAAAAAAGTACAATAAGAAAATCACATGAAAATCCAATAATTAAAAAAATTTACGAAGAATATTTAGAAAAACCAGGAAGCTATCGCGCAGAAAAATTACTACATACATATTATCGACCAAAAGAAAAATATAAAATTTAGAATTGAAATAATCTTGTTGAAATATAAAAACATTATTGGTATAATGTACCATATAAAAATAATTGTGCTTTGAAGCAAAAAGGAGGAAATTTCAATGAAACTTAAAAACTTGCTTGTAGGAATAGACAATTTAAAGGCAAAAGGAAATTTAGAAATTGAAATAACAAATTTAGATAAAGATTCAAGAAACATAAAAGAAAAAGGGTTATTTATAGCAATAAAAGGATTTAAACAAGACGGACATGAGTATGTTCAAAAGGCAATAGAAAATGGTGCAACTGCAGTAGTATTACAATCAGATAGCATAAATACGGAATTTATAAAAAGCATACCAGAAAATGTTACAATAATAGTAGCAGATGATACAAGACTTGCTCTTGCAATAGCATCTTGCAATTTTTATGACAATCCATCAAGAAAATTCAAACTAATTGGGATAACAGGAACAAAAGGAAAAACAACAACATCTTTTATGACAAAAAGAATTCTTGAAAAAGCAGGAAGAAAAGTTGGACTAATTGGAACAATAGCGACATATATTGGAGATACAAAATTAGAAGACAGTGATAGAACAACTCCAGAGAGTGACAAACTACAAGAAACATTTGCTAAAATGGTAGAAGCTGGTTGTGACTGTGTTGTTATGGAGGTTTCTTCACAAAGTTTAAAATTAAACAGAGTTGCAGGTTGTGATTTTGATATTGGAGTTTTCACAAACTTTTCAGAAGATCATATTAGTAAAAATGAACACCCAGACATGGAAGATTATTTTAATTCAAAAGTAAAATTGTTTAGAATGTGTAAGCAAGCATATATAAATGCAGATGATTACAATGTTGCAAAATTACCAAAACTAGTTCCAGAATGTAATTTTACTACTTATGGAATAGATAATTTTTGTAATGTACTTGCAAAAGATATTACAATTACAAATTCGTATGTAGATTTTAAAGTAAAAATAGGAACGAAAAATGAAAGAATAAAAACAGACATACCAGGAAGATTCAGTGTATATAATTCACTTGCTGCTATATGTATAGGACTAAGCCTAGGAGCAAATGCTGAACAAATAAAAGAAGCATTAATAGATGTTAAAGTTCCGGGAAGATCTGAGCTTGTTGACAATAAAAAAGGTTTAACAATAATGATAGATTATGCTCATTCTCCTGAAAGTTTAGAAAACATTTTAACGGCAGTAAAATCTTATACTAGAGGCAAGGTAATTTCTGTATTTGGATGTGGAGGAGATAGAGATACCTCTAAAAGACCGATAATGGGAGAAATTTCTGGAAGAATAGCAGATTTTACAATAATTACTTCAGACAATCCTCGCACAGAAGATCCACAAAAAATTGTTGACCAAATTGAAGAAGGAATAAAAAAGACAAAAGGAAAATACATTGTAGTAGTAGATAGAGTAAAAGCTATAGAAGAAGCAATAAAAATGGCAGGTAAAAATGACATGATATTACTTGCAGGAAAAGGACATGAACCATACCAGGAAATAAATGGGGTGAAATATCCTTTCGATGAAAGAGTTATAGTTAACAATATTATAAATAAATAGATACATGGGAGAGATAAAACAAAATGGAATTTCAAGTTAAAGTATTATTTTTGACATTTTTTATAACAATAGTGCTTTCATTAATAATAATACCAATTTTAAGAAAATTTAAGATAGGACAAATGGAAAGAGATGATGGTCCAAAGTCTCACCTTAAAAAACAAGGGACTCCTACAATGGGAGGGATTATAATAACAATAAGTATGATAATAGTTTGTATAGGGTTATATTATTATTATACAAAAATAAGAATAGAGCCAGAAATAGCAAAAAATATTTTACCATTATTATTTACATCAGTTGGATTTGGACTAATAGGATTTATAGATGATTTTAAAAAATTGGTTTTAAAAAATACAAAAGGATTAAGCCCAAAAGCTAAAATGTTAGGATTACTTATTATAGCAGTTGCATATACATTATATTTAACAAGAGTCATGTATATTGGAACAGACATTTATATACCATTTGCAAAAACAAGTGTAACGATGCCAATATATGTATATATTCCATTTGCCATACTCGTAATGCTTGCAACAACAAATGCAATAAATCTTACAGACGGAATAGACGGTTTATCTAGTAGTGTAACAACAATAATATTAACATGTTTGACTGTTATTGCAATTATATTTGATGTAAAAGAGGTGACACTATTTGGAAGTGCACTTGCAGGTGCATGTTTAGGATTTTTGCTATTTAATTTATACCCATCAAAAGTAATGATGGGAGATACAGGTTCTTTAATGCTGGGTGGTGCAGTTGCTGCAATGGCATTATACCTAAAAGTTCCATTATTATTGCTTATAATAGCATTAGTGCCAATAATTGAAACACTTTCAGTTATAATTCAAGTGGTACATTTTAAAAGAACTGGAAATAGAATATTTAAAATGGCGCCATTACATCATCATTTTGAGTTATCAGGTTGGAATGAAAACAAAATTGTATCTATATTTAGCTTATGTACACTTATTGTTTGCATAATAGGAATACTTGCAGTTTAAAATTATAAAAAAGGAGAGAGAAAGATGCCTAAAAAAGGTGTTAAAAAAGAACGTATAAGCAGAAAGCCACTAGACTTTATATTACTTGTAACAGTATTGTTATTACTTTCATTAGGCATAATAATGCTTCTTTCGGCAAGTGCCCCATCAGCACTTTCAAATTACGGTGATAGTTATTGTTTTGTAAAAAAGCAAGGAATTTTCGCTATAGCTGGTCTAGCACTAATGTTTTTCTTCTCTAAAATAGATTATAGGAAATACAAAAGATTTTATAAATTAGCATATATTCTTTCAAATATATTACTTGCGGCTGTAATATTACCGGGTATAGGCTCTGGAGCAAAAGGTGCAACAAGATGGTTAAATATTGGAATAAGGTTCCAACCATCTGAACTTGCAAAAATAGGACTAATAATATTTTATGCAGGATATTTTTCAGAACATAAAAATAAAATGGGCACATTTAAAGAAGGATTTGTAAAACCGATTTTGTATTTAATACCACCAGTATTAATTTTATTCTTCTTTCAAGACCACTTAAGTGCTGCAATAATAATTGTAATGGTTACATCAATAATGATGCTTATGGCAGGATGCAGGCTGAGATACTTTTTAACAGTAGGAGTTTCACTTGGGACTGTTGGAGCTGCAGGAATGTACTATCTTGCAAAGAAAACAGAAAAGGGAAGCTTTAGAATTGCAAGGATTACATCATTTATAGACCCATGGAAAGATGCAACTGGTAGTGGATACCATGCAATTCAAGGACTATATGCAATAGGATCAGGGGGATTATTTGGAGTAGGACTTGGAAATAGTAAGCAGAAATATCAATATATACCAGAGCCACAGAATGACTTTATTTTTGCAGTACTTGCTGAAGAGCTAGGGTTTGTTGGCTGCTTAATTGTAATAGCATTATTTGGAATATTTATTTGGAGAGGATTTATTATTTCAATGAAAGCACCAGACTCATTTGGAAGTCTAATTGCAGTTGGAATAACATCACTGATTGGTGTTCAAGTAATTATGAATATAGCAGTTGTTACATCTTCAATGCCTGTAACAGGAGTTTCGCTTCCATTCTTTAGTTATGGAGGGACATCTCTTGTAATCTTACTATGTTGTGTTGGAATTTTACTTAATATTTCAAGAGCAGGAGCGAGAGTTTAAATAAATTCAAACTTACATTGACTGCTAGCATAAGAAAGCAATATGCAAAATTTTAGTGGTAATTAAAAGAATTTTTGTTATTTTTAACTTAAATAATGAAAAAAGGAGGGAGAGAACAATGAGAGTGATAATTGCAGCTGCAGGTACAGGAGGTCACATAAACCCAGGTATAGCAATAGCAAATAAAATAAAAGAAAAAGAAAAAGATTCAGAAATAATCTTTATTGGAACTGATAGAGGACTTGAAAATGACTTAGTCCCAAGAACAGGATATGAATTAAAAACTATAGAAGCTTATGGATTATCAAAAAAACTTACAATAGAAAATATTAAAAAAATGTACAAAACATTTAAAGGATATGGAGAAGCAAAAAAGATAATAAAAGAATTTAAACCAGATGTTGTTATAGGCACAGGTGGATATATATGTGGGGCAACAATCACAGCAGCACATAATTTAGGTGTTCCAACATTACTTCATGAAAGTAATGCATTCCCAGGAAAAGCAATAAAAATGCTTTCAAGAAAAGCAGATTGCATATTAGTTTCATTTAAAGATGCAATTCCAAGAATAAAAAATGCTAAAAAAGTTGTATATACAGGAACTCCAACCAAAATAACCAAAATTAATTATTCAAAAGAACAAATAGAAAAGATGAAAGAGAATGCAGGGCTAAAGCTGAATTTGCCAGTGGTTTTAGTATTTGGTGGAAGTCAAGGAGCACAGGCAATAAATGAGGCAATAATTGGAATTGCAAAGAAAAAGTTAAATCCAGGGTATCAAATTATGTGGGCAACAGGACCAAAACAATATGATATAATAAAAGGAAAATTTGAGGAATACAACTTAAATATAGACAATGTTACGAATATGAAAATTGTTCCATATATTTATAATATGGAAGAAGTAATGAATATATCAAATGTTATTGTGGCAAGAAGTGGTGCAATGACAATTAGTGAAATTTCGAATGTAGGAAAGCCATCAATATTAATTCCACTTCCAAATGTTAGCAATGACCACCAACTTTACAATGCAAAAGCATTAGAGAATATAAATGCAGCAAAAATTATACTAAATAAAGATTTAACAGCAGAAAAATTAGATTTAGAAATAAAAAATATTGTCCTTTATCCACAAGTGATGGAAAAAATGGGGAAAAATGCAAATAAAATTGCAACAAAAGATGTTGAAGAAAAAATATATGATGAAATAAAAAAAATATTAAAATAGGATGCAGATTTTTATCTGCATTTTTATATAGAGACCAAATTTCCTATTTATAGAATAAAATACTTGCAAAAAGGCAAAAAATATTCTAGAATACAAAAAGATAAAAATTAAGGAGAAATTTTATGTCAGATAAATTAATAATTGTGGAATCACCAGCAAAAGCAAATACAATAAAGAAGTTTCTTGGAGGTAATACAAAGATTGTAGCTTCTATGGGACATATAAGAGATTTACCAAAATCTAAACTTGGAATAGATATAGAGAACAATTTTGAACCAGAATATATAAATATTAGAGGAAAAGCAAGCTTAATAAATTCTTTAAAGAAAGATGCAAAATCAGCAAAGCAAGTATATCTTGCAACTGACCCCGACCGTGAAGGAGAAGCAATAGCATGGCATTTAGCATATATTTTAGGCATACCAGAGGATTCAACATGTAGAGTAACATTTAACGAGATAACAAAAGAAACAGTCAAAGAAAGCATGAAACATCCAAGAAAAATTGACTTAAGTGTAAAAGACGCGCAACAAGCTCGTAGAGTTTTGGACAGAATAGTTGGATATAAAATAAGCCCAGTTCTTTGGAAAAAAGTAAAAAGAGGATTATCTGCAGGAAGAGTTCAATCTGTTGCAGTAAAGCTTATAGTAGATAGAGAAGAAGAAATAGAAAAATTTATTCCAGAAGAATATTGGAATATATATGTAACGCTAAAACCAGAACATTCAAGGGAATTATTTGAAGCACATTTATATGGAAGAGATAACAAAAAAATTGAAATTCATTCAAAAGAAGAAGTGGATAAAATTTTAAGTGAAATAAAAAATGCTAAATATGTTGTAGAAAGTGTAAAACTAGGGCAAAAGAAAAGAACGCCAGCACCACCATTTACAACAAGTACAATGCAACAAGAGGCATCAAGAAAATTAGGATTCACATTAAAGAAAACAATGAGTATTGCGCAAGGACTTTATGAAGGAGTAAAAGTTGCAGAAAAAGGAACAGTAGGCTTAATTACGTACATGAGAACAGACTCTACAAGGATTTCAGAAGAAGCACGAGCAGCAGCTAAAAAACAAATAGAAAGAACTTATGGAAAAGAATATTATAAAAATAGATATTATAAAACAAGTAAAGATGCACAAGATGCGCATGAGGCAATAAGACCAACATATATAGATTTAGAGCCAGACAAAATAAAAGATTCGCTAACATCAGACCAATATAAATTATACAGACTTGTTTACAATAGATTTATTGCAAGTCAAATGTCTGAGGCTATATATAATACAAAATCAGTAGAAATAAAAGCAAATGACTATAACTTTAAGGCAAATGGACAAGCACTTGAATTTAAAGGATTTACGATATTATATGTTGAAGGAACAGACACAAAGCAAAAAGAAAATTCAGAAGAATCTAACAATATTCCAGAACTTGAAGTTGGACAAATACTTGAAGAGAAAAAAATAGAACCAAAGCAAAGTTTTACAGAGCCACCAGCAAGATATACAGAAGCAAGCTTAGTAAAAGCACTAGAGGAAAAAGGAATAGGAAGGCCAAGCACTTATGCTCCAACAATTACTACAATTTTAGAAAGAAGATATGTAGAAAAACAACAAAAGCAGCTTGTCCCAACAGAACTTGGAAAAATAGTAAATAAACTTTTAGTAGAAAATTTTTCAAATATTGTAAATGTAGAATTTACAGCAAAAATAGAAAAAGAATTTGACGAAATTGCAGATGGAAAAGAAAACTGGAAGCAAGTAATTAAGGAATTTTACGATCCATTTGAAGAAAATGTTGAAAAGGCTGAAAAAGAATTAGAACATGTAAAAATAGAAGACGAGGTATCTGATGTACAATGCGAAAAATGTGGTAGAATGATGGTTTATAAATATGGAAAATATGGGAAATTTCTGGCATGCCCGGGATACCCAGAATGTAAAAACGCAAAGCCAATAGTGCAAACAATAGATGTTCCTTGTCCTGTATGTGGAGGAAAAGTCCAAGTTAGAAAAACGAAAAGAAGAAGAAACTATTATATTTGTGAAAATAATCCTAAAAGTTGTAACTATATTTCGTGGGATAAACCAAAAGTAGGAGAAAAATGGGAGCCAAAACAAGAAATCAAAAAAGAAGCAACCAAAAAAACTACAACTAAAACTACTAAAAAAGCTACGACCAAAGCAAAAAAAACAAAAACTAAAAAAGAAACAAAAAACTAAAAAAGGATGAAGATAATTATGAAATATTTTATATTTGATTATGGACATGTGTTGCAAAGTAAAATTGATTATGAACTAATTAAAAATGAGCCATCAGAAATTGCTCCTAAATATGAAAATAACGAGAAAGTAAAAGAGTTAAAAGACAAGTTTAGAAAATTGTATTTTTCTGGTAAAATCGAAACGAAGGAATATGTGGAAGATATTAAGCAGTATTTAAATTGCCCAAATATCACAGAACAAGAATATATTAAAAACTTTTACGAAATTGGCCGAAAATATTCAAAAACAAATCCAAATTTAGATTATATAATTAAGCTAATAAGATCAAAAGGATACAAAATTTATGTTCTATCAAACATAGGAGAAAATCAGGAAGAAGAATTACGCAAAAATATAAAAGCAGAAAGATTTGATAAAGTATTCCTTTCCTATGAAATGAAATTGATTAAACCAGAACCTAAAATATATCAAAAAGTTATTAAAGAGATTGAAGCTAATCCAAAAGATATGTACTTTTTTGATGATAAAGAAGAAAATGTTGTAGCAGCAATAAAAGAAGGAATAAATGCCTATGTTACAGACTTTTATAAAGTAAAAGAAAAAGTAGAAGAAGTTATAAATAGAATTGATTTACAAGAATAATAAGAAAACTTATAAAAACAAAATTAAAAATAAACGCACAAATTCAAAATAAAAAAATTGAATTTGTGCGTTTTTATGTAAATTACACAAAAATCATCATATTACTTGTAAAACAAGTAAATTTGCTATATAATATAACATTATAAAAAGTGATTGTTAAGGGTAAAGAAATGATAGTAAATGAAAATGTTTTAAATGAGCTATATGAATCAGCAGGAGAAAGTAGAAAAGAAAGAGCTCTTTCATATGTTGAACAAAAGAGGATAAATATAAAAAAAGTAATTTACGAAGACGAAGATAATTTTGAAATACGCGCTAAAGTTAGAGGAAACGGAGAAATCTATGATGTATATATACAAGTAGCAAATGGAGAAGTTGAAGATGTAAGTTGTACATGTGAAGACTATAATAGCAGATATGGGACATGTAAACACATATTAGCTGCAATATTAGAATTTAACTCAAATGAAAGCTATATGCGTATTTTTGCGGGAAAAAATGAAACAAAGCAAAACGATATAGACATATATAAAGACTATAATAAACATGAAGAAAAATATAGAAATTTTAAACAATTAATAAGCACATTTTATCCAAATAATATAAATGAACAAAATAAAGCGAATAACAAAAAACAAACATTACATACAATAAAAATAGAGCCAACACTTATTTACAATTCTTATTTAAAAACCATAAAATTAGATGCAAGAATTGGAAACACACAACTATACAAAATAAAAAATTTTCCAGAATTTTATGATAGAATGCAAAATAAAGAATATTATAAATATGGAGCAAAACTTGAATTTGTACATGAAGAAGATATGTTTGAAAAAGATTCAATTCCACTATTAAATTTTATTCTAAAATATTCAGAAATAATAAAATATGCAAATAAAGCGACAGACCCATACAGCTATTATTCAAGAGGACTAGAAGACAGATATATAACTCTTTCAAATACAGGAGTGGATGAACTTTTTGAAGTTTTACAAAACAAGCAAGTAAAATTTCAAAAAGACAATGTAGAAACAAAAATATTATTTAGCAATGCAAAACCAGAAATTAAATTCGAAATAAAAGAAGAAGAGAGAAATGATTGTGTTATTTCTCCTAATATAGATACATTTGATTATGATATAATAGAAGGGAGAAATTTCATATATTTTAAATTAAATGATGCGTTATATAAGTGTGATCAAGAATTTAAAAATACAACTTTAAAATTATTACAAGTTTTTAGAAGCAATTATACAAATCAAATAGTATTTCCAAAAAGTGAGATGCCACAACTTTTTTCAGTAATATTTCCGAAACTAAAAGAACAAATAGATACAGAAAGTTTAAATAAGGAGGAAATTGAAAAATATGTACCAAAAGAATTGTTTGTTAAAGTATATTTAGACTACAATGTTTTAAACCAAATAACAGCAGACATCAAGTTTGTATATGGAAATACTGAATTTAATCCGCTTATTGAACAAAACTTAAATATACCAAGAAATTTGCTTCAGGAAGATGAAGTATTAGAATTATTTAAAAAAACAGGTTTCATGTTAGATGTAGAAAATGCTAGGCTAATTCTTATAAATGAAGATGAAATATATCAATTTTTAGAAACAGACATTGAAACATATATGAAAAAATTTGAGGTTCTTGCAACAGATAGTTTTAAGCAAAAAGAAATTGTAAAACCAAAAATTGAGAATCTCGGTGTTAGAGTGGAAAACAATTTACTTGATATCGATATATCAAAATTAGATTTTGATATATCAGAATTAAATGATATTATGAAAAAATATCACCTTAAGAAGAAATATCATAGGCTAAAAGATGGAAACTTCTTAAGTTTAGAAGAAAACGAAACAATGGACTTTATGGATAGCATTTCTCAAGGACTAGATATAAACTTCAAAGAAATAGAAAAGGGAGATATAAAGTTACCAATATATAGAAGTTTGTACTTAAATAAATTGTTAGACACATTACAAACAACTACAATTACCAAAAATACAGAATATCAAAAATTGATAAATGACATAGAACAAAAAGAGTTTAATGAAAATATTGAAATGCCAAAACATTTAAATGCAACATTAAGAAATTATCAAAAAGTAGGATATGAATGGCTAAAAATATTAGATGGGTATAATTTTGGTGGAATTTTAGCAGATGATATGGGACTTGGAAAAACAATTCAGATTATAGCGGTAATTTTAGATTACATACAAAATAACAATAATCCAAAACCAAGTGTTGTTGTATGTCCAAGTTCACTAGCACTTAACTGGCAAAACGAAATAAAAAAATTTGCACCAGATTTAACATCTATAGTAATTAGTGGAGTAGCAAATCAAAGAGAGAGTCAAATAAATTCAATACCAAATTATAATATTGCAATTACTTCATATGACTTATTAAAAAGAGACATTGATGTTTATAAACAAAAAAAATTTGAATTTCAATATATAATTGCAGATGAAGCACAATATATAAAAAATAATAATACACAAAATGCAAGAGCAATAAAAAACTTAAATTCAAAAACAAAATTTGCTTTAACAGGAACACCAATTGAAAATTCACTTTCAGAGTTATGGTCAATATTTGATTTTATTATGCCAGGATATTTGTTTAACTATCATAAATTTAAAGAATTATTTGAATCTCCAATAGTTAAAGAAGAAGATAAACCTGCAATGAAAAAATTAAAAATGCTTATAGAACCATTCATTTTAAGAAGAATTAAGACAGAAGTTCTTACAGAATTGCCAGATAAAACAATAACAGTTTTAAATAATGAAATGACAGATGAACAACAAAAAATTTACCTATCATATTTGCAAAATGCAAAGCAAGAAGCAATGGAACAAATTAGTACAAATGGAATAGAGAAAAGTCAAATTCAAATACTTGCTCTACTTATGAGATTAAGACAAATATGTTGCCATCCAAGTTTGTTTTTAGCAGACTATAAAGGAGAAAGTAGCAAGTTAAATCAATGCATAGAAGTAATTAAAGATGCTACACTTGCAGGACATAAAATACTGCTATTTTCAACATATACGGCAATGTTTCCCATGATTGAAAAAGAACTTAAAAAAGAAAACATTGAATATTCAAAACTAACAGGTCAAACAAAAGTAGGGGAAAGAATCAAACTAGTTGACGAATTTAATGAAAACCAAAACATAAAAGTATTTTTAATTTCACTTAAAGCTGGAGGAACTGGACTTAATTTAATAGGTGCAGACATGGTAATTCATTATGATCCATGGTGGAATTTGTCTGCTGAAAATCAGGCAACAGACAGAACTTACAGGATAGGACAAAAGAAAAACGTACAAGTGTATAAACTTATAACTAAAAACTCAATAGAAGAAAAAATATATGAACTTCAACAAAGAAAAGCAAAATTAATAGACAATATGTTATCTACAAAGGAAACGTTCTTAAATAAATTAACAAAAGAAGAAATAATGAATTTATTTAATTAGGAGGTAAAGAAAAATGGGTTATATGGAAGATCTTGAAAATAAGGAATATGATACTACTAACTTGAGAAGAGTAATAAAGAAACTTGAAAAAGAACTTGAGGTTATTGATAAAAAAATTAAAGAATCTGGATATATTGAAAAAATAGATTTAATTAGAAAACAGCAAATACATGAAGAGTTAATAAATAGATATATAGCATTAAATAATTTGGAAAGCATGGATCTTAGTTATTTAATAGGGGAACACATGGCAGAAAAGCAAATGATAGATGAAAAATTAAAAAATTATGACTATTATAGGTTTAATCAAAGTTATGAATCTAAATCTTGGAACGAATATAAAAAAGAAGAAGCAAAAAATGAAAGAAATGAAGATAGAGAAGATGATGAAAGGTAAGTTATAAAATGGATAAATTTATAACAGTAATAGGTGGAGGACTTGCTGGAAGTGAAGCTACATACCAAATTGCAAAAGCAGGAATAAAAGTTAAATTATATGAAATGAAACCTAAAAATTTTTCTCCTGCTCATAGTAATCCTAATTTAGCAGAAATTGTATGTAGCAATTCATTTAAATCAAATTTGCATACAAATGCATGTGGACTTCTTAAAGAAGAGTTAAGATACTTAGATAGTCTACTTATAAAAACAGCAGATGAAACTTCAGTTCCTGCAGGTCAAGCACTTGCAGTAGATAGAGAAAAGTTTTCTTCTTCAGTAACAAAAAAATTAGAGCAGATGGAAAATGTAGAAATAATTAGACAAGAAGTTACAAATTTAGAAGATTTAATAAAACAAGGAGTTGTAATAGTTGCAACAGGACCTCTTACATCAGACAAATTATCTGAGCAAATAACAAAAATAACAGGCAAAGACAAACTTTCTTTTTATGATGCAGCAGCACCAATAATAGAAAAGAATAGCATAAACTTTGATATTGCCTTTTTTGGAAATAGATATGACGAAGAAAGAGAAAAAGACGAAGAAATAGAACAATGGAAAAAGAGATTAAGTTGCCAAGAAGCAAGTTACATAAATCTTCCTATGAATAAAGAAGAATATGAAAAATTTTTGACAGAACTTACAAATGCAGATGTAGTAGAACTTCATAATTTTGAAAAAAGAGAAATATTTGAAGGATGTATGCCAATAGAAATAATGGCTAAAAGAGGAATAGATACTCTTAGATTTGGGCCATTAAAACCAGTAGGATTTACAGACCCAAGAACAGGGAAAAGACCATACGCAGTAGTACAGCTAAGACAGGATAATGATGAAGGAACAATATACAACATAGTAGGATTTCAAACAAACTTAAAGTTTGGAGAACAAAAAAGAGTATTTTCGTTAATTCCAGGTCTTGAAAATGCAGAATTTATAAAATTTGGAGTTATGCATAGAAATACATTTATTAATTCAAGTAAACTTCTTAATGAAAAATATCAAATGAGACAAATTCCAAATCTGTATTTTGCAGGACAAATAACAGGAGTGGAAGGGTATGTAGAATCAATAAGCTCAGGAATGGTAGCAGCGTTAAATGCAATTTCACAATATAAAAATACAAATGAAATAATATTTCCAAAAGAAACAATGATAGGAGCACTTGCAAATTATATATCAACTCCAAAAGAAAATTTTGAACCTATGAATGCAAACTATGGAATACTACAAAGCTTAGATGAAAAAATAAAGGACAAGAAAATAAAATATGGCAAATTATCTGATATAGCAATGAAAAAAATACAAAAAATTACATAAAATTGTTGCAAAATCAATGCTGCTGTGGTAAAATTGTACTTAGGTATAAAAGAGATATAAAACGAAAGGGGTTATATTTATGAATAAAAAAACTAAAGATGTATATAAAAAGCTTGCAACAGGAGAATTAGAAAAAGAATTAAAAAAACTAAAAGAAAAGGTAGATAATAAATCAGCAAAAAAAGAACAATATGAAGAAATGCAAAAATTAGAGAAAATTATTGCTAATAAAGATAAAATAAAAGATACAATTGAAATAAAAAAAGAACTATCACAAGCAGCAAGAAAAATAGAAAATGTTGTTTATTTAAGAAAAAGACAAGAAGAAAATAGTGCTAAAGAAGTAGAATTAGACAATCAAGCTACAGAATTGCAAAGCAAAAAAAAGGAAATCGCAGATAAAATAAAATCACTAAGTACCTCACCTGAAAAGAACAAAGAAGCAATAGAAAAAGAAAAATTAAAATTATCGCAAATTACTGAAGAATTGAATGACAACAACAACAAATTTATGATGATTAAAAGTAAACAAGAAAGATTAGAAACTGTAGCAGAAAATGAATATAATAAATTAAGTGACGAAAAATTAAATGAATTATATAACAACATAAAAAATAAAGAAAACAAATGTGAACTTGCTCTATCCACTTTGCTAGAAGGGAGAGATATAGAAACAGTACAAGAAAAGTTTAAAAAATTTAAAAATGGAAAATTTGATGTATATCAAGGAATAAATAAAAGGACTGAAAAATTAAAAAGAGAAAAGACAGAGCAAGGATCAGAAGAAATAGAAATAGATGAAAATCAAGAACAAAACATAGAAAGAGAAACAGAGAAAGCATTAGAAAGATATGAAGAGGAGAATAAATTAAAACAAAACAATAAAAGTGTCGCAATAACTAAAACTAATGAATTTGCTGAAAAACATCCTAGAATCGCAAAAATTATAAATTGGATAAAAGGAATAGGAAATAAAAATAAAGCAAAACAAGAATATGATAATGAAGAAAAATCAAATAATTCAAGAGAAAAATTTGCAGAAAAAGTGAAAATGAGTAATAAAGATAGAGAAAATGGAATATTAAATGATAAAATCATAAAAGATTTAATTTCATCTAAGGATGAAGAATTCAATAAAATATTTGGAGAAATCGTAGAAAAAGGAATAGACAAATATCAAGATGAAAAATCAGAATCTTTATTACAAAAACAAAAAGAACAAAAAGAAGAAGCAATGAAAAGACAAAATGAAAAATATGGAGAAGATTACTCAAAGAACTCTGGAGACGAACAAGAAATTGGATAATTAATAAAAACATTATAAAAAGTTGGAATGTAAAAATTTCCAACTTTTTATTGACTTATAGCATCAAACATGATACAATAATATTCGTTAAAATTGCGTATAAATTGCGTAACTTAATAACGAAAATTAAAACAGGAGGTGAAATTTAAGTGCCAACAATTAATCAATTAGTAAGAAAAGGAAGAA
>OCTW011581875.1_pt1 | contig 26513 bp, 28 predicted proteins | sample 1539671 | NCBI WGS metagenome assembly OCTW01 (sample SAMN02144230, study PRJEB22623) | gut metagenome | biome: sheep rumen | host: Ovis aries | place: New Zealand | reverse complement strand
CGGCGACGAGGTGATTATGCCATCGTTCACGTTCGTGAGCACGGCCGATGCGTTTGTGTCGCAAGGTGCCAAATGCGTGTTTGTGGATATCCGTCCCGATACGATGAACTTGGACGAAAAACTTATTGAAGATGCGATTACTGAAAAGACTAAGGCGATTGTGTCGGTCCACTATGCGGGGGTTGCCTGCGAGATGGACAAGATAAACGAAATCGCGAAACGCCACAATTTGTTCGTGGTCGAAGATGCCGCGCAGGGCATGATGGCAACCTACAAAGGACGTACTCTCGGAACGCTCGGAGACTTTGGCTGCTACAGTTATCACGAAACCAAGAACTACAGCATGGGCGAAGGTGGCGCGTTGCTCATTAACGATTCTAAGTACAATGATCGTGCCGAAATCATCCGTGAAAAAGGCACTAACCGCTGCCAGTTCCATCGCGGTGAAGTCGATAAATACACTTGGGTGGAGTTGGGTTCGAGTTACTTGCCGAGTGAATTGAACGCGGCTTATCTTTATGCTGAACTGGAGTGCGCAGACATCATCAACGACGCGCGTATGGCGTGCTGGAACGCCTATCGTGAAAGGCTTGCGACCCTTGCCGAAAAGGGCCTGGTCGAGTTGCCGTACATTCCGGAACATTGCAAACACAACGCGCATATGTTCTACCTAAAGGTGGAAGACCTAGCGACGCGAACGGCTTTGCTGAAACATTTGGTGTACAACGGCATTCTCGCAGTGTTCCACTATGTACCCTTGCATTCATCGCCTGCGGGTTTGCGCTTCGGTCGTTTCCACGGTGAAGACAAGTACACGACTAACGAAAGCAACCGTTTGCTGCGCCTGCCGATGTTCTACGGGTTGAAAACAGAAGAAATTGAGTATATCTGCGGAAAGGTGTATGAGTTTTTTGGGGTGTAATCATCAAAGAGAGTGGGTGTGAGTATGAATTCGCCTTTAATTTCCGTTGTTTCTCCTGTTTACCGTGCCGAAGGAATCGTCGGCGAATTGGTACATCGTCTCGTACAGAGTCTTTCGTCTATTACCGAAAACTTTGAAATCATTTTGGTGAACGACGCTTCACCCGATGCATCCTGGAGCCAAATCGCTGAGGAAGCACGCAAAGATTCAAGAGTGAAGGGAGTAAACCTAAGCCGTAACTTCGGTCAGCATTATGCCATATCGGCAGGGTTGAGCCTTGCCAAGGGAGAATGGGTCGTGGTGATGGACTGCGACTTGCAGGATGTCCCTGAAGAAATCCCGAATCTTTATAAAAAAGCGCTTGAAGGTTTCGATATCGTCTTCGCCAAACGAATGTACCGTATCGACAATTTCTTCAAGAAAATGTCATCTACCTTATTCCATTTGGTTTTTCACTTCTTTAGCGGAATCAAGACTGACAAGACTATCGCAAATTTCGGCATTTACAACCACAAGGTTATTGCTGAATTCAACAAAATGCCCGAACAAGCCCGTTCGTTTCCTTCACTCATCGCCTTTTTAGGGTTTAAGACGGCGGCCATTCCCGTAAAGCATGCGGCTCGTTTCGCAGGTGAAACTTCCTATACGCTAGCCAAGTTGATTCACTTGAGTTTTAACGTGACCATAGCCAATAGCAACCGTCCCTTGAAAATGGCGGTAGAACTCGGTCTCTTCCTAGCGGCATTGTCCTTTTTGCTCGCCATCTATAACCTTGTTGCCTATAACACTGGCATCATCCAGGTGCCCGGCTTCACCACGACGGTATTCTCCATCTGGTTTGTTGGTGGACTACTTCTTTCTATGCTCGGAATAGTAGGTCTCTATGTGGGCAAAATTTTCGAACAAGTAAAAGGACGACCGCTATTTGTGATTTCCGAAAAAATCAATTTCGAGGAACGCGAATGACATTTGAAAAATACGGCATCACTCTCAAGCGGCTTACAAAGGACAAGATAGAGCTTGTCCGTAATTGGCGTAATGACCCGAAAATTTCGCAGTATATGGAGTTTAGGGACTATATCACTCCAGAAATGCAGGCCAAGTGGTTTGCTAAAATCGATAACGACCAGAATTATTACTTTATCATAGAGTACAAGGGTAAAGAAATCGGCTTGACCAATGTCAAGGATATTGATTATGAAGCCCAAACAGGTGAAGGCGGTATTTTTATCTATGATGATTCGTTCTTGAATTCGGACATCCCGTTTCGCGTGATTTTTGCATTGAATGATTTTTGCTTTGATGAACTACATCTTGAAAAAATGATTGCTCGCATTATGAGCGATAACCAGCGCGCGATTGATTTCAACCTAATTCTTGGGTACAAGAAGGATGCTTCAAGCCCCGATACGGGCAAGATGATATATATTTTGACTAAGGAAGATTACCTAAAGCAGCGCAATCGTTTTGCGAAGCTTTTGAAATAAGGTGCTCTATGGATATTACGGAATTTGTATCACAGTTTGCTGACCAGTTCATGAATCCGAACGAGACGGATTTTTCTCCCGAGACCCGTTTCCATGAATTGAGCGGATGGTCATCCATGACCGCCTTGATGGAAATTGCCATGATGGAAGAGAATTACGGCGTTACCGTGCCCAGCGAAGAAATTCGGGATGCCGTAACCATTCAAGATTTGTTCGATGCCGTAAAACGGAACAAGGAAAAGAACGGCTAGTTTATGGCTATTCTGGATTATAAAGATATCGGTATTTCTGCTATCGCCGCGTGCGTTCCCCCGAAGGTGATGAAAAACAGGGACCTTGCCGGATTCCTGAATGCGGAGGAGTTGCAGAAGGTTATTGAATTTGTCGGTATTGAAGAAAAACGATATGCCGAACCGGATGTCTGTGCTTCAGATTTGTGCTACAGGGCCGCCCTGAAGCTATTTGAAGATAACCAAGTCAATCCGAAAGAAATCGATGCCCTTATCTTTTTAAGCCAGACTCCAGATTATCGTCAGCCTGCGACCGCCCCGCATTTGGCATCGCGGCTTGGGCTTTCGACGGGAGTGCTTTCTTTTGACGTGAACTTGGCCTGTTCGGGTTATGTATATGGTCTCGCAACCTCGTTTGCTTTTGCAGCAAATCCTGGTGTGCGCAAGGTGCTGCTCCTTACCGGCGAAACCATGTCAAAAACCATATCCCAGAATGACAAGGGGATGGTGCCGCTATTCGGTGATGCAGGAACGGCCTCCTTGATTGAACAAGGCGAATTCGGTACATCTGCTTTTTCCTTGAATTCTGACGGCAGCAAGGCTGACGTGCTGAAAATGACATACGGAGGCTACCGTAACCTCAGTTGCGGCAAGGAAGAAACGCTGCAGATGGATGGCATGGAAGTATTCAATTTTGGTATTCGAGCGGTTCCCTCTGACATTCGTAATCTGTTGAAACATGTTGGCAAGACTGTAGAAGATGTTGACTTACTGATTTATCACCAGGCGAATAAATTCATGACGGATTTTTTCAGCAAACATCTCAAACTTTCTCCTGAAAAAACGCCATATTCGCTACGCTGCTTCGGGAATACGAGCTCGGCGTCCGTTCCGCTCACGATAGTTTCGGAACTGCACGATTGCACAAAATATCCCGCCCGCGAGTCGGTTCTGTTTTCTGGCTTTGGATCAGGGCTTTCTTGGGGTACGGCTTGGCTAAACTTGTTAAAAACAAAAATTTCGGAACTAGTGGAGTATTGATATGACGCATGTGTTTAGAAATTCGACGGCAGAACTGCTGTTTGGCAATGCGGGATATTCTTTTTCGGGGTATGACGAAATTGTTTATTCCGGCGATGCCGATTCCTTTATATGGTTCTATACAGTACCGGTTCATGCCGACACGCAGTCTGTAGCAACCGAGATTTCTAGCTATGCAGAACGACTGAAATTCGTCCATTCGCAAATTCCTGCGACAAGTCCGTTAATTGTTTTTACCCTTTATCGCCTTTTTGATTTTAAGGCGGAATCAATGGATTTCTCGGTGGAAACGGCAATTGACGGCTTTAATTCCTTTATCCTTGAATTCGCTAAAACAAACTCGAATGTTAGAGTCATAGATTTCTCTGAATTTTGCAGTAGATATGCCGTAACGGATTTGATTGATTGGAAATTCTATTTTCTTTCTCAAGCTGCGATAAACCCGAAAGTAGCACTTGCATTTAGAAAATGGTTTGAATTAAAGAAATCGTCTTTTTCAAAGCCTGCAAAAAAGTGCTTGGTCCTTGACTTGGACAATACCCTGTGGGGTGGGATTCTCGGTGAAGACGGACCTGAGCACCTGAAGATTGGCGGAGACTACCCCGGTAAAGCGTTCTTACTTTTTCAGCAGCAAATTCTGGAATTGCAAAAACGCGGAATAATCCTTGCAATATGCAGCAAGAATAACGAAGCAGATGTATGGGAATTTATCGACAACAGTCGTGACCAGGTTCTAAAGAAAAAACACATTGCCGCCTGGCGCATAAACTGGAATGACAAGGCTGGCAACATAGCAGAACTTGCGAAGGAACTGAATATCGGCTTGGACAGCATGGTGTTCCTTGACGACCAGCCTGCTGAACGCGAACTGGTAAAAAGTATGCTCCCCGAAGTAACTGTTCCAGATTTTCCGACAGCCCCGTATCTGTTGCCGGTGTTTTTCAAGAATTTGCAGGAACAGTATTTCAACATATATCAGGCTTCTGCTGAAGACCTTCGCAAGACGGAACAATACAAGCAGAATGCGGAACGCCGTCAATTGCAACAGCAGTTCACAAATATCGACGACTTTATCAAGAGTCTGCAAATCGAAACGACCATTCGCCTGAACGACCCTGCGGACTTGCCCCGCATCGCCCAGATGTCGCAAAAAACAAACCAGTTCAATTTGACCGGTAAACGCTATACGGATTTGGAACTCAGGGAAATTATAGAACATAATGGAAAAGTTTTCTCGCTTTCGGTGAAGGACAAGTTCGGCGACAGCGGTCTCACTGGAGCTGCAATCATATCGCTGATTGGCGATGAGGCTCATATAGACAATCTGTTCTTGAGCTGCAGAATCTTGGGCCGCAAAATTGAAAATACATTTGTGGAGCAGATTTTGTTGACCCTTCGCAAAGAAGGCTTTAAATGTGTGACGGCTATCTACAGTAAGATGCCCAAGAATCAGTCTGTCGTGAATTTTTACGAATCTGCAGGATTTACTGAGACAAACGTTGGCGAAACACAGAAAACTTATGTATATTATTTGAAATAGCGGCAAATGATTGTAACAGAAAACATAAAACAATATGTGTGGGAACATGCAACTGCAGTTCCTGGTTATGACGATCATGTATTCAGGAAAGACCCTTGTGGAGCCTGGATTGTTTGGGATAGATATGGTATGGATGATAATTTGTATGGTTGGGAAATTGACCATATTATCCCTGTTTCGTATCTAGAGGGAAAGGGTGTTTCGGATGAATTGATAAATCATCCTATCAATTTAAGAGCTTTACAGTGTGACAACAATCGTAAAAAGTCGAATGATTTTCCTTCATATTTTAGCGCAGTTATATCAGAAGGTAATAAGAATATTCGCAAAGAGCTGATGAAAGTAATTAGCGATGAAAAACTTGACGAATTAAATTCTTTTTTCGGGATATAGGCTATGATTACTCATTTTGACATAAAGGGATTATTTGGCCAATTTGATTACAAATTAGATTTAACCAATCTAGATGGTTCGACCATTAAGTTTTTGACGGGGCCTAATGGATATGGCAAAACGACCATATTGTCAATAATTAATGCTTTGTTTTCGCGATCTTATCAAAATTACAGTGTTTTTGAGGTCATCCCTTTTGAAAGAATTGATATTCAATTTGATGACGCAAATTTGACTATTTTGAAAAAAGAAAACGCGTCCGACGCAAACGATGATGTGAATAAATTTATTAAGTTCATTTTTAATCCGAGTAAAAAAGCAGATTCAATAGAAATGCTCCTTCGGCATGATGGGGATAAATTTGTCCTTGATAATGACTCGATTTTTCAGTTGTTTATTATGTCGCGAAGTTGCTATTATTTAACTGATCAGCGTATGTTTTCTAAACAGTTTGATAATAATGGATCTGTCAATATTTTGGATGATTTAACGATAAAAAAAGATTCTATTAGATTTATTGAACTGCTGCGAAATTATATTTCAGAGAATAATGATAACTTTTCTTTTGGAACACCAAGAGATATAACTCAAGATGAGTATGAGAAAAAGAAACAAGAAATAAATTTTTTTATAGAACGATTAAACTACTATAAATTCTACCCGAAGCCGTTCCACTTGAATTTACCATCTTATACGGCAAACCTCTCTATTATCTTGGGTGGAATTATTGATGATGCTTTACAAAAACTTGAAAAATATAGACCACTTGTTGAAAAACTTGATTTGCTGTGTAAAATAATTGAAGATTGTCATCCGGTGAATAAAATTTTTAGGGTTGAGGCTAGAAGTGGTTTTAGATTGTGGAGCCTTTTAAAGCCCAATCGTGTGAATGTTCTCCCATTAGATAAATTGTCTTCTGGTGAAAAACAACTTTTGGTTCAAGCTTTTGAGTTAATTTTCTTGGCTCAAGAAGGCAGCGTAGTCCTCATTGATGAGCCAGAGACTTCTTACCATGTGGCATGGCAAATGAATTACTATGAAAATTTGAAGAAGATTGCTGAATGTAAAAATTTGCAATGCATAGTTGCTACGCATTCTCCAGAAATATTCAATGGAAATTGGTCCAAATCCATAGACCTTTTTGAATGTGTAGATAAGAACAATGAACTCGCTTAATAACTTATCATTAGAATATTTGTCAAGCCGCGACGATTCGCGTCATATTGAGAATTCTATTGAAATAGCCCTAAAGAGTTCCCTGGGCAGGCAATATGTTTGGGTTATTGTTGAAGCTGAAGAAGATTTTGATTTCTATAAAAAGTTTTTTAATGACACAACTAAGGTGTACTCTGCTAGTGCTCAGAATAAAAAAGGCGGCTATATTGTTGTTGAAAAATTTGTAGAAGAAATACCCAAATCTTGGTCAGATGTTAAGATACTCGGCATAAGAGATGCTGATTATACGAAATATCAAGAAGAGCAATATCAACCTCCGCAGAATATATTCTTGACTCAGCATCGTGATTTGGAAATGATGATGTTGAGTTTTTCATCAGCTTGCAAGGGGCTAGAACGCTGGAATACTCAATTTCCTAATAAAATTGATGAAACTTTACCTTATGCAAAGGTATTAGGTTATCTGAGAATATATAATCAAGAGAGAAACTTATCTTGCATGTTCAGAAATGCTAAGGTTTCGTTGAAGTCTGAATGGAATGATGATTTACACCAAATGAATGATGATTGGGAGTCGTCTTTACAAGAAAAATTCGAGAATGGTGTAAAATGTAAATTGCCGACATTTGCATTTGATTTGAATGATTACAGGTCTTTTATACAAATGAAAGACTTAGAGCTGGAATCTGCGTATGACGTTTGTCGCGGTCATGATGTGCTCAGCCTGCTTTCGCTGATGATGATAAAGACTGATGCTTATACAACGAAGACTATAACAAATAAAATGATTGAATCTAGTTCCTTGATTGATTTTAAACAAACGACTTTATATAGTTCTTTGCGTGTATGGGAACAGCAACTCGGAAAAATAATATTGAAATCATAATGATAAAAAGGATGGCTCATGAACAAGTCCGAACAACTTCTACAGATTTTCAAGGATGTCCTAGAAACGCAGGACATTGATGCTTCGGTTTCGCAAGAGAACTGCGAAGCGTGGGATTCTATTCACCATTTGAATTTGATTGTCGCAATCGAAGGTGCGTTCAACATTTCTTTGGAACCCGAAGAAATGGAACAAATGCGTGATTTTGCGACTGCGTTGAAAATTGTGGAAGGAAAATAATCTATATTAAAAAAGTAATGTTTTTCTTTTTCGGGCTCAATATGAAACTAAAGTCCCTAAAAATAGAGAATTTCAAGTCCATTCAGAATACCGAAATTTTCTTTGATGAAAATTTAAGTGTTCTCACTGGGGCGAATAATTGTGGCAAGACCACAATTATTGAAGCTATTGCTTTTTGGGTGGAATGTTTTGAAAAGTTAGTTTCACGAGCCAAGAAAAGTGTTCGTGGACGTTACAATGCTGGAGATTACATTCTAGGGCCATCGACCAACCGTTATTTTGAGTTTGGGGAAATCACTAGCGTTAGGGTCCCTCATTTTGAAGATGTCTTCATCAATAAGGACATAAAAAAAATAATCCGGTTGACTGCAACGCTTATTTCGGAAGACAAACGAAGCGAACTTAAGATACCGATATCTGTAAGAAGCTCAACCAAATCTCGATATGCGATAAAACTGGAAAATGAATCTTCATTTAAATATCGAGTGTTTAATACTTTATTCCAGAATTGGCATCCCACTCCTGTATGTGAAGTTTATGCTAGTCCAATAGCTAGTATCGCGCTTACGGAGCTTTTTTTGACAACGCCTCAGTTACAAGAACAAATAAAAAAAAGAGAATCTCAGCAAATACTTCGAAATCGTCTGTACAAGCTGTATCATTCTCCCAGCGCAGGTTTTTTTCAGAAATTTGAGCGGGATGTTTCTTATATCCTCTATAATACCGCTACAGAACCAAAAATTCACTTTTATTGCAAATCAGACATAAATCGAGACAAAACGGTCATATTCAATTTTAAACTAGACGGAGATCCTGTTGAGAAAGATATTTCTCTGCTAGGTAGTGGTTCTTTGCAGATAATAGAAATTCTGCTGAACTTGTATAATTATGTTGATGAGCAGAAAGATCTTGTTCTGATTTTACTAGATGAACCTGATAGCCACATTCATCGTGATATGCAGCGCCGTTTGCTCGACGTGCTTAAGAGAACGGCATCTTCTACGCAGATTGTTGTGACAACCCATAATGAATCCCTTATTCGTTCTACTCAATTAACGAATTTGTTCCATATCGATGTATCTATGGGTGTTATCAAGAATGTAGAGTCTAGAGAACTTTCCAAAATAGGAATCCCTCATTTTACGGGACTTTACCCAGACGCAATAACGCCGGTGATTCGATGCGTTTGCGGCGGTTTTTCTGGACTTGACTTTATCAGTGCCCTCGAAGCAGACAAGATTGTTTTTGTTGAGGGGGATGATGACGCCAGGTTGCTCTATTGTTTGGCACATAAGAAAATCGAGAATAGTGCAAAGAAAATTGTATTCTGGGTATTGGGTGGCGTAAGCAAAATCCTTGACAAAATTGACGGGTATTATCAAGTGTTCAAGGATATTAAGAATGGAACATCCTTATGGGATAAATCTGTCATTGTTTTTGATCAGGATGCTTTGTTAGATGAACATAAGAATACAATTATTGAAAAACTGCAATCAGTTTACAAGATAAAAGCGTATGCTCCAAATCTCTACACGCAGGAATCAGTGTTGCTGACGGACCGCGAAAAGTTGTTCCCTCTTTTCTGTGCTGTTTATGGCATAGAACCTTCGTTAAAATCGAGATTTGTTGTGGCTTATGAAAAATATGTTCGTATCGTAATGGACGAAAAACAAGAAGGGAATTCTTTAGAAAGAATAAGCCCGTCCATTGTTCAGGGGTATCAAGGGACATATATAGATAAAATGAATGAACATTTTGGCGCTAAGTTGAAAAAAGACCAATTGGCTTTGGCTAAAAAAATGGCGGCCTTTTATCAGTCGCAAGAAATTTACAAGCTTGCTAGAAAAGAAGATGTTGCGTTCGTTATTAATGGTATTTTAAAGGTTTTGGACTCTAATCGGACTTATGCCGATTCAGATCTATATTCTTTTGCACAAAAAGCTGAAAACGCAACATTGTTCGATGACTGGAATAGAATTATTGAATTCCTTGGGTAAGGAAAAAGATTGAATTGAAAATTGTTGAAGAAAAATAGTTTTTTGTTATTTGAAATTCATTGTCCAATCGATTCCCATAAATATTTTTTCATCGGCACAAGAAATGGAATCGATTACTTTTGAACATGCTGTGACCGCCCGATTAAAGTTGAATTTTTCTTTTAATTGATATACTTCAAATGGAATTGTATTATTTCCCAAAATGATTGCATCGGGAAATATTTTTGAATAGTTCTCTTTTTCTCTTGGATGTACTTTTATATAAAGTGTTCCGATAGCATATTTTTTTACAAGGAGCTTGTATAGTTTTATTTTGCTTTCGTGACTCATTATGCTTTCGTCTAGTGGTTGCGTTAGTAATAATGTTTTTTCATTGCTGCTAGAGAACTGTATTGGCTGATAATCAAAAATATTGGCAATAATTTCGATGTCTTTTTCTTTTAGATCGCTGAACATTTTGTTGCGACTTGATTCTGTAATTTTATTTGATTTCAGCCATAGATTCTTTGTTTCGTTAACTTCGATTGATTTTGATAATTCAGATTGACTGAGATATTTCCAATGAAATCCTAAAAAACTGTAAATTTTGCTATGATGATTTGAAACGAAGGGATTTACTTTGTAGAAATCTAAACTATCCTCGATAAGGGTGTAGTTTATTTTGTGAGTGTTCAAAAAACATCCGAAATACGAATTATCATTGAATATGTATATATCTTTTTCTTTGTACCAATAAGAGTCTAATCCATATTTTTGATTTGAAAAAAGAGATAAAATCGGTAATTTAATTGTTTCTATTTTTAAACGTATTAGATTGATTAGAATGTCCATGTCACTGTATCGAAAGATTTTTTTAAAAAGGAGAGACGCCCTGTTTATTGCGGTGGCTGAAAAATTTTTTTCGTATAAAATAATATAGTCTTTCCCTATACGATTGTCTAAAATTGTTTTGACAATGCTAATGAGAAGATGGTATGGAGTTGATATGATATATAGTTTTTCCATTTTTATAAAGATTTTTTTTGTATGTTTAAATTGCTGTTTATAACTTTAATCGCACTTTTGCGTACGAAAATGACAACTCCGATTTGAGCAAGAATATAGGCGAGGCATGTGTAATAAATAGAGTATTTGGTTGATATCAGTGAAATAACAAAATGCAATATGGCAAAGGAAAATGTTATGTACATTAGTTTTTTTGTTTGTTTGAAAAAAAATAGGTAATTTGTGTATAAAAAATAGATACATTGCAAAAATGCATAAATAGCTAGTGGTACGAAATAATTTATAGATGGAGTGTATTGATGTAAAAAAATGGGAATTAGAACGATGCAAAGGGTTGTAATGATTATGCTGCAAAATAGATAAACGAAAAATATTGTTTTCTTTTGCTTTTTTAAAAGGCTTATTTTATCTTCTGGTTTTAAATCTTTATTTCCAAGAATCTCAAAAATGTTTACACTATTTGCGTCGTTAAAACCACTCCCTATCATCATTATGGCTGCTGCTAGAGAATATGCAAAACTAAAAAAACCGACTTGTTCTATATTGTAATGGTAGCTGATTATATACCGATCGCATCCTTGTTGTATGAAGTTCGTTGCTAAATGAGGAATTAAGGGTATTCCCCATGCTAGCATTATTTTCCAATGATTTGTATTGGGAAATGCTAGGTTTCCTATGTGAAAAAAATAGCCTAATCCTATTATGCCGAAAATGAATGCGCATATCAGCTGGGCTAAAACGCAGCCCAACCATCCCATATGCATGAAATTAACAAAGAAAATTGATAAACTTAAAATAAGGATTGCACTTCCGCAAGAAAAAATTCCGTAATTGCGGATTTTTTTCTGAATTCTAAATAGATCAAGACAAACATTGGAGTAAAGTGTAAAAAAGGTAATTCCTATAGCAAGGTAAAGATAATGCCAAGGAAAACCTAAACTTGGTGCTAGGGCTGATGGCAAGAAAAGAGCAAGTAATATCATCAGCGAAGCGGCTATAAGACTTGTGAAAAAAATACAGGAAAAAGTCTTTTTTACGCCATTTAGACCCTCTTGAAAATAGGATACAGAAAGATACCCCTGCGATGTCATTGCTATGAAATAGCCCATGAACATAACGATGGTTCCTAAAAGACTCCAGTATCCGTATTCTGTTGGTGTTATGTATCGTGCCAAAAGGATTAATAAGATGAAATTAATCCCTTTGTTGACGAATGAAAATATTGTAAAAAATGCTCCATTGCGGATGGACTCGTTGCGGATGATTTTTTTTATCTGCCCTAAAAACATTGTTATTTTTTAGAAATGATGCTATTTTTTTCTTGCTTTATAATGGCTTCGACTAAAAGCCAATCTAGCATGGAGTCAATATCAACTGATAACTCCGCTGGCATTACACATTTTTTTATTTTTGTAAATCCTCCTAATCCTTTTTCTTTTATAGCTTGGGCATTTATTACATAAACAGCTCCGTTGTATTCATATAATTTTTCAGAATCTTGCCGACGAATATTTGTTTTGCCTATTATTTTTTCGAGATAGCCATTTTCGTTTTCTTTGCATAGAACTGCACTCACGCATGATTCTTTTACCGTTGTTACCATATCGCAATTAGGAGTGTATAGGGAGAGACAATCTTTAATATGTTGTGCGGTTCGTAAGGGGGATGTTGGCTGTAATAGAACTATGAGTTCATAATTTATACCTTTTGATGCATAAAAATCTAATGCATGGACAATTACATCACTTGATGAGGCTGTATCACTTGCAAGATAGCTTGGACGAGTGAACGGTATCTTCAGACCTAGATCTTCTACTATTTTTTTTATTTCCGCATCATCTGTAGAAACGCAAATATTGCTGTCATCGGTAAGTTGACGGGCTACCTCAATTGAATATTGAATGAGTGGTTTTCCATTTAGTAACTTTATGTTTTTTTGAGGAATTCCTTTGCTACCGCCACGAGCGGGGATTAAATATAAAGTTTTCATTTATTGTTTACCTAAATTTCTTGCAAATTCTTGTACGTTTTTATAATCTTCTATTTTCCCAATATCAATCCAGTATCCGGCTATTGGAAAACGGATAACTTTTTTCCCCAGCTGTATTAATTTTTCCATATAGTCGGTTGCGTTAAAGAAAGTGTTCTTTGGTATTTGTGAAAGTAATTCTCGTTTAAATAGGTAAATTCCGGCATTTGCATAATAGTAGTAACTGGGTTTTTCTTGAATCCCTTTGATTTCTCTAGTGTTTTCAATTTCAAATATGCCATAGGGTATGTTTACATTATATGGTACGGCTGCGACGCTCATATCGGCATTGTTTTTTTTGAAATGAATGTAGAATGATTCGAGATTAATGTTTGTGAATAAATCTGAATTCATCAGAAGTATGGTGTCATTATGCCAATCGTCAATGATATCAAGAGATCCTATTGTTCCGAGAAATTTTGTTTCTCGAACGCATTTTATGTGTTGATTATTGATTTCTTTTTTAAAATGTTTTTCGATTTGTTCTGCTAGGTAGTTGACTGTAACATTGATATGTTCTATGCCATAGTGCATTAGGTTTTCGATGTTGTAATCGATAATTGGCTTGTCGGCTACTTTTAATAGCGGCTTTGGCGTGTCTAAAGTTAAAGGTCTTAGCCGTTCGCCTTTGCCACCTGCCATTAGCACTGCATCAACAGGAATATAGGATTTTCCATTTGTAAAATCACGAACTGCAAATAATGTGCCATCTTCATAAAGTTCGGGAATAAATTTAAGACCGAGATTGCGAATTTTCTGAATAGTTGAAATACTATATTCACCTTTTTGTAAAAAGGTGAATTCTTGATTCATGATTTCGGTCACTGGGGTTTCAAGTTTTTTTCCTTTTATGAGTGCTCGACGACAGTCTCCATCAGAGACTGACCCTAAGACTTTATTTTTTTCGTCAACAATAAATGCAATTCGAGTCACTTTTGAAGAAAGTGTATCTATTTTTTTTAGGGTATCAAGAATGGTCGCTTTGTTACTTAATGTATAATCCATTTTAAGCCTCAATGAGTTCGTCTTCTTTAAAGTCTCTTGCGGCTGTTGTACCAATGATTTCATTCCAACGCATGGGCGAAATTCCGTTGCCGGGTCGTTTTGTTGTAAGATTTTTTTCAGTAAAAATTTCGCCTTTTATTATATTGCTTGCTGCGACAATACTTTTTCGTGCTATAGCCATGTTTTTGCGTTCGGATTCAGTGACTTGTTTTAATCCGTTTCCCATTGCTTGTTCAATATTTCGAATTGCATTTACCATTTGTTTCATTTCATTTGGTTCTAGGCTTGCTATATGGTCTGGACCTGGAAGTGTCCTGTCGAGTGTAAAATGCTTTTCAATAACAGTTGCTCCCATTGCTACGGCGGCTATTGGGACTTCAATGCCTTTTGTATGGTCTGAATAACCTATTTTCGTTCCGAAACATTGTTTTAATGTAAGCATTGCTTTTAAGTTTACATCGACAAAGGGGGTTGGATATTCTGTATTACAATGGAGTAGTGTTATATCATTTGTTGAAAGTCCTTCTTTATAAAGGACATCAAGTGCCGCTTCTATATCTCCAAGAGAGGACATTCCTGTGGACATTATGATAGGCATTTTAAGAGACGCTATTTTTTTTAAATATGGAAAATTTGTAATTTCACCAGATGGTATTTTCATAAAATCCATTTTTAGAGGGGCAAGAACATCAATTGAAGTTAGGTCAAATGGAGTTGAACAGAATTTTATGCCTATTGTATCGCAGTATTCTTTTAGAATAGTGAAGTCTTCTGCTTTTAACATAATTTTTTTTATCATGTCAAGCTGACTTTCTTCTTTACCAATATTCTTTTTTTGGTAATCTGCCATCATGGCGAATTTTGAAGTGACTAATTCCGGCTTTCCTGTCTGAAATTTTATATAATCAACTCCAAATGATTTAGCTGATTCTACCATTTTTTTTGCGAGTTCCATATTCCCATTATGATTTACACCAGCTTCAGCGATTATAATTGTATGTTCCATTTTCAATTGACTCCTATAATAGAGATTCTATCATACTTGGATCAAAAACTGGTATTCCCAGAGCTTTGTGAACGGCTTGCCGTTCTCCGTATGAATCGTCTATAAGAATGGATTTTTTTTCTTTTATTTGTGAAAACTTCTCTTGGTTTTTATTTAGGTGAATAATTTTATCAAATACAGATTTTAATCTATATTTTTGTATTAATTTTGTCAAAGTACCATTTTCTTTATCATCGTGTTTGGTAAGTAGATAGCATGGAATATTCATATCTATACATTTAAATAAAAATGTAATAAGTTGTAAATTTAAATGCCCGTTTACGACTAATGTGTCATCATAATCGATATATACAGCATTAAATGTGAGGTCTGTTTTGAAAGAATTGGATAACGCTCTGTCTATTTTGAGATTTTTATGTCCAATGAGAGGTACAGCATCTATGTATTGACCGCAAAATGAGTTAACTGTAAGGAGTGGAAGGTTTACTCCTAAAGCACGTGTAAAAGCAGACGTTCCTCCAATGCGGGAAGAAACTTCTAAAAGAACATATTCTCCGCTTTTGCTTTTTTTTAATTGAAAAAACCACCCACCTTTGTTTTGTATTTTTTTATTTATTAGCACGGCAATTTCCGAAATTTTAGGATCTTCTATTGTTTCACAGGCCATGCTTATTCCATTTTTCATTCTAAGACGCTTGCGAGGACATGCACAAACAAGTTCTCCTTTGATATTTGTAAAGCAATCAACGGTGTATTCTTCACCAGGAAGATATTCGAGAATGAGTAAATTGTTTGGTTTGGATAGACTTTGTTCGAGTTCTTCTCTGGAATTGATTTTTTTTGCACCAACGCTTCCTTGACCAACATCAGGTTTTATGAAAACAGGAAAATCAGTAACATCTTTTGCTGATTTATATTGCTTTGGTAAAGGTATAGTTTCTTTTAGTATTTGGTATGTTTTTGCTTTGGAGCGTGTAATTGATGCTGTTTTAAAATCGGGAACGATTACTTTTTCCTTGAACAGATTTTTGAATTGAGAAAATTTGTAAATAACCCCATCCATTGCAGGGTATATCATATCAATATTATAAGTTTTTATTTTTTCTTCGAATTCTATTATGTCGGCTTCTGTACTATCATCAGAAATAAATGGTAAATCTGGAATAATGTTTTTGAATACGAATAAACCGTGGTTGTTGTAATTGTCGGCACCGCCATATAATGTTATGTTTTTTACATAGCATAAAGCTTGATGAATTTCAAAGGCTATTTCAGTACTAAATGGATAAACTAAAATATTCATGTGATATCCTATATATTATTTTCTAATTCTTTCAAAATTTTTTCAGTTGCGTGGCCATTACCCCAATATGTGGATGAAAATGCGTAATTTCCGTTTAATGTTTTTTTGATGGTGCTCTCTATTTCTGATTTGTCTATACCAGATTGAATAATATTTTTACACTGATATCGGCCTTTTTGTCTATCGCCAATATTAACGGTAGGAATTCCCAAATAGGGGCTTTCTGTAATCCCGCTGCTCGAATTGCCTATGACAAGTTCAGCCTGCTTCATAAAACTTAAATAGCGGGTTTGTCCCAAAGACGGAATTAGTATGAATTTTTTTGGATTGTCTTTTACTGCATTTCCCATCAGTGTATTAATTTCTTTTCCGCCCAAATCTGCATTAGCGTTGGTGATTACAATTTGAAAATCGGAAAGACTGGTCTTCATGGCATAAATAAGATTTTCCGCCATTTTTTTATTGTATTGAATATTTTTCTTCGTCTCCGAATGAAGTGTGCACAAAGCCCATTTTTTTTTGATGTCTAGTCCAAGATTTGTAGCGAGTTTTTCTCGACTCATTAATTTTGTTCTGTCGAAGAAATCTAAAGATGTACTGCCCGTAACAAAAATATTTTTGTTTTCGCCTCGCATTCGGCGTATGTTTTGTGCGCAATCTTCTGTAATGGGAAAGTGATATGTGGCAAGCATTGTGACAGCATTTCTTATGCCATCATCTAGAGCCCCTTCAGTAACATCTCCACCGGAAAGATGGGCTATTGGAATTTGCATCATAAATGCGGTTGAACAGATTGGAAGAAGTTCGTAGCGGTCGCCCAAAACAACAATCACATCTGGCTGAAGTTGGGACAAAGTCTTGGCAAAACCTGCTCCATATCGAGCCATTGTCTCGCAAATTGTCTTTTGATTGGAGTTGTCTATTTGAACATCGACTTTTGCTGCGATTGGGATGTTGTCCGCAATTATTTGGTCTATTGTATAGCCTTGCGCTTTATCTAAATGTGCTCCTGTGGCTATAACTTGTAGCTGCAAAGAAGTATCCGCTTGGATATCCTTCATTAGCCATTTTAGATATCCATATTCGGCTCGTGTGGCGGTTACAACACAAATCTTCTTCATGTTACACCCTCGCGCTGCTCGGAATGTTTACGACCCTATCCGCAAACCAGATGGTATTTGCAAGACTGTCGTGTTCGCAATGTTCAAACATCGGGAGTCTGTTCATCAACTCCCAAATGGGGCGGGTCATCACGCCATTGTCGTTGGTATACTGCAGGAATTCCAACTGTTTTTCCTTGCTTTCTGTAATGATTGCATTGAGCCAATAGTTGCTGAAGCAATTTTCCGGTTCAACAAAGAAGTCGATTCCGTCAACGTTTTTGAAGAATTCTGCATAAGCGGCAGCAACTTCACGCTTGCTTGCAATCAGCTTGTCAATGTATTCCAACTGGGCGCAACCGAGAGCTGCATTGATGTTCGGCATGCGGTAGTTGTAACCTATATGGTCGTGACGGAATTCCCAACGGTGCGGCACCTTCGCCTGAGTCGTAATATGCTTCGCCATATTGCCAAGTTCTTCGTTCTGGAAAAGCATCATGCCGCCGCCGCCAGTGGTAATCGTCTTGTTACCATTGAAGCTGATTGCACCGACCTTGCCGAATGTTCCCGTATGCTTGCCCTTGTACTTGGAACCGATGCTTTCAGCGGCGTCTTCAACTAATTCAATATGATATTCTTCGCAAATCTGAGCCAGTTCCTCGATACGAACCGGGTGACCAAAAGTATGCATCGGAACGCAAGCCTTGATGCGACGGCCTGAATTCTTGTTGAAGCACTGGCCATCCTTGATTTCGGCATTCTTGCAAAGCCATTCCCGAATCGCATCCGGAGAAAGGCCCATAGTCGATTTATCAACATCGATAAAAACAGGGTGTGCTCCAATATAGGAGAGCGCATTACATGTCGCAATGAACGTAAGAGCCTGAGTCAAAACTTCGTCATCGCGTTCAACACCGGCCATCATCAGGGACATGTGAAGGGCGTTCGTTCCGCTCACGCACACCACAGCCCTTTTAGCTCCCGTAAAGGAGGCCATATCGTTTTCAAAACGATCCACAAACTTACCCACACTCGAAACGAATGTGGTGTCGATGCATTCGTTAAGGTATTTCTTTTCATTTCCAATGAATTTTGGAACGCTTAGCGGAATAAAATCAGAAGTTCCGTACAAATCATGGATGAAATCGGTCACTTTTTTGAGCATATTGTAATCTACAGTGCTTTATAGTTTCTTTATTATGATGTGTGCTCGTTTATTAATGATTTGTTCGTTTGAATCTGTCCAATTTATAATCTTAAAATCTATAATTTTTGCTGCTGTTGAAATGAATTTTTTTATAGACTCAACTGTGAAATAAGATTGTACGGTATCTTTTTCAAGTCCTGCGGTTTGTATCTCATCTTTATCAGAGGAACTCATAATTAAATCAAAATACATCATCCCGTCTTTTTTTAAGCATCGTAGCGATTCTTTAAGTCCGTTTTGTGCGATATTTCGAGGCATTGAATCTAACACGCCATGGCTTACGCAAATGTTGAAAAAATTATTTTCAAAAGGAAGATTTTCGACATTTCCGACAATTAATTTTTCAACTAAATCTTGTTCTCCAATATGCGTAAACCATTCTTTTCCTAATGAGATTGCTGCATCTGACAAGTCAATCCCATAAGGATTTAATCTAAATTCATTTAGAAATTTTACATGTCTGCCACACCCACAACCCAAGTCGAGGCTTTTAAAATCCCTCCAATCTTTATCGTTTAACTTCATAACGTTTTCAAAAGAGTTATACCCAATTCTTTTGCGAACATACTTGTTTATAAAACGGATGATTTCTTCATGAGGATAGAATAAAATATTCCCTCCCCCCATATAGGAATTGTTCCATTCATTTTGCCTTAAATTTTTTTCTTGCATTTTTTACCTTCTTAGTCCAAAGAACTTGGTCTATCTTGGTCAGCATCGCCTTTTGTTATAATTAGATGGAGAGTGGGATCTGTGGAGGTGTAAGCGTATCCAATATCAATATTTTGCGCCACATAGGGTTCAAAGTAATTTGGAATGATGATTGATGAATCTGAACGAATATTTATAAATCCACCCTTGCTCAATATTTGATCATCAATACCTGTTAGAACCAAATCCATATATTCATAATTTTTTTCTATTAACAATTCATTTATGGATTCTTTGACATTTGCTAGTAATGTGTAGTCTCCAATATATTCAACAAGACGAATGCAGTTACTGTCATTAGCTGGACTTTCTCGTAAAATCATAATAGCTTTTATGCGTTCTTTTTGCATAATGGCGTAAAATAAATACTTATAAATAGGATGTAAATAGTAACGTTTTTCGTGGTATTCTTTTGATTTGTAGTGCAGATTATGCACGAAACATTCTGCGTCTTTGCCTAGTGATTTATAATCTTCATGTGATAAAGCTTTAATTGTCCAACCATAGGAATTGTGTAAATTGATATTTTGGAATTTTTCAATTCCTTGAGCAATGAGGAATCTTTTCATGATTGGATTGGGAAAGAAATAGTGGTTTTCTTGACCAACGGTAAATCCCAATGATTTGTAATTACTTTTTGCTTCTTCGCTTATTCCTGAGATACAGAGTGTTTCGATATCAAGATTTATTTTTAGATGATAATAAAGCATTATTCCGAGTCCGGATGCATTTATATCATCTCGGGTTTTCCAAATGGCTGCCCATAGAAGAATTTTCTTTATTTCAGGATCGAAAAATTGAGTCGTAATGAATCCAAGAATAGCATAAATTTTACCAGATTCCCTATGCCGAGCTAAGACGAAATTATAGCGATTGTTAATCTTGTCTAAATGCTGCCAATCCATTAATTCGCGGGATTTTACAAGAATATGTCCCTTTTTCCAATAATGGTCTATAAATTCAACTACATCATCAATTTCATTTAAATCGCAAAATTTAATATCATATGTTTTTTGATATCTTTGATATAAACTTGATAATTTATCTAAATTTGGCAATATATTTGACATTTCACCCTCAATGATTTAGGTAATTATCACTTTTTGGGGGAAAATCATTGCAGTCAAGACGCTGCAAGGTAAATCTGTTATCTTCTGTAAGGTTCGCAGGAGCAACTTGTGTTGTAAGACCGAGAACACATCCACGAGATTTTATATAATCGATGACACCTTGATTATATGAGCCGTACGGATAGTTCATGACCCATGCGTTTTTGTCGATAAACGGAGACATTACTTCCAAAGCTTTGTCAACATCACGCTTCATTTGCTCTGACTCAAGGTTTCCGAGCCAGTAATGGTCGTAGCCATGCAGGCCAATGAACATTCCGTTGTCTTTCATGCACTGAATTTGGTCGGAGTTCATGTAAAGCTCACGGGCAAAGTTGCTTTCGCTCATCCCCACATATTTTGAAAAAAGTTTTGAAGACATTTCGTTGCGGAGCTTTTCAGGGATTGCGGTCTGTAAAATGCGCTTGCAGAATACTACATCTGCATCGTCAAAACGGTTTGCAATTCCATATTGTGCATAAAGATTAGCGTTTGAGGGAAGATTGATGTAATCAGAATTTTTACGAGCTTCGTCTAGAAGGGTGTAAATGTCGTTTACAAGTTCTTTTGGATTATTTGCACTTGCAAGAACAAAATGGACTTTGTTTACATCTAGAAGAACATTCTCTGCAAAAGTTTTTCCAGGAATAAAGAATGAGCCTTGCATTCTGTACTTTTTGAGAAGCGGAAGGGCTACAGTAAAATTGTCAATATAGCCATCATCAAAAGTGAGTAAAAGTGCATTATTGGGTAAATTTTCACCATTATATTCAATTGCTTGAATGACATCCTGCATGGTTACTACAGAAAAGTTCTTTTTAAAAAACTGTAGTTGCTGTTCGAATAAATCGTAAGCGAGACCTTTGATTTCTGGATAGCGGCTATGAACCAAGTCTCGAGTGTAATGGTACATTGATATATAAAGTTTTTTCATATTTCTATAGCTCCGCTACATCTTTTGGTCTAGGTTTTTGCCTTTTTCTTCGTGTTCAAAATTGGGAATAAAGCGCTTGATTGCATCCACTACTTGAACCTTCGTAAAATCTTCGCGAGCAAACAACGATTCGATTTCGTCAAAGAACGTTTGTATTTCGTTCATTGGTCGTTTTTGGACTTCTTCGATAACGCCCAAACCTTTGAAGCGATTCATATTTAGCTTTTCTCCAGGAACATAGAATTCCTCATATGCCTTTTCGCCAGTCGTGTCACTCTTGAAATAGACTACCGGGTAAGTATCGCTTTCGTACGGCATTTTTGCGGCAAACTTTTTTGCGTCTTTGTCTGAGGTGCATTCATGTTTCTTATAACCTTCGCACTTTATGAATTCGTCGCAAATCGAAGAGAACGTAAGCATCTGTTCTTCACCTAGTTTCGGAAAGAATATTTCGCCATTATTGCCCAGAATGCAAGCCAGCATGCAAATCTGTCCGCTCTCTTCGGGCGACACGAAATAACGCTTGACATCGTTCGGGGCGGCAAGGGGCTGTTTTTTTTGTACGCGATGTATCCAACCATCCGGAAGCGAGCCGTTGGAAAAAGCCACGTTTGCAAATCGAGCGGTCGTCACCTTGAACTTGGTCGTATAAGCCATTACGAGGTCTTCCATGATTCGCTTGCTTGCTCCCATGATGTTTACAGGGTTCGCCGCCTTGTCCGTACTTACGCAGAAGAAATGCTTGGGAGGATATTCCGTCAGCAAGTCCATCAACTTTTTTGCCTTGATGTCATTATTTTCAATGAGTGCCTGAACGGAATACTTGTCCTTTTCGCTGCGGACATGCTTGTGAGCGCTGAAGTTGGCGACAATGTCAAAACCTTTTTCTTTGCGGAAAATTCTCGCGAAAATTGGATCTGCAAAATTAAGTGTATAGGCACGGTATTCAGGAGGAACCGTTAGACCGTCCGTAGAACGTAAGTCGCGGGTAAGTTCTGCAAGACCATTTTCGTTAAGGTCTATTACAATAAGTTTGCTCGGCTTGAAACGAAGGACCGCCTTGATGAAGGAAGAACCGATAGAACCAGCCCCGCCAATGACGCAAACACTCTTGCCCTGAATCTCTTCAGTAAGCTTTGCGGCATTAGCCTGGATATCCGCCTTGAACATGCTTTCGGGGCGGTGGGTGACATGGTCCGATATGAACTGATTCAGGTTTTTCATACCTTTAGTAATATATATATAATAACCCTGCTGGAATAGGCGAAAACGGGAAAATAGGGCGAAAAATGAATCGGCAGGCTTAGCCTGCCGATTTCTGTGTAGCCCTAAGGCTCCCTGTGGAGCTGTTCGAACCAGTTTCTTTCTGTTGCGTACACCTTATCGATAAATCCTCCAATATTTTTCCCGGCGATAGAAATTCCTTTGCCGACTCCGGCTATTAAATAAGCTTTGAATTCGCCTCCGCACTCGTGGCATGTGACCAAATCCGTTGAATCTCCGGAACCGGTTGCGATTGTTAATTTCCCGCATGAAGGACAAAGAAAAAAGTAATCTGTATCCATAAGAACTCCTTTAAAAGATGTTTTTGTTAGGGATCTATAATGAAAATCCTCGTTTTGTCTAATATATATTTTCTTCTGTAAAATTGCAATATCACTTTGTAAAAAAATATCTTGACAAATTGTGTGTAATTGTTTATATTAAGTGAAAGGGAAAAATGGCGAGGCGATTCGGTATGAATGTCGTTGGTGCTGAGGTGGCAGATGACTGCAAAGCAGGTGGCAAAGAAATTGATAGAAAATGGCTTTACGCTTGATCGGACTCATGGTTCGCACAGAATTTACGTAAAAAAAGGATTTCCTCCGATATCGGTGCCGTTTCATGGAAATAAGGATTTGAAGTCTGGTACGCTGAAGAATATATTGAAAACGGCCGGAATAGATTGTTAATTCTTTCTTGGTATTTATTTTTCCTATTTTTTCATAAAACGTTTTTTTAATCAAAAAAAGGACAAAATGCAATACGTAGCTAAATTCTTCAAGGACGATGATGGTATCGGAGTTGAGTTTCCGGATGTTCCTGGAGCTTTTACTTGTGCTGATACTATGAATGAAGCCAAGGAAATGGCGAAAGAAGCTTTAGACGGAGTCCTTCAAAGCATGTATGAACGCCATGATCCACTTCCTGTTGCCAAAACGGTTCCTAATGTGGAAGAGGGATTGGTCCCTATAGATGTAGATGACGGACTTGCTGTTGCATATTCCATATTCGAAGCTTATAGGGGCAAAAGTGCTGCATCTGTAGCTCGAACAATGGGAATATCAAGGCAGGCGTTTAGGTATATTGAGAATGCAAAATTGTCTTTGTCTTTGTCTAAACTTGTGAAAGTTGCTGATGCTTTGGACAAGCATGTTGAAATTCAATTCGTTGACAATTATGATTGCTCTTCTCTAGAGAGAAAAATGAACATCCTATGCGATAAGGGGCGTCGAGTTAAACGTCGCTCACGAGCTCGAAAAGATGAACCTGTAGGTGTTTAAAATCTGTTAAAAAAGAATCGGCAGGCCAGGCCTGCCGATTTCTGTATTTGAGTCAAGCTCCCTTTTCGTCTACCAATTCAAATAGTGTGTCTTCATCGTTCAGTTTTTCGTAATGTGGATTTTTCTCTAATAGAGATTGCAGGATTTCATCAGAACTGAACGCCCAGCAGTCTTTTGGGATGATGTTGTGGATCATCCGGTAGTCTGTGAAGAAGTGGTTGCACCCAGGCTTGGTTGAATCTTCTTCCCATTGCTTGCCTCGTTTGGATTTCCAGTTGTAGTATAGTAGAGTTTGTTCTGCACTGGATAATTGGGCTCGCAGAATTCGTAGGAATTGGCGCTTGTCTGCGTAAGGAACTAGGTCTTCGTCAGCTTGGGCAACGGTTTTCACAAGTAAAAAGAGGTGCCTGTAATATGTGACCAATTGGTCCATGCGTCCCATGAAAAGAGAATCTTTTATAGGGATTAGTTTGGGGTGATTATGCCAAACTAGTGTATTGCTGTTTTGAAAAACGAAATTGCGAAGGAGTTCAATAGTTTCTTTTTTTAATTTATTTGCTGCGGAATCTACGCCTAAGAAGAAAGTATGATATGTCTTGTCGAATATGTTTTCGGTTCCTTCTAATTCCTTGATTCTATCGTAAATTAAGTTGAATTCTTCAAGCAGGCAACTGAAGTATTCTCGCCCTTCAGCGGCTTTTCGGACGGGATAATCTGATTCGGGTGGCTTGTATGACGATTCTGCATGCAGGCTTTTGACGTTGTCGCAGTGAATCTTGAGCATCTCGTAAAACTGGCGCTCAAATTGCATTCGACGGGAATTATCAAACATCTTTTCATTTGCGTCTAATTGCATTCTGAACGCTAGATATGTTACAATGACGGCGGCAATGGCGATAAAAGGACTCATTATGCCGAAAGTGTTGCCGATGTGCCCTGTATCCTCGTTGAAAATTATGGGGCTGGAAAAAGTTGTGAATAGCCATGGGGCAATAAGTGCGAAGAAAACTATCACAGGAACCATCAAAACAAGGATGGCTTGAAAAGGATTGTGTTTTATTCTCTGGATGAGTTTCATCGGTCGGCTCATTCTTTTGGATAGGCTATATGTACAAAATATACTCTTTATTCGGCCGAGTTGCTCATGTTTCTTGATTGAGGCTTATTTTCGGTTGATCCTTCGAAAACATTGCCGAGTTTTTTTTCATGCTAGCTATTGACAAATGGCTCCAGCGAAATTATATTTTGTGATGCTCAAATGTATAGGATGAGCAGACGATTGCTTCGTTCCGCTCGCGATGACAACTAGTAAAGCCCCGCTTTTTATGCCTGTAGGCGGGGGAGGAGTGAAAGATGAATGAGAAAGAGTTGATGTCGGCTGCCGAGAAGAACGAGATTATCGTTTATCAGCCGGAGGGCGGGGAATTCCACATCGAGGTCCGTGTTGAAAACGAGACCGTCTGGCTCACGCAGGCACAGATGGCGGAGTTGTTCAACAGTACACGGAATAATGTAACCCTTCATATCAAGAATATTTTCCAAGAAAACGAACTGGATGCAAAGTCAGTATGTAAGGAATCCTTACTAACTGCGAGTGACGGGAAAAAGTACCGAACGAAGATTTACAATCTCGATGTTATCATTTCCGTGGGATATCGGATAAAATCCATCCAGGGAACGCGTTTCCGTCAGTGGGCGAACCGGGTGCTTAAGGAATATATGCTTAAGGGATTTAGCGTCAATCAAAGGCTTGTTTCGTACGAAAACAGACTGGAGAACCTCAATTCCCGAGTTATTTATCTCGAAAAACAGGTGGATTTTTTCGTAAAAGCGAACCTACCGCCAAGCGAGGGGCTGTTGCCCGCGCATTCGCAGTGGAGCGGTTACGAGTTTGCTGTGCAGTTGGTGCGTTCCGCCCAAAAGGAACTCATTATCATTGATCCGTTTGCCAACGATGGTGTTATCTCTTATGGCGAAACGTGCCGAAGGGGTAAATGCAGTTATCTATTCTGCTAGAATTACCCATGCCATGAGGGAAGAAGAGGCTCGGTTGAATAGGCAATTCCCGACAGTTCATTTGGAAAATATGCGCGAGGTCCACGACCGTTTTGTCATCGTCGACGACGTAGTTTATCACGTGGGAGCGTCGTTCAAGGATCTGGGAAATCAGATGACCGCATTTTCGGTGCTGAACTTTGTTACCAAGGAACAGGTGCTCGCGATGGTGAAGTGATCGCCTCGCCGAACACATAGTGCACAAATGTATGGAAACATCAGCGATTTTATTGAAAAGTGTCGAAAATCATTGCCGAAAGTGATTGAAAAGTGCTGCATCTTATTGATTTTATGTGTGGGAAAATGTATTTTACTAGACGATTTCGTAGAATTAAGTAAAATTGTCTATTTCTACTAGACAATTTTTATAAAATCTATAATTCCGACCTGATAAAGGTGATTACCGGAATCCGACGTTGCGGTAAGTCGGTCATTTTGGCCGACATTCACAAAGAAGTCAAGGAACGTTCGAGCAATGTCGTTTCTCTGGATTTCGAAGACGCAGCGACATTGGCCGCAGTCCCCAATGCAATGGAACTCCTGAATCACGTTGACAAAAACAGGCCTGACAAGGAACAGCTGTGCTATGTTTTT
>OCTW011183750.1_pt1 | contig 26518 bp, 22 predicted proteins | sample 1539671 | NCBI WGS metagenome assembly OCTW01 (sample SAMN02144230, study PRJEB22623) | gut metagenome | biome: sheep rumen | host: Ovis aries | place: New Zealand | reverse complement strand
TCACATTATAAAAATCTTTATGAAATAAATATAATAATATAAAAATTAAAGAAATAGATATAAAACTAATTATAAATGAAGGTATTAAATAATTATTTGAGATTACATAATCATCAATTAAAATGTCTTTAGAAACATAAGTCACTGTTGATTCATTTATAACATTTTTATTTTCAATAACATTTTTTAAGAAACGTCTTGCCTGTTCCTTAGAGTTAAACATTTTTTGTAATACTGAAATTTTATAATAATCATTTTCTTCTCTTATCTCAATATTTTTTGATAATGCTTCTATATTTACATAGCTAAAATCAGAATATGGATATTTATGTTCATTTTCATAAGTTTCTATTCTGATTCTATTTATCTCATCCTTAATATAGGATAAATTTTCGTTAGATATTAAATCATTAATTTGAACATTATTATCATATTTAAAATTAAGAGAATATCTATTAACGTTTCGTGAAACTTGAACGCTTATAAAATAAGGAATTAATGTAATAATTAAGATAGAACATATATAAAACATGATTCTATTTTTAAATAATAAAAAGAAATTTTTCATAAAAAAAAGACCTCCAATATGAGATCCACATGAAAATATTTTATTTGTGGATTACAATACCACCGCTAGATAAATCTATTCGTCCTAAAGCTATCCATAACACTTTAAGCACTTAACGCTGTATTGCTTATCAACAATTATGTAGTAAACTACAATAATATTTTTTTGCGGATTGCAGTATTACCGCTAGATAAATCTATTCGTCCTAAAGCCATCCTTAAACTTTAAGCACTTAACGCTCTACTGCTTGCTCAATTAATATAATACTTGACTTATATAAAATATACAAGGGAAAAATTCCCTTGTATATAAATTAATTTTTTAAAGCTTGAAGTGGTGCAGGTATTTGACCACCTCTATTTATAAATATTGAATTTGATGTTTGATTAATATTTAAAATAGGAGCACTACCTAATAAGCCACCAAATTCAAGTCTATCTCCAGGCTTAAATCCTATTGCAGGAATTACACGTACTGCAGTAGTTTTTAAATTAACCATTCCAATTGCTGCTTCATCAGCTATTATTCCTGATATTATTTCAGGACTTGTTTCTCCAGGAATAGCAATCATATCTAATCCAACTGAACAAACGCAAGTCATAGCCTCTAATTTTTCTAAATTTAATGTTCCTTTACTTACAGCCCTAATCATACCTTGATCTTCAGAAACAGGAATAAATGCGCCTGATAAACCGCCTACGCGATTACATGCCATTACTCCTCCTTTTTTTACTGCGTCGTTAAGCATTGCAAGACATGCTGTTGTGCCATATGCACCACAACTATCTAAACCAATTTCTTCTAAAACTTCAGCAACAGAATCTCCAACAGCAGGTGTAGGAGCTAAAGAAAGATCTACAATACCAAATTCCACTCCTAATAATTCACTAGCCTTAGAACCAATTAATTGACCCATACGAGTAATTTTAAAAGCAGTTTTTTTAATAATATCAGCAATTTCAGATAAAGATGCATCTTTAGGAGCTGACTTTATTGCGCTTCTAACAACACCAGGACCTGAAACACCAACATTTATTACAGTATCAGCCTCTCCAATCCCATGGAAAGCTCCAGCCATAAATGGATTATCTTCAACAGCATTACAAAATACAACCAATTTACCAGCACCAATACAATTATTTTCTTTTGTTTCTTCTGCAGTCTTTTTAATAATTTGTCCCATTAATTTGACCGCGTCCATATTTATACCAGCTTTTGTAGAACCAACATTTATTGATGAACACAATTTAGATGTAGCTTTTAATGCTTCAGGTATAGAATTAATTAATTCTAAATCTCCAGCACTAAAACCTTTTTGAACCATAGCTGAATATCCACCTATAAAATCAATACCAATATCATTTGCTACTTTATCTAAAGTTTTAGCATATTTTACAGGATTACCACCAGATGCACCACAAAGTAATGATATAGGTGTAACTGAAACTCTTTTATTTACTATAGGAATTCCATATGTTTTCTCTAAAAGATTTCCAACTTTTACTAAATCCTTGGCTTTATTATAAATTTTATTATATACTTTTTCACAAGACTTATCGATATCACTATCCATGCAATCAATTAAAGAAATACCCATTGTTATAGTTCTAATATCTAGGTTTTCTTTTTTAATCATATTAATTGTTTCAAATATTTCTTCATTACTTAACATAATTACCTCTAAATTTTATGCATTGCATTAAAAATATCTTCATGCATAATATGTATTTCTACATTCTTTTCTTTCTTAACATTTTCAAAAGAATCAATAAATTCAGTAAATTCGCACTTTAAATTTAAAATATCAACAACCATAATCATTGCAAAATAATTATTTAAAATTGTTTGAGAAACCTCAATAATATTAGCATTCTTCTTCATACAAACATCTGATACTTTAGCTAAAATTCCAACTGAATCTTTACCTATAACAGCAATAACTGCATTCATAATATATCCTCCTTTTTATCTTAATTACTATTATAACTTTACAAATAAAAATTAACAACATTTCAAAAATAATTAAAATTTTGAAAATGTTTCCATATGTTTTTTTATATCATTTTAATAAATTTCAACTATTTAAATAAAAAAACATATTAGACGAAAAGCCTAATATGTCCATAAATTAAATTTAATTTTTCAATTCATTAATTTTATTAATAACTTCATTAAAATCAAATGTTCCAAGATTCTTATAAACTTGTTCACCTTTATAATAAATAAGTACACATGGAGAAGCATAAATATTTTTACTTCTTACAAGTTTCATATTATCTTTAACATCAACATAATATACTAAAAGATTATTGTTCTTTAAGTAATTTTCTATATTTATTTCAAGTGTTTTACATCTTGTACAATTTTCTTGTCCAAAATCAAATAAAACTAATTCATTTTCATTAATTATTTTATTAAAATCTAAATCTTTACTAAAATTTAACATATTAAATCCAATTTTTTAGAATTAACCATTTTTTTAAGTTTACTGTCCATTGATTGATGTAAGAATCTTTATGATTTTTACCTCCATCAACCATTGAATCATCAGCTAAACTCATTCCATGACTTCCTTTAGGATATAAATGGTATTCACAATTAATTCCATTAAGTTTAAATTGTTCTAGAAGTCTAATAGAATTAAGACAATTAACAGATTCATCTGTAATAGTATGCCACATAAATACATCAGGTAATTCTTTAGATACATGTTTTTCAAGAGATAATTTATCTAACAATTCTTCAGAATATTTATCTTTTAATAAGTATTCAAATGATGATTTATGCATAATATCTTTATCACTTGATACAACAGGATAACATAAAACTAATCCATCAGAAAGAGAATTTTTTCCAAATTCATTGTGATAAATAGCTTGAGATAAAACTAAATGAGCACCCGCACTAAATCCAATGTTTAAGATTTTACCATTTAGATTATATTTTTTAATATTATTTCTAAAATAATCTATTACATATGCTAATTCTTCTTGAGGATTAGGATATGAATTCAATTCTTCACGATAATTTAAAACACAAGCATGAAATCCAAGATTCATAAAAAAATCAGCTACATTTTTAGCTTCTCTTTTTGATGTATGATCATATCCTCCACCAGGTACTATTACAACAAGTGGTTTAATATTTGAATCTAAACTATAAAAAGTAAAATAATTTTTTGAATTTTCAAAAAATATCTTTTCTTCTATCATTTTAAAATCTCCTCATACATAGCTTTTTCCATTTTTAACTTAGAAATAGCTATTGGATCCTTTGCCATTTTAAGAGCGTTTTTAGTTTTTTCTAAAGCTTCAGAATATTTTTTAATAAATAATTCAGGTTTCTTTTCTCTTAAAACAGGTCCAAATATCATATCAAAATAATCATATTTTCTAGATAACTTTTTATTAGATACAACTAATATTTCATAAATATGTTTATTATCTTCAATCATGAATTCATCATCAATACTAAACATATTATTAATTAAAAAGAATCTTAATTTTGGAGTATCATTATGAGCTGATAAAATAATTTTCTTACAATTTTTAACATAATCAATATCATAACTTAAAATATCAACTATGTTCATTCCACCCATACCAGAAATAACTATTCCATCTACAGGCTTATCAAATTGCATAAAACCATTTGATTTAATAATTTCAATTTTATCTTCTAAAGATGCATCACTAACATTTCTTTTAGCAGCTTCAATTGGTCCATCAACTACATCAAGACCATAACCTTTATTAACGCCATATTTAGTAATGGCGTTAATAAGTGTATATGCATGATCACATCCAACATCAACAATAGTATCTAAACCTTTTGTTAGTGAAGCTATAAAATCAAGTCTATCCATATTATCTAGTTAAGAAATCCTTTAATTTGTTGCTTCTAGATGGATGTCTTAATTTTCTTAAAGCTTTAGCTTCAATTTGACGAATACGTTCACGAGTTACATTAAAATCCTTACCTACTTCTTCAAGAGTCTTAGGACGGTTATCATCTAGACCAAATCTTAGACGAATAACTCTCTCTTCACGATCTGTTAATGTAGATAAAGCATTGTTTAATTCTTCTCTTAATTTAGTTTGTTGAGTATACTCATATGGATCTTGAGCTGATGTATCAGGAACGAAATCACCAAGTGATGAATCTTCTTCTTCACCTACTGGCTTTTCTAGAGAAATTGGTTCTTGAGCAATCTTTAAGATATTTTGAACTTTCTCAACAGAAATACCCATTCTTTGTGCAATTTCTTCGTGACTTGGTTCACGTGATAATTCTTGAACAAGTTGTCTTTGAACTTTCATAAGCTTATTAATAGTTTCAACCATATGAACAGGAATACGAATTGTTCTAGCTTGGTCAGCTACAGCACGAGTAATTGCTTGTCTAATCCACCAAGTTGCATATGTAGAAAATTTAAATCCTTTATCAACTTCGAATTTATCTACAGCCTTTAAAAGACCCATATTACCTTCTTGAATAAGATCAAGGAAAGCTAAACCACGATTAGAATATTTTTTAGCAATATTAACAACAAGTCTTAAATTTGCTTCAGATAATTTATTACGTGCATCTTCACCTAAAGCTTCTGTATCTAGTAATTGTTGATATTCTTCATCATTAAATAAATCAGGATTTTCATCAGCTTGAGCTAATTTTTCTGTAGCAATTTTTCCATTAGCTACACGTTCAGCATATAAAACTTCTTCATCATGAGTCAAAAGTCTAATATTACCGATTTCCTTTAGATACATTCTAACTGGATCATTAATTTTAGCAGTAGGTGCAACAGTAGCAGCTAATTGTTCAAGTGATTCATTTGTAATATCTTCAACATCTTCCTCATCGTCCATATTAGCTAATGCAGCCATATCTGGTTCTTCACTACCATCTGCATCTAAATCTTCATTAACTTTAATTCCTTCATTATCAAGAGCTGTAACAATCTTATCATATTCTTCGCTATCAAGCTTGCAATATTTTACAACATCAGCACTAGAAAGCTTATTGTTATTATTTTTGGCTTGTTCAATTAATATTGTTTTAATTTCTTCAAAAGTCATAATTATTCTCCTTATCTACTTTTTAAATCTTTTCTCTTCTTATTCAATCTTTTTAATTGATTTAATCTTTCATTCAAATCATTTAACTGATCATCAAAGTTTAAACTATTAAATTTAGGATTTTCTGTAGGAATATCCTTACTCATAAATATCATATCAACACATAAATTCATATCAGAAGAATTATAATTTTCTGTTTCTTTTAAATTGAATAATGTTTTTTTATCACTAACTACACAATTATAATATTTTTGATCAGATAATAATTGTAAAAATTTACCTTCATTATATGAATCATAAATTCCATAATATGTGTTAATTAATTCATCCCATAATGCTTTATGTATATCATCAAAGCATTGATATAATGGAATATTTCTTTCGCATTTACTATCAAGTTCTAATGCAATTTTTTTACTAATTTTTGCATAATTAAATAATCTAAGTTCACATCTCAATCTGAACATAAGATTATTCCATTCTTCGTTAGAATAACCTTGAGGTAAAATAGCTTGAGATTTTAGTACAATTGAATTATTATCAATATTCTCAACTACATTAGTTCCTTTTACAAAACTATTATAATCAAGGAACAACGAAGCTTGAGAAACACCAGAATCTTGTGAAAATTTATTTAAATATGATTCAACTAAAACACGGGAATTTAATGTTTTTAAGAAATTAAATAAATCTATTTTAACTTTATCAACTATAGATAGATCATTTAAATTCTTATTTTTAACATAATAATCATATATAAAATCATTAGGACTTTCTATATGAGATTCAAAATATTCAACATATTTTTCACTACCATATTTTAATACATATTCATCTGGGTCCATTCCATCAGGTAATCTTACTAAATTTGTTGTAATATCAGGTTCATTCTTTAAAAGTTTAATAGCTTTAATCATTGCATTGATACCAGCATTATCACCATCATAGCAGACAACAATATTGTTAGTAAAATTTTTTAACAATCTTATTTGATTAATTGTTAAAGCTGTACCCATTGAGCATACTGCTTCACCAAGTCCTGATTTAGTAGATGCAATAACATCCATTTGTCCTTCATGAAGAATAACTCTTTTTTTCTTTAAAATATGTGGTTGAGCTAAATCAATATGATAAATTGATTGATTTTTCTTAAAAATAATTGTTTCAGGTGAATTAATATATTTTGCAGTATCTTCTTCACCATTATAAATTCTACCTGAGAAAGCAATAATATTAGAATTTCTATCACATACAGGGAACATTATACGTTTTCTAAATAAATCATAAAAAGAATCACTTTTTTCACTAGCCTTTATAAGTCCGCAATCTATCATATCTATTTCATTAAATTTTAAATCTCTTAATGTAAGATATAATGCATCAGATTTATCAGGAGCTAATCCAATATTGAATTCATCAATAATTTCCTTAGTAATGCCTCTTTTTTCTAAATACTTAATAGCTTCTTGTCCACTCTTTGTTGAAATAAGATTATAATGATAAAACTTTGCAGCTTCACTCATTATCTTATAATATTTTGACAAATCTGGACCGGTATTTTTCTTTTTAATATTAAGTTCTACATTAGCTTTTTGCGCTAATATAATACAAGCTTCTTCAAAACTAATATTTTTAATTTTCATTAAAAATGATATAGGATTTCCGCCAGCACCACAGCCCATACATTTAGCTATTTTTTTTGACGGAGATACCATAAAGGAAGGTGTCTTTTCCTGATGGAAAGGACATATTCCTTTATAATCTGAGCCAGCTTTTGTAAGAGAAATATATTCGCTAACTAAAGCTACTATATCTGTTTTATCTATAATTTCTTTAATTTTAGCATCTTCAATCATATACTTCTCCTTTTCTTATAATTTATTAGAATTTAATTTTGTTATTAACGTATTCTGCAACTTCTTCAATCTTTAAAGTAACTTGTTGCATAGTATCTCTGTCACGTAAAGTAACTGTACCTTCATTTAATGTATTATCATCTACAGTTAAACAGAATGGTGTACCAATTGAATCTTGTCTTCTATATCTCTTACCAATAGCAGCAGATTCATCATAAGTAACAGGGAATTCTTTAGCTAATTGTGCATATATTTCGTTTGCCTTATCAGCATGTACTTTCTTAATTAGAGGTAAAACACATACCTTATATGGTGCTAAATGGTATTTTAATCTTAATACTTCACGTGTATCACCGTTTTCAAGTGTCTCATTATCATATGCTGAGAATAAAATAGCTAATAATAATCTACCAACACCAACAGATGGTTCAACAACATAAGGAATATATTTTGTATTAGTATCACTATCTAAATATTCTAGATTTTCTTTAGAGTGTTCCATATGACGCTTTAAATCATAATCAGTTCTTGATGCAATACCCCAAAGTTCACCAAATCCCCATGGGAAATTATATTCAATGTCTGTTGTAGCTTTTGAATAGAATGCTAATTCCTTAGGATCATGATCTCTATATCTTACTTCATCTTCTTTAAGACCCATAGAGATTAAGAAATCATGACAATATTGACGCCAATATGTGAACCATTCATCTTCTGTACCTGGTTTGCAGAAGAATTCTAATTCCATTTGTTCAAACTCACGTGTTCTGAATATGAAATTACCTGGAGTAATTTCATTTCTAAATGATTTACCAATTTGACCAATACCAAATGGTAATTTCTTACGCATAGAACGTTGAACGTTCTTAAAGTTAACGAAAATACCTTGTGCAGTTTCAGGACGTAAATATACAGTATTCTTACTGTCTTCAGTTACACCTTGGAAAGTCTTAAACATTAAGTTAAATTGTCTAATGTCTGTGAAATCATGTGCTCCACAGTTTGGACATGGAATAGAATTAGCCTTAATGAAATTCATTAATTCTTCGTTACTCATTCCATCGCCTGTAACCTTACCATTTGTAAAGTCTTCGATAATCTTATCGGCTCTAAAACGGCTCTTACATGCTTTGCAGTCGCAAAGTGGATCAGAGAATCCACCAACGTGTCCTGTTGCAACCCAAGTTTCAGGATTCATGATAATTGCACTATCTAATCCTACATTATATGGAGATTCTTGAATAAATTTCTTCTTCCAAGAATTCTTAATATTATCTTCAAGCATTTGACCTAGAGGACCATAGTCCCATGAATTTGCTAATCCACCATATATTTCACTACCTTGAAATACAAATCCTTTTTCTTTTAAGAATTTGACCAATTGGTCCAAATTTATTTTACTCATAATACATTCCTCCGAAAATTCATACAATATAAAAATAGTCAATTTTTAAATATTGTAAACACACAAAATCAATTTTTTTTATTATTCTACATATTCATCAAATATTTCAAGAATTTTATCTAATCCTTCTCTAGTTTCACTAGATGTAGGATAAATTTGATTAAATGAATCTAATTCTAATTTATCTTTTATTAATTTCTTTTGATGATCATATTGACTTTTCTTTACTTTATCCATCTTTGTAGCTATGACAATAGTTTTAATATTATAATACTTCAAGAAATCATACATAGTTTTATCATCTTCAGTTGGTTCATGACGGAAATCAACTAATAAGAAAGCGCATTTTAATTCTTTACGTGTTGTAATATATTCTTCAATCATCTTACCAAATTGTTCAATTTGAGATTTGCTTCTAACTGCATATCCATAACCAGGAACATCTACTAATACTAATAAATCATTAATATTAAACATATTTAATGTAATTGTCTTTCCTGGTTTTGATGAAGTTTTTGCTAAATTTTTTCTATTGCATAACGCATTAATAAATGAAGATTTACCAACATTAGATCTGCCACAAAACATAAATTCAGGTTTACCGCCATCTAACATATGGCTCTTATTTGTTCCACTCTTAATAAATTCTGCTTTTGTAATTCTCATTATTTAACCTCAATATTTAATCTATTCAAAATAATATTGAATTCATCATCCTCTAAATAAGAAACACCAATCTCACCATGTTTCTTATCACCATGGAAATCAGAACCAGCACTAACAAATAAACCTTTCTCTTTTGCTAATTTTCTAAATTTAGATTCTTCATTTTCTTTATTTCTAGGATATCTAGCTTCTATACCATCAATTCCCATATCACATACTTTTAATACATTTTCATAATCCATTAAAGTTGGGTGAGCTAAAATAACAATAGCACCCATATCATGCATCATTTTAATTCCTTCTTCAGGAGTCATCTTAGATGCAGGAATATATGCTTTAGAATCATTAGATACACATAAATTAGCTAAATTAGGATCTATGTCTGGATTATTCTCAAGAATATTCTTATACATATTTCCTCTAGTAATAATTGTACCAGACAATAATGTATCTAGATTCATTTTAACATGATAATATTCTTGAATAAGATTAGCCATTTTTATTGCACGTTCTCTTCTCTTATCAATAATATCTTGGCTAAATTTATACATTTCTTGTGGTACAACGTTATTAGGCCAGTAACATACTAAATGGCAATTATCATTTCCAATTTTAGTTGATAATTCGCAGCCCTTAAGAACGAATACCCCAATTTTTTTACCATATTCGAATGCTTCATCAACACCAAAAACACTATCATGATCAGTAAGACCTAAAATGTTAAGGTTATGTTCTTTAGCTCTTTCAACTACTTCACTTACTTTATACCAACCATCTGAATAATTAGAATGTGAATGTAAATCAGCTCTCATATGAGTCCTCCTTTAAACGAGAAAAAGTTAGTCAATTACTTGACTAATTTTTCATTTTTTTCATAGGCATCGATTACTTTTTGAACTAAAGGATGTCTTACAACGTCCTCTTTTTCAAATTTAGTAATTCCAATTCCTTCAATATTTTTAAGTAAATGACATGCATTTACTAAACCACTTTTTTTACCATTTGGTAAATCTATTTGTGATACATCACCAGTAATAACCATTTTAGAATTAAATCCCATTCTGGTTAAAAACATCTTCATTTGAAGTTCAGTTGTATTTTGAGCTTCATCTAAAATGCAGAAACAATTCTCTAATGTTCTTCCTCTCATATATGCTAAAGGTGCAATTTCTATAATTCCGTTTTCAATATAATTTTCAACAGCTTTAACACCTAACATATCGTATAAAGCATCATATAGAGGACGAAGATATGGATCTATTTTTTCTTTTAAATCACCAGGTAAAAAACCTAAGGATTCTCCAGCTTCTATAGCAGGTCTTGTTAATAATATTCTTTTAATAGTTCCCTTTTTTAAAAGAGAAACAGCATAGACAACAGCTAAATAAGTTTTACCAGTACCTGCAGGTCCTACACCAAAACTTATATCATTAACATTTAAGCTTCTTAGATATTCTATTTGTTTCAAAGTTTTAGGGAAAATAGGTTTTCCTAAAAAATTCCTATCTATCATCTCTTTCTTTTTATAGATAATAAATAGAGAATTATAATTTTTTTCTAAATTATTATAAATGTAAATTAAATCCCTTTCAGTTACCTGAAAATCGTTTAATGTCATGAAAGTTAATACTTCAAACATTTTTTTAAGATTTTCAATTTTATTTTCATCTACATCATCAAATGAAACTTCATTAAGATTAACATTAATATTAAATCCAAATAATTTTTCAATTATTTTAAGATTTGAATTATTAACTCCACAAATATTTTGACAATCTTTCATTGAAGAAATACTAGTCAAAAAGAACATTAAACCACCCCTAAATTGCTATAAATAATAAATATGTTAGACCATAGTAAATGATTATTGCAAGTAAATCATTTAATGTAGTAATGAATGGGCCTGATGCAACAGCTGGATCGATTTTCATCTTTGTAAGCATTATAGGTAAGAATGAACCTGTAAATGCTGATACAGACATAGCAATAAATAATGCAATACCAACAATTCCACCACTCTTAAATGCATTTAAGAAAACTGGCATAAATTCAGTTGCGCCACCAAATACAAAGGCCTTTATAATTAAATAAGATGTAATAAATATTAAGCCAATGATACCAAGAATAATACCATTCATAACACCAATTTTGATTTCATGAAGAATAATCTTTTTACTCTTTTTCTTATTCTCATCATCATCAGATATGTAACGAATAGTTACAGCAAGTGATTGAGTACCAACATTACCTGCCATATCAAGTACCATAGATTGGAATGCTACCATTGTAGGAACAGCTGCAATTACACCTTCAAATGTTGTAGTGATACTTGATACAATTAATCCAAGGAACATGAGAATAATTAGCCAAGGCAATCTTTTCTTTAAAGATTTACCTAATGATTCTCCTTCTTCCTCTTCACTTGATAAACCGGCTAACTTAGCATAGTCTTCAGAAATTTCATCGTCTACAGCTTCAGTAATATCTGATGAAGTAATAACACCGACTAATCTATTCATTTCGTCAACTACAGGTACAACATCCATATCATATTCACGAACATCATTAATTACTTCACTAACAATATCAGTATCTCTTACACATGGAGTATTTTTTAATATAATATCATCTATATTAGAATCTTTTCTAGCACAAATTAAATCCTTTAGTTCAATCATACCATATAATACATCATCATCTTTTAACACGAATAATGTATTAATATTATCATTTTCAGCAGCTTGTTTAACAAGTTCCTTCATTGTTTGTTTAACATCATAACCATATGGTATAGAAATGAAATTAGTAGTCATTTTGCTACCGATTTCATCTTCTTCATAAGAATTAATTAATTTAACATCTTCTGCTGATTCACCATCCATACGACTAATGATTTGTTCAGCGTCTTCATCTTCAAGTTCGTCTAATACGTCAACCGCATCATCAGCATCCATCTTTTCAATGATATCAGCAGCTTGTTCATAATCTAGTTCGTCAATGAATTCATTAACATCATCTAAGAATGAGAAGACTTCACTTGTTCTATCAAGTCCAATAATTTTATATAACTTCAATCTTTCAATCTTTGATAAGTGTTCAACCACATTTGCAATGTCATTTGCATGATAGTTGTCTAATTTTTCTCTTTTAGTTTCATCAGGTTCATTACTATAAAGAATGAATCTAATTTGCTTATAATAGTCTTTAGCCAATATAATCACTTCCTAACACTAATTATAGAATTAAATACTTATTAATATAACCCATTTTAATCAAATACAGAAAAACGATCTTTGAAATAAAATCCCATAATCCTACATTATAATTTTACCACCTTTTTTATGAATTAACTAGAAAAATAAAAAGAATACGAAATATTTTCGTATTCTTTAAATTCTAAAAAGTTCTAATTACTTATTGCTAGCTAAAGAAAGAGCAATTTTCATCATATTTGTAAATGAGCTTTGTCTTTGTTCAGCTGTAGTATTAGATGCTGGATTAGTAAATGAATCTGAAATAGTTAATAAGCAAGTAGCTTTTTTCTTTAAAGCTTTTGCAGTTGCAAATAATGCAAATGATTCCATTTCTACTGCTTGGCAACCCTTATCATCTCTAATTGATTCCCACTTAAATTTAGGATTGAAATCATGATAGAATACATCTGATGAATGTGTTCTGATATCAGTTAGTGGAATACCTAACTTTTCTGCAGCTTTATGAAGCTTATTATTTAAACCCTTATTTGACTTCATAATATGAGAACCCATATCAAATGCTACTTTAGCAAATGAAGATTCAGAATATGCTTCAGTAACTAATACGGTATCAAATACCTTTAAATCTGGTGTATAAGCACCTGCTGAACCAATTCTAACGATTTGTTCTACTCCATAGAATTGATATAATTCATATACATAGATTCCTAATGATGGTTGCCCCATACCAGAACCCATAACAGAAATCTTCTTTCCATTATATTTACCAGTAAAACCATACATTCCACGAACTGTGTTAAATTGAACAACATCAGTTAAGAATGTGTCAGCAATAAACTTAGCTCTTAATGGGTCTCCTGGTAATAAAACTGTCTTTGCGATTAAATTTGGGTCTTCACAATTAATATGTGGTGTTGGAAATGCATTTGCCATAATTACTTGTCTTCCTCCATACATTGAACTGAAGCTGAACAACCAATTCTAGTTGCACCAACTTTAACTAAAGCATCAACTTCTGCCTTGTGGTGAACTCCACCTGATGCCTTAACACCCATTTCAGGTCCTACAGTTTTACGCATTAATGCGATGTCTTCAACAGTAGCACCGCCAGTACCAAATCCTGTAGATGTCTTTACGAATGTTGCTCCAGCACGCTTAGCAGCTAAGCAAGCTTCTTTCTTTTCTTCATCTGTTAAATAGCAAGTTTCAATGATAACCTTAGTTACAACATTCTTACCTGCAGCTTCAACGAAAGCCTTTAATTCTTTTTCAATATAATCGAAGTTACCAGCCTTAGCTTCTCCGATATTAATTACGATGTCGCATTCGTCTGCACCTTTTGCAACAGCGTCTTTAGTTTCAAATACTTTTGTTTCAATAGTATTTGCACCTAGAGGGAATCCGATAACTGTACATACTAATACATCGCTTCCCTTTAATTCTTCTTTTGCAACTGGAATCCAATATGGATTTACACATACAGATTTAAAATTGTATTTCTTTGCTTCAGCGCAAAGCTTTACAATATCCTCCTTAGTAGCAAAAGCTTTTAATAATGTGTGATCGAATAATTTTGAATCAAGCATTTTTTATATATCCTTCTTTCTATTTTACAAATCCAAAACTTTCTCAAAGTCAACATTCTTTAATTGAACCATGACTCTATTAAATTTTGTTTTTGTTAAAATCTTATTAATTTTTCTAATGTACTTATTTTTAATCTTAAGTACATTAAATGGTAGACCGCAATTAAGTGCTTCACAAAATTTACCAATTTTCTTATATACTTCTTCAAAAGAAGTGAAATAAACATTGTCATCTAATGATATTTTCACTAATTTACAGCCTGGTGGAATGATAGTACCATTGCTTAAATCAAGATCTAGACATACATATGAATTTCTAGTTCCTGATTCTCCAACAAATAAATAATCAAGAGATTTATCTTCATAATTTTGTTCAATTTGTTCTTTATTTTCTAAATAAGCATAGACTTTTTCTAAAGAATCAGAAGATATTCTCGGAATATTAACAAAATCATCATCGAATTTTTTCTTATATGCATTCTTACAAATATTGAAGCAATTTATTAATAATGATCTGTCAAACTTTGAAACATCCTCAAAATAAGGATTATAAACTACAAAGTCAAATTTCTCACAAAGTTCCTTAATAATATCAACGAGTCTATTAACCTTATATGTATTTGATAATAATTCAAATTCAACATATAAATTAGTATCTAAGTATTTAGGATTTAATCTTTCAATTCTATCAATAACTGAATGATTGCCCATAACAAAAACAGCATCAAAATCCAAAACTGAATCATGATAATATGCCTTCTTAACTTGGCCTTCTCCTTCAAACTTAATATACTTTTGTGCACTCATATATGTTACAAATTCCGCACGATCATATACTCTTGTACCCTCTTTTAGAAAGTAATATTGAAACTTCATTTAAAATCACTTCCACTCTTATTTCAATTTTATCAATTTTAACACTATTTGTCAAAAAAATTAGCGATTTTTGACATATTTTTATAGTCTGTTCTATCAACTACGATAGGTGTAACAGTTATAATTCCTTTATATAAAAAGTATAAATCAGTATTTTTACCAATATTGTTGTGGTAATATTGCTTATCAATATGATTAAATTTTGACAAAAATTCATATTTAGGTTCATCTATATCTATCCCACTATTTAATGGTGCTACTACTATCTTGTCATAATTTATTACATGTGGGATATTAAAAGAATAAATAAAATCTTTAGAATATAATTGATGTTTAAAAACTTTATCAAAAACAATATCTAATCCTTTATTTACAACATCTTCATCATAATCAACCTCACTAGATATAGCAATTGCAGGTATATTCATATTAATAGCTTCACTTGCAGCACCAATTGTTCCACTGTATTGAACATCTACACCTGCATTTAATCCATTATTAATACCTGAAATTACTAAATCTGGTAATTTATTAAATTCTTTTAAATAATAATTAATTCCATCAGCAGGTGTACCTGGATGACTATACATAAATTCAGATACTTTAGTTAAGTGATTATCCTCATATTCCCAATATCTTATTGCTTGGGAAATGCATGAATTATTCTTATCAGGAGCACAAACGATTACATTATGTCCTAATTTAGTAAGCTTATTAAAAAGTAATAGGATTAGCTTAGAGCTAATCCCATCATCATTAGTTATTAGAATTTCCATAAATCTTATCTACAATCTTTTGACAACGAGGGCATAGACCATTTACAGTAACAAAAGGTACAGTTGCACGACATCTTTCACAAACAACACCTTCTGCAGCACTAACTACAATGTCAAATTTATCTCCATCATTAAATTCAGTTTGAGATACAATTAACATTTGTCCAATATTTGAATTTAATTTTTCGAATAATTCTTTTGCTTCTTTATCTAAAGTAAATGTAAGTTTAGCAGCAAACGATTTACCAATAACCTTATTGCTTCTAGCTTCTTCTAATGCTTTTAATACTTGAGGACGATATTCATTCATGAATTTATCGAATGACTCTTCAATATCCTTGTAAGCACTATAATCTTTTATACTTGGGAAATTCTCTAAATATACATCTTCTTCAGTATGGAATGGTAAGAAACTATATGCTTCACTTGCAGTATGAGGAACAAGTGGAGAAATAACAATAATTAAAGTCTTTACGATTTCATAGAATACAGTTTGAACTGAACGTCTAGCTGGATCGTTTGCTTCTTCAATATATAAGATATCCTTTGTGAAATCTAGATAGAAACTAGATAGATCGTTTACAACAAATGTATTGATTAATTTACAAACTTCATTAAATTGGAATTCATCATAAGCATTCTTTAAATCACTTACAAATTTATTTAATTTAATAAGCATATATTTATCAACATTTGCTAAATTATCAAATGATACAGCATCTTTTTTAGGGTCAAATCCATCAATATTAGCTAATAAGAATTTAATTGTGTTACGAATTTTTCTATATGAATCTGAAACTTGTTTTAATAGATCATCTGACATAACCATATCTGATCTAAAATCAACATTTGCAACCCATAAACGTAAAATATCAGCACCTTGAGTATTTGATACTTTAATTGGATCAACTGTATTACCTAATGACTTACTCATTTTTTGGCCTTTACCATCAAGCGTAAATCCATGAGATAATACCTTCTTATATGGAGCAGTTCCAAAATTAGCTACTGAAGTAATAATTGATGAATTAAACCAACCTCTATATTGGTCAGAACCTTCAAGATATAAATCAGCAGGGAATTTTAAACCTCTTCTTAAAAGAGTCATGTATGAAGAACCTGAATCAAACCATACATCCATGATATCAGTTTCTTTACGGAATTTACCATTTGGAGAATGTGAATTTGTGTATCCTTCTGGTAATAAGTCTTTTGCATCTCTTCTATACCATTCAGTAGAACCATATTGTTCAAAAATCTTTGCAACATGTTCAATAACTTTTAAATCAAGAACTGGTTCACCATCTTCGCAGTAGAATACAGGAAGAGGAACACCCCAAGCTCTTTGACGAGAAATACACCAATCATGTCTTTCTTTAATCATATTACCAAGTCTAACTTCACCCCATACTGGGTCCCATTTAACACCATTATGAATTGCGTCTAAAATCTCATCCTTAATTGGGTCAATTGAAGCAAACCATTGAGCTGTAGCACGGAAAATAACTGGTTTCTTAGTTCTCCAGTCATGAGGATAGCTGTGAGTAATAGGATCAAGTAATAATAATGAACCATTCTCTTTTAAATCTTCAATAATTGGATCTTCACTCTTTTCATAGAATAATCCAGCATATTTACCACTTTCTTTACCTTGTACACCATGGTCATCTACATAAACTAATACAGGTAAATTGTATTTCTTAGCAGCAACATAGTCATCTTCACCATAACCTGGCGCAATATGTACAAAACCAGTACCATCACTGTCAGTAACATAATCAGCATTAATTACTAAAGATTCTCTATCATATAATGGGTGCTTAACATGTAAATACTCTAATTCATTACCTTGAATAGTTGCTAATTCAGTAACATCTTCTAAGCCTAATTTTGAAACTAATTTTTCAAGTAATGACTTAGCACAAACCATCTTACCTTTATTTGAATTAAATACAACATATTCTAAATCTGGGTGTGCAGCTACCGCAACATTACATGGTAATGTCCATGGAGTAGTTGTCCAAACCATAATCTTAGCATTCTCAAGTACACCCTTACCATCAAGTAAATTAAATGTAAAGAAAATAGCCTTTGAAGTAATATCTTTATATTCAATTTCAGCTTCAGCTAAAGCTGATTCTGATGATGGAGACCAATAAACAGGCTTTAATCCTTTATAAATTAAACCTTTTTCTACCATCTTACCAAATACTCTAACTTGGTCTCTTTCAAATTCATGTTGTAAAGAAATATATGGATGTTCCCAATCAGCTTCAACTCCAAGTCTCTTGAAACCTTCCATTTGTTTGGCTACTTGTTCATGTGCATATTTATCGCACATATCTCTAAAGTCAGAAATAGCAACCTCTTTACGATTTACGCCTTTCTTTTGAATAGCATTTTCAATTGGTAAACCATGTGTATCCCAACCCGGAATATATAATGAATAGAAACCATTCATATTCTTATATCTTACGATAAAATCTTTTAAAATTTTATTTAATGCGTGTCCTAAATGGATTGGTCCATTTGCATATGGTGGACCATCATGAATAGTATATTGTTCACACTTTTCATTTTTTTCTAATCTTTTAGCATAAATATTGTTCTTAGCCCATTGTTCTTGAATCTTTGGCTCTTTATTTGCTAAATTAGCTCTCATTTCAAAGTCAGTATGACCAAGATTAACAGTATCTTTAAATTCAGACATAAATTCCTCCTAATAAAAAAAGCGCCCTTTAAATAAAGGACGCATAAAATCGTGTTACCACCTTTGTTCAATATTAAATAATATTGCACTCATTATCGTTAACGCCTGATTACGGACTATACTCTTCGTATAATCATCTCCACAGTGATCTAAATATTAATTCATTCTAGCCTTTCACCATACGCTAGTCGCTTTTTTAACTACCTTAATATTCCGTCTGTTTCATAGATATTAAATACGTTTAAAATTATATACTATTTTATTAAAATAAACAATACCTAAATTTGTTGTAAGAAATCATTTAATGAACCATCTTCAAAATCACAATTTCTAGCAAACAAATATGTTAATTCCTTAATTTTAATAGTCTTACCATTAATGGCGTAACAAGCTCCTGTAAAGAAAGCTAGGAACTTGTTACAAGCCATTAAATCTAATTTTGCAAAATTTAATACTAATGGATTACCATTTTTTAATTTATCAATTAAATTTGCAGCATATTGATCATTATCAACTAATTGTTCCATAATAATTCTATCTTTTGCTAGAACATAATTAGTTTCTTTTTCTTTATCTTCTTTATGAAATAGAGCCATATTACATCTCCTCATTTACTAATTCAGATTGAGCTTTAGCATCTTCTATTTCATCTTTTGTAGTCATAGGAAGAGCTTGAGTCTTATTTCCACGACGGAATACAACAATAGTTGTATCTGTATAAGAACCTAAAATATTCATTCTTTGAGGTGGACAAGCTAGGATAAATTGAAGTGGCATTTCTGTCATAAACTCCATCATAGATCTCATACGGTTAGTATCCATCTTATCGAATACTTCATCTAACATAATAATTCCAATTGATGAACCATTTACATTTTGTGTATAGATACGAACAAATGAAGCTATCATTGCTACATAGAATGGAACTTGTGTTTCTCCACCTGATTTTTCTCTAAATACTTTTGAATATAACATAGATTCACCATATTGGTTAGAAATCTTAATATCATAATCCATGTAAGTTCTATAATCTGTAAATTTATTAAATGTTGTATTATCATCTAATGAATCACTTGCGATTGCAGTAAATAACTCATCTAATTGTTGAGTATATGTTTTTTCAAAGCTTGTAGTAAATATAGATTGACCATCAACTACATCATTAGATTTAAACATATCATAGAATCCACCATATTCCTTTGATTTAGGGAAAATAAATTCATAAGTATCATTACCAAATGGAATTTTAGATAATGTTTCATTTATCTTTGAAATCTCTGCTTCGGCAGTTGAAATATTGTTACGAAGTTTTGAAATAAAGTCTTCTTTAAAGATAATTTCAGCTGTTTCTCTTGCTTGACGTACTTTTGCCTCATATTTAACAAGTTCAGATTTTTGTAATTTATCAAGTTCATCTAAATAGTTTTGAATTTGATCTACACCAACTGACAAGTTAGAATTGAACTCTTGAATATATTCACTTTCTTTATTTAAGATACCTGAACATAGATTTTCATATGTTTGTTCAGTTGATCTTAATCTAGCTTCACAAGATTTATAAGCACTCTCAATTGACATCTCTTCAATCATAGAATCATATTCTTTACGACAATCATTATCTAATGATAAATTATCATTTGCTAAATTAGCTAATACATTAGAAATATCTTCTAATTGTTTATCTAAATCAACAATAGATTGTCTTAAACTATCAATTCTTGTTGTTTGAGAACCAATTTGTTGAGAAATAGCAATTTTCTTTGCATCACAATCAGCGATTTGTTGCTTAACTTTATTATATTCATCTTGAGTTTCAGTTGTAGATAATTTCTTAGACTTACTCTTCTCAAGAGTTAATTTTGAAATTCTATCACTTAATGAATAATAATTATTCAATGAATCAATTTCATTTATAAATTTATCTAATGATAAACTTTGAATCTTTTGATTTTCATTTCTATAAGCTTCAATTTGATTAACTATCTCATAATATTGTGAAGATAGTTCACTAGCTTTTTCATCCCATTGAGCCTTTTGCTCATCAACTGCACCAGAACCTATAAATCTTTGAACATTTAAGTTCATTGATCTTACAACATAACCTCTGTATAATAAACCATCATTTGTGATAGCGATTTGATAATTCTTTAATTCTCCTTCGCTTTCACACATAATTACATTACCACATGTGAAGTTGATATAGTTTTGAGCATCTTTATTTTCACTTGACATAATTGATGCTAAACTATTTGGCATATATTGATTATATTTTTGAATAGCTTCAGTATTTACAATACCAAATCCATGTGAATATTTATTTTTAATACGCGCAAAGATTTGTAATGCTGAATCATAATATCTAGGTTCAACAATTAAAATAAATTTTTGATTACCTAAGAATGATTCAATTGTTTTTGCCCAATTCTTATCTTTTATTTCGATTAATTCGCAGAAAATATGAACGGAGACATCTTTATTATATAATCTCTTAAGATTTTCACTAATTTCAGTTCTTAATTCATTTAATCCTGCAGGATAATGTAATCTATTACTGTCAAGATTTTGTCTAGCTTCCTTAACAGTCTTCATTTCATCAATTACATCAGATTTTTGGCTATTTAAAGAACCAATTTCCTCAAGATTACCATCAATAATTCTCTTAAATACTTGTTGATAATTAACAACTTTTAATTTAATGTCTTGTAACATTCTAACATCAGTATTATTAAGAGGAATATTATAGAATTCATTATATTCTCTAATATCAGATTCTTGACGTAATGAATTAATTGTTTCTTTAATTTTAGAAGCATGTTGTAAATAAATATTTTCAGCATCTCCTAATGTATCAATATCTCTTTGGCATTTTTCAATTTGTCTAGATAAATATTCACTATTTTTAAATCCTTCATCATTTGATAAAGCGTCATATAGATTTTGACTCTTTTCTTGTAATTCAGAAGTCAAATCATTTTGATGTTGAAGTTCCTCTTTAATAGCTTCTAATTTAGCTATTTCGATTTCAATTTGGTCAGAAATATTTTGTTTATTTCCTTCAATCTTCTTTACATCAAATAATTTCATTAAATAATTAAGATAATTTTTCTTATCAATAATATCTTTAGCATTATCAACTAAAGCACTTAATTCAGTTAATCTATCAATCTTTAATTGAATAACTTTAAGAGTTGATTCTAAGTCTTTAAATGATCTAATAGCATCTCTAATATTAGTTACATCAATTTCTTTTTCTTCAAGAATATTTTGATAAATAAATTCCTTAACATCTGAAATAGGTTTAAATGCTAAAGCTTTAGTAATCATCTTGAAGAAATCTTCATTAATTGAACCATATAAAGTTCTAAATGCTCTCTTAGCTTCTCTCTTAGTTGAATAATATGATAAGTCTCTATTCACTTTTCTAAATTCAACAGTAGAATAAACCTTACCGCTTAAATCAAAGAACATATTGTCTTCAATTCTTGTATTTTCTGCTGAATAGAATAAGAATTTAACTGGTGCTAATTCACCAAATGCATCTAATACTACACCAATGATAAAATATTGTTGAATTTTTTCATCATAGAATTCTAGAGCTATATCACCAGATACATCACCATCTCTTAAATATTCCTTATCTTCTATACCAAGTTTACACTTAATATAACCTCTAAGATCACGCTTACCTTTTTCGTTTGCAGCTAGGTTAAATGTTGTTTCACCTGCAGTTAATACATAAGTTAAAGCGTCAAGAATTGTTGATTTACCAGAAGCATTTGCACCTGTCAATAAAACATTATTTTTAATTTCGATTGTTTCATTAGAGATGTAGTGCCAGTTTACAAGTCTAATTTTAGTTAGCTTTTTCATGTTCTACCTCCCCAATAATATTTGAAATTGCAGCATCAACTTCATTAATATCAGAAACCTTAATAGCTTGAAGAATTGTAGGCATTAAGACAACTTTTGTATTTGCAACTAATGCATCCTTTAATCCTATTACTTCAATAAGATTATATTTTCTAAATGTTCTTAAAGCTTTAACTAAATCTGTTTTATTAATTCTTTGCTTAATTTCTAAATAATTATATTTATTTTGAATATCTTCAACATTAATAACAATATTACTATTTAAAGTTGTTTCCTTTAATCTTTCACTATATAAAAGTCTTAAAATTAATAATACAACAGTATTATCTCTATTTAATCTTAGTACATTAGAATTATTATCACTAGATAACATAATAGTTCCTAATGCTTGATCTATTTCTATTTCATAGCCTAAAATTGAAAAGAATTCTTCAAATAAGCTTTGAAATGATACAACAAAATAATAGTCTTCTTTATTATCTTCTTTATCACGAGCTAAAAATGTATATGAAATTAATTTATTAGCACATTCTCTAAATGTATTCTTTTGACTAACATTTAATGATTGATAACCATCTAACATATTACTTTTCCTCCTTTAGCAAGAAATCATGCATTGAGAATTTTTCATGATTAATTTTATTCTCAAGCTTAACAAGTTCAAAGTTATTTTCACTGCCATATACTAATGCATATAAACACATAACAACAACATCTACACTTGTATCATAATGGATTACATCACTAGCTCTAAATTCTCCTTCAATCATATGTGAATATAAGAAATCTTTGATTGCATCATCGTTAAATGGATTCTCATATGTTTTTAAGAATTCTTCAGTTTCACTAGTTAAATCAAATCTTGATAAATCAACATATTGTCCTTGTACTCTTTCGTATTTACCACGAGGAGTATATAATGATTTTTCAGATCTAAACATCTTATTTTCTCTAAGTTTAAATAAATCATTAACTTTATTAATTGCTTTATCAATATGATTGTTTTTATTTTCAACTTTAATATATTTTAAAATATTATTTAATTTACCAACAATATTTTCATCTTCAGATAATAAGAATTTAATCTTACCAATTGTAGAATCAATATATTTGCTGTTCTTTTTATCAATTTCTGTAACAAATGCATCTAATTCATTAAATACATCAATCATTTCATCAATATCCTTATAAGCTCTCTTATAAGCTACTTCCATTTTAGGATATCTCTTTAAATAATTATCAACAACTTTATACATTATAGCTTCATTTGTCTCGATGTTTTCTAAATTAGTAACAATGCTTAATCTATATTTATTAATGTTATCTCCAGTTTTTAATTGTTTGTATCCATTATCAACAAGTTCAACTTTATAATTCATTAATCTTTCAATTAAGTTATGAACATCTGTATTATTAACAACGGATTCAATATAATCCTTCATTCTACTGTCAAGCTTTCTTAAAGCTCTAATTAATAATTTAGTATTTCTATATACTTCAGTAATAGTTAAGCCATAATCTAAGCTGTCAGAATTTAATAATGTATAAATTGTATAAATGTAACCATTATATTCATTTGAATTAATTTCTATAAATGAATCATCCCATTCATCAGGATTAAATTCAAATGATTCATTTGCCCAAGGGGTCAAATTCATAATGGCTTCTACCATTGTAATACCTACATCAGTAAAATTTAAAATTTCTTCATAATCACTTGTAACATCTATATAAATCCATCCTGTTTGTTCAAAACGACGCAAAATAAAATAAGCTAAACTTCTTTTAGATTCTTTAGCTTCTTGTTCATCCTCGTCTTCATTAACATCTTCTTCATCAGTAAATGATAAATCAGAATGTTCAAGATAATCTGTTAATTCATCTACAACAACTTTCTTATCAATTCCAAGAATTGATCCCATCTCATAGATTTTAAAAGATTTAATTAAACAAGCAAGATAGAGACGTTTGTTCTTACCACTAAGTAAAGAGAAAAAGTTCTCAGGTATAATATCAAACAAATCCATCTTATAACGACACTCCTTTACTTACTTCAATAATAGCAAAAAACGACATTTTTTTCAATAAAATCAAAACATTTTTGTTAAAAAAACTGGCTTAAAACAAATTAAATCTACAAAAATCATTTCAATCATTAAAATCAAAATTCACTTTGCAAATTTGCACGTTTTAAACCAGATATTTTAAACACTAAACATTAAACTTGAATAACATTATATCTCCATCTTGGACGATATAATCTTTACCTTCTTGTCTAACCTTACCAGCTTCTTTAACCTTTTGCATATTACCATATTCTTCTAAATCTTTAAATGCACAAGTTTCAGCTCTAATAAATCCTCTTTCAAAGTCAGTGTGAATAATACCAGCACATTGAGGAGCTGTCATTCCTCTACGGAATGTCCAAGCCTTAACCTCTTTTTCACCTGCTGTGAAATAAGTAGCATAACCTAATAAAGAATAAGTTTCTCTAATTAAAACATTTAATCCAGCTTCAGGAATACCCATTTCATTTAGGAATGCATCTCTCTCTTCATCTGATAATTGAGCACATTCAGATTCAATTTCAGCAGAAATAGGAACAACTTTAGCTCCTTCTTTTGTAGCATATTCTACTAATTGATTATAATAAGAAACACTAGTAGGGTCTGCTATATCAGAATCTGCTAAATTAGCTACATACATAATAGGTTTTTGAGTTAATAAAGCATAACGCTTTATATAAGGCATTTCAATTTCTTCAAATGATAATGTTCTAACAGGTTTACCATCTTCAAGATGCTTCTTTATTTTTGTTAATAAAGCATACTCGAGAGGTGCATCATCAACTTTAGATTGAGCCTTCTTTTCAATCTTAGGAATACGTGTATTAATAACATCTAAGTCTGATAATATTAATTCCATATTTATAGTTTCAACATCTCTTACAGGATCAACTGAACCTTCAACATGAATAATATTTGCATCATCAAAGCAACGTACTACTTCAATAATTGCATCACAATTTCTTATATTTGCAAGGAATTGGTTACCAAGACCTTCTCCTTTTGAAGCACCCTTAACTAAACCAGCAATATCTGTAAATTCACATACTGCAGGAACTAAACTCTTTGGGTGATATATTTCATTTAATTTTTCTAATCTCTTATCAGGCACTTCTACAACACCAACATTTGGGTCAATAGTTGCAAATGGATAATTTGCTGCAAGTACTCCTGATTTAGTAATTGCGTTAAAAAGTGTTGACTTACCAACATTAGGAAGTCCAACAATACCAGCTGTTAAAGCCATTTGACATTCCTCCTTGTCATACTTAATGTATTATATCAAATATATTAAAAAAATTAAAGGTTTAAAAAAATAAAGTATCTATTTAACATAATTTTTTTTCTTATTTTCTTCTTAAAGATTTTAAATACTCTTTATCTGATGTATCTACTCTAAAACTATCACATATTTTTGAAATACTTTTATTAAAAATGAATTTATTTACTTTTAATTCCTTAAATTTATTCATTGTGTAATCTCTATATTTAATAAAACATTCTGCTATTAACCAAGAAGCAGCCATATTAGAATAATAAGAGTCACTTTTTAAATTGTTAATTGTTTCAAAAATGAGATCTAAATAATTACTATCCATATAATGAGACAATAACATAATTAAAGAAAATCTTACTTCAAATTCTTTTTCACTAAATCTATATTTATAAATAAGTGGTAAAAAATAATCTCTATTTTTGCTAATCATTTTAATATTTAAAAGAGAATCGACTTGTGCCCAATTTATAAATTTTGGTACAATATTATCTAGTTCTTTATATATAATATTTATATCTTTTATATATGATAACATATACATATAAATCATTATTTCTTCATGATAAATAA
>OCTW011493419.1_pt1 | contig 26522 bp, 26 predicted proteins | sample 1539671 | NCBI WGS metagenome assembly OCTW01 (sample SAMN02144230, study PRJEB22623) | gut metagenome | biome: sheep rumen | host: Ovis aries | place: New Zealand | reverse complement strand
GAATCATACAAATCTGTAATTTAACCTGATTCCGTTTTCCGTTTTCAGGTACTCAACCCCACAACCACCGGGTACGGGGATGATGTGACCATTTTACGGAAAACTTTATCATTTCTTTATCAGAACCACATAGGAGAAGACGAAAACTATTGTGAAATGAGCAGATTCGTATTTCAGGATCTCATTCCCACTCAATCGTCCCGGTCGGCTTCGGGGTGATGTCGTACAGGACGCGGTTGACGCCGGGGACTTCGTGGGTGATGCGGTCGGTGATTTTGGCCAGGAGGTCGTAGGGGAGGGGCTCGATGGTGGCGGTCATGGCGTCGCGGGTGTTGACCGCGCGCAGGACCACGGGCCAGTCGTAGGAGCGCTGACCGTCGCGGACGCCGGTGGATTTGAAATCGGGCACGATGGTGAAGTACTGCCAGACTTTGCCGCTCAGGCCGGCGTTGGCAAACTCTTCACGCAGGATGGCGTCGCTCTCGCGGACAGCTTCCAGACGGTCGCGGGTGATGGCGCCGACGCAGCGGACGCCGAGGCCGGGGCCGGGGAAGGGCTGGCGTTCCACCATGGATTCCGGCAGGCCGAGCTCTTTGCCGACCACGCGGACCTCGTCCTTGAAGAGGAACTTGAGGGGCTCCACCAGTTCAAAATTCAGGGATTCGGGCAGGCCGCCCACGTTGTGGTGGGATTTGACCGGGCCGGATTCCAGGATGTCGGGATAAATGGTTCCCTGGGCCAGGAAACGGATGCCGGAGAGCTTTTCGGCTTCCTCAGCGAACACGTCGATAAATTCCTTGCCGATGATCTTGCGCTTCTTCTCCGGATCGGCGACGCCGGCCAGTTTGTCCAGGAAGCGGTCGACGGCGTCCACATAGATGAGCTCGCCGTGGAGCTCGTCGCGGAACACCCGGATCACCTGTTCCGGCTCGCCCTTGCGCAGCAGGCCGTGATTGACGTGCACGGAGATCAGCTGCTTGCCGACCGCGCGGATCAGCAGAGCGGCGACCACGGAGGAATCGACCCCGCCGGACAGGGCCAGCAGCACCTTGCCGTCCCCGATCTGCGCGCGCAGGGCGGTTACCTGTTCTTCAATAAACGCTTTTGCCAGAGCGGGGGTAGTGATCCTGGCCATATCGGCCGGACGCTGATTGTTCGCCATGAGAAAGACCTCCTTCATCAGTCATGGAAAACGGCGAATGCCTGGGTTCAGTTTTTTATTTTATCAGAAGGGAAAAAACGTTGCAAGCACCAATCCGGTGGAATTCACGCCATATAGAGCGATTGTGTGAGCCTTTAGAGGCCGGCACCGGCAAGCTCTTCGCACAGGGCCGAATAGAAGGCGAAGATCTTGTCCCGTTTTTTATCCCGGACCATAAAATCCACGATCTCCGTGTGGGAGATCGATTCGTCCAGGCAGTCTCCGCGGTACTGGCCGAAAACGGCGGAGTCACGGGGGACCAGGCCGTCGGTGGCGCTGTTTTTTTCAATGAAGCGGGAAAACATCAGCGGGATGGCCATGACGAAGTCGGCCCGGTCCCTTCCGGACTGTACGGCGGCGGAAAAGCTCTGGCAAAGGATGCTGTCCGCCGCGCTCATGGTTTCCGTTTCCAGGTCGTTGGTCCTCTGAAGCTCCTGGCAGGCGGTATAGCTGTCAGGCTGCCGGTCTCCGAGCAGCCGGAATGCGGTATTGACCCAGAAGGCGGCGTATTTGACGGCGAATTTTGGAAAACGAAGGATGAAGGAAGCAATGGGGGAGCCTCGGCGCGGGGTGCACAGGGTGGTCAGTGAGGCGACGTGCGGAGCCATCTCCAGCTCCCGGATCATATGGATGGCGTCCAGCCCGCCTTTGGAATGGGCGATGATGTTGACCTTTTCCGCTCCGGTTTCATCCAGGATGGAAAGAATCTCCTCCTTCAGCTGGGCGGCGTTCGTTTCGACCGATCCGACGGCGTCCGTATTGCTTTTGCAGACGGTATAGCCCTGGATGCGCAGGATTCTGTCGATCCGTCCCCAGGATTTCATGAAAAAGGTGTCCTTCATCGCAAAACCATGAACCAAAAGGATGGGGTATCGCGTTTTCATGAGATGCCTCCGTTTTTTTGACTGTCGTTCCTGCGCGTGCCACCGACGCCTGCCTTTCCATACGAAGAAAACAGACAGATTCCCGTCCCGCTTTCGGCCTGTGAAGTAAACGGAATCCGGACAGGATACCGCGACGGGAAGCATGGAATGACTCCGGAGGTAGTGATGCCAGTTTAGGGCATATCTCGTATTCCATGCCAGATGGGTGATTGCGCTATAGGGAATTCTGACGGGATTTGCTTCAAAGATCCCGTCCGCGTCGAAACTGTCCAGCAGCAGATATTGTTTGCAGGCTTTGCGGATGAACCCTATCTCATAGGTTTCGCTGTAGTCGTCTTCGATGATGACGCAGGTATTCTGAAGAACGGGGGATTGTAGCACAGACTGCCAGGATGAAATATCGACGCCGGGATTTCTGATGCCGTCCGCGACCTGGTTCCAGATATTGATCTGCGCGTAAAGATCGTCCTTGATTTCTGCTTTTTCCAGGTCTCTGATTCTCCGGATGTGTTAACCGTCAAGTAAAAAGTCGTCCTCCTCCTGGCCAAGAAACAGCAGGGCATTGACGGCGCTTGGATAGTAATACCGGTAGGGCTTTTCATATCTGAAGTACATGCGTACAAGCTGATTCTTTCCGATACATGATTCGATCAGCTGTATTTTATCATGCCTGGTCATTCCGCGTGCAACCTTCTGATTTCACGCTGCCTGCTGTTTGAGCGGATCATGCCAAAGACGGCTGACCTGTCAGCCTCCCTGCGGCAGCACTGCGCTGTCAATCTCTCTTTGGGGCCTTGCATTTCTTGCAGGGGAGGAGCGTTCTGTATGCCGTATCCTCGACCTGGCTGAACAAAAACCAACCCTGCAAAGGTGAATACGCGGGGGAAACGGTTGGGCAGCAGGGGTCCAGGTGGTAGAACATTCCACCGTCTGGATTATAATATAGTTTTGTATCAGGGTCCGGCTCTCCTTCGCCGGGATCTTCTTCCAAGGGGCTGGATCCTTCGGGCAGGGGAATGCCCGGAGCCGCAGTATGTCCGGCAGGATCCTGTTTCGCTTCCGTATGCTTTTTGATGATCTGCAGGAATTCGGTCCGCTGCGTTTCCGGCGTCCATTGCCAATACCGTAATTCGCCAGTATCCGCGTCGATCTGAACGAGGAAGATGTTGCTCATTTGATTTCCCGGGTCGTATGGCGTCTGCGGTTCCAGCACGAGGATTTCCCACAGCCTGACATTTTCGCTGAGGACACTGCTGAAAGATCCTTTGAACGTCAGCGTATCCATATCGTGGCCGGTATTTCCGGCATGATCATGAAAAGCCTGTTTTGTGATCGCCGTGGCCTCTTCATAGCTGACCGCTTTGTCTTCCCATCTCGTCAGCGCTTCAGCCATCCAGGGCGCGCCGCTGAAAAAAGCGCAGGAGTATCTTCTGGAAAGCATCATATCAAATGAAGCCTGATCGGCGAAGGGGTGCTGAAAGCGTACGGTTTCGAACCAGATATTTTCCGGAACGGCCCCTGTCTGTTCGGCCATATCAAGGATGAGCTGGGTGTCGACCCCGTCGGTGATAATAAAATCTTTCAGTTGAAGCAGGCTGCAGCCGGGGTACACTTGTTCAAAGTATTCCGCGGTCACCAGAAACGGCAGGCTGATATCGTACAAATCCGCTTCCATGATGAGCTGCGGATTGTCGGCAAACGAAACGAACGTATATCCTTCCAGCTCAGTCGGGAAAGGGTATTCAGGAGGTTTTTCAGCGCTTTCCGACAGGGCGGGGCAGGCTAACAAAAAGAGCAAAAGTGCCAGGGTTGTGAGCTTTCTGAAGAAAGACCGCATTTGTTTTCCCTCCGTGTTATTCAATGGTTGGGGAACGCCGCTCAGACGGATTCGTCCGGCACGGTGATTTCCGGGTGAACCTGCCGCAGATAATCGCTCAGTAATTCATAGAATACATTACACGCCTCTTCGTCGCTGCCGCAGTGCTCGCGGATGATCCGGAACCAGCCCCGGACTCCGGTTCCCGGTTCCATGCCGTAATGGATATCCACATAATTCCACCACGGGGAGGAAAACGCTTTCTGCACGTCATCATAGCCGCACATGGCAAAAGCGTCTCCCGCGCCGTAGATATAAATGCATAGCTTTTCAAGGGAATATTGCCCGATGAGCAATCCCAACCGATTCCGATATTGGTACAGCATTTTGATGAATGGTTCCAGCATATGTCATCCTCCGTTTGGTTTGTACATTTTCGGGGTGCGCGGTTCAGCCGACCCCGCCGTCCGCCGATTCACAGGTCACCGGGTCGATATAAACGGTTTCTCTTTGTCCGCCGGGGGAGACGAAATCCAGCTGCCACATACGTTCGGATTCGGTATTGAACCCTGCAAGCCGGGTGAACATGTCTCCACTGTAGTCGGTCCAGAAAGCGGAAGAAGCGAGGACCCAGTCGTCTGCGGGTTCCGGGAGCAATGAGCGCGCGGCTTTCTCTGCTTCCTCCAAACCGCAGTCGTTTTCACCCGGCAGGCCCATGGACGGCTCCAGGACGTCAAAGGGCCTGCCGAAACACCTTTCTGTGAAAGCGGCGTTCTGCCGGTAATCCCAGGCTTCCCGAGGGCCCCATTCCGCCTCCTGGGCGAGAAGCTGTTCATGAACCCATGTCTCATGATCCAGGCCCTGCTGCCATAGGGAGAAGCGGCCGGCGATCATCCCGGGGTCCGTCTGCCGGACGACTTCCCCGCTGTCCATGTCCAGGTACACATGAAAGCCTTTTTCGGGGGGCAGGCTGCGGGAAGCACTCAGCTCCACGTGATACCAGCACCGCTTTTCCCCAAGGGCGCTGGAGGCGCTGATCACATAGTCCCGGAAGGCGGCCTGGACTTCTTCTTCCGGCAGGCCGAGGGCGTCCGTCAGCAGGCTGTACGCCCGGTCCAGCGCTTCCTGCGGCTGCAGCTGCTCCTTTCCGGGAACGAGGATCAACTGATCGTTCCAGCGCTTTGGAAGAATATTTTCCCTTGTCTGGATGTTCAGCAGGCTGACGTCCCGTGCGTTGATTTTTAGAACATGACAGGTCAGCGTTGTCAGCGGGACTTTGATTTCTCTGTACCCGAATTCATTCCCGTTTTCCGGATCCGGCACATACTCTGTGTTTTCGCTGATGCCGGAAAGCTCCGGGTTGAACAGGGAGATTGACCACATCGGCCCGTCGGCTTCGACGAATTCTCCCGTGCTTTCATCGATATAAAAGCCTTTCTCAACATACCATGAACTGAAAAACCAATGCCCCCGGATTTCTTCTTCCGGAAGGTTCAGCTGCCCGCCAAGCAGCCCAAGAGCCAGATCGAGCGCCTGGGTTTCGTCCAGCACTTTTTCCGCGGGAAGGACGGAATGGTCTGCCAGCGCCGGGACAGTCAGCAGCAAAGACAGGATCATTGCCGAAAACAGCAGTTTCTTCATCGGGCCGTACCTCCGTTCATCTTTGGTTTTGTTGATTATAGAAAGACGTTTGGCTTCTGCGGCGGACGCTGCATCTTCCCGGAGCAAAACAGGTTCCGTTTGGTCTCACCAATGCCTGAAGTGTCATATTTCCAGTAAAACAGAGACTTCCTCACCAAGATTGCCTTCCCAGCGTTTCGTCGTCGGTTTCGCGTAACCTGGATCATATACATAAAACACGGCTTCCGCCCGTCCGGTTTCCGCGTCAAAGGAGATGTCCAGGAACATCCGGAAAGCCCGTCCGGTGCTGGTATTGTAGAAGCTGACGCTGAACGGCCAATCGGTTTCAAGCGGAGCGTCCGGCCAGACTTTCAGAATGTCTTCTTTCCGGATGATTCCCTCCACCGAGTCTGGCCCGTATTCAAAGGATTTGCGGAATATTCCGTTTTTCATTTTTGCCGGACGGTACGGAGCGCCGTGCCCACCCTCCGCAACGCCGATCGCTTCAGCCGGATGAACATAGACCGTTTTGTGACCGTTGTCATGGGTCAGGTAGTAGGGATAATCCCTGTCGCTCCTTTGTACCGGTATTCGGAAACGGGCTGAAACCGTCAGCTCGGTAGGAGGATCAAAGAAAGCCTTGGATATCAGATCTGCCAGCATGAAGAACGCGAGAATACAAATCAGTATTTTCCATGCCTTTTTCACGGCTGTCCCTCCTGTCCGGGTTCCGCTGCGGAAGCCAGCGGCGTATACCCCGTTTTTTCAATCAATGCCTGCCCCAGGGGGCCCTGGATCCAGTGAAGCAGAGCCAGGGTGTTTTTGTCCGGAAAATCTGTCCGGCTCGCGGAAACCAGACGGATCGTTACGCTGCCGTCAGTACGCAGAGAACCGCCGGCACAGGGAAGCGCCGCCGGATGCCGTTCAGCCGGCCGGGAAGGGAAGAGCGAATACGGATTTTCATGGTGGTATGCTCCTTATGTTTCTTGTTTTTCCTGCTTTTCCGGGTCGGGAAGGATACGAATACTTTTATGCACGTACGTCCGCAGCAGCCCGGGCCGGGAATCCATCAGGGCGATGGCCGGCCAGATGCCCAGCAGGAACAGGCCAAGGCCCAGGAAAATCATACTGATCAGAATGACTTCCGCCGGAGTTCCGATCCTTTGCCCAAGCAGAAACTGAGCGCACAGAAGGTACAGGGAACTGCCTGTGGCTGCCAACCCCAGCAAGGTGAAAATGACAAGCGTGAACGTCATGGGACACTCGGTGCGGTCCAGCTTTTTACGGAAAGGGCTGTGCGAGCGGTACATGGCCAGCCATTCCCTTTTTGCCGTTTTCTGCCAGGGCTCCAGGCTTCTTTTCCGAAGCCAGGCACTGTACGACTGAAGGAAGCCCTTCAATTTTCCGCTCAGGTCCTCAAAGCGGATGGAGCGTCCTGTCAGATGGATTTTGTAGGCAAGGGGTTCATAGCGTCTGCCGCAAGGATGCATGGTTTCGACCCAGCGGATTTCCTCGAAGCCATACCGGGCTGTTTTTCCAATGATGGAGGTATAGGCAAAACCGCTTTCATCCCAGGAAAGGCGCTCCAGGGCGGCGAAGGCCGCCAGCGCAAAACCAATCAGGGCGAAGACCTCAAAACCAACTGAGGCGGGCCATTCGCTTTTTTCCTGGATGATCAAAGGCGGTATGCTCGCCAGAAGGCCGAAGATAAGGCAAAACCAGACGAGCCACTCGGGCACTTCGGCGGTGTCCTTCGTTCGGTTCATCCTGCGGCGGACCACCAGGCGCGCAATGAGGAAGGTGGCCAGGATGTGCGCCGCGAGCACGGCCAGACGGAAAGGCATGGGAATGTCGGTGCGAGGAGTTGCCGCTTCCCGTGAGCTGTTGGTAAAAGCAACCAATTTTTCCTCCGTACCGGAAGGAAAACCGGCTGATGGGGTGATTGCAGGTTCCGATTTGGCGGTAGCAGAAAGAAACAACAGGCCCAGGCAGATAAAGATGAGCTGTTTCATGGTGGCAGCCTCTTCTCATTGAGCATGATTTGGAGGAGCGAGCCGGAAAAGAATTCCACGCAGAATTTCATTTTTGTCAGAAAAGAGAATGTACTGTGCATATCCGTTCGTTCTCGGCATATACGTTTCTGGAGCATGCTCCTGGTCGTTTTCGAGTATCGCCGAGTTAAAAGAAAGCTCGTATATATCCGCGTAACCGGGGACAGTCTGATATTTTTTCGCGCTTTCCTCATCTATGATCCAGGAAGCGGCAGGCTCGCCTAGAGTGGAAAGCCATTTATTTCTTGTGCTTTTCCCGGTCACAAAACCGGCGTCGTTGATCCTGGACGAAAAGATTCCGGTGACAGTCTGCCGTCCGGCGTTTGTGATCAGCAGGGTGCCCCGCATTTGAGCGTCTTCCGTTTCGATCCAGATGTCACCGTCCCCATATGTGCCCTCCCGGACAGAACCGTGGCATTGTTCGAGGGCATCAGACAGGGGAGTGGCGAGATAGATATCGTGGGTCATGCCGTACAGGCTCAGGTTCCAACCAGCTTCATACAGGCCTTCTGTCATATCATGATCAGGCTCGTAACGGTCAGCAAAGGCGTGCTCAAACGGGCTCATCCACATGAGTTTCATTGGCGGCCCTTCCGGAGCCGTGTCCAGGTCCTCCCAGAGCTCATCGTACAAAAACGCAGCAGCCCCAGCGTACCCGGACACGAATTCCAGCTGATTCCTTTCGTAGTACAGCACAAGATCGCCCTGCCCGGAAACAAAGAAGCGCTCAAAGGGAACAGGAAGAAGGCTTCCGCTTTTGATGCAGGGAGAGATTTCAAAGGTTACGCGGTTTTCGATTTCTTCTTCGATCCGTTTTCTTGCATGTGCCGGATCAGTAAACAGCCGCTCAAACGGAATCAATTCTCCGTCGGCCAGATCAAACGTCATCGGATAATAACGCTGATCTGTAATGATACCGTTTTCTGTCTCGACAGCTGTTACCAGAATGGAACACATCAGCGGTTCTTCGTGCCAGTTTTCGAGTGCATAAACAAACGAAACAGAGAGCACCCGGGCTGGGCCTGTCATGTGATCCAGCTTTGATTGGTACGAATCAATATCCGCAAGTTGCCGGATGGAGGCGGACACTTTTTCCGCGATCCCGGGATCGCCGTAAACCAGCTCTGGGAAACTGACAAAGCTGCCGTTGATTCCCTCTGTTCTGATTTCCCGGATTTGATACGCACGGCCTTCCTGTTCGGCGGCGACACCCGGAATGAACAAAAATGCCATCATGACCGCCACGAGCAGAAACGACATGGATCTTGTTTTCATCTGTTTTCCTCCTGCGCCGCTGCGTTTCAATACTGAAAAAATTCCTCAAACAGCCGGGGACGACCTTCCGCAGTTCTTCTCCGTAAGCGTCGTCTCCGTAAAACAGGATCAGGCCCTGTCCGCCGTCAAAAAACATGTGGAGCTTGCCAGGGAAGCCTCCCTGGGCCAGGACTTCGTTCACCCAGGTGATTGCTTCCTCGCTGAACCAGTCTCCCATGAAGCTGAGCTTTCGCTCGTAGTGGCGGCCATTCAGGGTGAAGGCGACATCGGTCTTCCCTTCCGCGGAGGTGCTGCCGATGTGGGCGGCTTCCTCCTGACTCCACTCGGTGATGCGCTCCGTGACGTCCGAGCACTCAAAGCCGGGGACGATGGAGGAAACGCCCTGCAGGAACAGGGTATACATGTGTTCGATATCCCATACTTCCGCGTCGAAGGCGTATACCTGGGAAGAGGTGGGCGTCCATATGCCGGTATCGAAATCATATTCGCCTTCCCCCAAACGGCACAGCAGGAGGAGGACAAAATCGTAATACTGTTCTCCCCGGTTGAATCCTGACCGCTTCAAATCCAAAATCATGGCCGCGAGGGCCTCTTCCGTTTCCCGGACGGTCTCATCAGGTATTTCAATCCCCAGGTTCCGCAGGGCGGCGACCGTCTCCTGGTGAGTCATGTTCTCGGACGTTTTCTGCCTTTTGCCAAACAGCAGATCACGCAGCCATTCAAGCGCGGAGCTCCCGTGTGCCTGGATTTGGACGCCAGAGTTTGCTTTGGCGGGCCCACCGCTTTCCGACAGCGCGGGCAGGGTCAGCGACAAACAGAGAAACAGCGTCAAAAAGGCGAAAAGCGATTTCCTCAACATGATTTGATCTCCTTTCATGTTAGCTGGGGAAGGAACCAAATTAACTGCGTTTGTGATCATGCACCGGCAGCAATAATCGCCAGTGGGAGGCCATGATGCAGTCTTTCCGGGAGCGCTTCGACCTGATCGAGGAACAACTCGCTGATTCTGCCCGTCAGTTACCGGTATTTCAACCAAACTCCGGCTGCTGCGTGATACTTTTCAGTTGCCGTCGCTTGACGTGATTTGGCTGTGGTTCATTTGAGTATTCATGATATATTGCTTTATTGCATTGATGATATCAACATCAATTTTGCTGTTGAATTTTCTTGCAAACATTCTGTCAGAAGTCTTTAGCTGCTGTAAATCATCAATTCTGAAAATGTACGGATCTCCTCTTTTCCAATCTATTTCTCTCATCATGGAAACAGTATTATTATCAAATCCCTGATAGTATAATCTGTCAATAAATTGGGAGTTGATCAATAGTGTCTGCAAAAACACCTCATCACAACAAAATGAATGCTTGAATGTATGCTTAATCCACTGTTCTTTAGAAACGACATACTCTGCAAAATCATGAGGAATGCTAAACCAATTCGCACCTTTGGCAAAACGAATCCCTTGATTCCTGGTGATATGCAGAATTCTCTGCATTTTGATAAATAACCTGTTGGCAAAAAAGGTATTTCTTCTTCCCAAGTATTCCTGAAACAAATGGTAGTACCTTACCCGATCAAAATTGGTAAAATGATCAGAAAAAAAATCTACGAATATTTTATCACCGCATGAATCAAAAAAATGATGGATTTCTTGCTGGGTCTTAATCGGTAAATCTTCTCCGGAAAGAAGATGGTAATATCGATATTGTCGCTTGATTGCATCGTTAAGTAAAATCAATTCTGCTCGTATCTGGCTGTATCCTCCCCAAGTAACGTTTGTCCTCTCCGTATAGTAAAGATGGCTGTATTTGGGACGCCACGTATTCTCTGAAAAGGAATCATTTTTAATGTCCATGTGTACATATATATCATTCATTGGATCATCTAATAGTTGAAGCAATGTATAAAATGTTTCGTCTGATTTATGAGCTATGATTAAATAGGCATGCTTATTTGCCATCATTAGAATTCCTCCCCGCAGAATAATAGCCTGAGCTTTCTTCAGTTCTCACAAATCAAAAATATCACATTCCTAAGATTTGCGCAATGTTAAGTTAAGTTCGTGCAAATCTTCCCACACGTCGAGGAAGTCAAGGACGCATGAGACAGTCAAAACCAACATAGGCACCAGGAAAAGCTAAATAAGAAAGGCAAAGACGTGAGGATCTGGGATATGCAAATTATGGACCAAGAGCAAGCGCTGTATTTGGTGCATGGCTTGCTTATGTATCCCCTTCATTACACGACGGCATGAGGCGAAGGCGCGCGAGTTCATGGTTTCTGTGTTTTAATGCCTTTTTGATTCATTCAACGGCTGCTCAGGGGAGCGGGCCTCTCATTCTTTTCTGTCTATATACTCTCTTTGATTGTTTTTCTTGCTGAAGGGCAATTTTGTTCCCGTATCGGCGGTTTCAGTCGCCTTTGTAAGGCTTCGGCTCCACCGTGATTTGCCCGGAGAGGTTCACAAAGCCATATTTCCGGTTCTGCCATATGTTGACTGCGCCGGAACTGTCCGTCTCGAACATACAAAGACCATTTTCGTCCGGGGGATAGAGCTTGACCAGGTTTTTATAGGTGAATGTGAGTATCGTCCGGCCCTGCAAATCGAAGACGCTAAATTCGTGGTCGCCGGTCTGCGCAGCGTACATGCCGTTTTCAAACGCCGGTCCGTCCCAGTCGTCCGAAATCAACCCACGCACCAGCACCTCGCCGTCCGGGTTAATCGTGGCCCAGTCGCCTTCGGGAAACTGAACCACGGCAAAGCCGTCCTGGAAGCTGTTGGCGTAAACAAACTGCGGGGGAATCACGACGTTGCCCTGTACATCGGCAAAGCCGAACAGCTCTTCGCTGTTTTTAATCACAACTCGACCTTCAAATGCGCCTTTATACTGGACGGCCTGAATCCCGTCTGGAAGCGGAATGACCGCGCCAGTTTCATCGATCAGAAAAAATTCGTCATTCAGGGGATTACCGTCTTCATCCTCCAGCGCGACGGAGGCGATCCCACCGTAAAAGCAGGACGGATCTGAACTGAAATACTGACAGGGTATGACGAGCTCGCCCGTGGTCCGGTCTGCATATCCGGTCAGAAAAGTTTCGTCCATCACGGGAATCAGGCGGCTGTCAGAAATCCAGGGATAAACGCTTTCCCAAACCAAGCCGGAAAAATATCCGGATGGGATGTCAAAAAAACCATCCAATCTGCTGTCTTCGTCATCTGACCACCTGGTTACATACCAGATACCGGTGTCTTTACCTCCATAGTATTGTCCGTCATATCCTGCGTCAAAGGAATAGACAGGTTCCACAACAATGGTGCCGCTTCGGTCGATTACACCCTGGCAGTTGTCTGACAGTTCGTCTGGGACCGCTTCATCCAGGGGTTGAGGGCGGACCGTTATCACCACATAATTGCCGCGGAAATCCTCAGCACCGTCAAACTGCGGGGGAATGACGAACGTTCCTTCCCGGTCCATATAGCCCCATTTTCCATTCCCGCCCACCGCAGGAAACAGAGGCTCTGAAAGATCCTCTGCCAAGGAACTGAAGAATACCAGACACAGAATCATCATGCAAATCGCTGTCAGCCGTTTCATTGTAAGCGCTCCCTCCACATGATCAGTTTTATTCTGTCGGGCTATGATAGATTGTATCCCAAAGCTCCGGATCGTTTCGGATACTCTGGTTAAACCGTGAGACGATGTATTCGGGCATTTCCCGGGTCTCTGATTGCTGCCAGATGCCGTCCAGATATTCCCAGCAATAGCATCCGGTATCAGATGATTGTGTCCAGATGTTGTAGCTGTCCCTTTCCCAGCATATGCCCCAGAAATCCCAGGAGCGGCCAGGCAGAAAGCTGAAAACGGCTTCGTTTGTTTCGGTCAGGCAGACGGTTACTCTGATCTGGCCGGAACCGGTTCTGGTCAGGTTTTCGACTGTCTGCACTGCGTAATAGCGTCGGTCAAAACTGTAAGTCTTTTCAGACGTGAAGGAACCCCCAGAATTCACTTTCTTCAGCTGCGGCAAAATGCCATGCCGGCACCATGCACAGAATCATCAAACAAACCAATGCCAGACGTGTCAGCCGTTTCATTGCAAGCGCTCCTTCCGCATGATCAGTTTTATTCTTTTTCAGGATTCTTCCCACACCCTGTTTCCGCTGTGGTCGATGTATATCATTTGATCGTCTTTTTCAACCAAAGCCAGGCCATCCCGGAAGTCTTCCGCACTGTCCCATTCTGGCTGGATGACCCATCGGCCGCTTTCGTCGATAAACCCCACCTTGCCTGTTTCCGCGTCGGCAAGAGGAAGGAGGCCTTCCGAAAAATCACTGTCAATATCACCTTCCCTGGCCGAAAAGCCAGGACCGGTCAGAATTCCGTTTTCCGGACTGAACAGGCCGCATCGTTCGTCTTCATAGGTCCCGAAGGGAGTTTCCTTTCCGGTATAGTACAGCGCTGTGCCGTTGCTGAAAGGGCTGCCTGCGTAAGTCAGGTTTTCTGCTTCCAGCCTGAAAGCTTCTTCGCCGCTGTGGTTCAGGAAGGCGATATATGCCAGCTGGTGATCCTCGTTATAATGCGCCAGCTGCAGCAGCCCGTTCTGAAAGCCCCTCCTGCTTCCGTGCCGGTATACCGGGTCCGGCAAGATGGCAACGATTTCATTTTCAGGCGTGATGAGGGCAAACTGCTCATCGCCGCTGTTCAGCTGCACGCAGGCCAGGCCTTCATGAAATGAATAAGCCCATCTGTACTGCGGCTGGATAACCGGGTTCCCGTTCAGATCCATATATCCGCAAAGACCCTCGTCGTCCGCTTGTTCCTCCTGCGTAATTGCCTGCCAGACAGGAATCAGGCCGTCTTTTGTGGAATCGAGATGGCCTGTCAGGTAACAGCCCTCCGGCATCGGAATTTCCCTGCCGCTCCGGTCGATTAGGATCCATCCGTCCGCGACCTCCGTGTCATTGGGCAGGACGGAACAGTAGCCACCTTCGAAATAGTAATACTGCAGCGGATCATACCGGCAGGGGCCGACCAGCTCCCCGGTTGTCCGGCGGACGAAACCTTTTTGGCCGTTCAGCGTAACACAGGCGAGTTCCCGGTCCACATCTCCGATCCATTCCCCGTCCACCTGCTCATACCGCAACCCGGACCAGAAACCGCTTGGAATATCGAAGAAGCCGGCATCATTCTCTTTCTGATGAAGCTCAGAACTGAAAAAGATATAGATTCCTTCATCCCTACCGCCGATGTACCGGCCCCAGTTGTCTGTTTCCAGAATCTCCCAATGCTGCGGCGGGATGACCCACTCCCCGGAGGTATTGATGATGCCGCAGAAATCTTCGTCATCCGGAACGGGATAGACCAGCGCATACCCTCCCCGGAAGCCCCTTGCTTCCATCCACTTTGGCTCAATCACCGTTTCCCCGTCACGGTTCATATATCCCCACAGGCCGTGCTCACGGATGGGGAAAAGGGCCGAAGTGTCTTCTGCAAGGGCGGTGAAGGACACGAGACACAGGATCATTATGAATATTGTTGTCAGCCGTTTCATTGCAAGCGCTCCTTTCGCGGATGTTTGCTTTGTGATGATATTGTTGCTGCCGATTACGGATGTTCCCAGTATTTCGTGATCATCCACCGGTTCTCTTTCCTTTCAAAGCAGATCAGGTGATCAGGATCATACAACTTCTTTCCGTCTGCGGTTAGCGTCACATCCAACCTGATTTCGGCGGAATTGTTGGAGATTTTAAGGGATTTTAGCTGATCATCCCAAAGGACATTCGCGCCGGTTTCTTCAAGCTGTTTTCTGGTCAAAAGGATGCTGTTGGCAAGGTCTTGATTTGCGCAGGATGCGGCCAATTCTTCTTCCCGCCCCTGGCGGATCAGGTCCAGACAGGGGAGAAAAACATCCCCAAGGGAAGACAGACCGTAAAGATGATGGCCGCGGTACACCGTAATCCTGAAATGTACGGGGTCATGAAAGCAGAGCCAGTATTCACGCTGATGAAACGGAACGCTCTCTCCGCTCGGGCCTGGACATACCAGGCGTCGCACACCGTGCTGTCCGGATTCAGTATGTTTTCATAGTTCGGATGGATACTGATCCCGAAACGTTCCGTCAGGGTCCGGAGAGAAACCTGCTCTTTTACCCATTCGGCGGGAGCGGCCCAGGCTCCGGCCTGATCAAGCTGAAAGGTCATGATCTCGCAGCCGTCCGTATACTTCAGGATATCTGTCCAATATTGATAATCAGTCCTTGCCGGCAGGGAAGCTGATGATTCCAGCCGGGCGCTGCGGAGAAAGACGGATTCCCTCTGCCGCATATACACGAGCTGAATGATGAAAACGGCCAGGATGACCAGGCAGCCTGCGGCGATCAGTCTTTGATGAGCGCGAAAGAATGACAGAATTTTGTTTGAATGTGTTTTCTGTTCCTTTTCCACTGAACAGCCCCCTAAAAACGGCTGGATGATGTTCCGTTTTGCGATCTGTTGATTCTTCTTTGATTATACCACTTTCCGCAGGGCCTGAACATGAGCCTGCTTGGGCTGTTAAATATTTTACATCATTCTTTGCCTGTGTGGGGCGATCGGACACGAACTGCGCCCAAAGAGCGCGAACTGCATGTTCGGCAATCAAAAACAGCTGCCGGAGCAGTCCGGCAGCTGGTAAATATGCTGTTATCCGTTGTTCTGCGCTTCCACCAGGCGGACGCCGCAGTAGATCTTGCGGAGCTTGGGCTTTTCGATCTTGCCGGTGGGGTTTCTGGGAACGTCGGCGAAGATGATCTTCCGGGGACGCTTGTAGCGGGGGAGATCCAGGCAGAACTGGTTGATTTCTTCCTCCGTGCAGGTCATGCCTTCCTTGACCTGGATGATGGCGGCGGCGATTTCGCCCAGCCGCGGGTCGGGCAGGCCGATGACGGCCACGTCGTGCACCTTGGGGCAGGAGTTCAGGAAGTCCTCGATCTGGACGGGATAGAGGTTCTCGCCGCCGGAGATGATGACGTCCTTCTTGCGGTCCACCAGGAAGATGAAGCCGTCCTCGTCCTGCTTGGCCATGTCGCCGGTGTGGAGCCACCCGTCTTTGAGGACCTCCGAGGTGGCCTTCTCGTCGTGATAATAGCATTTCATGACGCCCGGGCCCTTCACGCACAGCTCCCCGACCTCTCCCTGCTGGACCGGCTGATCGTTTTCATCCACGATCTTGCACTTCCAGCCGTAGCCAGGTACGCCGATAGCGCCGACCTTGTGCACGTTCTCCATCCCCAGATGGACGCAGCCGGGGCCGGTGGATTCGGACAGGCCATAGTTGGTGTCGTACTTGTGGTGGGGGAAATACTGGAGCCAGTGCCGGATCAGGGACGGAGGCACGGGCTGAGCGCCGATGTGCATCAGCCGCCACTGGGAAAGCTGATATTCCTCCAGCTTGATGTCGCCGCGCTCGATGGCGGCCAGGATGTCCTGCGCCCACGGGACCAGCAGCCAGACGATGGTGCACTTTTCCCAGGAAACGGCGTCCAGAATGGCCCGGGGGGTGTTGCCCTTGAGGATGACCGCCCGGCTGCCCGTGTACAGGGAGCCGAACCAGTGCATCTTCGCGCCCGTGTGATACAGCGGGGGAATGCAGAGGAAGACGTCGTCATGGGTGGTTTCGTGGTGCTTTGCCTCCATCCGGGCGGACTGCATCAGGGCCGTGTGGTCCAAAAGGATGGCCTTAGGGAAGCCGGTGGTGCCGGAGGAATAATAGATCGCCGCGTCGTCCGTGTCCTCGATCAGGACGCGGGGGGCGTGGGAAGAACAGTTGGCCGCGGCATCCATGGCAGACTCGGCAAAGGACGGGCAGCCTCTGCCGACGAAGAAAAGAATCCGATCCTTGCCCAGGTCCGCCGCGATGTCCTCGACGCGGCCGATGAACTCCGGCCCGAAGAAGAGGACGTCCACGTCGGCCAGCTTTACGCAGTAGTCGATTTCCTTGGCGGTGTAGCGGAAGTTGAGCGGCACGGCGATGGCCCCGGTTTTCAGGATGCCGAAATAGATCGGCAGCCAGTCCAGGCAGTTCATCAGCAGGATGGCCACCTTCTGGCCCTTGCGGATGCCGCGCTGCAGCAGCAGATTGGCTACGCGGTTGGCCTTTTCGTCAAACACGCTCCAGGTAATCTGACGGCGGTAGGGGGCGGAGGCCGTGGGCTGGATCAGTTCGTATTCCTTCCAGGTAACCTGAGGGACTTCCGTCACCTCCGGGTTGATTTCAACCAGAGCGACCTCGTCGCCGAACAGCTTGCTGTTCCTCTCCAGGAGTTCCGTGATGGGCATAGGCGTGCCTTCCTTTCGTACAACCGCGATGGGTATCGGACGATACTTTATCGCTTTTAATGGCTAAAGAATCATACTACAAAACGCTTTTCCTTGTCAAGATCAGGAATCAATACAGACAAAAAGAAAACAAGCGTTTGGGACGGCGTCCGGCCGCACTTTGAGAAAAACATACGGGAAACAGGTCCGGATGGGAAGAAACGCGCCGTCCCGCTTTACTTTCGCGCTTTCCTGTGATAAAATCTTCTTGCTGTCATAAGTCGGTTTGTCTTTTTTCGCCGTCCGGGCAGCAAATCCACCGGAAGGAACCTTGCCTGAGATGATGCGCTACACCAAAAAACAGCCGAGCGAAGCGCTGTACGAAGCCATCCTGAGCCTGAACAGCCTGGAGGAATGCGAGCGTTTTTTTGAGGACCTGTGCACGGAAAACGAGCTGCGGAGCATGGAACAGCGCTACAACGTCGCCGCCTATCTGATGCAGGATATGGTGTACGCGGATATTCTGGAAAAGACGGGGGCCAGCAGCGCCACCATCAGCCGCGTGCGCCGCAACATCCTGTACCGCGGCAGCGTCATGCCGGAGGTCATCGCCCGTCAGCAAGGGGCCCGGGCGGAAGATGCGCCGGAGACGGAGAAAGGATAACGGCGCTTATTTCAGCTCTTCTCAGGGAACGGACCGTCCTGCGCCCTTGAAGGCGCGGAAGGACGCATCAATAAAACGGAGAGGCAGATACCATGAAGAAACTTCTTTTGGGAAACGTGGCCGCGGCGCGGGGCCTGTACGAAGCGGGATGCACGTTCGCTTCCAGCTATCCGGGCACCCCGAGCACGGAGATCACCGAGGAAGCGGCCAAATTTGACGAGATTTACTGCGAGTGGGCCCCCAACGAAAAGGTCGCCATGGAAGCGGCCTTCGGCGCGAGCCTGTCCGGGGCGCGCTCCTTCTGCGGGATGAAGCACGTCGGCCTGAACGTGGCGGCGGACCCGCTGTTTACCATTTCCTATACGGGCGTGAACGGCGGCATGGTCATCGCCGTGGCGGACGACCCGGGCATGCACTCCTCCCAGAACGAGCAGGATTCCCGCCACTATGCCAAGGCGGCCAAGCTGCCCATGCTGGAGCCGTCCGATTCGGCCGAGGCCCTTCAGTTTGTCAAGGAAGCCTACGAGATGTCCGAGCGCTTCGACGCCCCGGTCTTTATCAAGATGTGCACCAGGGTCGCCCATTCCCAGTCCCTGGTGGAAACGGGGGAGAGGGTGGTGCCCGCCCTTCGGCCCTATGAAAAGAACATCGCCAAGTACGTCATGATGCCAGGCAACGCCATCAAGCGCCACCCCGTCGTCGAGGAACGCACGCGCAAACTGATCGCCTTTGCCGAAGAGACGCCCCTTAACCGCGTCGAGGAAGGGACGGATCATTCCATCGGCATCATCACTTCCTCCACCAGCTACCAGTATGTGAAGGAAGTCTTTGGGGACCGCTACCCGGTCCTGAAGCTGGGCATGGTCTGGCCCCTGCCCGAAAAGAAGATCCTGGATTTTGCCGTGGCGGTGGAAAAGCTGGTCGTGGTGGAAGAGCTCGATCCCTTTATTGAGGACCATTGCAGAAGCCTGGGTCTAAAGCCCGCTGGCAAGGACATCTTCCCCCTGGAGGGCGAATTCAGCCAGAACCTGGTGGCTCAAAAGCTGGGCCTTTCCCCGGTTTCCGGCCCGGCGCTCAGCGAGGCCGTGCCGCCCCGCCCGCCGGTCATGTGCGCCGGCTGTCCGCACAGGGGGCTGTTCTACACCCTGACGAAAAACAAATGCACGGTGCTCGGTGATATCGGCTGCTATACCCTGGGCGCGGTCGCCCCGCTTTCCGCCATCGAGATGACGGCCTGCATGGGCGCTTCGGTCAGCGCCATTCACGGGTTTAACAAGGTCCGCGGGGAAGAGAGCGAGGGCAGGACCGTCGCCGTCATCGGGGACAGCACCTTTATGCACTCCGGCATGACGGGCCTGGCCAACATCGCCTATAACCAGTCCAATTCCACCGTGATCATCCTGGACAACTCCATCACCGGCATGACCGGCCACCAGCAGAATCCGACCACCGGCTACAACATCAAAGGCGACCCGGCCGGGAAGATCGACCTGGAAAGCCTCTGCCGCGCCATGGGTATCCGGCGGGTCCGTGTGGTCGACCCCTACGACCTGGCGGCCTGCGATCAGGCGGTCAAGGAAGAGCTGGCCGCCGGCGAGCCCTCCGTCATCATTTCCCGCCGTCCCTGCGCCCTGCTCAAGTATGTCAAGCATAAGCCGCCGCTTAAGGTGGACACGGACAAGTGCGTCGGCTGCAAGTCCTGCATGAAGATCGGCTGCCCGGCCATCTCGATGAAGAACGGGAAAGCCCGCGTAGACGAAACCCTGTGCGTCGGCTGTGGCGTGTGCCGCCAGCTGTGCAGGGTGGGCGCTTTCAGCGGCGAAGAAAAGGAGGGCTGAGCGGTGAGTACCAAGAATATCATGATCGTCGGCGTAGGCGGTCAGGGAAGCCTTTTGGCCAGCAAGGTGTTGGGACGGGTGCTGCTCTCCCAGGGATATGACGTCAAGGTCAGCGAGGTCCACGGCATGAGCCAGCGTGGCGGCAGCGTGGTGACCTACGTGCGCTACGGGGAAAAGGTCTACTCCCCCCTGATCGACAAGGGAGAGGCGGACCTGATCGTCTCCTTCGAACAGCTGGAGGCCGCCCGTTGGCTGCCCTACCTGCGCAAGGACGGGCAGATCGTCACCTCCACCCAGCAGATCGACCCGATGCCGGTGGTGACCGGCAAGGCCGTCTATCCGGACGGGCTGATTGAAAAGATGCGCTCCGCCGGCGCCAAGGTGGACGCCCTGGATTGCGTGACCCTGGCCAAGGAAGCCGGCAGCACCAAGGCGGTCAACGTCGTGCTGCTGGGCCGGCTCTCCCACTATTTTGACCTGGACGAGGCGGTCTGGCAGGAAGCTCTGACCGCCCTGGTGCCCCCGAAATTCCTGGAGCTGAACCGGAAGGCCTTCGCCCTGGGCAGGAACGCCTGAGGCGGGGCTGTTTCACAGCCCCTAGGCGATAGGGGGACACGTCCCCCTATCGGGTACCCCCTCGGATTTGCCTCTCGGACCTTCGGCCCTCCCGGGCGGCAAATCCGCAAGGAAAGAATTTTTGCTCTCGCTCCGCAAGCTCCGCTTCGCAAAAATTCATCCTCGCACCGCGCATGTCGCTGCTGCGGATTTATCATGGAGGGGCTGCGGCCCCTCCAAACCTCCCGGGGTTTAAGACCTTTTTTTGTATAACGTTTTAAAATGATGATTCTTCCTGTCAAAAAAAGGGGATGTTGCAGAATTTGCAACATCCCTTTTGCGATGATATGAGTTTCAGCTTGTAAAGGCTTTATACCAACTGCCTCCTGGCACGCTCCTTTTCGGCGGCTTCGTCGTCGGCGGGGTACCACATCGGGTCCACCAGGTGGACACAGCAGTTTTCGCCCTGGGAGAAGGTCACGCGGTGAGGCGTCTGCACCTTGAGCAGCTGGTCGCCCACCGGCACCAGGTACTCGGTGCGGTCCGTCAGGAAGATGCGCTTTTCCACGTGGGTCACAAAGCCGCCTTCCCCTGGCCCGGTCAGGGCGATTTCATTGGGCCTGGTAGCGACCACCATTTCCTCGGCCGCGTCCGGAGGAAGAACCAGGTCCAGCTCCTGCTCCGGATGGCCCTTGGGGTAGGCCTTGCCGTTGCGGATGACCACGTTGATGAAGGTGCTCTCGCCCAGGAAGTTGTGCACGAAGCGGTTGCAGGGCTTGTTGTACAGGTTTTCCGGGGTGTCGATCTGCATGATTTTGCCCATGTCGCAGACCATCATCCGGTCGGAAATGGCCATGGCCTCCGACTGGTCGTGGGTGACGAAGATGATGGTGAAGTTGAACTTCCGCTGCAGGGCCTTGATTTCAAAGCGCATGGTTTCGCGCAGCTTGGGATCCAGGTTGGACAGGGGCTCGTCCAGCAGCATCACCTTGGGGTTGGTGACGATGGCGCGGGCCAGGGCGATGCGCTGCTGCTGGCCGCCGCTCAGGTCGCCCGGGAACACCTTTTCCAGGCCCGTCAGGCTGGTGTGGTGGAGGGCTTCGTTGACCCGCTTGACGATGTCCGTCTTGTTGACCTTCTGAATCCGCAGGGGGAAGGCCACGTTTTCAAACACGTTCATGTGGGGCCAGACGGCGAACGCCTGGAACACCATGCCCAGGCCCCGCTCTTCCGGCGGGATGTACAGGTTCTTTTTGCTGGAGGATACCAGCCTGCCGCACAGCTCAATTTCGCCTTCGGTCAGGTCCTCGAAACCGGCGATCATGCGCAGGGTGGTGGATTTGCCGCAGCCGGAGGGCCCCAGGAAGGAGAAGCATTCGCCCTCATGGACGCTCAGGTTGAAGTCGTCCACGGCGACGATGTCGCCCAGCGTTTTCGTGGTGAAACGTTTGGTGACGTGATTCAGTACGATCTGGTCTGCCATCCGTTACACCCCCTTCCTGTCCTTGGTCAGCTTGGTGACAATGGTGTTGAGCACGATGATGATGCCGATGGCCACCGTGGCCAGGGCGGCTGCCTGCGGGATCATGCCCGCGTCACGCAGGGAGTAGATCTGTACGCCCAGGGTGCGGGTATAGGGGCCGTACAGCAGGATCGACGTGGTGACCTCGCGCATGGCCGGCAGGAAGATCAGAAAGAAGCCGCTCACCATGGCCGGCCGGATCAGCGGCAGGGTAATATCCGCCAGGCTTTCCGTGTGGCTCGCGCCGCAGACGCGGGCGGCCTCCTCCAGGGAGGAGTGAACCTGAAGCAGGGCGGCGGAAGAGGTCTTCATGCTGAAGCTCAGATACCGGGCCAGGTACGCCACCAGGATGATCCAGATGGTGTTGTACAGGTTGATGCCGGCGATGCGCCCGCTCCACGCCAGGATGACGCCGATGGAAAGCACGGTGCCGGGGATGGCGTAGGGCAGCATGGAGATGACCTCCAGGGCTCCTTTTCCCTTGGGCTTGATTTTCTGGACCACGTAGGCGACCAGGGTGCCCAGGAACATACAGATGATGCCGGCGGAGATGGAGACGAAGAGGGAGTTGCGGATGGAGGCGATGGTGCCGTTCGCCGCGAACACCTTTTCGTACTGGGCGAAGGTGAAGTTCTTGAACTCCAGCGGCAGGCCGTAGGCCTTGAGGAAGGAGATCAGCACGATCATCACCAGCGGAACGATGACGATCATCACCAGCGTCAGAATGGCCAGCAGGAACAGGGGAATCTTTGCGCCGCGCAGCTTGATCAGCGTGGGGCGCATGGACTTGCCCTTGATGATGTCGTAGCTGCCGGAGGAGAGGATGCGGTTTTGCAGGATCAGGGCCAGGGCCACCACGACCACCAGCATGACGGAGATCGCCGCGCCCTTGCGGATGCCGTCAAACGAGCCGCCGGAGTTATAGATGACCTCGTAAATCCGGGTCGGCAGGGTGTAGATCCGTTTGGCGTAGCCCAGGATGGCCGGTACGCCGAAGTGCGCCAGCGACGTGGTCAGGATCAGCAGAGCGCCGGCGGAGATGGCGGGCTTGACCAGCGGCAGGGTGATCTTCCAGATGACCTGACGCTGCCGGGCCCCGGCGATGCGGGCGGACTCTTCCAGCGTCGGGTCCATGCGCTCCAGGGCGGAAACCACCTGCATGAACACGAAGGGGAAGTAGTAGCTGACCTCGACGAAGACGATGCCCCAGACGGAGTTGATGTTGATGGGCATGGATTTCAGGCCGAAGAGCTGCACCAGCCACTTGTTGATGTAGCCGCTGCGGCCGTTGAACATCATGTCCCAGGCCATCGCGCCCAGGAAGGGCGGGAACATGTAGGGGATGTTGAACAGGGCCCTCATCAGGCCCTTGGCGGGAATGTCGCTGCGGCCCAGCAGCCAGGCGTAAAACACGCCCATGATGGTGCCCAGGATGGTGGTGAAGATGGCAATCTTCAGCGTGTTCCACATGGCGCCCAGGTTGTTGGGCTCCGTCAGCTGCTCGACGAACATGCTGACTTCCAGCTTGCCCTCATAGAAAAACGCGTTGTAGATGATCATGAAAATCGGGATGACCACGATGATCAGCAGCAGCACAAAGCACAGAGCGGTCATCACCTTGTCCATATTCAGGCGTTTGCGCCCGTCCACCGCCGCCAGTTCGGCGCTGACTCCGCCAAATTTACTCATACCGATTCAGCTCCTTTCCTGGTGGGATAAAAGCGGGTGTTCAGAAAGCGGATGCCCACGGTGGCCCCTTCCTCGGCGATGCCCTTGGTGCGGGCGTCCAGCATGCTCTGCTGCACGCGGATCTGCTTTTGCCCAAGGGAGAGGAAGTAGTTGTACTCGCTGCCCAGGAAGACCCGGGAATCCACCCGCGCCCGGATGGGGGACGCGCTGTCAAAGACGATGTCGTTGGGCCGCACGCCCAGGTCGTAGCCCCCGTTTTGTGCCTCCTTGGGCACCTGGTCCGGGTAGGGGATTTTATCTCCGCAGTTCAGCACCAGGCCCTGGCCCGCCTTTTCCAGCGGAATGAAGTTGGAAACGCCGATAAACTCGAAGGTGAAGCGGTTGGCGGGGCGGAGGATGATTTCCTCATCCGTCCCGTACTGGCAGAGGGTCCCGTCCTGCTGCATGATCGCCATTTTATCGCACAGCTGGAGAGCGGACTGCTGGTCGTGGGTGATGTAGAGGATCGTTGCCCCGAGACGGTTCTGGATCATGCGGATTTCCAGCAGCATTTCCTCGCGCAGCTTGGCGTCCAGGTTGGTGATGGGCTCGTCCATCACCAGCACGTCGCTGTCCACCACCAGGGCGCGGGCGATGGCTACGCGCTGCTGCTGGCCGCCGGAAAGCTGGTTGGGCAGGTGGTTGGCGTATTCGGTCATGTGCACCTGCTCCAGGGCGTGCATGGCGCGGCGCTTGATCTCGTCCTTGGGCCGGCGCTGCTTTTTGAGCGGGTAGCTGACGTTTTCCAGCACGGTCATATGGGGCCAGACCGCGTAATCCTGGAAAACGATGCCGATGTTCCGCTTTTCCGCCGGGACGTTCACACGCTTTTTCGCGTCGAAGAGCACCCGTTCGCCCACGGTGATGGAGCCGGTTTCCGGTTTGATGAGGCCGAGCAGGGCGCGGACCAGCGTGGTTTTGCCGCAGCCGGACGGGCCGACCAGGCACACGATCTTCCCGCTTTCCACTTCCAGGGAGAAATGCTCCAGCACCGTGTTGGCCCCGTACCGGAAAGTGATGTCTTCAAATTTCACATTGGCCATAGGTCATTCTCCTGACAGTTGATCTTTCATCATGATGAAAAGCGGGCATGTCCGTATAACGAGCATGCCCGCCGCATGTGTCAGCGCTTATTTGCCGATGATCTTGTTGAATTCATCCAGGTAGTTCAGAAGGTTCTGGCCCAGGTCATCGTAATCTACCGGCATGTTGATGGAGGCGATGGCGGAGGTATCGACCTTCATTTCGACGTCGTCACGGACGGAAACGAGGTTGTTTTCCACCAGCACTTCCTGGCCTTCCTTGGAGAGGATGAAGTCCATCAGCAGCTTGGCGTTGTCCAGATTGGCGCAGCCCTTGATGATGGCAATCGGGCTGGTCATGGTGATGACGTCTTCGGTGGTGTAGTGGAAGGCCATCGGGGAGCCTTCGGCGATCAGGTTGGCGGATACGTAGTCCAGGCAGATGCCGACTAGATAGGAGGCGTCTGCAACACGGTTATGGGTGGCGGTGGTGCCGCTCTCCAGCTCAACGCCGTTGTCGCGCAGCTTCTGGAAGAATTCAGGGCCGTATTTTTCGGACTGCATCATGGCGGCCATCCAGTACTTGGTGGTGGAGGCCTGAGCCGGGTCAGTCATGATGATCTGGCCCTGCCACTTGGGATCCAGCAGGTCGTTCCAGGTCTTGGGAGCATCCGCTTCTTCGACCAGGTTGATATTCCAGGCGATACCCATGGTCACCAGACGGCCGGCGGTGTAGTAGCCCTCGGCGTCCATATATTCCTTGGCAATGTGCTCCGTCTCGGGGGAAATATAGGGTTCCAGCCAGCCGTTGGCTTTGAACCCTACATAGTCTGACGGGTCGCCCAGCCACACCAGGTCGCTGGCGATCTGGCCGCCGTCCTGGGCTTCGGTGGTCATCTTGGTGACCAGCTTGCCGCCGCCGGCGTAATAGTATTCCATGTCCACGTCAGGATACTTGGCTTCAAAAGCCTTTTCGATCGCCTGCAGCTGTGCTTCCTGCATGGAGGAGTACAGCATCACCTTGCCTTCGGCGGAAGCGGCGGACGCCAGGGACAGCGCAAGGACAGCGACCAACATCAATGCGAACCATTTTTTCATAACCGGAACAGCCTCCTTTTGTATTTTTAGGTTGGTTTTATTATACAAATGAAGGGTTCCTTTGTCAACAAAAAAATGATTGACCGGTCAAGGTTTTCCCGTGCTGCGCCCAAGTCGGTATATAAAAAACCGGACGCCCGAAGGCGTCCGAAAAGGGATATTTGCTTTTAATTACAGCTGCGGGCCGGCGGGAACCAGGGCTTTGCCGGCTTCGTTGCCTTCGTACTTGACGAAGTTCTTGATGAAGCGCTGGGACAGGTCCTTGGCCTTTTCTTCCCAGACGGAAGGATCGGCGTAGGTATCCCGCGGGTCGAGGATCTTGGAATCGACGCCGGGCAGCTCGGTGGGCACTTCAAAGTTGAAGTAGGGGATCTTCTTGGTGGGCGCGTTGAGGATGTCGCCGTTCAGGATCGCGTCGATGATGCCGCGGGTGTCCTTGATGGAGATGCGCTTGCCGGTGCCGTTCCAGCCGGTGTTGACCAGGTAGGCCTTGGCGCCGCTCTTCTGCATCTTCTTGACCAGCTCCTCAGCGTACTTGGTGGGATGGAGCTCCAGGAAGGCCTGGCCGAAGCAGGCGGAGAAGGTCGGGGTGGGCTCGGTGATGCCGCGCTCGGTGCCGGCCAGCTTGGCGGTGAAGCCGGAGAGGAAGTAATACTTGGTCTGATCCGGCGTCAGCACAGAGACGGGGGGCAGCACGCCGAAGGCGTCCGCGGACAGGAAGATGACGTTCTGGGCGTCCGGGCCGGCGGAAATGGGGCTGACCTTCTTGACGATGTTCTCGATGTGCTCAATGGGGTAGGAAACGCGGGTGTTCTCGGTCACGGACTTGTCGGCAAAGTCGATCTTGCCGTTTTCATCCAGGGTGACGTTTTCGAGCAGGGCGTCGCGCTTGATGGCGTTGTAGATGTCGGGCTCGGAATCCTTGTCCAGGTTGATGACCTTGGCGTAGCAGCCG
>OCTW011589815.1_pt1 | contig 26535 bp, 14 predicted proteins | sample 1539671 | NCBI WGS metagenome assembly OCTW01 (sample SAMN02144230, study PRJEB22623) | gut metagenome | biome: sheep rumen | host: Ovis aries | place: New Zealand | reverse complement strand
AAATTTGGAGTAGCACTTCAGATTTTCACTCATGAATCATAGTTCAAACACATAAGGCAGTCGTCGTAGGGGCAAACCTGCCCACTGTTTTTTCATTATTTCTCTAAATCCACATAAAAAGTATGCGTTTCAGAGGATTAAGTATTCAATCCAAACTCTCCGGCACATCATCCTCCGGTGCGACGGGAGTGGCATCGAATGCAAGGAAAATTTCAAGGAAAGCAGTCTCGCGGAAGAAATAGTTGGGATCATCAATGAGTTTATCTTCCATGAAATGAAAACCGAAGTTGGCATACTCTTTTATGTTATTTAACTCTGAATCACTACAGTTTATATGCCGTATTTTTGCAAATATTTTTTTTCATCATCCTTCAACTCTTCTTTAGATATTCCTAAACAAAGGATACATCTCAAAATACGATAAAGACTAGAACGACCACCTCCTGATAAAGAAAATAACTTATCCGTATAATCCAAATATGTTAGTTTACTTATTTCTTCTTCAAAATTGTTTCTGTCTTTTTCAAGCAACAATTTTAGAATATCAAATAAAACAAGAATACCTATAGTCTTTTTCAATACACTATCAGAAGGCTGATTATCCCATAATAATTTTTTGACATTCGTAAAATAATTATATAAAATAGTATATATTTCCTCATCTTTACAATTCAAAAAAAGCTTTCTAAGAACCGCACCATCATCATCCAATGCTTTTCGTGAATCATCTCCAAAAAATTTATTTTTTTTCATTGCCATAAAATCCCTATCTTTTTGAGGATTTTTTGAAATCAACTTTAATATACCCGATACCATAGCAGATGTAGATAAAAGCAATTTGTTTTTATCAATTTTAAGTTCATTAGTATCTGGAGCAAGTTTTATACATTTTTGTAATGGTGATGTTTCGCTAAAATTAAAACGCCGTGTTAAATATACAGCCAACTTTTCTGGATTCCATTTTTCTTTTGGCTCATTTTCTATATTTGATCCAAACAAATCCAATGAAAGACTTTTGTCTACAGGTTTTTGATTACCGTTTATAGTAGCAAATAAATATGCTTGATATGGAGTCGGAAGGTCAAAGAAAATGGAACATAAAAGTTCTGTTTCCATTAATTTTGAATCATCCACATATTTAAATGCATTTAATCGATGTTGTCCATCAATGATAAGTGCTGAAGTTTCTGTTGATTCAGGAATTTCAACACCATAAATATCTTTTTCTGCATCTAATTCTGTTATTCTCCATCTTTCTTCTTCTTTTTCAATAATCTGTCCTTTTTTATCAATGTTAGCAGCAACTATAATCGATGTAGGAAAACACATGTCGTCTGAAGCTAAAAAATTAGCGATAGATTTAAGCTTTTTCTCATCAAGTTTTCTTTGATTTCCTCTTAATTTTCCGTCTTCATCATAACGAGCGATTAAAGATGTTGATTTTTTTAGCAAATCACATGCTTTGATTTTCGCGATATAAAACACACCTAATGATTGAGTGATTTTTATTGCTGTAATTTCCATAGAATTTATTAATTATAATCTTTTTTGCCAAAGTATGCTTCGTCAAAATTTTTATTATCCTTATTTTGATGCCACCAGTTCCAACAAGAAATAATGTATGCTACAACAGAAATAGTCAAAGCAATATTCTCATGTTTTTTTAATAGCATAATAGATCCAACTATAGTCAATAGTAATGATAAAATAATTGCAAATATGTTATAAGCAACTTTGTTATTACTAGAGCTTGATTCTTGTGAACACATACTCATTATTTTTTCTGAAGAATTATAACCAATTGTCGATGATATTAATGTCATCAATCCAATTGAAATGTTAAAAGGATCAAAACCAGTTATAAGCCAAGGTATTGTAGTTCCAGAAGTTCCCAATAAAATGTACAATAGAAAGAAAATTAATTTGATATTCATTATGGTCTTTCTAATATTTCACGTTTAACCCATTCTAAATCATTGTGCATTGGCTCTGTTTGCATCATAGAGACAATACGATGGAATCCTCCATTGGCATATTCACTAATCATATCAATAGCCTCAGATGGAGTCTTCATAATTTCAAGAGATCCAGCTTTTGCTATACACATACAAATGAGTGCTTGAGCATCCTTTTCCCCATTGTTTCCTGTCATTGTACGCAACGAGAAAATACGTTCAGTTTTTGTTTCCAAAGGACGGCGATCGTTGTATATAAATCCAATAGTCGCAGCCCATGCAAAGCATTGCCAATATGAAGAAAACACATTGAAAGCACCTCCTTGTTTGTTGGAAAATTTTAAAATGACTTCTTCTTTCATTTTAATTTCAATTGGGAATTTAATTTCAAATATATCTTCCATAATGATTTATTTTAATCGTTTGACAATCGTTGACACCTCACTCTGTTCCAAACCTGTTGTCTTGTCAACATATAATTTGCTTTCCAAGTAGTACACGTTCGAAACATTTGCTTGACCAATCAGGTTATTGTACAATGTACTATTTACATCAACATCCTTAGTCATCACTATTGACTGTTTGAAAATATCTTTAACTCCAAGTAAATACTTGGCTGTAGTTTCTGAGTCCAAATCGGAAGATGGTGCATCTGTAATAAACGGATAAAAAACACCTAAAGATTCTTGATTGAGAGCAAGGAGTGCATTAATAATACTCATCTTTTTACGCGTTTCAAGACTTGTAGCCAAACTAGCATCAAATTCGATTGCATAATTTTCTCTGATTTTTATATCACCTTTGTGTCCTGTATCATGTTCTGTAAACTTGATATAGAACTCATTTGCTTTTGCTTCTATTTTTTTGAGTAATTCAATGCGTGCATTTTCACGTACATGTTTGCATATATCCTCGAGAAAAATAGAAATATTTTTCCATTGTGTTTCTGGAACTTCAACAACTTCAGCAGAAGAACCCATTTTTTCGATTTCTGATTCTGCATTTTTTCTCTTTTTTTCATTCTCTTTCAATGCATTAATAGTTGAATCCAAGAGACGTTGTTCTTTTTCTATATTGGCTCTTGTCACCCTAATTGTCGAATCTAAAATTCCTGCTGTTCGAGCTTGTTCTACAGGATTTATACCATGTTTTTTCTTTACATCTTCTATCTTTTTGTCAAATTCCTCAAGTTTGACATTTATACGATTCCGTTTTGTTAGAAGTGATTCGATCTTATTTTCACTTTCTTCCCATTGTTTGGCGATTGATTCCACAGATATTTTCAATGAATTTGGATAGTCTTGGATTTTACCGACAAACATGTTGAACTGTTTAGATAGTTGCATATTATTATTATATTCTTCCATTTCCTTAAGATACTCTTCTTGTTGTTTAAGTCTATTGAGTATCCATTCATGACCTGGCGTTCCATTAGAAACATCAGAACCACATACGAAGCACTTGCCGTCTTTTAGAATTTCAAGTAATTTTGCTTTACTTGGATTGTCAAGATATTTTTTTTCTGGCGTTGTGTTTTCGACATCTATGTGTTCTTTTATGATTCTCTCACATTCCAAAAGCATAGGCTCTATTCCTTTAAGAATCCATAAAATAGGGATTTGGTTGCGTTGAAATTCATCTAAAGAAGATATCTCGTTTTTGACTTTTTCAAGTTCATTCTTTTGCGTGTTATAATCTGCAACAAGTCCAGTATAACTAGCTAAACCACTAATTTTAGATTCATCAGTAGACAAATGAATTTTCATTTGACTTAAGTTGTCAAGATGTTTTTGTTTGTCTATTTCCAGTGCCTCTTTTTCTCTATCACAATTATCAAGAGTTGCTAAAAGTCCTCTTAATTTTGCGTTGTTAGAGTTTGCTTCTTTTATCTTTTTGCGTTCAATAGATTCTATTTTTGCTGTTGCCTTAGATACTATTTGAGACAATTTTTCATAATATGGATAATATGAAATGTGCTTCACTGCATTTTTCAATTTGTCTATTTCGTTAAGGCTTATTAGTTCATCCAAAGATTCTCCCTGAAACCAAATATAACCTCTAATGCCAGAAGGAAACAATTCATCAATTTTGTTCAAAGCCTCATCTCCAGTAAGAAATTTTGTACCAGTTCTAGAATCAAAGGAAACTTTTAAAATATTACGGCTTAAATTCCATGCTTCTGGAGAATTCCAATTGTCACAATCAATACGTTTGGCTGTGGCAGATCTTTCAATTATGTATTCTTCTCCCTTCTCATCTTCAACTCGAATTGTAGCTTTGACCAAAACAAGCGAGTCGATAGATGCTTCAGAAAGTGCTTTTTTGTTTATGTACTCATGGTTCTTCATTGCAAATTTTGATGCATGAAGCAGATCGTCAGTAGAACACCAACCGACATCTGTAAGATATATTTGACCAAAGAATACCCAATAAAATGCATTGAATAGTTTTGATTTTCCCTTTCCTCCTTTTCCAATAATTAAATTGAGACCTGGGCCAAATTCAATGGTTTGTATACCATAGTACACTTGAAAATTTTCAACTGTGATATCTTTTACTATCATAAGCTACAAATATTTTTAATTTTTGCTATATACTGATTGACGAGGTCGTCTGCATTTAGATTGTTTACAGACAACTCTGTCAACATTTCTGCAACAAGCTTTGCTTTTTCATTATCTACCAAGATTTTTTCTTCTTCTGCTTCAACGATTTTATCAATCTCATTGATAATTGCTTTTAACATTTCATCTTGTATAGCCATTATTTTAATTAATTATATTGTTGGTACTCTTCTTCCAGCATTTGGAACATATCAATATCAAGTTGTTCACAAATACTTTTTAAATCTCCGTATAATATATCAATCTTGTTGTCCGCTAGAGCTGCAAAATTAAGGACTCGGCGTACTTCAGAAGTGAATAATTGTGTTTCTACTTTTTGTGATTCTTTTGTGCCAAGCGAAGGTGGTTTTACAATCAAATCCCAAATAGTAGCCTTCTTTTTGTTTTTGTGTTTACGTAGAATTCGACCTCTGCGTTGAACAAACTGTCGAGGGTTTCCTGTACTAGAACAAAATATTGCATTTTCTGCACGTGGAATATCTACACCCTCGTCTAAACATTTCATAGAAAGTAGAATCTGAATGTTTCCATCTGTAAATGATTTTAGTATAGATGGAGCATCTTCAAGTCCACTTATATATTTATGATATGTATAGCCTTTATCTTTAAACATTTGGGCATACTCATTTATTAAATGAAGTTCCTCGTCTTTTATTGGTGTTATATCAGAATCAGAATAATCATGATTTTCATATCCTTCAGGAACAAATACGAACGTATAATCAAGATTTTTTACTTCTTCAATTTGCGTTAGTAATTTTAATATTGCTGTTTTTTTTCTTTCTGCTTTATATATAATCCTTTTTCTTTTTAGAAGAAGTTTTTCTGCATCCTCTTTATATTTCCCTGTTTCTGAATCAATGAATTTGACAAGTTGTTTTGTGATCTTTTTATACTCTTCCATCTCATCCATTGTAAGTTCAACAAAAACAGGATAATAATCGTAATGACAGAGAATATTATCATCAATTGCCTGTTTCATTGTATAACGATAAGTATAGCGAGGTGGCATAGAATTAAAAAAATCGTACAATTGTTTAGAGCCTATTTCATCATAAACTCGTTCTGGAGTCGCTGATAGCCCAATTCTTTTATATATCTTTATTGGCATATGTGCCAATGATATTTTAGAGCCAAGATTATGAGCCTCATCAGCAATATATATAAATGATTCAATGCCTTTGACTTTTTCAATAAATAATTGTATATCTGCTTTGTTAAAAGTCGCGTATGTTGTTATAATTATAATGTTTCTGTTGGAATTGAGAAGACTTTTTGTTCTGAATTTTTCAAGTTTTTGTTTCCAATCTTTATTTGTATGTGTTGAAACAATATTTTGAAAATTAAAAGAACTTGCTTCATGTTCCCATTGAATAGCAAGTGTTTGTGTAGGAACTACAATTACAGCTTTGTAAAATCCGTATTTTTGGTATTGCTTAAATATACAATTTAATGCAGTAACCGTTTTTCCTGCACCTGTAGCCATGGCAAATATACCTTTATTGTCGTTATCTATCCAAGCCTGATATGCATCAATTTGAATTTGACGTTCATTAGGGAAAGGAAATCTAGGTTCTGATTCTATAAATTCCATCTTTTTTACAAGTTCATCAGGAAAAGAAATAGAAGATTCAAAATCATTAAATTCATCTCCACTTAGTTCTCTAAGTGATATACCACTATTTATTATGTCATTTATCGACTCTGTATGAAATGATTCTCTTAAAAAAGATGTGACTTTCTCTATTGGAATATGAATAAGGTGAGGTGTGTCATCTATCCATGATTCATTAAAAATTTTTTGATACTCATAGATTCTTTGATCATCAATTGGAGATTGAAATACAGTAATGGTTTCTCCATTCAATTCCATTGCTGTCTTAGAAAAATTAGCAGATCCAATAAATGCAACTTTATTGCCTTTTGCATCAGTAAATATGCCATATTTATCGTGTCCTAAACCACCTTTTGCCGAAATAGTTGCTACAAATTCAATTCTTTCAATAGATATCAGATATGATAAACATCTAAAAAATTGAGTGTCAGCTTTACTTAATGTTTTAGATAGTTTTTGTATGTCACATATTATCGTGTTTTCAAAATCATCAATGACTTTTTGTTTGCCATTTTCTATTGCAATTTTATCCTGTTCACTCAATATATGATTCATGATCACACGCATTTTTCCTCCACGAGCTATAAAAATTGCAAATCCATAAGCAAGTGAACAGATGCCACTAGACGAAAAGAAACCTAACCCTAAATCAAAAGTTTTACTTTCGATAAGGGCTTCTGTAAAAAACACCTTAGGTTCATCATAACCTGTAGTGTATTGGTTCTTAAAAATAACATCTGTAAGCATATTCTTTTATTTTGTCATTTCTTCTAAACCGAAATGAATTCTATCAAACAAGTAATCAAACCCTACAAGGTTCGGATTGTCTTTTATATCAGCAGCCATTCGCTCCAAGCCATCATCCAAATGAAGTTTGAAATATCTTGGAATATCTTTGTCGTTATCAGGAATCTGGTATAAAGTACAAATCATTGCCAAATATATGTTATAGTAACTACCAAATAATACACTCTTACTATATTCCTTTCCTCCAGAATCCTTCACATCAAAAGGAGAAAACTTAACCCCACACTGAATAGAATATGCAATAGCTAATCTTGCTATAATGTTTTCAGCACCAAGCATAAATTTTCTCGTTAAATAAACCACAGTTTCCTTATTTTTACTACTAGTCTTTATATGAGTAAACATTATCTTATATCATTAATTTATTCACGTCTGTACGTTCGAAAAAAGAATGATTATTGTCATTTCGAATTAGATAAACCGCATTTACCAATGGTTTCATAATTTCAAATTCTTCTCTAGACAATTCTTTATGAATAAGAGGAAACAAAACAACTTGCTTTGAAATTGACGGATAGAATTCAGAAATAATTTTACTTGAATGGCTTTTGTCAAATTTCTGTAATGGGCTATCAATAAAAACTGGAAATTGAATTCCAGACTCGTCAACAAGAGCCTTAAGAAGAGATGTTGCATACAATTGCTGCTCTCCTTTAGACAAAGACTCCTTTCGAATCAACGAATCATCTTTTGAATACAATCTAATATCAATACCATCATTTAGAAGTACTACCTCAACTCTCCCCACAAAATCATTCTTATGCATCAAAAGATTCATTGTAGTACGGATTCTATTTTCAAGAGAGTATTTTTTTTCCTCCTTAAGAGAATTTAAAAACGTATCCAATTCGGAAATCAATTCTTCTGCTAAAATATCCTTCTTTGTATCGTTATCATCAAGACACACTCTCTTACTAAGTTCAGATATCTGTTTTTTTATATTATTTAGATCCCTATTTATCTCTCCTTTTTTTTCATGTAATAATCTAATTTGAGTCTCTATATCAGATATTTTTCCCTCAACCTCATTCTTTTTTCTACGAATATTCTGAATTAGTGCATCACTTTCCTTACTTTGGATATTAGACATTTTCCTACTCGTTCTATCCAAAGTTTGTTTGTTTTTTTTGTAACTATCTGCTAAATGCTCAAACTCAATCTTATAAGTAGAAGTTACATTTGAATATACAGACATAAACTCCCTTAAAACATCAGCTGAGATATCAATCAAAGGTGAATCTACTAATTCAATACCACCTTTATACTTTGACAAAACATCTTCTAATTTAAATTTAAGTCTATCACTCACACCCTCTTCCATTTTTATAGAAGCAAATGCAGATGTCAAATCAGTAGCTATGTTTGATATCAATGTATTTTGGTTTTTAATATTTAAAACAGATTCTGACAGTTTAAAATCTTTTTCAAGTTGTTGTTTGGTTTGTGCAAATAATTTACCTGAAATTGCAAAAGGTGCATATTCAAGAAAAGACTTCAACTTAGTCTTGTATTCTTCATCCTTTTGCTTAGTAGTTAAAATAACTGATTCCAGCCTTTTTATCTCTTCAAGAGTAGTGCCATTACCTTCACGAAGCATCTGAACCTGCAACTCATCATTGTTAAATTTTAAAGAAGAACATTCACTTTCAAGTTGTTGCATTTCTGAATCAAAAGATGAAATCTTTAATTCTAAAAACTCTTTCCTCTCAATAAGAGCATTTAATTTATCCCTGTTAACAATATCGTCAGACTTTCGTCTAAATCGTAAACGGACATTTTCAAGGTTCTTTTTTAAATCCTCATATTTTTTTACCCCAAGGACTTCGTTATATGCGGAACATAAACGACGCTTTTCCTCCATAGAATTTGTTTCTGCCAACTCTACTATTCTTTCAGAATCAAAAAAGAAGAAACGAGCAATATCTTTGTTTAAAATAAAATCGTTAATGAAAACGTCATTACCAATTTCTAAAGTAAGTTCGTTCACTGACCCATCAATAATTATTTCAACAGATTCTTTCTCAGTAATTATATCATATGATCTTGTCACGATCAATGATTGACAAGGTACAGATGGAATAAAAACATCAGTAAAATCTATAGACACAGAATAATTAGCCATTGTCCTAACATACTCAGATTCAATAGCATATCCTGCTTTCTTTATCTTATAAAAGATATTCATATCTAAAGATTCTAAACACTGACGAACTTGATTATTAAGATTCGTAACAAGCATACTAGCATACCCACCACGATTATTAATATCCTTTTTAATAGTATCGTCAATCTCCACCATCAAACGTCCATAAAGGCACCACAACAAACCATGAAGAAATGTTGTTTTTCCAAAACCGTTTTCACCTGAAACCAGAAAAATATTCTTTTCGCTATCATTGTCAAAAAGAATTTTATTTTCCCCTTTATAAAGGCGATAGTTTGTAAGAGTCACACTTTTAATTCTCATTTTTTTCCTTTATAAAAGAATCTAGACGTGATTCCAAATCATTTTGCAATCCAAATTTTCTCATCAAAAGAGTTTTATTCTTCTGTAATGCCAATAGCTCTTGAATTAAGCGATAATGATCTGGCGTATTACATGCTTTTTCAAGCATAAGACGTTCTTGTAACATTATTCCATCATTAGGTAAATCATAACCATATACCTCATTATATATATCATTTACAGTAGTCTTAAAATTACCGTCTCTATACCACATGACCTGTATAGCAATAAGTTCTTGACTCGTTATCAAATCAATACTCGATCTATAATCCTGTGTTTGCTTTTGAACTTCCAACAATTCACGTAGTAACTGGATTCGATAATCCATAGTATAATTTCCCTGATTATGACCATTTTCATCCACCGCCAATTGTCCATTTCTACGTGTTTTATTTCTAAATTCCGAAACATTTCTATTTTCTACTAGTCTGTTTCTAAAATCCAATAAAGGTTTCATCCACTCTACTCCATTTTTTATAAGTGCAGACATGGATTTATCTTCTTTCACAACTGTGCATACCCAACAACCAAAACGACTTTGACCACAAGATTTATGAGAATCATCTGTTACAATTGTAGGACATTCATAATCATCAGCAGAAGCATCTGCATATATTTTAAAAAGAATATTGTTGTCAAATCCCCAAGGAGATGGAATACAAGTTATTATCCACCAAACTTCTTCTAACATCAAATCTTTTATTGGAGCATAAGTAAAAGTATTTGCATTTAAAGGATGTTTTGAAAGTCTATGTCCTTTTATATCATGCTTTTTTATACTCATAGCTCGTTTTTGACTTTCTCCTTTACGCGTTCCTATCAAAACAATTGCCTCTCCATCTGCAGAAACCTGATTCGTAATAAAAGCAGATGTCGGTTTTATTTTCATCTTTTCTGTACAAAAACGAAATGCTGTATTAGGAGCAGGATAACCTTTTCCTATAAGACAAGACCAAAATGTATCTTCAATAGGAGGCGTTGTTGTTCTTACGATAATAGGAAGTTGTTGTTGTTTTGCTGCTTTCTGAATATAACAAAGAACATTACTGACATATTCTTCAATAACAGGATTTTCAACCATAGTGTCGTTACATACGACATATACTTGTCTGTTCAATTTTTTACCTTGAGATTTCAATCTAGAAATCGCAATCCACACAAGTGTAAGCAAAACAGTAGAGTCTTTTCCTCCACTAAATCCAATAATCCAAGGACGTATATAAGGATCATTATCTAGGTATTGATCCATCAACTCCTCAATAATGTTCTGAACCCTTTTATTTTTTATTTCTACGGCAATAGCCATCTGTTCTAGTACGATGCCAGACTTCCAATGGCAAAAAAATAAACATATAAAACAAAAACGTGGAAGTCCTATTCTACTCATCGTCATTGGTGGCCTACCACAGCCTTCAGAACCTAATGAGATATTCGGACAACCACGTCATGGTTATATGTCAAACAAATCGGAAGTGTGCTACAGGGGTAACCCCATGGCACACTCCGAAGTGTGTACATAAACACCTCGTGGCGCCTACTTTCATTTGTTTCGGTTCTGATCTGAAAAGTGGTAGTTTCCAATGACCTAAACAAGCGAATGTAAACGCTTATGTTATTTTGGGCGGAAAAAATCATTTTTCCACACTGCAAATATATGTAAAAAAAGTAAAAAGAGTCCTAAAAAAACAATAAATGGATTAAAATCAATTGAAATGCTTTTGCCTAATATCAAAATTCACTACATACAAGCATGGTTTTTTCTATATATGTTAATTCTCATATAAGAAAAAATCTTTTGAATCCACATCTATACAATTCAACAAAATCATTCTTCTACATCATCTTTTAACGACTTAATAAAATCGTCACTTCTTTTGTCAATTCATTTCTCATTGCTAATGGCCCCATTTTACCCAATCGACCAGTTGAATATTGTACAATAGTATTGGAAGAGCCATCTATGATGTATAAACCAAAGCAATCACATGAATCAACTTTATACTGAGGATATTTTTCTTCTAACTTTTCATATGCCAAATCATGACACAATTCGATATACGAATCTGTATCATAAAAATCAAAAGACCTGTATTCAAGTATTTTTGGAACATTCATACCAATACTTCGTATTTATTTTACTTTATGATGTTTAATTTGTCTTCCCCCTACTTGATTCTCGTATATCTCGTGTATTTGTGGCTCTTGCCATAGTTGGCGAAACAGCCTTTGAATTTCTGCGGTATCTTGATTTCTATGCCGAGCTCGTGTGTGCCTCGGTTGTCGTGTCGCAATGAGCCGAAGAAATAGTCGTAGGAATAAAACACTGATAGGAATGAGAACATGTTGATTCCAAACAACACGGATCCTTCATAGTTGAACCTATATGCCATGCCGACGTAAAATAGATCCTTTGGATGAAACTCAAAATCAAACAGATACTGGAAGCAGACACTCAATTGATGCTTGTTTCTGTCTTCATATCTGTAGTAGGAGTAAGACGGAATCAATCTCCACCACTCTTTCGACTGCATCAGGACGTTGAAATAACCAGACCACAACTTACGCATCCTCTGATTCTCCTCTCCCGTCGATATCAAATGGTTGACTGATGCTCCTAACTCAAAATTCTGCAGCAAAAGCTCAAAACCAGCCTCAGCGTCTGGCGACGTGTAGTTGTCCAACTTGTCGATCGCAACATTCTCTGAATTCACTCCCATCGTGTTCATCATATCGAAATCGTAGCGACGTGACACAAAGCCAGCTCCGACTCCAAGATTCAGATAGCAGTCTTCATTAAACGGCACCATGAAGGCATACGTCAGTTTCGGCATCGATGTCTTGGTGTAGCCGATCTTGTCGCCAAGCATAGTAAGCGCCACCTGGGAATGAGCTCCAATGAAGAAATAACGTGCGCTAGCAAAGAAAGTGTTTGGAGAGCCTTCTATATTACGCCACTGTGTCCTTCCTCCTAATGTGATCGTAGCCTCAAGAATCTCTGGGATATACGCCGGGTTGGTATACGCCATTCTCAACTGGCGATTGGTAAACAACACGTCTTCTTGTGCCGACGCAGTTTGCACCAACACAAGATTCATAATCATCACAATATATATCGCTATCTTCTTCATCATCTTACCACTGTTATATATCCAGTCTTATGCTGCTCTTCTCCTCCAACATAATAAGTCAACGAATAGAAATAAGTGTCGTGGAAAACAACATCTCCATTCTTGTCGTAAGTTCCATCCCATCCGTTTCCTTTATGGATAAGATTGCCAATACGGTCGAAGATTTCAAGATCGTAATCCTTCATAAACTCATAATCGGTATCCACGACGAATGTGTTTGGAACATAGATCGATGGATCAATGTAAAGTGTCGAGTATGCTGTTCCGACACAACCAAACTCATGAGTCACAGTCAATCCTACATTTACAAGACGTGACAACTTAACCACTGTGTCTGAGTAGACATGGTTTTCCATCTGCGACATTCCAGGAGCAGAACCGTCGCCAAAATCCCATGAATATGAGAACATTCCGTCGTCCACAGTATTGAGCCTTGCCTCGAAATCAACCTCGGTAGTATCTCTGTTGATATGGTATTCTGTCGACGAGATTCTTGGATGCAACACAATCTTCGGAGTCAATATGTCGACAACCTTGATAGCTATCGTGTCGCTCACCACACATCCGTTCTTGTCTTTTCCGCTGACACGGAGATATCCGCTCTTCTCCGGAACATATTTGAATTCATCAGTTGTGCTCAAAATCTCACCGTCGTAATCCCAACTGAAATCTTTCTCGATATTTCCGACGCTCAATTTCAACTCATCACCCTTGCAGACTCCAGGTTTACCAAACACAACTGGTTTCTCCGGAGTGTGGACATAATAGCTCAATGTTTTCTTAGACGTGCACGACTCATGCCCCTTGACCATCGCGATGATGTCAAACTGCTTATATTCGTCTGCCACGAATGAGTATGATTCGTTCACACCATATAGATAAGCCAACTCTGTGCTGTCGGAATCCAACACCTTAAACCATGAGTTGGAAGAGCCCGCGCTGATCTGGACTGTGTCGCCCGGACAAGATGTGAATCCGTCTGTAGGCCAAGTCAAATGCTCAGGCTCGATCATGTTGACGTGAATCTTCTCGACTCCGACACATCCATACTCGCTCTGAACTGTCAGATTATAAGTTCCATTGAAACCGATATTTCCACCAAGTGGGATGATGCTGTCCTGACCACCAGCAGCCACCTTCGCCAACGACGTCAACTCATAATCGACCTTATTTTCTGCCATCACATCAGCAGCAGTAAGTTTAACTCCCTTACAAGTGTCGACCATAAAGTCTCGCTCCAAAACAGCTGGCACCTTCACCACCTCAACTTTCACGCTGTCGCTCTCACATCCGTCGATCTCCGACTGAGTGACATAATATGTGTCGCTGTTCTGATTGCCATCCGCATCAAACTCCGCAAAGTCCGCACGTTTCACATCACGTATGCTATACCAGTTCAAACGTACACCAGGAATAGTAGTGTTCGGTTCTAGACGATGAACACCTGTTCCTGCGCAGAATCTGAATGTATCACGAATATCAGCTATAGTATTGAATCTGTCTTTCACATATACAGTCATACATACAGGCTGACCGACACAAGTGCCACGTGTCAGACGTGCGCAATATTGTGTCTGTCCGGCAACAGCAGTCGACGGAAGTATATCCACATCATTCTGGTTTTTATCCGTCCACTTGATATCACACGCGAAATCCTTCCACTTAGCGATCAACTCTACCGGAGTCTCACCGACACAATAAGAAGTATCGTTCACCACTGGGATATCAGTGATTTTGTCCTCAATAGTCACGACATAATTCTGAAGCTTAGTGCTACAGTTTCCAAGCACCTGCTTGAATTTGAAAGTGAACTCTCCTGCATCAGCTGCAGACGGTGCGAAAGATGCATTCGGACGTGCTGTCTGATAATTGTCTTCTGGAGAATACCAAACGACTTTCGCAGAAGCATCAGTTGGTTCAAGATATAGAGCGCTTGTCTTGCCCTCCTGACAATAAGCGGTATCAAGTTTTGATGACACAAGATCAGGAACCTTCTCCACAACCACAGTCACAACGCTGTCTGCCTTACATGTCTTGCCGGCATCACCCACAAGTTTGCTAACACTCAAGCTGACGGTTGTCTCACCGTCTTCCACGCCTGGAACAAACGCAGAATCGACACTTACAGTTGAATTATTCCAATAGTAGAAATCACCACCGCTCACCTTAAGCAACAATGTGTCTCCCTCACAGATTGGTTTGTTTCCTGCAACCGTGATCACAGGTTTCTTATAATTATTGACTCTGATTTCCGACTGTGTCTTACAAGAAGAGACGATATGCTCTGCATTCAAAAGGTAAACACCCTCAGCGGAAGCTTTCGATGCGTCGAATGGCATTGTAGCGTCAAGAGTCATTGTAGGGACGATCTCAAGTTTCAAATCCGGATCCGGATACATTGCTCTCGACACAGAGTCAAGGTCGATAGTCTCATACTCACAGATATCAATGATTCGATTTGTTGCCACCTTGAATGGCTCAATCACATTGTAATCGAAATGAGTCTTTTCACTCATACATCCATAAACAGTGTCGATTCTTACAACGTCATATCCGTCTGTGATTGGTTTTGCCACATCCAAAGCAAGAGTGTCGCCAAACGACTCTTTTCCATTTCCAACCATAGTCCATGATGTCTTGTAATCGCCAGCCACGATATCCGCATGCACAGTAGTCTCGACTCCGACACATAGGTTGAATGAAGGATCAACGTCAAGCACTGGAGTATCAGGCTTTTTGATGAATTTCAAATTCGTCGACGCTGCGATCGGACAGTTGAACCTGTCGGTATAGATTAGCTTATAGTTTCCAGCCACAGTCACCTTCGTAGAATCTGCCACATTCTTCTCTACTCCACCCTCGTATAGTTTTACAGATGTAAGCTGAGGCAAGAATCCTTCGTCGGAAACTTTCTTCTTTGTCTGAGCGTACTGAGCAAGGTCGAACTCAAGCGGAATACATATTGCGGTGTCAGCAAGAGCAATCTCAATAAGCTTGGTAATCTCCACACTGACCTTAATAGGGTCTGACTTACAAACTGTATCAGCGTTGATATTCAACTGACGGACCGTCAACTCGTATGCAGTGTCTTTTCTTGCAGATGCGACGAATCTGTCAGCCACCACACTGTCCGCTGCAGATGTCCACTCAAGTTTATATGCTGCAGCGTCGGCAGCATCACGCACCAACTCAATATTCACATCATCATCAGTCTGACAGAAGCGGAACGGATCCTGAGCAGCAAGTGAGGCAGGAGTCGTGTGGACCTTCACCACAAATGATGAATCCATCTCACAAGTCTTGTTGTTCTCAGCCACCACCGAACGAGCGAGTAATGATACAGTGATATCATTATCATCCGAGCTTACCACCTTGTATGTAGCCGACGGAGTTGCCACCGAATTCCAGTAGAAATAGTCGGCTCCATCTGCAGTCAGCAACAAATCGTTGCCCTCACAAATAGGTTTGTTGCCAGAAACCGTGATAGCAGGCTTCTTATGTGTATTGACAGTCATATTTCTGCTTGCCACACAAGTCGAAACAGTATCGACGACGTCTATTGTGTAAACACCTTCAATAGCAACCGCCTCCACATTGAATGATGAAATATTACTGTTGTATCCGCCACGGTGGATATCTATCACCAAATTGTCAAGCGGACGAAGATGCTTCTTAGCCAACGAATCCAAATTGACAGTCTCATATTCACAGATATCAACATTTGGAACAGAATCAAATGCGAAAGGAGCTTTCACACTATATGTCAACGACTGCGGATCACTCTCACAACCATATATTGTGTCTCGTCTCACAACCTTATATACAACATCATCCACCGGTTTGGAAGCATCTATTTTCAACGACTCAGCAGCGAAAGATTTGTCAGCACCCACATTTCTCCATACGAACTCATAATCTCCAGCCACAACCACAGGAGTCACAACAGTGTCGTTGTTCAGACATAGGTTGAATGAGCTGTCAGTGTCGAGCACTGGAATTGTTGGTTTGTTGATGAATGCCAATTTCACATTTGTCAAGACCGGACATCCATATTTATCTGTGTATCCGATTTCATAAAGACCAGGAGTTGTGATAGAAGTTGAATCGCCAACAGCTTTTGTCACACCACCGTCGTACAATCTTACTGATGTCAACTCAGGAAGGAATCCTTCATCCGAAACATTCTTCTTTGTCTGAGCATACTTTGCCAAATCAAAGTCGAGAGGCATACAGATCGCAGTGTCAGCAAGAGCAATTGAAATCTGTTTGGTAATCTCCACGTCGACAACTATTGGATCCGACTTACAAACTGTGTCGGCAGTAATATTCAGCTGCTTTACCGTCAACTTATAAGCGGTGTCTTTCTTGGCAGAAGCGACAAATTTGTCGACTACTATGCTGTCTACATCAGAAGTCCACTCCAATTTGTAAGCGGCGACATCCGCAGCGTCACGTTCGATCTCCACCTTAACATCAGCATCTGTCTGACAGAAACGGAACGGATCCTGAGCCTCCAATCTATCAGGAGTGACATACACTTTGACTTTATGCTCAAGAGTGTCGAGACAACCTGTTCCATCTATTTTAGTGACCAACAGCAAAGTTGTGTCGTGAGCCAAAGAATTGATCTTGACCGAGCCGATAGACGAAAGTTCGACACCATCCTTGGTCTGCCAAGAATATGCAGCCTTTCTATCTTCTCCCACTGTCGTTGCTTCAAACGGATTGCCGACACATGCGATCGACGGAGCGACAATCTTATTCTGTGGACGATTGTGGAAAATCACAGTCACTGAATTTGAAGCCGAGCAGCCGGTCAAAGTATCAGTCGCAGTCATATCAAACTTTATCGTATCCTGCACAGTTCTGCTGACAGATGACAATTCAGACTTCGAAGCTGGCACACCATTCTGCGTCGCCTCATATTTGATAAACGAGCGAGAGATGGAAGCGTCGAAATGGAACGAGTTGACAAGCACATCATATACATTTATCTTCTCGCCCGCACATTTCTTTGAAACAGAATCCTCTATAACATCCACCTTGACAGGAGTTGCAACCACGGCGAATGTGGTGTCGTACTCACTCACACATCCGCTCTTTAGATTCTTCGAGAATGCCGTATAAGCCACATGAGACGCAGATGCGACAACAGAATAATCATTGCCCTGCACTCCATTCTTATACTCACCCCAGAAGACAGCTGTGTTTGTCTTATCCTTATTTGTGTCGACGGCGGAAAGTTTAAGATCCGCATTGTCTGAACACAAGAAAGCAGTGTCCTGTGAATCCACGATTTTTGGAGTAGTCGGTTTGAAATTGATTGTGACAGCGACTGTATCAGAAGCCACACACACATTATCAGCATCACTGATCTTATATGTATAGTTCACAGTGTCACGTCCAGCGATATGAGTTAAAGCAGACGCTGCGGCCGCATCCAAAGCTACAGAGCTGTTTCCATCTATACGAGCATAATCAATATTAAGTTTTGCTAAGTCAATAATACCGATTGACGATTCGTTTTTACTCAAATATAATTGGACATGTTTAGCGAAATCAACCTCCTCTGGCTCACAAACCGCCTTGCAATCCTCAGCATTCAAAGAGAATGCCTTTCTCACCTCAATATGGAAATCAGTTTTCGACGTACAGTGAGTGACCATATTCTCCTGCACGACAACATAGTCTAGGACCTTATTTTTTCCAGTCACAACAACAGTATCCGTGTTGATAGAGCGAGACACTTCGTTTCCAGCAGCATCGTAGATGATAGTGTTCAACTTGGAAGCGTCGTTCTCATCCGAACTCTGAGCCTTGATGTCGATGACTTTCTCTCCTGTGTTTTGGCAGAAGACGGTAGTGTCTTTCACCAACGATTCAATAGGATTCTTGTGCACCGTCACCACAATAGAAGATGTATCAGCACACTCATTCTCATCCATAGCAATTAGATAAAGAGTCTCAGTCGCTTCAAGTGCCACCTTCTTCTCTGTGATCTTAGTTGTCTTGTCGTTTCGATACCACTGATACTCATAATCATTGTCGAGTGCAGGCAAACTGAAAGGCTGCGCGAAACAAGTATCGATATTTGGAAGTTGCTTGATCGTAGGCAATCCCTTAAACAACAATGTCACAGTATCATTTTCAGTACATCCGCCGACTGCATCCGCATAACGCACCAAGAATCTCTTCAATTGGTCTTCGTGGCGACCCGCATCCGACTTAATTGCAGAAAGATTGGCATCAGAGATTGCAGAAGGAGACGGAGTGTTTCCCGTCAACTTATAAACTTTGAATGATACATCCGCGTCGATTATATCATTCTTGATTCGCAAGCTGTCAGTGATTGCCTTCAACAAATCAAATGACTCTCCGTAACATCTCACTGTATCCTTCTGACGCTTGAATGAGAATGTCTTGTCGATATTCACGACCACTGTTGTATCCTTGCCGACACAACCTGTCAACTCATTTTTCTGCTTGACTGAATATTTAATATTCTTCTTTGCAGACGTGATTGTTGCCAATCCATTTTCATCAACTGTAGCTCCATTAGTGGCAGTCCAATACAAACGAGTATTATTGTCGAGTGTATTGACAGCTGCACCAGTCGCAGAAACCAAATCATATTTTTCCGCACCTATACACAAGCTGACTGTATCTCTATCCAACAATGGAAGATGAGGAAGATCACTTACAATTGCCTCCACATTGACCATTGGTCCTTGACATTCAGTTGTCTGATCAATATAAACGGCAGTGTAAAGGCTATGATCATTCACAAACTCTCCAATTGAGTCACTCTTAATAGAGGCACTGCTCTTCGGAAACGCCCTTAAAGTATCCTTGGAGGAGTAGTAAGCCAAAGTCAAGTTTGAGGCATCAGTCGGAGTATTCTTGTTGACAACTTCCACTTCTTTGGCACCATAACAAAGATAGACTCTGTCGAACTCAGGAGCGTCAGTCACCTTCTCATTAACCAGCAAGTTCACTTCCAACCACTGACCCTTACATCCAAGTTTTGTACTCTGGCGCACTTTATACTTACGCATTCCAGCGACAGTATACTGACCGAACACCTTATCCAAGAAGACACTATCCCTTGCTCCAATTTCCTTATCTGTCATTTCAAACCATTCTATTTTATAATCCTCAGAAGTTGGTTTGGTAGGGATATCTGCCGACTCATAGAAAGGAACATCCTGACAAGTTTTGATAGTCAAAGGCTCATTATTCTTCACAATCGTCTTCGTTGTATCACCGACGAATGGGAAAGTTGTGATGTTTTCGTCGACGATCACCTCAAAAGTATCAGCCTTGCTGACACAGTTGTTGGAATCTATACGAACGACAGACCAGAGTTCTCGAGCCTTGGTCTTCGCATCCAATTTTGAACTATATGTAGGCTCCACAACACCGTATAAATCTGTCTTATTATCAAACTCAGGCAAAGTACCTCCATCAGGAATCCATTGCCAACGGTAACCTTCTGAATAAGTTGATTTTTCACCAGCGTCGACAAAAACATTAAGATCGGAAGCAACAACGTCGCCAATACAATAAAGTACAGAATCGACATCCTCTGCAAACTTAGGAGCATCAGTATTATAGCATCTTGCAAATACAGCCATTCTTGAAGGTGCACTATAGCAACTAGTCTTAACACGGACATAGAAAAACTTTTCTAAGACATCGGAAGATAAATTGCTGCAATCAGTGCTCAATACATTTTCTACTATATGAGTAAGACCATTAGGTTTATCTTCTGCAACCGACTGTGATTCATAATATTCAATAGTGCTAATAGATTTCAAAGAATCAGGAATTTTAGCTGCAAGCCATTCACTGATATCCGATTCTTTTATTTGATATCCAGCACATACATACAAAGTATCCGACACAAGAGTATCAGGAAGCGGCAAAACATCAACGTAAGCAGAGTCTCGCAAATCGCTGATACATTCACCACTTTTATATGCTACAGAGTAAATGAATCTTCCTGCAGAATCAATCGGCACAGAAATTTTGTCAACCTTAGAATCTATCACAGTACGAGAAGAATCAACCTGATTTTCAAGATACCAAACAGGATCAAAATCGGTATGGTTATACGTGTCATCAATAGAAAGTTCTACCTTCTGGCTTCCGTCGGGCACACGACAAGTGATAATGTCCTTGAGAAGCATGGTAGGATGATCCTTAATGGCTACGTTTGTGACATTGATTTTAAAATTAAACTTATCACTCAAACATCCAAGATCCTCAAGCCATAAAGAAATTTCATATGTTCCTGATTTATGCGTATCAACCTCTTTATTTAGATTCCAGTTGAATACCTTATCTGCATTCACATTTATAGCGGAATCTGCCTTTGTAAGAGCACCACTGATTTCACGATGGACATCATAAACTCGTTTTGACTTTTCTATTTTAATATTCTCAATATCCGCCTCCTTGCAGACATATATAGTTGTGTCTTGCATTATCTCTGTTCCAGCATAAAATACCTTCGGCACATCAGGAGTAAAATCCTCAATGACAAGAGGAACTGTCTTTAGACATTTTCCACCATTCCACGGAGAATAGAATTGAATGTAATACGTTCCTTTCTTCGTGAATTTGTATGTTTTGTCTTCTAACAAAGAAATCTTTTTAGCCGTATTATCAGTTGGTTTATAAACCGTGGACAAAGCTTCCTCATTAAAAAGCAAATAGACATTAGACAAATCCACCGGAGCATGCAAAACACTCTCAATACTATCTCCAAAGGCATCCAAATTGCCAGGACCCGCACAACCTGCAAGATCCTTGATTGTATCAGCCGAGGCCACAACATCATTAAAATCAATCAATCCCTCCACCTGAGATCTATTGACTCCATGACGTCTTGCCAACATGTATATGGAATCCTGCTTCACATCTATCCACGTAAGAGAATCACGAGTTCTCAAACTATCAAGATTGTAACGGTATTTGTTTCGTAGCAAAAAATCTATTTCTCCTGTATTGACATTGATGCCATTACCACAGAAACTGAAAAGAATGCTATCCGGATAAGAGACATCCGGACAATTAGATTGAGCCTCTACTGTAACCTCCACATGTTTAGGGTCTTTGACATATACACCCTTAGGAGAAGCTGTTTTCTTTCCATAAGCACTTGTTTCTCCACAGCCACCTCCGCCGCCTCCGCCGCCTCCGCCGCCAGCACCACGACCACGTTGATCACACATGTAAGTTCTCCAGTCAAAAGGATCATTCTTATCCATACTTTCAAGTACAGAAGATCTATCCGTCGGAGTAGTGAAAGACAATTCAGACTGAGGCACAAATGATGTTTGTTTGCCCTTCAATGAGTTTTTTTCATACGCCCAATTACCTGCCTGTTTTGCTTTCATTGTAAACGTAATCACAATAGCTTCATCACTTTGCACATCGCTTACATTAATGATACTGTCCATTTTGAATTTTAGGACACGCTGCTTTATGCTTGTAGGATCACTCAAAAAACGTTGATAGTTTAGAGTGTCAGCATCTCGCATAGCATGGTTAAGGGCATTCAAGAAATTTGTTCCCTTAGTTGACTTCCAGTTCGACCATCTGTTTGTTTCATTTCCAATAGGATTGTCTGTCAAACCGTTCGTGTTTAAATAAACCAATCCGTTCGAAGGATAAGGCTTAGGTTCCCAATCGTTCCTACCTCCTTTGTCCTTGGCAAACGTGATACTTATATCCTCAAAATAGTCCACATAATCTGAGAATGGGACACAAAGTTCAAAATTTCTGAAAATCTCAGAATTCTGGTTTAGTCCAACAGTCAAACTATACTTAAACGTCTCACCTGGCTTCACATCCGGTGTTGCCTCGTCTTTTAAAACGACTTCAGGCATATTAGGTTCTCCGAACATCAACAAAATGTCAGATGTATGGTGAGGGTCATCAGATTCACTTATTGCTATATTAAATGAAGAATGATCTTTGGTCAGAATTTTATCCGTCACATCAGCTCCAGACAAAGCTACCGCATGCAAATCATAACCTCTTGTATATCCCAATTTTGGCACTATATTGCCACCATCTTCAAACAAATACTCGTATGAGACAGTACTACTAAAAGAGTTTGCCTGACCATTTTTCACAATAGTTGTTTTTCCTGGACCAAGATCCTCAAATTCCTTTAAATCTAACGTACCTGTTTTATTACAAAGCAATCTATCGGAAGTGATATTATAAGTACCTCCTAGAGAAGTGATAGCCATAACCGTTCCTCGCGACAAATCAAGACCAGTTTTTCCATTTGGCATTTCAAGCTTCAAATTGAACAAAGCAGGTACAGCTGAAGTTAAAGCCTCCGGCGTCACGACATCACTTGCCTTATCGGGCTGATAATAAAAAATAGATCTCTCTGGCAAACCAGTATATTCATAGATTACTGTAAATGTCCATCCAGAATAGTTTCCAATTCGTACACCAGAAGAATAAGTGGTCTCGTCTGATTCTGTCACTATGTCTGCCACATATATCGTAAGGTTGACATCCATCTTTGATGCATTCTTAATCATATTGTTAACCTCAGCGGTGACATCGGCATGACATGTATAAAGATATTTTTCCAAACCATTAAGGGTAGTCTCTTTTAATGTTCCTGTAACACTTGTCTGCCCTAACAAAGTTCCACCTTCTGCAATAGCAAATTTAACATTATTTTTTCCTGTCGTTTTATTAGATCGACCTCCCCACGACAAAAAAGCTTTCTTTATCGACAATTCACCCTCACATGTAGCCGCCTGAGGTTTTGCAATTCTAAATTCAGCACAATTCACATTGTTTGCCGTTGTAAAAATCTTTTTACCATTTACATTAACTATCGGCTCTATCTTTCCTTCATTAATCTCATCTTCACGTTTTGGAGGGTATTCCCCCTCTGCAAAAGCCTTCAACTTGTGATTGGTGTTACCTACAGCTATAAAATCCAAATTGCCGGATTCCGCCCACACAGGTAAATAATCCGGTCCTTGGGCATAACCCAAAACACAAGTAAGTAAAGCTACCAACAACAAAAATATTCTTCTCATATCAAACATAATCTTACAAGTCAAAAACAAAAATTATTCATGTTTAGAGTTTCATGTACCTTCTTTCATTTGTGTGTACATATAGAAACTAACAAATATAATGCCATAACTTTCCCATTATTACACAAAATCACCAAAAAAATTGATCAAAAGACGATATTTTAACTTTTTTTAACATTTTAAGCTATGAATATACATACAATTCCGTCTTTTTACTTGATTTAATGTATATACATATATAATGTAGTTTACTTTTATCGTCAATCCCGAATGAAAAATTTTTAATAAATTTACAAAAAATATCTCATTTTTTGTTTAAATATTCAAAAAAGGCATTATCTTTGCAGTGTTGTTTTTGGGAACAGTTAAATGTAAAGACTTACTTTTTCATAAGTATTTTTTTGTACTGTTACTAATCCTATTTTTCCTTTATCTTAATGAAAAAATCGCAAAGTCACCCGCCCCAAGGGTGACTTTCTTATTTTTATCCTTCCTTATTTCACATTTAACATTGAAATTCGTACTTTTGCATAAAATTTCTTAGAAGATACACTTAAAATGAATATAGAAGAAAAATTATCAGCAGTCATTAAGGCTGCAGTGTCTGCTCTGTATGGTATTGAGGCAGACGATAAATCGGTGCAGTTGTCTGCCACTAGAAAAGAGTTTGAGGGTGACCTAACTTTAGTTGTTTTCCCTTTTTTGAAAGCTTCTAAGAAAAAGCCGGAAGAGACTGCCCAGGAGATCGGCGACTACCTTGTGGCCAACGCTTCTGAAGTCGAAAAATTCAACGTGGTCAAAGGATTCCTCAACATGGTCATCAAAAAAGGCCACTGGGTAAGTGCACTCAACAACATCCTTGCTGACGACAATTTCGGCAAAAAGACTCCTACTCCAGAGTCGCCGCTTTACATGGTAGAATACTCGTCGCCAAACACGAACAAACCGCTTCACCTTGGACACGTCCGCAACAACCTTCTTGGTTCTTCTCTTTGCCGCATTCTTGAAGCTTGTGGTCTGAGAGTTGTGAAGACAAACATCGTGAACGACCGCGGTATCCATATCTGCAAGTCGATGCTCGCTTGGAAGTTGTTCGGAAACGGTGAGACTCCTGAAAGTTCAGGCAAAAAAGGAGACCACTTGGTCGGCGACTACTACGTCAAATTCGACAAAGAGTATCGTGCTCAGGTGAAGGAACTTATGAGCCAGGGTCAAAGCGAAGAGGATGCCAAGAAAAATGCCCCTCTAATGGTAGAGGCTCAACAGATGCTAAAGAAATGGGAAGATGGCGACGCAGAAGTCCGTGCTCTTTGGGAGAAGATGAACAACTGGGTTTACGCCGGATTTGATGAGACTTACAAACGTATGGGTGTAAGTTTCGACAAAATATATTATGAGTCTCAGACTTACCTTGACGGAAAGGCTAAGGTAAACGAAGGTCTTGAAAAGGGTGTGTTCTACCGTCGTGAGGATGGTTCTGTTTGGGCAGATCTTACAAAAGACGGTTTGGATGAAAAGCTTCTTCTCCGTGCAGACGGCACATCAGTTTATATGACTCAGGATATCGGCACAGCTCAGCAGCGTTTCCGTGACTATGACATCTCACGAATGATCTATGTCGTAGGAAACGAGCAGAACTACCATTTCCAGGTGCTTTCTATCCTACTCGACCGTCTTGGATTCAAGTGGGGAAAAGATTTGGTTCACTTCTCTTACGGAATGGTTGAACTTCCTGAAGGTAAGATGAAGAGCCGAGAAGGAACTGTAGTCGACGCGGATGATTTGATGGACAAGATGGTGGAAGATGCAAAACAGATGTCGCTTGAGCTTGGCAAGTTGCAGGATTGCTCAGAAGCTGAAGTCGACGAAGTTGCTAGAATCTGTGGTCTTGGAGCATTGAAGTATTTCATCCTAAAGGTTGATCCACGCAAGAACATGATGTTTGATCCTAAGGAGTCTATCGACTTCAACGGAAACACAGGTCCATTCATCCAGTACACTCACGCCCGTATCTGTTCTGTATTGAGAAAGGCCGCAGAAATGGGCATCACATTACCAAACAAACTGAATGAGGATTTGCAGATTTCAGACACAGAAGGAATGTTGATCCAAGCGTTGGCTTCATACCCAGACGTCGTTGCTCAGGCAGGAAAAGAGTTCAGCCCTGCATTGATCGCCAACTACATCTACGACTTGGTAAAACAATTCAACTCATTCTACCACGATTTCTCAATTCTAAAGGAGGAAAACGAAGATGTGCGTGCATTCCGTCTACTTCTTTCAAAATCCATTGCGAAAGTGGTTAAAAGCGGTATGGGATTGCTTGGCATCGAGGTTCCAGAAAGAATGTAAAATTCAATTCAATATTATTTGTGGAGACGTTGCACATGCAGCGTCTCTTTTTATTTAGATATTACCAGAAAATAGATTTTTCCACCGTCGGACATTCCATAAACAAACGAGCAGATTCACTAATGGCATGGTCCACTAAAATGTATCTCACTTATTACAGTATCGTCATACTTCGTCCCTTCATATACATCTACAATTTTAAACTTGAACGACCAATGTGGCACGAGCTTTCCATCATAACCAATCCAGTATCCCTCATCGTTGTAGTACGCATGTGAACAGAATACCTTCCACAACTTGAAATGTTGATCTGAAATTTCATCCATGAGATGTAGATTTGCTATATGTTTGTCATTGTAATATAACGTGAGTTCGAATGGATTGTAATCTGCTGATCATATTCCACTTTCTGATTGGATTCTCATCTCTTTTTCTCATATAAAAGCGTAGCTTTTCTCTGTAAACTTTAA
>OCTW013429495.1_pt1 | contig 26536 bp, 16 predicted proteins | sample 1539671 | NCBI WGS metagenome assembly OCTW01 (sample SAMN02144230, study PRJEB22623) | gut metagenome | biome: sheep rumen | host: Ovis aries | place: New Zealand | reverse complement strand
CCTGTCCCATCTGTCCAAGAAGGATAGTTCCCACCAGGGACAGATGGGACAGGTGGGACACATAAAAAGTGGGTATGGCAACTATTATGCGCGGGCGTATGTGCGCGCATGTAGAGATTTTGTCAGGTGAACGGGCAGGTGTGGCATAGAAAGAGTCTTTTCCTGAACAGGAAGGCTGTTTTCTGAATTCCCAAGGCCTGGGAACAAAATGAGAAGGCACTTTACGGAACTGAGGAGGCTCCTCACGTTGCTAAAGAGGCTTCTCACGTTCGTAAAGAGCCTCCTCATTTTCGTAAAGAGGCTCTTTTCTGGAGAGTGGGGCACATATTATGGGCTTCATTGCGTTAATCTTCCAAAATCGCTTTGCGGCGTCAGCATAATTTCGTATCTTTGCCGACGTATGAGACAACAACTGATGATCTTAATGCTTGCACTTGCCGGGATGGGAGTGCAGCAGGCTGTGGGCGATGGCCATTTCGTGACGCGGACAATTGCCCGCAATGCGGTGCGTATCCAATATGTGGAGGGTGAATTGCACAACGACCTGCCAGACTGGTTATATGTGAAGAACGAAGAAGTGGAGAGCAGTCAGATTGCTCTCGACATCGACGAACAGCAAGGCACGGTGACGGTGAAGAATGCCCAGGGCAAGGCGGTGTTTACTGCCACACGCCATCAGTTGGAGGCGGCCACCGCTGCGGGCGAGCCGACCTATGAGGCTACACTGGCCTTCGACTCCCCAAAGGATGAATGCCTCTTCGGACTAGGACAGTTCCAGGATGGCTACAGTAATGTGCGTGGGCTGTCGCGTCGGCTGACGCAGGTGAACACACAGATCAGTCTGCCGATGCTCTTGTCGAGCAAGGGCTATGGCATCTTGTGGAATAACTACGGTCTGACAGACTTTAACCCCAGTGATCAGAAGGTCATATTGACAAAGCGGTCAGGTGCTGGTCAGCGCGAGGCCGTCAATGTCACCTCAACGGAGGGCGGAAAGCAGGAAGTTCGCGAGCGTCATATTTTCGAGGCAGTCATCAGCATCGACCAGGCAGGTGACTATGCATTGCTGTTAGACGTAGGACAGAAGATGGCGCGTCGGCATAACCTTGTCATTGACAATCAGACGGTCATCGACATGCAGAACATCTGGTTGCCTCCTACCGCCTCGACCATTGTACATCTGAATTCCGGGCGACATGTCGTGAGGGCTGAACTCACTAAGGACGATGCCCCAATCGTCTATTATCATCCTGTAAAAGATGAGACCGTCTTCCGATCACCGGTGGCCAATGCCGTTGACTACACGGTGTTCACAGGTTCTGCCGACGAGATTATCGCCACCTATCGCGAACTGACGGGACAGGCTCCGCTGATGCCAGACTGGGCACTGGGCTACATCCACTGTCGCGAGCGGTTCCACTCTTCGCAGGAGATCCTGGAGACAGCCAACCGCTTCAAGCAGAAGCAGATGCCCATCTCGATGATCGTACAGGACTGGCAGTACTGGGGGAAGTACGGGTGGAACGCCATGCAGTTTGACGAGGCCAACTACCCAGACCCAAAGGTGCTCACCGACAGTCTGCATCAGATGGATATCCGATTCATGCTCTCTGTATGGTCAAAGATCGACAAGACCTCTGAGGTGGGCCGCCAGATGGAAGGCGACGGTTATTATATTCCTGGAACAGACTGGATCGACTTCTTTTCGCCAGATGCTGCCGCTGCCTATTGGAAGAACTTCCGTGAGCGGCTGTTGCCCCTTGGCATTGATGCCTGGTGGCAGGATGCCACGGAGCCGGAGAACGACGACCTTGTAGGGCGCCGAGTGAACAAAGGGCAATGGTCGGGCGAACAGGTGAGGAATGTCTATCCCCTGCTGGTCAACAAGACGGTTTATGAAGGACTCCGGGAGGCAGGGAAGGAGGCTATGATCCTCACCCGCTGTGGATTCCCTGGTATCCAGCGGTATGGCTCTGCCCTATGGAGTGGCGATGTGGGCAATGACTGGGAGACCTTCCGTCGGCAGATCGTGGCAGGGCTCGGGGTACAGGCTGCTGGTATCCCCTGGTGGACATACGATGCAGGTGGCTTCTTCCGTCCGCAGAATCAATACACCGATACTGCCTATATCGAACGGATGCTCCGTTGGATAGAAACAAGCGTCTATCTGCCCTTGATGCGTGTGCATGGCTATATGAGTAACACGGAACCCTGGAACTACGGTGCTGAGGCGGAGGCGATCATTGCAGATTGTCTGAGGGAGCGGGCAAAACTACAACCTTATATCAAGGCGTGTGCGCGCAGGGTCAGTGAGGAGGGCTATACTCTGATGCGACCGCTGATCTTTGACTTTGCCGACGATCCAGAGGCGCTCCATCAGAAGTATGAGTATATGTTCGGTCCTGCCCTGCTCATCAGTCCGGTGACGGAACCTGGGGTCAGCACATGGCGAACCTATCTTCCCAAGTATGAAGGGGGATGGTATGACTACCGCACTGGAGAGCACTACGATGGTGGACAGTATGTGACCACCTCAGTGACCAAGGCTCAAATCCCAGTCTTCCGGCGTGCGGGCTATGAGGTGGGACTGTAAAAAAGACTATTTGGGGAGTTCGATGACGAAGCGGCAGCCGTCCTTGTAACTGGTGTCAAGGTCAAGGCTTCCGCCAAGATTGGTGATATGGCGCTTGGCAAGCGGCAGCCCCAGTCCCAGGCCTTCCGACAAGTCGTTGATCTTGGAGAAAGGCTCATACATCAGGTGTCTGTATTCCTCAGCCATGCCAGGACCTCGGTCCTCAAAGACGAAGCGGATGACATGCTCTGTATCAGATACCTTGAGAGACAGGTGCATGCCATCGGAATATTTGGCTGAGTTATAGAGAATCTCCCTCAGGCTGCGCATCAGATATAGACGGCTTGTGTGGATACAGAGAGAGTCGGGGATGGAAGTCTCAAAGACGGGCAAGGGGAGATCAGGGAAATGTAGGTGGGTATGGTCTATGCACTCGCGGGCCACCTCATTGCAGGAGACCTCTTCTTGCTTGTTGCTATTGAGTTCTTCAGAGAGCCCTTGTTCTGAACTGTCGAAGAGCATGAGCACCATGCGGCTGAGTGTTTTGGCATTATGATCCATCATTTCGATGATGCTCTTCACCTCTTCATCCGGCAGTTCTTCGGAGTTATCACCTAGCACTTGAGCGAATCCCATGATGATATTCAGTGGGGTACGTATCTGGTGCGACACGTTCTGGATGAAGACCGTCTTCTGCCGGTTGGCTTCTTCTGCCAGTTGGCTGGCTTCCATCAATTCTTCATTACGCCTGGCCGTCTCTACATACATGTGCTGGATGTCATTGACATGGTGGCGAAGTGAATCCTGCATGGTGGCGAAACTGTTTTGGAGCCGTCCGATGACATCAGTCCTCTTGGTGTGGGGAATTTGTTCGTCATAATGTCCCTCTGCAATGCGTTGAGACTGATCCAACAGTTTGTTCAGGGGGTTGACCGTATTCTCAACACTTTTGTAACAAAACAGGAGGATCACAAGCAGTCCCACAAACATCAGTGGCGTAAGGATATAGGCCTGTCGGTAATAATCCTTGAGGATGTCACTGTCAGGACAGACGATGGCGATGCTCCATGGGGTACCAGGTACAGGTTGATAGCAGATAAGACAGGGATTGCCATCTATCATCACTCTCATACTGCCTTGGTTTCCCGCAGTCATCTCGTGGCCCAAGGCAATGCGGTCGGCTTGCTGTCTTGGGTCAGTACCGCTGAAGATCGTCTGCTTGAAAAGCCGTGTGGAGTCGGGGTGAATGAAATAGTTGCCCTTTTCACCAATCATGAGGAAATAGGAATTTGGGTAAGGTTGTTCAGCCAATACTGTCTCAGAGAGTTGGTGCAGCGACAGGTCGGTGGAGAGGACACCAACGAATCTGCCATCGGCATCATGCAGGGGCTTGCAGTATGAGGCAATCATTTCCTTTGCGGAGAGTGTCCCTTCATTGAAATCGTTAAAAGGATCTACCCAACAGGCTTTGCCTATGAGGCGTGGAGTCTTGTACCATGGTTTTTCAAAATACTCGTACTCTCCTTCACGGACCGTGATGATAGAGTCTCCCTCACGGATAGTATAGGCAGAGAAATATCTGCCGTATTGTGGGAATGTATTGGGTTCTGTAGTGATGGAACAGCCACAGACATTGGCATTAAGTTGCACAATCTGACGGGATAAGGCTAATAGGGAGTCAGGTTGGAAATTTTCCATGACGAACCACTCATTGGCATTTGTTGCCGTCTCTAAGGTATTCAGGTATCTACAGACACGCTGGGTGGTGGTGCTGAGCACGCTACTTGCTTGTTTTGTTGCCTGCTTTTTTATAAGGTGGCGTGACTGAAGGAAGAGCAGGCCCAGTACCATGATGAAGATAGGCACCACTAACATGAGGATGCTGAGGCTGAGTTTTGTGGAAAGCGACTGGCGGATATGTAGTGAAGGACGGCTGCTCATGATGGATTGATATCATTTTTCTGATCTGATATTTTTAATAGGTGGTTGAGCAGGTCAGTAACCTTTATGCCCTGCTGTTGAATATCAGTTATCAGGTATTCCACTTTCTTTTTCTCTTTGTCATTGTGCAGGTCAGACAGCGATTTGACATTCTTCTCGATGATATTGACGGGAGTCGCCATTTGGTTGGTCATATTATGCAGGAAGGCTGTCTTCATGCGGTCGGCTTCCTGGGCCTGTTCATAGGCTGACTGTAGCACTTCCCCTCGTTCCTGAAGGTGGGTGGTCAGTTGTTCCAGTTCATTGACGTGGGTAGCCAACGACTGTTGCATCTGGCGGAAGTTATTTTGTAGTCGGCCAATCTCATCCTGTTTCCATGTTTCTGGGACAAGATTGTCGTAATGGCCTTCTGAAATGTTTTGGGCTGTCTTTGTCAACAGGCGTAGCGGCAACAGTTGACGGTGGGTGAACATGCGGCAGAGAACTAAAAGTATCAGAAGTGCGGACACAGCGATCAAAAGGACTATACTGAGCATCTGTATATAACTGTTGAAGATATCGTCCTTGGGATAGACGATACCGATGCTCCAACCCAGATCTTCCGTGGAGCGGCCCTGTACTAATGCACGCTTGAAGGGCTTATAAAAGATGTAGTATGCCTTGTTGTTCTGCCAGAATGTATTATAGCCCGTTTTACCAGCCATCATGTATCCGACCGCTTCTGCTAAAGAGGGATGAGCCCCTTTTTCTATTTGTGTAAAGACGGTCTGGTGGTATAGTTTGTCACTATCGGGATGGATGATATATGAGCCGTCGCTGCCCAGAAGTGTACAATAGGCGTTGGGAGTCGGTTTAGCAGAATGGACGATCCGCGACAGTGTACTGAGTGCCACATCAGCGCCAAGCACTCCGACAATCCGACCGCCACTGGCATAGATGGGCAGACAGAAACTGGTGATGGCCTCTTCCTCTGTGTCTTCGTTTTTAAGAGGATTAATCCAAAGCGGCCGGCCTGTCTCTAAGGGTTTGGTGTACCAGATCTGTTCGTTATAGGGGCGGTTGCCAAAGAAATCTGCCTGGATGATGGGTTCAGAGGATGTCAGTAGTTCGTTTGTACCAGCACGACGTACATAGGTCATGAAGAGACTGTCTTTCTCAGGATAGAAGCCTGGTTCAAAAGCGATAGCACTACCGATGATATGGGGATTGGTCTCAATCATCTTCTGGCAATATAGTTGCATCCAGTCAGGCTGGTCCAGATGCTTTAGCAGGTCCCAGTACATGTTACCCGTTGTCTGTTCTACAGACAGTAAGATATTGTCGATCTGTTCCACTGTTGCCTCCAGTGTCTGACTTGCATTCCCCAATGACTCGTTCTTCACCGATTGACGTGAGTAATAGAGCATGATGGAGATTGCGGCAGCCAGTAGTATGGCGATGGCTGACACAATCGTCAGACTGAGTCGCATTGATAAGGTCTTGGTGATAAATCTAGGTAGTCGTAACATGCGGTGGCAAAGATACGAAATAAATTCGAAAACTCTGTCACATTTTGTGAAAATCGTCCTTTATGATGATTACTTTATGAATTTACAATTAGTTTTGTGTCCTTTTGCATCAGAAACGGCTGCAACATAGACACCGTCAGAAAGTGTCGTGAGAGGCACTTCTACAATGCCGCCGTTAAGTTGTACGGTGATATTGGCAACTGTCTGTCCTGCAAGATTATGGATATGAACCAGCACACTGCCAGATCCATTCCCGGCAATGGCAAGACTACCTGCGGCATAGGTGACAGACAGACCATCGGTGTTGTCAGCCATCGTGTCTGAGATACCTGTCTTACCTGACTGTTCTACAGATGTCAGGTAACTGGTTCTGAGATTAGCACGTTCTATGGTGGGTATGTTCATCACGAATACATCAGCGCAGCCGTCGGGCCATCGACCTGCCGTCTCGTCTGCATTGAGCAGAGGATAGGTAAGTTGGTCGCTCCATGAACCATCGGCAGCAGTCAGCAGTACTTCACCGCCATCAGCATCAAGTTTGAATGAGGCATGGAGTTGAGAAATGGGTTCTTGGTTATCACACCATATAACTAAATGACCGTGGGCAGGGATAATAGTCGAGGCTGATGTCTTGTCTTTCGTGATTTGGTACATCCGAGGTTCCTGTGGATTATCGCTGAGGTACATGCCTTCCACGTCGATGTCTTCATCAGTTGTATTATAGAGTTCTATCCAGTCGTTGCGCTTCCAGTAGTCGTTGATATAGATACCATTGGCGGCACTCACCTCATTAATACGTACAGGCGTAATGCCAGAGGATTTTTGCTGATCGGCAGAGAGTGCCGAGAAGGAGGCGGTCAGGTTCACGTTGCCTGATGGCAGGTCGATGGTTGTTGCCGTAGAGACGGTCTCACTACCATTCTTCCACCCGTCGAAACGATAGCCCGCAGGTGCCTGAGCCCTGAGTTTGGCAGGAGCGAAGAGATAGCCCTTCAACTCTGCGTAAGGTACTTCGATATCATTCACGAAGATGCGTGCCCCTTTGGTGTCAGTATTTAATACGACATTCTGGGCAGAGGCATTCGAGAGTTGCATCGGCTGATATTTCTGAAGACACTTGATCATCTTGTCCTGCCAGGTCTTCAGTTTGTTTTTAATCTTGTCGGCAGCACCATCGGGAGTGAAGCCATCTATCTTTGACATGGGGCGCATCTCATCGGCAAGTTCATTGACGATGGCCGTGGCCTTGTCTTTCTCAAAGACACTGCCGGCCATCAGGCAGAAAGTGTCGATAAACCGTTTACGGAAGATGTCGTTGTCTAACAGGCCTACGAAGAGTTTGACAAGTTTGACGCTCTTAAAGTTGTTGAGTGAACTGAAAGGGTCTTCGCGATTAAAAGCGTAGTCAAGGTCAAAACTGATAAAGCGATAGCGACCGTCCTTCTGGCTGCGGAAGGCTTTTACATTGTTGTCGGGCCAGTCGTTGTTGGTCAAGAACAGTTCGGCAGCCATGTAGTACGAGAATTCGTCAATGTCGAGTAACTGCTGGAGTTCGTCATAGGCTCCACTGTCATTGATACGGGCACTGAGGTCGAGAATGCGTTTCAGCACCTCATCGTTGCCATTCTTGAAGTTGAAGTTCTCAAACATGTCAATCTCCTCATCGTCGTACCCGAAGTTGGCATCAACATACTTATCGTTACTGGGTTCACGCAGGTTCACGATGCCCTTGAACTCACCGTTGATATACTCTGCAACCTGTGTAAACGCCTGAACATCAAGGTTGATTCCAGAGCGCATCATGATGGTTTCCAGGGCCAGATCCATAAATCGGCTGTGGGTTTCCCACACATCGTTACCGCCGTTGCGCAAGACAAGTGTCTTGTTGCGGATATAGGGTTTCTGGGCAAAGAAGGCATAGTCGAAACGGTTCTGACCGTCGAACTTCTTGTTGGCCTTGAGTTTCATGGAGCGGGGAGTGATCATGCGCGTCCAACCGCCAGAGACACTGATATTGGCATCCTGGTTGAAGGCCATTTTCCCGTCGGGTGTGATATAACTAAAGTTCACGGGACGATCCCAAGGCTGGTTCCAGTTCACGGCGTCGTCACGACCGTTACCAGAAATACCGTTACTACCTTCAATATCAATACCCCACATGGGATCTTTGAAGTATCTGGTATCACCCACGATGCTTACTACGGGAATGGAGTATTGCTGTGAGGTCTTGATATAGGAGCGTGTGACGGGGACACTGGGCAGATAGCCATCACGGAACAGTCGCAGGGTGAGGTTCGTGGTATTGTCGATCGTGAACTTTCCATCTTGACTCTGTAACGAAACGACGGTGACGAGGTCGTCTGAAGAAGCCTCCCAGGAGATATCGTCGAAATAGATGTTGTTATCCGTGCTTTTCAGTTCATTGAGGTTAAAGGCAATGGTCCGGAGTTCGGAAGGTGTTGGCCACCATGAATTCGTGCCAGCCTGGTCGTTGGTGATAGTTCCCTCATAACTGATCTCTTTCCATTCTGTGGTCACGTCATATCCACCAGCCAGCATGCTCCAATAGATGTAATTACCAGGATTCTTATGGGATTGCACGGAAATATGGCAGGCATGGTCGGCGCGAACCTTCATGCGGAAACGATACTTGTCACCGCTGCTCCAGACATGGTTGGGGGTAAAGACAAAGAATTGGCTGCTCCAGTCTTCCTGAGCATTGGCAATGGCATGGACTTGAATACCGCGGGAACCATTATAGCCCACGCCGTCAACGATACGGTTCTTGTCTCCATTGCCATTACCGTCCCTACTGACAAAGCAGGTGGCATCGTCGCCCTCGCAGTCACCGTTGACTATCATCTCAGTCCAGGGAGAATTCTCCTGCCCGCCACTGGCCGTCGGTGCCTGAGGCAGACTACCGTCTGTGGAATACATCAGTGTCGTTCCTTCTGGGATTTTGACTTGGACAGTGAGGGAACCTGTGAAAAGTTTACTATCTGTATCTACGACAGGTGCAGCAAGCCTTTCCGTAGCAAAGGAAGCCGTTCTGTTTGAGGCGCCTGGTGTCGGCGTGGCTGTCAGCCCCCATTCGTCGCCCCCGTCGGTCTTACGTGCGTATGACGTATGACTCATGGCCTTGGGATAGTCCTGACTTGTGATAAGTTGACCATTTTCATCAGAGAGATAGATGGTGCCGCCATCACAGTTGAGTTTGAAGGGAGCCTGAGCATCATCGATTTCGTCTGAGCCGAGCCATACCACCAAAAAGCCATTGGCAGGAACGGTACCTACATAGGAATACATCTTCCAACGTTTCAAATCGTTCTGGGTGTCACTCAGATACATGCCCCCAAGGCTGACGGGCTCGTTTGAGGGATTATATAATTCAATCCAACTGTCAAAATTGGTGGCGGGACTCATTACGTCGCCCACGTTTGCTGCCATCACCTCATTGATGATGATAATTGCTGATATAAGAAATGAAGTCATGTCTTGAAGAATTTGGTGCAAAGGTAGTAAGAATTCTGCAAAAGTTTCAGTGCGTCATCATACAATTTTGCAAGTTGGTACTTTTCACAAAGTCTGTGAAACAAATATATCAAGACATGACTTCATAAAATCAATTTCTTATCCGACCTGGCTTCCAGGCTTCACCTCTTTAGTGGTGGTGACTACGCTGAGGCTCTCGTCGGCATCGACGGCAGAGAGGATCATACCCTGACTCTCGATGCCCATCATCTGACGGGGTGCGAAGTTGGCCACGAAGAGGATGCGCTTGCCAATCAGTTCCTCCGGGTTCTCATAGAAGGTGGCGATGCCGGAGCAGATAGTGCGGTCGGTACCTGAGCCGTCGTCGATGGTGAACTGCAGGAGTTTCTTCGACTTCTTCACCTTCTGACAGTCCTTCACCAGACCGACGCGGATGTCGAGTTTCTCGAAGTCTTCGAAAGCGACGGTGTCCTTCACCGGTGCTGCCTTGTACGAGGCAGCCTCGTTAGCCTTCTTCGTAGCCTCCAGTTTGTCAAGTTGCTTCTGGATGACATCATCCTCAATCTTCTCGAAGAGCAGGGCGGGCTCACCGAGTTGATGACCAGCCTTCAGCAAATCTGTCGAACCGAGTTGATCCCACTCGAAACTGTCCATATTGAGCATCTCACGGAGTTTCTTGCTCGAGAATGGCAGGAAGGGCTCAAAGGCGATGGCGAGGTTGGCTGTCAACTGCAAGCAGATGTTGAGGATGGTCTCGCAGCGCTTTGGATCCTGCTTCCATACCTTCCAAGGTTCACACTCGGTGATGTAGCGGTTGCCGATGCGGGCGAGGTTCATGGCCTCGAACTGGGCATCACGGAACTTGAACTGCTCAAGCAGCGCCTCCACCTTGGCCTTGACATCCTTGAACTCATCAAGAGCAGCCTTATCGACATCGGTAAGTTCGCCACAGGCGGGCACTACGCCGTTCCAGTATTTCTTCGTCAACTGGAGGGCACGGTTCACGAAGTTGCCATATACGGCCACAAGTTCGTTGTTATTGCGATCCTGGAAGTCCTTCCAGGTGAAGTTGTTGTCTTTGGTCTCAGGGGCATTGGCGGTGAGCACGTAGCGCAGCACGTCTTGCTTGCCAGGCATATCGACCAAGTATTCATGCAGCCATACGGCCCAGTTCCTTGAGGTAGATATCTTGTCGTTCTCGAGGTTCAGGAACTCGTTGGCAGGCACGTTGTCGGGCATGATGAACTTTCCGTGGGCCTTCATCATCACGGGGAAGATGATGCAGTGGAACACGATGTTGTCCTTGCCGATGAAGTGTACGAGGCGCGTGTCCTCGTCCTGCCACCACTTCTCCCAGTTGCCCCACTTCTCGGGTTCACGTTCGCAGAGTTCGATGGTGTTAGACACATAGCCGATGGGTGCATCAAACCACACGTAGAGCACCTTGCCGTCGGCTCCCTCGATGGGCACGGGGATGCCCCAGTCGAGGTCGCGGGTCATGGCACGAGGCTGCAGGTCCATGTCGAGCCACGATTTGCATTGGCCATAGACATTTGGCCGCCACTCCTTGTGCTCCTCCAGGATCCACTGCTTCAGCCAGTCCTGATATTCGTTCAGGGGCAGATACCAGTTCTTCGTCTCCTTCATCACGGGCGTAGAGCCGCTGATGGTTGATTTGGGATTGATGAGTTCCGTCGGCGAAAGGTCGCGTCCGCACTTCTCGCACTGGTCGCCGTAGGCACCCTGGTTGTGGCAGTAGGGGCACTCGCCCGTCACGTAGCGGTCGGCCAGGAACTGCTTGGCCTCCTCGTCGTAGAGTTGGGCGGTGGTCTCCTCCGTCAGTTTGCCCTCATCGTAGAGTTTGCGGAACCACTCGGCAGCAAACTTATGATGCGTTGCGCTGGTGGTGCGGCTATAGATATCGAACGAGATACCGAACTCCTCAAACGAGTCCTTAATCATCTTATGATAGCGATCAACCACGTCCTGTGGGGTGATGCCCTCCTTGCGGGCACGGACGGTGATGGGCACACCGTGTTCGTCGGAGCCTCCGATGAACAGCACCTCGCGCTTCTTAAGTCTGAGATAGCGTACATAAATATCGGCAGGTACATATACACCAGCCAGATGTCCGATGTGCACACCACCATTAGCGTATGGCAGCGCCGACGTCACCGTCGTACGCTTAAAAGTCTTGTTTTCCATTGAATTTAAATACGTATTTTGTAATTTGGCTGCAAAGTTACGAAATTTATTCGATAAACTGAGGAAAAACTTGTATTTTTGCAAACGAAAAACAATAAAAATGTTATGGCAATACACAATGAACTAGGAGCGTGGGGAGAGGAGCAGGCGTCAGTATTCCTGCAAAGAAGAGGGTACACCATCGTGGAGCGTGACTGGAAGACTGGTCATCGGGATATCGACATCGTGGCCCTGGATGGTGGGACGGTGGTGTTCGTGGAAGTGAAGACCCGTCGCAACCGTGTGTTCGGTGAGCCCGAGGACGCTATCGACTATAGGAAACTACAGAACCTGCGACTGGCCATCAACTACTATGTCAAGTCCAAGCATATCGATCAGGAATTTCGCCTCGATGTCATAACAGTGGTGGGCACACCAACTGGCGGCCCACCACAGATTAGTCATTTTGAGGATATCCCGATGTATTAACTGCGGGCCTCAATCTTCTTGTTGATATCGTCGATCACCTCATCACTCAGTTCATACTTCGAAATGATAAACATGGCAAGGATGAGCAGGATGGCAGGGATGATACAAACCAGCCAGCGGATGCCTTCCTGAGCCAATGGCGTCTGCAGTTCCAGATCGTTCATGAAGTAGGCACCAGCGGCATTACCCACCGACATCATGGCGAAGGCGGTGATGAAGAACAGGGCAATCACACGAAGAGGACGATTGCGCATAAACTCCATCCACAGGTCGCTGACCTTCACGTTCTCGGCTTCAGAAGCGTCCATCACGACACGCTCCTTGGTTTGAGAGAAGCAGAAGATAAGCAGGGCAAGTCCGATGAGAGAATAGAGCAGCATGGTATAGAACCAAGCGGTGGAGTCCTTCGGCAAGGTGGTAGCCTCCTCGGCGGGCACGTAGTTGGTCATGGCGAGTACCAGTCCGGGAACCACACCGCCTAAGGCCATACCGGCCTTGAAGAATATACCCGTCAGGGCATTCACGATACCAGCGATGCGGCGGCCTGTGGTATATTCTGCATACGAGATAACCTCAGGGATGAGTGCCCACATGTAGCCTGTAGCCACAATCACACCTGTTGATTTGATAAACTGGGCGATATAGACGAGTGTGATATTCTCCTTCACCGTGCCCATCTTACTGATGATGTAAAGCAGGGCCATGCCGATGATGGCGATGGTGAGGAAGATGTAGAACATATTCTTTTTACCCACCTTCTTCTTGATGGCTGGCACCAGTGGCATAAAGATAAACGATGGCAGCGAGCCGAGGCCCATGAACAGGGCCATCTCGATGGGTAGGGTCTGCGACGAGGCGAAGATGGCCACGATGATGGGCACACCAGCGGATACAGCCAGACCACCGACATTGGCCATGAACATACGGACGGAGGTCAATATGGTGATCTCGTCGGTGTCACGTGTCAGCGAGGAGTTCAGCGCACCGTAGGGCACATTGATCAGTGTGTAGAGCATCGACATGCCCACGTATGTCAGGTATGCATAGACGAGCGAGGGAGCGAACCCGTCCCAGAAACAGAGGATGGCGAGGATTGTCAAGGGGATACCACCCATCACCAGGTAACTGCGATATTTTCCCCAGATAGGGTTATGCTTATCGACGAAGGTGCCTACCAAGGGATCCCATAGGACATCCACCAGACGCACCACGAGGAACATCGTACCTGCCAGACCCGCAGACTTTGCTGCATCGCCGCCGAGCACATAGACATCGGTGTAGAAGAAGAGTAGATACATGCAGATGGTCTGATAGATCAGATTCTGCGCCAGGTCGCCTGCACCGAAGCCGATGCGCTGCACCCATGATAACTTATAAAAGCCTTTTGTTTCGTTAGTTGTAATAGCCATAATATTTTATTTGTTAATTTTTAATTCAAATGATGACATTGGCAGACCGCTGAGGGATCGGACATTTGCCGTCAGGGGATTGTCCTTCCATGCATATCGTACGGCATAGACGACACTCTGTGGATGGAAATGGTCGGGTAGGGTGAGCGTGATACTGTTGCCCTCTGCAGAGGCTTTTATGTTTTGAAAAACCTTGTCTCCGTCGTCTGCGGCCACTTCAAACTCGTGAATCTCCCCCGATACGACCGGCTGGTCGAGGGTGAGGATGATCTTGCCATCGGAAACAGCCGAGGATACCACCTTTGGTGAGAGCATCACCTTATTACTAAATAGGAGTCTGTCGAAACAGAGACCGACGCGCTCGGCAACCTCTTTCTTTCGGAGCGGGTGGATATCTACCGTCTCACCCAGATCGTTGATAACTGCCAGTTCGGCATGCGAATCAGCCTCCGCTACTTTACGCTGGGCCTCGCGGAGTTGTGCCCAACCACTGTTCATGGGTGCGGTCTGCGGAGTGATGGGGCGTGGGAATCCCGTCTGCTGGCGACCGTCGTAATTGGCCAATTGCACAATGACAAATGGTATTTCATCATCTTTCCAAGTGTCGCGCCAGCAACCCATTAGTTTTTTCAGATAGTCAGCGTATGGTGCCGGATTGCCCGTATTCGACTCACCCTGATACCATACGATGCCAGAGAGCGCATAAGGTGCCAGTGGGCGGAGGACGGCATTGTAGAGAGTGCTCGGTATGTTCTGCAGGGAGATATCACCGCTGGGGCAAGAGGGCATTTCTGCTCCAAGGCGCGTCTTCCATTGTTCACTGAGTGGGACGACATCCTCTGGCATGGGATTCTGCGAGAAACGGTCTTCGCCGAAGCAGAGCATATAAGGCTTCTCGGGGATGAAATGAGCCAGGCCGTATTTGTTGACAAACCGTATGGTGATGACATTGTCACCCTCACGAAGCAGCCCTTCCGGGATGTCGTAACGGCGTGGTGGATATTGGTAGTAGGTATGACCGATCTCCTGGCCGTTTAGATAAGTGATATCCTGATCGAAGAGGGTGCCGAGCAATAGGCGGGCAGGCTTTCCTGCATGTGCCTTGTCAATCTGTATGTGTTGACGGAGCCAAATGGTACCAATAAGGGGACGACCATCTTTCTTGGCCCAGTGAGTGTCGTATTGGTTGACATCTTGCCAGTCAGAATCGTCCAGAGCAGCAGATGTCCAGTTCTCGCTTATGCCAGGGTCCTGTAGGTTAAGCATCTTCTGCCATTGCTGTTCTGCCTGCATATTGGCCTGGCTCTGGGCTTTTACATAGTCGTCGTTTTGGAAAAACTGTGTCCGTTTCACGAGCATCGGGTAGTCCTCCTGCAGAGAGTCGGCAGAAATCCAGGCTTCAATGGGCGTGCCGCCCCAACTGTTGACGATAATACCCTGTGGCACTCCCGTCTTCTCATACATCCGCCGTCCGAGGAAATAGCCGACGGCAGAAAACAACCATGCATTTTCTTTATTGACGGGTTTCCAGTTGATCGTAGGGGTAGTGATGTCATCTCTGACACCGTGGGTATCTGTCGCATTGGGCACACGGAACATCCGGATGTCGCCATTCTCGTAAGAATCGATCTCCTGCGTGTATTGTGGATAGACGCGCTCTATGGTCACGTCAATATTTGACTGGCCTGACAGGAGCCAGACATCACCTATTAATATATTAGTAAGTACCTGATCACCAACGGTCATGGTATAGGGACCGCCAGCCTTCATCTTTGGGAGGCTGATACGCCAGTTGCCGTCAATATCGGCTGTTGTGGCATATTGTTTCTTATTGAACCTGATGGAGACAAGTTCTCCGGCCTCGGCCTTCCCCCAGACGGGAATCTGCTTGCCGCGCTGCAATACCATACCTGACTGGAAGAACTGTGGCATACTAATTTTGGCATCAATAGGTATTGTGCAAAATAGCATGACACAAAAACAAGTGAGTTTTTTAGTTACTGTTGATTTCATGTTGCAAAAATACAAAAAAATCACGTTGAAATGGGTTGATTTTACGTTTTTCTTGGGGAATGAAACATTTGAAAAAACATCTGTAACAAATAAGAATGTTGTAAGATTATTATTTTACTACCTTTGCAAACGGAAAGAAATAGTTAAAGACTTGCGATGAAGATTAATGCATCACAGAAAGTATCACTGAAAGAGAAACTGGGCTACTCCATGGGAGATGCCGCAGCCAATCTGGTATTTCAGATGATGATGATCTTCCAGTTAAAGTTCTATACTGATGTCTTCGGACTGGATGGAGCAGTAGCAGGAAGTATTTTGATGATTGGTAGTATCTCTGCGATTATTGTCGATCCGACCATCGGAATCCTCTCCGACCGCACTGATACCAGATGGGGAAAGTTTCGTCCTTGGGTCATTTGGACGGCTATTCCTTTCTGTATTTTCTATATCCTTGCATTCTATAATCCCGGCATACACGATAAGGAGTTGGTGGCTACCTATGCCACGGTTTCGTATGTGCTGATGATGACGGCCTATTCCTTTAATAATATACCTTACACATCCCTTGGAGGTGTGATGACGAGTGATATTAAGGAGCGTACCAGCATCACGACAATCCGTTTTATCGTGGTGACGATTGCCCAGTTTGTCGTGCAAGGCCTCACCCTTCCGTTGGTTGATCACTTTGGGCAGGGTAATCTCCAGCGGGGATGGATTTCCACCATAATTATATATGCGCTTGTAGCCTTCTGCCTGTTTATCGTCACGTTCATGGTGACCAGGGAGCGTATCCAGCCACCACCAACCCAGAAGTCGAATGTGCGTATTGATATTAAGGATACATTATCCGACGTGTCGTGGAATTCGATGGCCCTTTTAACCTTCTCCCTGTTTGTCACGCTGGCGATGTGGGGATCGGCCATGAATTTCTATTTCCAGTATAATGTGGATCAGCAGTCATTGTGCAACTTCCTCTCTCATTTCATAGAGGTGGAGCCAGACGAGGCTTATTCCCTGGGTTTCTCCGCCTTCAATATGATGGGGGCCCTCGTTCAGTTCGTTGGCGTCATCTGCCTGTCAAGGTTCTTGGCCAATAAGTATGGAAAGAAGTTGACATTCATGGTCTGTCTGTCACTGACAGCCTTCTTTACGGCCATGTTCTACATTCCATCTCCGACGGATGTCAGTCTCATGTTCGTCCTCAACTTCCTAAGGTCGTTGGCATACGCACCGACAGTCCCCCTGTTATGGGCAATGATAGGTGATGTGGCAGATCATATAGAGTTTGAGAACCACCGTCGTGCCACAGGCTTCTGTTTTTCAGGCATCGTGCTTGCCCTGAAGTTAGGACTGGGTTTTGGTGGAGCCATTGCCGGTATTATTATTTCGATGTTTGGTTATGTGCCAGGAACAGACTCCGTCCAGAATGAGAGTGCGATGGAGGGAATCAGGATTGTGTCCAGTTTCGTGCCGGCTTTCCTATTCTGTGTCGGTGTGGTGGCTCTGCATTTCTATCCGATTACCAAGGAGTTTAATGAGAATATGCAGGCAGAGTTGACTGCACGCCGGAACATGGCTGCCCAGTCAGAACTTGAGAATGAAATAGTCAAATAAAGTCAAATAATTAAAAAGTCAAACAATATGAAACCGCGTTATCTTTACCCCAGTGATTATTATGCAGATCCTTCCGCCAATGTGTTTAATGGACGTCTTTACGTCTATCCCTCTCACGATTGGGAGGCAGGTGCAGCCTTCGACGATGATGGTGGGCACTTCCAGATGAAAGACTATCATGTAGTATCCATGGATGACGTGGAGAATGGTGAGGTGACCGATCATGGCATGATCCTTAGTGTCGATCAGGTGGCATGGGCAGAAAAGCAGATGTGGGATAATGATGTGGTGGAGAAAGACGGCAAGTATTATCTGATCTTCTCTGCCAAGGACTATAATGGCGTATTCCACCTCGGTGTGGCCGTTGCTGACAAGCCGGAGGGGCCGTTTGTGCCACAGGAGCATCCTATTCGCGGGTCATTCTCCATTGATCCCAGTGTCTTCAAAGACGATGATGGAGAGATATATTGCTACTTTGGTGGTCTCTGGGGCGGACAACTCCAATGGTATCAGTCTCCACAGAAACTGGTGAAAGAGGGTGTTGACCTTGGTCCTGCCGCTGATAAGAAGACCCAACTTTATGCTCCTGCCGACGTGCCTGCGCTTCCCAGTTTCGTTGTTCGTATGAGCGACGATGTCATGCAGTTTGCCGAGGCACCTCGTTCAGTGGTTATCATTGACAAGGACGGTCAGCCGCTGAAGGCTGGTGATCCTCATCGTTTCTTCGAGGCTTCCTGGATGCATAAGTATAATGGAAAGTACTACTTCAGTTACTCCACGGGCGACAGCCACTTCCTGTGCTATGCCATTGGCGACAATCCCTACGGTCCGTTCACCTATCAGGGCGTGTTGCTCGATCCCGTAGTGGGTTGGACGACTCACCACTCCATTGTGGAGTACAAGGGGGAATGGTTCCTGTTCTATCATGACTGCGTACCTTCCAACGACGTCACTCACCTGCGCAGCCTGAAGGTGCAGCGGTTGTTCTACAATGAGGATGGTACGATCCAGAAGGTCGTGAATGAGTAAGCAACAACTTTTATCCAACTATTATATTACTCATCGTGACGAACTGCTGACGTATGTCAGCAGTCGTCTTGGTAACAGCAGTGAGGCGGAAGACATCGTTCAGAATGTCTTCCTCCGGCTGTTATCCTCCAACAAGTTGATTTCCGAGGTAACCTTGCCTGCCCTGGTCTATACCATGGTTCGTCATCTGCTGGCCGACTATTTCCGTCGTCGTGCTGCGTTTGAGCACTATGAGCATTACATCAGGGGAGTGTGCAGCAGTGAGGTGTCGATGGAATCAGTGTTTTCTGCCCGTGAGATAACCGAACAGTTGGAGCGCGGTCTTGCCCGTTTGCCAGAAAACTGTCGTAAGGTCTATCGCCTGCATATCTATGGAGGCATGAAAGTTAGTGAGATTTCACAGGAACTGGGAGAGGGTTACAAGAGCGTGGAGCACCGTTTGGGAACAGCACGCAAGGCTATGCGACAGTTCCTTCGCAAATACGCATAGTTATTATTATTTGAAGATCAGTGTTGTCAGTCGGTCTTTGGGGAAGAGTTCACAAGCCACTTCCTGGATTCTTTCGGCCGTTACGGCATCAATACGTCGGTAAAGTTCATCGAGATGTCGTTCATGACCATGGTGCAGGTAACTCCTACCGAAGTCGAGGGCAAATTGCTCGCGGTTGTCGCAGGCAATGGCAATCTGTCCTTTTAACTGCCGCTTTGCGGCGGAGAGTTGCCGTTCACTCATGGGCTTCTGCATGAAATGGTCCAGTTCATGGCGCACCAGTCGCAGACATCTGCGGATATCGTGGTGGTCGCATCCAAAATAAATGCTCCAGACTCCCGTATCACTATAACTTACCATAGAACTCTCCACGGTATAGACCAGTCCGTGGCGCTCCCGCAGGGAAAGATTCAGCCTGGCATTCATGCTTGGTCCACCGAGGATATTATTCAATAGGTAGAGTGGTATCCGTCGAGGGTCATTATAGGCATAACTGATGGTGCCAAGCATCACATGGGCCTGGTGGGATCCAATCTCTCGGATAGAATCAGGTGGGCAGGATTTATTAAGTACAGCATGATGGACCTGCCCGTCTGATGCTCCTCCCATAGATTTTGGGAAGTCTTGTTTCTCCAGTAATCTGACAAGCCGCTTGAAGTCAATGTCACCGTAGGCAAAGAAGACGGCGTGATCTGGGAGATAGTTGCGTTTCACGAAACGGAGGGCATCGTCGGTTCTGAAGGTATGCAATTGTTCGGCTGTCCCCAGGATGTTGTGCCCCAGCGGATGGCCTTTGAAGAGGAGATTCTCAAACTCGTCGTAGATTAGTTCGGCAGGTGAGTCGTTGTAACTCTCGATTTCGTCGCATATCACCTCCACCTCCTTCTCGATTTCCTGCTGAGGGTACTGACTGTGGAAGACAATGTCGGTGAGCACATCGACAGCCTGATTAAAATGCTCCTTGGATATGGCAGCATAGAAGACGGTATCTTCTTTATTGGTGAAAGCGTTCAGTTCTCCGCCCACGCCTTCTAAGGCATTGAGGATCTGAAGGGCGTTGCGGCGTTCTGTCCCCTTGAAGGTCGTATGCTCGCAGAAGTGGGCCAGTCCTTCTTCCCCAGGAAGTTCGTGACGGGTGCCGGCTGCTATCTCATAGCCACAGTAAATGACTTGAGAACTTGATGGCAGGTGGATGATGCGGAGCCCATTTCCGAGTATATGTGTGTTGTATTTTGTCATTTTGGCTGCAAAAGTACGAAGAATATTTGATAATTGATAATTGACAATTAACAATTTTGCATGGCGGCATCAATTTCTTCATTCTTCATTCTTCATTCTTCATTTTTATTTCGTACCTTTGCAGCCACAAATATTGATATGTATGCGAAAAGTAATAGGAATAGGTGAAACAGTTCTTGACATTATATTCAAAAATGAGCAGCCGATAGGTGCAGTGCCTGGTGGTTCGGTATTCAATGGCCTGATTTCCTTAGGACGCTCGGGTATTCATACGGCGTTCATCAGTGAGACTGGCAATGACCGTGTAGGCAGGAATATCATTCAGTTCCTGAAAGACAATCATGTCGGTACTGATAATATTTCCGTCTATCCAGAGACAAAGTCGCCCGTATCGTTGGCTTTCCTAAATGAGCAGAACGATGCAGAGTATATCTTTTACAAGGATCATCCGCACGACAAACTTGACTTCGTCTATCCTGACATCCAGCCTGACGATATTGTGATGTTTGGTTCCTATTATGCGGTGAATCCCGTCATCCGTCCGCAGATGCAGTCCTTCCTGGAGTATGCCCGCAGTCACGGAGCCATCCTCTACTATGATGTGAACTTCCGTTCTTCTCACAAGGATGAGGTGATGAAACTTCGTGCCAATATTCTGGAAAACCTGGAGTATGCCGATATCGTGCGGGGAAGCAAGGAGGACTTTGAAGTGATGTTCAATAAAGAAGATGCGGATACAGTCTATCGTTCCCAGATATCCTTCTACTGCAAGAACTTTATCTATACGCAAGGGGCTGATCCCCTTGAGATGCGTTCTGCAGGCGGACTGAGTAAGCAGTATCCCGTCATGAAGACGGAGACGGTGAGCACCATTGGGGCCGGTGATAACTTCAACGCAGGCTTTATCTATGGACTGATAAAGTATGGCATCACGCGCGGACAGATTGCCGACGGCATGACGGAAAGCCAGTGGGATCAGGTCATCGCTGAGGCCCAACAGTTCTCGGCTAACGTGTGCCAGAGTATCAGCAATAGTGTTGATCAGTCATTTGCCGACGAGAAGAAACGTGAATTGGAGGCATAGCATGGAATAATTTAAAAATATGGATATGATTAGTGATACTATTAAGTACATCGGTGTTGACGATCTTGACATCGATCTGTTTGAGAGTCAGTACGTGGTGCCCGAGGGCATGAGTTATAATTCCTATCTTATTAATGATGAGAAGATTGCGGTATTGGATACCGCCGATCGTCGTAAGGGCGAAGAGTGGAAGGCCGGCCTGCAGGCTGCACTCAATGGTCGCCAGCCAGACTATCTGGTGGCTCATCACATGGAGCCCGACCACGCAGCACTTATTGCCTGGATGCTGGAGACCTATCCTGGCCTGCAACTCGTATGCAGTGCTGCAGCCGTGAAGATGTTGCCCAACTTCTTCGAGGGCTTCAACTTCGAGGGGCGTGTTATCACTGTCAAGGAAGGTGACACGCTCAGCCTTGGCCAGCACACACTGCAGTTCATCACTGCGCCGATGGTGCACTGGCCAGAGGTTATCATGAGTTACGATACCTTGGACAAAGTGGTCTTCTCTGCCGATGGATTCGGCAAATTCGGGGCATTGGTCAATGAGACTGACGACTGGGCTTGTGAGGCTCGCCGCTACTACTTTAATATCTGCGGAAAGTATGGCTCGCAAGTACAGGCCGTGATGAAGAAACTCTCTGGGCTCGACGTTCAGGCCATCTGTCCGCTCCACGGTCCTGTGCTCAAGGGCGAGCCACTGGCTGCTGCCATCAAGTTATATGACACATGGAGCAAGTATGAGCCTGAGAGTGAGGGCGTGCTGATCGCCTACGCCAGTATTCACGGCGGAACGGCCGCCGCTGCTGAGCGAATGGCAGAAATACTCCGCAAGAAGGGGGCTGCCAAGGTCGTGGTCAGCGATTTGAGCCGCGACGATATGGCCGAGGTCATCGAGGATGCTTTCCGCTATCCGACTATTGTCGTGGCTGCATCGAGTTACGACGCTGGTGTGTTCCCAGTGATGCACGACTTCCTCTACCACCTGCAGATCAAGAACTATCAGAAGCGCCGCTTTGGTATCATCGAGAACGGCAGTTGGGCACCAACGGCAGGCAAGACGATGCGCGGGATGATTGAGGCCCTGAAGGACTGTGAGATTGTAGAGCCGATGGTCACCATCCGCTCCCGCATGAAGGCTACCGATGAGCCGTTGCTGGAGCAACTGGCCGATAGCCTGCTGGCATAAGCAGACTAACAGAGCCCCATGTTATAATAACCGGCTGATTTCTTCGATGGAATCGGCCGTTTTGATGTGGTCTTGCCAATTGCCGCGGATCATTCCCCGGGCCTGCAGGTCGTCGAGCAGGGCGATGAGCGAGTTCCAGAATCCCTTCATATTATAGAGGATAACGAGTTTCTGGTGATAGCCGATGGTGGCTGAGGCTGCCACGGTGAATATCTCATCGAGCGTACCGATGCCACCAGGCAGGGCGATGAACACATCGCTCTGGTCCATCATCATCTGCTTGCGGTCGCTCAGGTCGTCGCAGGGAATCTCGATATCCACGTAGTCGCTCAGGCGCCCGCTCTTCTCCACAATCATTGGCACCACACCGATAGTCTGGCCGCTGCTTTCCTTGGCCGCCTTCGCCACACACTCCATCAACCCCTGGTTTACACCGCCAAACACGATGCTGTGGCCGTTCTCTGCGGCCCACTTCCCCAGTTCTTCCGTCATCGTGAAGAAGTCCGGGTCAATCTGCTGATTCGCTGAACAGAATATACATATCTTCATAACTGCTGCAAAATTACGAAATTTTTTTGTATCTTTGCAGCCAAATAGCAAAAATCCAATGAAGACATTTGAAGAGTTAGGCGTCAGCGAGCAGATTCGCAAGGCCATTGAAGAGTTGGGTTTCGAACAGCCGATGCCTGTGCAGGAGGCGGTGATCCCCTATTTGATCGACAACCAGAAAGATGTGATTGCCCTTGCCCAGACGGGTACGGGTAAGACGGCAGCCTTCGGCATCCCCCTGCTGATGCGTATCGACACCTCGCGTCGTGACACCCAGGCCCTGGTGCTCTCACCGACACGAGAACTCTGCCTGCAGATCACCGATGATATCCGCGACTTCGCCAAGTATATGGATGGTGTGCACGTGGAGGCTGTCTATGGCGGAGCGGCGATAGAGCCGCAGATGCGCGCCCTGAAGAAAGGGGTGAATATCATCGTCGCCACACCTGGCCGGTTGGTCGATCTGATGCATCGTGGCTATGTGCATCTGGAGCAGGTGGCGAATATCGTGCTCGACGAGGCCGACGAGATGCTGAACATGGGCTTCTCGGAGAGTATCAACGAGGTCTTTGAGTCGTTGCCCGCTGAACATAGTACCCTCATGTTCTCGGCCACGATGAGCCGTGAGGTGGAGCGTATCGCCAAGAACTACCTCCATAACCATGAGGAGATTGTGGTGGGCTCGCGCAATGAGGGGGCGGAGAACGTGAACCATATCTACTATATGGTGAATGCCAAGGACAAGTACCTCGCCCTGAAGCGCATCGTGGACTACAATCCCCGCATCTTCGCCATCATCTTCTGCCGTACGAAGGTGGAGACACAGGAGATTGCCGATAAACTCATTCGCGACGGCTATAATGCTGAGTCGCTTCATGGTGACCTCTCCCAGCCACAGCGCGACCTGACGATGCAGAAGTTCCGTCAGCACCTGACACAGTTGCTTGTGGCCACGGATGTGGCAGCCCGTGGTCTTGATGTCGATGACCTGACGCATGTCATCAACTTCGGACTGCCCGACGACATCGAGAACTACACCCACCGCTCCGGCCGTACGGGCCGTGCCGGCAAGAAGGGCACCAGTATCTCCATCGTTCATTCGCGGGAGAAGTTCAAGATCCGCAATATCGAGAAGGAGATTGGCAAGAAATTCGTGGAAGCCCCCATCCCGTCGGCAGAGGAGATCTGCAAGAAGCAACTCTACAAGGTGATGGACCAGATCGTGAAGACCGATGTCGATGACGAGGAGATCGCTCCCTTCATGCAGGATATCAGCCGCTACTTCGAGTATATCGACAAGGAGGAACTCATCAAGAAGATCGTATCCATGGAGTTTGGCAAGTTCCTGGCCTACTATGCCGATGCGCCAGAACTGGAGCCTGTGGTCACTGCGAAGGAGAAGAAGCCGCAAAGCGACAAGCAGAAACTCCAGAACAAGGCCCAGAAAGGCTATAAACGGCTCTTCATCAACCTGGGCAAGCGCGACGGCTTCTATCCTGGTGAGTTGATGCAGACGCTGAACCGCTTCGTGGGTGGCCGTCAGGAGGTGGGGCATATCGACCTGCTTGACACCATCTCCTATTTCGAGGTACCGGAGAAGGATGCCAAGAAGGTGATGATACAACTCACGGGCATCCGCTACAAGGGGCGTCAGGTGCGCTGTAATGATGCCAATGACACGACTGGCGGAAGAAACCAGCGCAGCGACCGACCTCAGCGTGCATCATCGAATAAGCGGCAGGCGGCGAATGACCGTCGCGAACTGCTGAAGAAGTACCCGAACACTTTCATCGACGATGAGCCGGATTTCTCAGAAGAGGGTTGGGCCATGCGCAAGCCTCGTAAGAAAAAGAAATAACAGAAAAGCCTCGCGTTGAGCGAGGCTTTTCTGTTATTGGGCGTTGATCTCTTTCAACAGGCGGTCGGCCTTGCCCCAACTTTCCATCATGTAGAGCACGTAGCGGATATCCACGCCGATGCAGCGGGCCAGTTGCTTGTCGAAGAAGATGTCACTCGACAGGCTGTCCCAGTTACCGTCGAAGGCCAGGCCGATGAGTTCGCCCTTGCCGTTGAACATCGGACTGCCGCTGTTACCGCCGGTGATGTCGTTGTTCGACAGGAAGCAGAGGTGGAGTTTGCCCGTGGTCTTGTCGGCATATTTGCCATAGTCCTGCTTCGAGAGCAGTTCCTTCATGATGGGCTCGGCCTCGTATTCGAAATTCTCGTTGGCCTTGTTCATCTTCTCCACGATGCTCTCCGCAGTGGTGTAGTAGCCCGAGGGCTTGCCTCCCAGCAGATACTCGCCCACCTGACCGTAGGAGAGGCGCATGGTGAAGTTGGCGTCGCTGTAGAGCGGCATATCCTCCTCCATACGCAGTTTGGCGGCACAGAGGTAGCGCTCCAGCATGTCGATGCTGTCCGACACGGCCTCCAGGTCGATCACGATGTCTGCCTGTACGCTCTTCAGGCTCTCGCCATACACCACGCCAGGATCCTTCTCGTAACTCTTCTTGTTGATATAGATCTTCTTGTCGCTCTTCATCAGTTTCGACTTCTTGTAGAGGTAATCCACAAACTTCTGGTAGTCGCCCTTGAAGTCGTGGTCGATCACGTTATAGAAGTCGGGCTGGTATTTGATCTCCACTTTCTCGCGATAGTGCTTCAGCAGGGCAGCCAGGATTTCGCGGTCGGTGTCGTAGTCCCAGGTGTCGCTGTTGTCCTTGAACTCGATATAGTGTGACTTGGGCTTGCCGTCCTTGCCATTCACGATCATGCCATTATGCACGCGCAGGGCGCGTCGTGTCATCTCGTCGGTATTGCGGCGTCCGAAGGTCTCATTGTAGAAGGTCAGCGCACGGGCGGCAGCGAAGCGCTTCTGATAGAGGCGGTCGAGCAGGTCGAAGTCGAGTTGGCCTTTCAGGAAGCCGGTAGAGTCCTGCCACTGGCGGATCTTCTGCTCGTAGGCTTCCTTCTGCCCGATGAGTCCGATACTGTCGATACATTTGTTCATGCCGATGGAGTTCTTCCAGTAGTTGGAACTGCTGGCATACTTGGAGTCGTACTTGATGCGCACGGCCTCTGAGGCGCGCATGTGACGGAGCATGATCTCCTGTTTCACCTCGCGGGTCTGGTACATCGGCGTGTTCATCGCGTCGCGACGTTCGCGGATACCATAACTCGACAGATAGCGGCTGGTACTGCCCGGATAGCCGATGGTCATCGAGAAGGAGCCAGGCACGTAGCCCTGCAGACTGACGGGTGCCCACTTCTTGGGTTTCATCGGCACATTGTCCTTGGAATACTTCGCGGGACCGCCCGTCTTCGGATCGACATAGATGCGGAACACGGAGAAGTCACAGGTCTGGCGCGGCCACATCCAGTTGTCGGTCTCACCGCCAAATTTTCCCATCGACTTCGGCAGGGCGAACACCAGGCGCACGTCGGGGTAGTCGCGGTAGGTCGTCAGGTAGTAGGCATTACCCTCGTAGTAGGGCTTGATCTCCACGCGCAGGGTGGAGTCCTGCTTCTCGATGTCCTTCAGCATGGCATTCTCCAGGGAGTCGAGGAACTGGTAGCGGTCATCGCTGCTCATCTGCTGGATGCCGAGGGAGTCGAGCATGGGGGTGATGTCCTTCTGCTCCACCATGAACGACACGAAGAGGTTCTTGTTGGGCAGTTCCTCCTCGTATGAGTTCGACACGAAGCCGTTGAGCATATAGTCGTGCTCCACGGTGGAG
>OCTW011493376.1_pt1 | contig 26540 bp, 27 predicted proteins | sample 1539671 | NCBI WGS metagenome assembly OCTW01 (sample SAMN02144230, study PRJEB22623) | gut metagenome | biome: sheep rumen | host: Ovis aries | place: New Zealand | reverse complement strand
ATTGAAATTCTTGATATCTTCAAAAATTGCAAAAGAAGTTGCAAAAAAAATAAATGCCAAAAGGAAAATGCTTATTATAGAAAGAGTAATTATATATTTGCTTTGGTGATTCTGACTTTTAAACTTTTCTAGTTTCATCTTTACACTTCCTATCATAATTATGATTATATCAAATTGTATATAGAATTACAATTTCTTTTCCTCATAAAAAAAGACAGAATCTGGCATTGATTTTGCCTTTTTCTATCTCTATGCTTCTATTTTAATCAATTTATAACTATTGTTATTTTTTTCAAATGTATACTTAACACTTGCTAGTTTGTCTTTATAGTCTAGTAAAGATTTCTTAGAATCATAATTCTCTATTTCTTGGTTTGTCTTTTTATTATATAATTTTCCCTCAGAAATATATCCTTCTATAGTTGTTATTATGATGTTTTCTTTATTTTCAATAGCGATTATTTCTTTTTGAATTGTATTATAAGCAATCTTAAGTTCACCATCAGCTATATAAACTTTTCTTGCACTGCTATATTTTAAAGCTTCAGCGTTATAGATAAAAGAGGCTCCTTTATATTCATCTTTAAAGATGTTTTCATAAGCTTTCTTTAAAATATCTTCTTCTACAAAAGACATATCATCTTCTGTTTCTATATCGCTTTGCTTAATATTTGCAAGTGCGATTGATAGCTTTAGCTCTTGGGTTAATTCTCCCTTGTAATATTCTTCTAAATAATTACTATTTCCTGATATAATAATCGGATTTAATAAATAAGCATATTCTTTTTTTAATTCTTCTAACGTAGGTTTATTTTCAATTATTTCTTCTTGTTCTTTTGGCTGTTCCTCTTGCTTAGATGAAGAATTTGCTTTTTCTTCTTGGATTTTTGTTGTTTCTGCTTTTAAATACTTATTAAAGTATCCAGCTTCGTAAAGTCTATACCCTAGATATCCACAAGCAGCAAGCAGTAGTAATATCAAAACATTTCTAATGAAAATCTGTTTGTTTTTGATTTTTATAATTCTCTTGTTTGTTTTATCAATTTCTTGTTTAATGTAGAAATCAACCTGTCCTTTCATATAATCTGTTAATTCTACTTTTATTCCTTCTACATCAATTCTTTCCTCATTATCTTTTGCCTCGTTAAAGACTAATTCTTTCTTTTCTTCTTTTTTGGTATTTGTTTTCTTTGCCATACAAAACCCTCCTAACTATCTTTATCTTACAATAAATCTCACAAAAAAGAAAGGGTTATTATTCCCTTTCCTCTTTTTCTGCTTCTTCAATTGATTTTTCTAGTTCTTCTTTAGTCATCTTTGTATAGCCTTTAATTTTTAGACTACGTGCAGTTTCTCTTAATTTAGTTAGTGTTGGTTCATCACTAATATTGAATTCTTCATCTTCAATTTTTCCAGTTCTAACAAGTTCATCTATTTGTTCTTTAGTGATAGTTTCTCTATCAATTAAAGTATTACTTAAAAGCATTACTAAATCTTTGTTTTCTTTTAATATTCTCTTAGCATTATCATAACATTGCATGATTATTTTTCTTGCTTCTTGATCAATTTCTAAAGCAACTTGATCTGAGTAATTCTTTTGTTTATTATAATCTCTTCCTAAGAATACATTTTCTCCAGAGTTAGCTTCATATCTAATAGGTCCAAGACTTGACATACCATACTCTGTAACCATGCTTCTTGCAAGATTCGTTGCTCTTTTAAAGTCATCACTTGCTCCTGTTGTAATATCATCTAAGAATAACTCTTCACTAGCTCTTCCTCCTAGTGATGAAGTGATCATTGCAATCATTTCGTTTCTTGTATATCTTGAAATATTATCTTCTTTTGGAGTGTAAGCTGTATATCCTCCAGCCATTCCACGGGGAACAATTGTAATCTTTTGAACTTCCATTGCATCTTTTAATTTTAAACCAATAACAGCATGTCCTGATTCATGAACAGCCGTTAACCATTTAACATTATCAGATACTTTTCTTGAAACTTTGGCAGGTCCCATTAGTACTCTGTCTGTTGCTTCATCTATATCCTCAAGAGTAATCGCTGATTCATTTTTTCTTACAGCAAGTAGAGCTGCTTCATTCATTAAGTTTTCTAGTTCTGCTCCAGAGAATCCAGAAGTTCTTTGAGAAATACTTTTCAAGTTTACTGATGGTGCTAAAACTTTATTCTTAGCATGAACATTAAGGATTGCTTCTCTTTCTTGGGTATCTGGCAAACTTACTGTTACTTGTCTATCAAATCTTCCTGGACGAAGAAGGGCTGGGTCTAAGACATCTGGCCTATTTGTTGCGGCAATTATAATAATTCCCTCATTTGCGCCAAACCCATCCATTTCAGTTAATAATTGGTTTAGAGTTTGTTCTCTTTCATCGTGTCCTCCACCAATACCTGAACCTCTTTGACGTCCAACAGCATCAATTTCATCAATAAATATTAAGCATGGTGCATTTCTTTTAGCTTCTTTAAACATATCTCTGACACGACTTGCACCTACACCTACAAATAACTCTACGAAATCTGAACCACTAATAAAGTAGAATGGAACATTTGCTTCACCGGCTACGGCCTTAGCAAGTAGAGTTTTACCTGTTCCTGGAGGCCCTACTAATAATACTCCTTTAGGAATTCTTGCTCCAAGTTTTTGAAATTTCTTTGGATTTTTTAAGAAGTCAATTAATTCAGATACTTCTTCTTTTTCTTCTTTTAGACCTGCAACATCAGAAAATCTAACTTTTCCACCGTCTTGAGATAATCTTGCACGGCTTTTACCAAAGTCCATTGATCCTTTATTGCTATTAGCCATTTTGGTAAATATTATATATGAGCCAACTACAACTATTACTAATGGTAAAACATTTATTACTATATAAAACCATGAAACATTTCCTGGATCTGGTTTTGTTTGATAAACTTTTAACTCATTGTTTTCTGCATATTTAATTACTTCAGGTAATTCAGCCTCAACAACTTGGGTTTTAAAGCTTTCATTTTCCTTATAGCTCTCTAATTTTCCTTCAATATAGAAAATACTTTGTTCTTTACTTGGTGTAATTGTAATTTCTTTTACATTTTTATTTGCTATCTCGCTCATTAATTCTCCAGTTGTAATATCATTTACAATGTTTCTGCCTATGCTAAGAACAGATAACACTACAAATATTACAACAATTAAGACGAAATACGGAAATAAATTTTTCATTGAATCATGATTCTTTCTTTTCATATCCTTCTCTCTCCTTTTTTTCGTACTTGTATATTATATCATACTTTTCTTCTTTTAAAACATCATATTTTGATTTTGAAACGCCTAAAATCCATAAAACAGTATTATTTGCATCAATCATAATGGGAATTTCATCTCTTTTTAGCTTTTCTATTTTTTTATCAATTAATATATCGTTAACTTTTTTGCTTCCTTTTAAATTCTTAACTTCCATCCGCATTCCATTTTTTCTTGTTGTTATATAAAGTGGTAATTTAATATCTTTAGAATTCAAATGAATTTCATAATTGTTTTTTTGTTCATAAGCGGGAATTCTTTTGACAATTCCAAGGTTCGGTAAAACCACTTCATCTTCTAATTTTATATGGTATGGTTTTATTTTGAGCTGATTTGTTATGCAAGCATAAGTTGATTGCACATACCATATTTTATGGTCTGGGATAGATAACGTAGCACGATTTTTGACTAATAAATCTCTACATAAAGTAATATGCTTATCTTGAACTCTATTTATTCTATTTTTATAATTCTCATGAAAGTATTTCCTTAAAAGATAATTTTGTTCTTCTTCTTTTAATTTTAAAAACTCTTTTTTGATAATATTATTATTAACAATAATTTTAGAGTATAAGGCGTCCATTTCTCGTTCTATGATATTTGATGACTCCTGTAATGTTTTAGAAAATTTTAAGAACTTATCAACATAGTTTGGTTCCTCTTCTAATAAAGGTCTAATAGAATGACGAATCCTATTTCTTAAATATGAATCACTTTCATTTGAAGAATCAATTACATATGGAATGTTTTTCTCTTTTAGGTATAATAAAATATCGTTTTTATTAACTCTTAATAATGGTCTTAAAATACGCATTCCATCTTGATTACTTTCTTCTAAAATACCGGCATATCCTTTAAGAGATGATTTTCTTAAAATACGCATTATAATAGTTTCTACTAAGTCGTCTCCATGATGAGCAGTTAATAAATATTTAGCATGATAATTCTGATAAATTGTTCTAAAGAATTGATACCTTTTTTCTCTGGCTTCAGCCTCACTAAATCGTCCATTATGATAAGATTTGATTTTATAGTATTCTAATGTAATATTATCTTTTTTTAAGTAATCTTTTATAAACTTGTATTCGCTTTCATTTTCTTTTCTTGTTTGATGATTAACATGAGCACATACAATCTTGATATTCTTATCTAAAGTTTTTAACAACTCAAGTAAGCACATAGAATCTGGCCCACCAGACAAAGCTAAAATCACTGTATCATTATCATTTAATTTATTATTTAAGAAACTTTCAACTTCTTTCATATGCACTCCTTCAAAATCAATGATATTTTACTAAACAAATCTTTTATAATCAACTATTTTCTATTTTTAGAGTCTGGTTAATATTGTACTGTTCATAAGATTTAGTTACAACAATAAAAGCTTTGGGATCAATAAGGAGAATTCCTTCTTTAATTTCATAGTATTTGTCTTTATCCACAGAGCAAATGATGAGGTTAGAAATATTACTTGTATAACCTCCTTTTTTTTCTACTAAGGTTACGTCATATTCGTGTTCATAAAGTAAAAAATCTTTTATTTCTTTTATTGAATTTGAAGTAATATACATCATTCTATTTTTATTTAAGTCTAGTAATGTACTATTTGAAACAATACTTAATAAAATCAAGGCAATTAAAGCATATACCATATTAGTAAAGCCAAATGCCATCCATCCACATAGAACTATTGGAATATCTATTGCTCTTATCGCGGTAGACATAGGAACATGGGCATATTTTTCAATAATTTGGGATACAATGTCAGTTCCACCAGTAGTAAAATTACTTTTGAAAACAAGACCACTTCCAAGACCACTTAAGAGTCCAGCTAGAACAGCTTGCAAAAAAGGATCTATATCTAGAATTATATATCTTGTAACAAACTCTGTTAGATATATAAAGACTGGATATAATAATGAACCTAGGATAGTATTCTTTGTTTTTTCTTTTCCTAATAATAAATAACTCATAATTATAAGGAATATATTTATGATGAGGACAAAAACACTTTCATTAATATGGAACGCTCTATTCATGATAATTGATAGTCCAGAAACTCCACCAGTAACAAAGTTGTTTCTTGATAAAAAGAGATTAAACGAAAAAGTAGAAATAATAATACCTAAAAAGAATGTTTCGTATTGTTTGATTGTAGTTTTCACTTATTCACTTCCTTTTTTTAAAAGCGATTCTAGTAATTCTTTAATATCACCATTTAGAATCTTGTCAACATTACTAGTTTCGTATCCGCTTCTTGTATCTTTCATTAATTTGTATGGTTCTAAAACATAGTTTCTAATTTGGCTTCCAAAAGATGTATCAACACTTTCACCTTTTAACTTTGCTAGTTCAGCTTCTTTTCTTTCTACTTCTAATTGATATAATTTATTTTTTAACATCTTCATTGCTTGCATCTTGTTCTTTAATTGACTTCGATCGGTTTGACAAGATACTACTAGTTTAGTAGGTAGATGGGTTATTCTTACAGCAGAATTAGAAGTATTGACAGATTGGCCTCCAGCTCCCGAAGAGTGATATACATCAATCTTTAAATCTTCTTCTTTAATTTCAATATTAATATCTTTATTATATTCAGGAGTAACACGAACAGAAGCGAATGATGTATGTCTTCTAGCTCCAGCATCAAAGGGAGATATACGAACCAGTCTGTGAACTCCAGTTTCTTTTTTTAAATATCCATAAGCATACAAGCCTTGAATATATAAGGTAGCTGATTTAATACCGGCTTCGTCTCCTTTTTGCTCTTCGACTACTTCGCAATTATAACCATTTTTTTCACAAAACATTTTATACATTCTTTCAAGCATGCTAGCCCAATCACAAGACTCTGTTCCGCCTGCTCCTGGATGTATTTCTAAATAACAATTTAACTCATCATATTCTTTATTTAATAAATTTTTTACTTCTAAGTCTTCTAAGTCTTTTTCAATATTTATTAATTGTTTTTCGATTTCAGCTTGTTCATCTTCACTTACCATGTTGATAAGTTCTAAGTTATCAACAATTTCTTGTTGTAAGTTATAAACTTGTTCCACTAATTTTTTTAAGTTTGATAGTTCTTTGTTTACTCTTGAAGAATTATCTAAATCAGCCCAAAAATCATCTTTTTGACTTTCTTCTTCTAGTTCTTTTATTCTTTTGTTTTTTCCTTCTAAGTCAAAGTGACCTCCCTAAGTCTTCAATTCTTTGTTTATAACTATTTAAACAATTAATTATTTCATTTTGTGTCATTTTTGATCTCCTTTTTGTATCTATATGATATATTATAACATACCTGATATTATTTTAAAATCAATGTTTGGTGTAATGGCTGCTGCATTATTATTTGAATAGATTTTGGAGTTTCATTATTACATAGTAGTGATAAGAACAGCTCCTTATAATAATCATAATTATCTATACTTTTCTCTTCTGGTTGTAAAACTATATTTTCATTTTGAAATGCTGTTTTATCCTTTCTTTTTATTTCTAATCCACATTCTAAGCATTTATACTTATGAAAAATTATTTTTTTATTATTATACTTTCTTAACAACATGTCACTTAACATTTCAACTTCTTCTCCCATATAGAACCATATATCATGTGAACATTTTAAATATAATCCTTCAAGTTGTCGTTTCATTAAGGTAATTGTTTGTTGATAAGACTGTTCTAATTTTCTTTTTTCTTCTTCAGCCTTAATATATGCTCTTACTTTTTCATCTTGTTTTAAAATCTCTAATAATTCCTTTTCTTTTTTTAATGCGTCTTTGATTTTTTCTATATCTAATTTTTCTTTAGCCATTTCTTCAAGGGCTTTTTGGCGATAATACTCTTTCATAATTTTTCTCCCATTCTCCTTTTTCATCTTCCAAGTTATTTGCTTTTCTAAATCTATTTTCAAATTGATCACTATTTTCTAGTAAAGAATTTATTTGCTTTAAAAATTCAATATAATCTTTATCTTCAAAATAGATTTTCTCACTTGCATATCCTTTTTTACCATATTTTTCTGTTATATGTTTTTTTATATCTTCTAACATCTCTCTTGTAGGTCTATATTTACCATGCTTTTTTCTGTAGTAGTAACATCTTTTTAAAATGTCATCAACTGAGGTAGTTCTATCAGCAGAAGAAACGATTTTACCATATATACTTCTTGGTTCAGTCTTAGATGAGGCACGATGATCTTCAATTGCTTCTTTTATAATAATCATCTGCTCTTCAGAAAAAAAGTCTCTTAAGTTCTTGTCTTGGTAACAAATGTTAGCTGAAATTTTCTCGTGATTTTTCGCATCTATGTGATGACCTACGTCGTGATATGCTGCAATTGTATAAACCATATCCAAGTTGATATTATCTATCCTATCTGCAAATTGTAAGCTTCTTCTAATTACATATAAAATGTGTTCTAGGTTATGTCCTTCATCATTTTGAGCGTAAAGGGCAAAAACATTTTCTTTTATATATTTAATTAATTCTGGATTCATTTTTCATCTCTCTTTAAAATAACGATAATTGATTTCTGTTTAAAACTTTCGTATCTTTTCTTCTGATTATTTTGTCTGTTTCTTTTAAATGTCCAACTAATAAAGAAGAATTATCATCATGCATTTTAATATTATCTTTTACTTTTTTTTCATCAAAATTAGCATAACAATAATGGCAATAATGTGAACAAGTATTATATTCTCCTATATCGACCATAGATACACAATGACATTTTCTAGCTTTCCATTCTTCGTTATATTTTTTACCTGTTAATAAGTAGGCTAGTTCTTTAGACATACATTCATTTTTTTCAAAACCATACTCCAGTAGATTTTCTTCTTCAAAACAAGTAAATACACCTAAATTGTTGATATTAGCACTATGCGAAAATGAAGTACCAATTTCCATGTAATCATTCTTAGTTAGCTTTTGGTATTTCAGATTTGCATAATGATTTCGAACATTTTTATAATCATCTATAAAAGATATTAGAATTTTTGATACATAGCCTTTTAGTGATTCACAGAGTTTAGCAAATGCCTTTTTATGGTATTCTAAAGTGTATTTTTCACTAATAAAAACTGGGTCATATCTAATTGCAATATTCTCTTTTCCAATTAGTTTTGAAAGTTTTTTGATAGAAGCAATAACACTAGCTTTATTAGGTACAAAAGGTTCGATATCTTCTTTATATGGAGTTAAAGTAATATGAAAATACACTTTCTTGTTTATATCTTTAAGTTTATCTAAAATTGGTTCAGGATTTTTGGTACAAAAGAATATTAAATCAACATCTTCAAAATATATTCTACTAACTAAATCTTTATTAAAGGGATTTCTGACGTCTACATATCCTTCTTTAAGGCGATTTAAAAACCAAGATGAATAAAAAGCTACTATATCAGTTCTACCACTTACATTTAAAATCATTTTCTTTCCTTTTCTTTATGAACTCTTTTCCATTCTTTAATATCTTCAAATCTTTTTTTAAAACGTATTTCATTGCCTTGAGTTGTTGGTTTATAATAATTTCTCCCTATTAAAGAAGGCGGTAAGCAGTCCATCGTGGTAAGTTTATCTTCGTAATCATGAGCGTATTTATATCCTGCTCCATAATTTAACTCTTTCATTAGTTTGGTTGGGGCATTTCTTATATTTAATGGAACTGGTTCAGAAAGCATTGTTTTAGCATCATTACTAGCAAGAATATAAGCAACATCACAAGCATTTGATTTAGGAGCTAAAGACATATATATTACGGCTTCTGCTAGATGGACACTACACTCTGGCATTCCAATAAAATGGCAAGCATGATAGACATTAATAGCTACATTTAAAGCATTTGTATCAGCAAGTCCTATATCTTCGCTAGCAAATCTTGTAATTCTTCTTGCTATATAGATAGGATCTTCTCCTGCTTCAAGCATCCTTGCTAACCAATATATAGCAGCATCAGCATCAGAATTACGCATTGATTTATGAAGAGCAGAAATAATATTGTAATGTTCTTCCCCATTTTTATCATATAATAAAGATTTCTTAGTTAAGATATCTTCCATTATTTCTCTTGTAATATGGATGACTCCGTTTTTATCTGTTTGCCCATTTAAAACAAGCATGTCTAGAGTTGTTAATGCACTTCTAGCATCTCCATTTGCCATGTTAGCTAGAGCTTTTAAGTCGTCCTCTTCAATTTCTATTTTTTCACTTCCAAAACCTCTTGAATCTTTTAGGGCTCTATTTAGTAGTTCATAGATATCTTCACTACTCAACTCCTTTAAAACAAATACTCTGCATCTTGAAAGCAAAGCGTTGTTGATTTCAAAAGATGGGTTTTCAGTAGTTGCTCCGATTAAAATGATTGAGCCTCTTTCAACATAAGGTAAAAAAGCATCTTGTTGGGCCTTATTAAAGCGATGTATCTCGTCTACAAATACTATCGTTTTAACGCCTAATTTTTTATTATTTTGAGCATTTTCCATAACCTGTTTAATCTCTTTAATACCAGATATTACTGCTGAGAATGTTATAAACTCAGCTTTTGTTTCTCGGGCTATGATTTGAGCTAGAGTTGTTTTACCAACACCTGGTGGCCCCCAAAAAATCATTGAAGGAATATTGTCTTGTTCAATCATTTTTTTCAACATCTTTCCTTCACCAATCAAATGCTTTTGACCAACAAATTCATTTAAATTTCTTGGCCTCATACGTGAGGCAAGAGGCTCTAAATCATAATTTTCAAATAATGATGACTGTTCCATACTACTCTCTCCTTTGTTTATTTTGGCTTACGATATTATAGGATTCTTCTAGTAAAAACAAAATCATTTTTTCTTCTACTGTCCCATCTAAAATAATAGAAATCCATTTTTTATGGTTCATGTGATATGCTTCGTAAATACCATCTATTTTTAAATATTCTTCTAATTTTTTCTCATCTATTTTCAAATTAATTATTTCGACATCTTCTTTTGATACTCCGTCTAATTTAGACTTTTCAATTCTTGCTATTAAAGCAAACCATTTATGATTCTTTTTATTTCTAAAAATGGCAAAGTCAGGGTATTTTTCCCATAAAAATTCAGCGTCTATTGCCCATTTTTCTTTAATATAATTCGTTAACTTATTAGTTTCCTTTAGAAAAAAATGATTATTTATAAAGCAATTCTTTTTAATATCTAATAAAATGTTTTTATATTCTTCTCTTACCTTGTTCACAAAAGAGCCATTTTGACTTTCTATTCTAAAATTATTGTATTCTTCATTATCTTCTAAATCAAAAACCCTTCCATTTACGGTTCCATTTTTACTAACTTTTATTTCAGCCAAAAAGAAAAGGCTTTTAAATCTTTTTGTTAATATATATTCATTATTTTCTTGTTTAAATCCATAATCTATTAATTTTTTAAAATCAACTTTGGCTTTTTGGAATATATCATTTTCTATGTTCATATTATCACCTTATCCGCCGCATCATCATTATAAAACAAATGTTTGTTAATGTCTAGTTTTAATTGTTATTTAGATAACTTCTTACTGAGTGTCTTTATCTAATGTTTTTTTTAATCTTAAGGAATTGGCTATAACTGTTAAACTGCTTATAGTCATTGAAAGGCTTGCCAGCATCGGACTTATGCTTATCCCAACGTTTTTAAATAAACCGATTGCAATTGGAATCATCAAAATATTATATATAAAAGCCCAGAACAAATTTTGCTTTACTATAGTTATTGTTCTTTTACTTACTTTAAGTAATGTAACTATTTTTGAAAGATCATTTTGGATTAGTAAAACATCAGCTGAATCTAGGGCAATATCTGTCCCACTATTTAATGATATACCAATATCAGAACTTACAAGAGATGTAGCATCATTTATTCCATCTCCAACCATCATAACTTTATGGTTATTACTCTTTAATTGTTGAATCGTTCTTTCTTTGTCTTTAGGCATTACTTCTGCAATTACTTTTTCTATTCCAATTTGACTAGCAATTAAATTAGCTGTTGTTTTATTATCTCCTGATAGCATTATAATATCTTTGTTCATTTTTTTAAGTTCTTTGATTGTTTGTTTGGCATTTTCTCTTATAATATCACATACGCCAATTAAGGCGATGACTTTTTTATCTTCAATCACATAAAGCAAAGAGTTGCCTCTTTTTTTTAACGTTTCTTCATCGTTTTGATATTTATTATTTATATTTATAAGAGCAAATAGTTTATTATTTCCAATATAATACTGTTTTTGATTCATAACTCCATATAAACCAATTCCACTTATATTTTTAAAATCAGATACTTCTATTTCTTGTTTTTGTTCTTTAAAGGCTGTTGCTAGTGGATGAGTAGATTTTTTTTCCAGATTACTAACTAAGTTTAGGATTTTTTTATCACTGTACTTTGAATAGTTATAAATCTTTGAGACTCTTAAATCTCCATAAGTAAGTGTTCCTGTTTTATCAAAGATAATCGTATCTACTTTGTAAGCTTCTTCCATAGTTTCACTTGATTTTATTAATATTCCATCTTTGGCACTTTCTCCTACACTTACGACCATAGCAAGTGGAGTAGCTAGTCCAAGAGCACAAGGACAGGCAACTACTAATACAGTTACAAACGATATTAAGCTATCATTAAAGTTTTGCCCCATAATTATATTAATTAGAAATGTTAGACTAGCAATCAAGAAAATACTAGGTACAAAGTAGCTTGAAACTATATCAGCTATTCTTGAAATTGGGGCTTTACTACTTGTTGCTTCTAATACTAATCTTACTATTTCTGAAATAGTTGATTCTGGCCCTATCTTTTCTGCTTGATATTCAATATAACCATCTACGTTTATGGAACCGGCAATAACTTTGTCTTCTTTTCCTTTCTTGGAAGGAAGAGATTCTCCAGTAATAAAAGCTTCGTTTAGGTGAGCCTTTCCTTTTACAATACTGCCATCTACCGCTATTTTCATTCCAGGTTTAGCTATTAATATATCTCCCTTTTTAACTTCGTCTATTGTTATTTCTTTTTCACCATCGATTGTTTTTAAAAGAGCACTTTGAGGTGTTATTTGAACAAGCTCTTTGATAGCCTCTTTAGTCTTATTCTTTGAATTCTTGTCAATTAATCTTCCCAGCTTAATAAAGTAGATAATCATGGCTATGCTCTCGAAATATAAGTGTTTGACTAATGAGTTATTTCCAAGTATTATCAATATTAAATTAATTATGCTATATATAAGGCTGGAAAGAACTCCAACTGTAACAAGAGAGTCCATGTTAGGATGTCCTTTAAATAATTTTTCTATACCGCTTTTGATAATATCAAAGCCATAATATAAGAATGGAATAGTTAATATTAGCAGAGCAAAGCCATAGTTAGTTGGATTATTTAACATATGTAAAAAAGAAAAAATTGGTAAATGAAGCATATGTGACATAGATATATACATTAAAATAATTAAGAGTATTCCAAAGACAATTATATTTATTTTTGAATTATCTTCTTGATGCTCACCATTTTCTTTATATATTCCTAAACTTTTATATCCTGATTCTTTAATATATCTTTCTAAATCTTCTAATGTATTTTTTTCTTCATCATATAAAATTGTTGCATTAGCCATAACTAGATTAACTCTAGCTTCTACTCCATCTTGCTTATTAAGGTATTTTTCTATCCTATTTTGACAAGCACTACAGCTCATTCCTTCTATTTTTAGTATTACTTTTTTCATGGTATCTCCTTTAGTTAAATTTATATATCTTTTATTATATCATAATGCATAAAAAAACGGATGTTATTAATCCGTTTTTTGATTATTCTATATTGACACCTTTATTCAACTCTTTTTTACAAATAATGTTCATAAGTGTAATGATAAGAATATAAATACCAATTGATAAGATGACAAGTAGTTTAAATGATCCCGTATCAAGCAAAATAGTATTTTTAAACAAATCCATAATACTTTCGTTAAACAAGCCTACTATATAGATAAGAGCTAGTACAAGACTTTGCACTAATAAATAAGCAGCAAAACCAAATCCTACTGAAAAAGCCATCTTATTGTTATTCTTTTTGTGACCTAGAATCATACCAAAGAATCCACATTGAATGGCATTAAATATTTCTAAGAACACAATAACAAGAAAACTTATAACAAATAAAGTTGCATTAAAGTCAAGGCCTGTTGTTATGCTATTTATGAATTCACCCAATAATATCCATCTTTCTTTTGTATAATAGGCTATAAATAAGCCTATGATAATAACAATAAAACTAACAATGAAGAAGATTAAAGTTTGGAAAAATTTAGAATCATAGATAGCATTTTTAGATACTGGCAGAGTATGAGTGAGATATGCCTCATCTTTATAAATAAAGTCTCTAAACCTTATCCAGCTTCTCATCATAGTGTTGACTAAAATATTAGCAAGCATAGCAAAGAAACATCCAACACTAATATTACTAATAACACTTACAATAATCGTTTGTTCGATAGAATTGAAAATTCTTGTTGTAGTTGCAAAAAAGATAGCTAATATATAGAAGACACTCATGTTTTTAATCATGTATTTTAAATCATATTTTAATAATTTTCTTAGCATTTAAACATCCTCCTAAATATTTCATCTATTGATGCTTTTTCTTTATTTCTAAGTTTGTCTGCTTCACTTTGTAAGGCAATAGTTCCTTTGTCTATAAAGATTACTTCATCTAAAATTCGTTCAATATCAGAGATTAAATGAGTTGAGATGATTATGCTGGCTTTTTCATTAAAATTAGAAAGAATAGTATCTAAAATATAATCTCTTGTGGCTGGGTCTACTCCTCCTAGTGGTTCATCTAAAATATATAAATCAGCATTTCTTGCCATTACAAGAACTAAACATAATTTTTCTTGCATACCTTTACTCATCTTAGAGATTTTTTGATTAATATCTAAATCTAAATCTTGTAGTAGTTTTTTAGCTTTTTCTTCATCAAAATTATCGTAAAAGTCTTTAAAATAATCTATAACTTCAGACACTTTCATCTGTTTGTTAAGATAAGTTCTTTCTGGTAAGTATGCAACAGCTTTTTTAGTTTCTACTCCTATTTTGTTCCCTTTTATTAGTATTTGCCCAGAAGTTGGTGTTAATAAGTCGTTAATAAGTTTAATTAAAGTCGTTTTTCCGGCTCCATTCTTACCTAATAAGCCAATGATTTTTCCGCCTTCTATACTTATGTTAATATTTTTTAATATTTCTCTATGATCAAATGATTTATTTAAGTCTTTTATTTCTAAAAGTTTCATATCATTCTTCTATCCCTTCTAAATATTTAATTGATTCTGCTTTTCCAAGACCAATTTTCTTCATCCCTTGAAAATAACTTTTGGCTAGAGTAATAGCATATTCATCTTTTAACTTATCTATTAACTCTTGATTATTAGTTACAAACTTTCCATTTGTTCTTTCGGTGTAAATCAAATTCATGCTTTCTAGTTCTGCCAGAGCTTTTTGCATCGTGTTAGGATTAACTTTAAACTCATTAGAAAACTCTCTTACTGATGGTAGTTTATCCCCACATTTGAATACTCCTGATATTAAATAGATTTTTAAATATTCTAATAATTGAATATAAATAGGAATGTTATTATCAAAAGTAAAATCCATATTCTCACCTCACTGTGTCACTTGATTAACACAATAATATATCTCTTTTGGCATTTTGTCAATATTAATTAAAAAAAATCTTACCATTTTTAAGTAAGATTTTTATATATCCCATGAATATCCACAGTTTTGGCATACAGCTTTAGTTTTTTCGACAAAAACGAGCTTCTTTCTTCTTATACCAATTAGCTTTAAGACAAATAATATTATGGCTAGTCCAGTCAAGAAAAGCCATTTAACAAATATCCACCACCAACCAATAAATATCCACCATAGAATACCATGATATTTGTTTTTTAATATAGCTTTTGTTAGAACCTGATAATTTATATTTGTGCTCCTACATTTGGGGCATGTTTTAGCTTGCATTTATTCCTCCAATTTTAAATTTCATCTGTTATTTTATTTCTATCAATAATTTCTATTGATTTTTCTTTGGCATATTTTCTAAAGTTTAAGCTTACTTCTTTATTAGTAATAATAATCCCGTTTTCAACATTCTCTTTTTTCATATCTTCTAAAGTTTCTTCTACTTCTTTTTCTGTAATATCTTGATTTAAAAAGGTTTGAATGGTATATTTTTTATTCTTTTTACTTGCCAAAATATCATTGTTATTAAGTGGATCTTCATCAGACAAGCGTGGGTCTTCTATTTCTATATTTGTAAATCCTAGCTTTGATAATAAATGACCACAGTAATTTCTAAATTCCCTTTCATCTACATATTCATCAATGATAACAATAACTTTCATATAATTACACCTCACTTTTATTATATCATTATATCCTTTAATTTATATTAAATGTCTCACTATAAAACGTTGTAAAGTTATTATTTTTTACAATTCTATATGTTCCTGATGTTAATTTTCCGTATCTATCTTTCCATTCAAGTTCTATTCTTGTAATTCCTTTTTCATCAGGAGTCATTATTTTCATTAACATTTCAATAGTTTCTTTTTCTTTTAAATCGTCCCAAATATCTGCCTCAGATAATCTTTGAATTGAGTAACTTGTATCCCAAGATATAGGAGGCATATTTTTGTCTTCTATCATAAGAATGGCTCCTGTTTTTGAAGTAGATATTTTCTCTACTTTCATTGTTATTTTATCTTTGTTCCAATCAATCAATTTATCATTATTTTGAATTGTATTTGGTTCTTCTTCGTCAAACGAATAAGTCATTTTGCCTATATGAATATTAAAATATTTTTTATTTCCAGTTGGACTTTCTAATACAACTCTAGTATCCCCTGGTTTTTTAAATGAGGCATAAATACAATAACTATCTATTTCTTCATTCTTTTTGATACTTAACTCTCCATAAGATGAATCTTCTAAATATGCTTTGTATGTATCATCATATACTAATTCTTCACTACTACATTTAAATGACGTATTATATGTAGATGGTTTAATAAGGGGCATTAAACCAAATACTAACATTATCACTATATTTATTATTAAGCCTGTTATTCTTAATTTTTTATCTTTAAATAGTACTAGGGGATAGATTATAAACGAAGCTGTTACAAATATAGTGTTTATTAGATGTTTAGGAAAAGAGTATTTAACATTAGTAATAGTTGAAGATAATCCCATTCCTAGTATCAACATGATAGGAAATAGTATTAATAATCCATACCATTTATCTTTCTTGATATAGTATCCAATATAACCCATAGGCAAGCATAATAATGTCCAAATAAACCATGTTTTATAATAGATAAATAAATCCCATCCCATCTCATTAAAAGGTACTTCACATAAATAGATAAGTGGTTGACTTATTAAAAAGAAAATAAAACATTTTAGGGCTGAATCTTTATTTGATTTAGAATTCATTATTATAAAGATGCCACAGAAAATCCAAAAATCAAAAAATGTAGCTATATCAGTAATAGTTGTGTCACGTAAAAATGGGACACTATTTAATAAGCCCACAGAAACCCCAATTACTATGGCACTTATAATAACCATTTTCCAGGTCAAATTAATATTTCCAAACAATTTTTTCATTTATTATTCCTCCAATTAACTATATTCTCTTCAACTATATCATAAGGAATCATATACCCTGCTTTATAATGTCCTAGCAGAGTAAATGATCCTGAGATATTAATACCTGCAATTTTTAAATTTCCTGATAAAGCAACACCCCCACTATTACCTGGTTGCATATAGGCGTTATGTTCTATTACTTGATTGCCTCTCATATTTTCTAATTTTGATTACTTTTTATTTTCATAAATGTATTTATTAAATTTTTCTAAAAAATCTTTAGAATTATGCCAATCTTCTAGTTGATAATTTGTAATTCTTTGTAATGCCATACAACATATATATTCATACAATCCTGCGTTGGGGCTCTTATAGATTATCGTATATAGTGGTTTGACGGCTTTATCGCCCATTTTTAACACTTCATCAAATTGTTTGCTGTTTAAAGTATATTCGTACCATTTTGCTTCAAAAACAAATTTAAAATCTTCTTTTTCTTTTTCCTCAATTTCTCTTTCCAAATTTTGTAATAAAGATGCAATTTGTTCTAAATCATCAGTATTAATATTTTCAAATAGTTTTTGCTCATCTACGCCGTTTAAAGTTATTTCATCCCAATTATATTCAACGTTCTTTGGACTAGGTTCTACATTATTAACCTTACTTTCATTTATAGTAAATGATAAAACTAGAATAAGGATTAAAATCAGAGCTATGATTCCAAAGAATAATTTTTTTCCCATTTTATTAACGTTCTCCTTTATACGTTCATTATACCATAAAAGAGCGGTTTTTTTGCCGTTCTTAATATATTTATTATAAACGTTTTAATTTTCTGTATATGAATTTATAGAATTCTGATACGATAAGTATTATTAGGGAAAGAATAAACGAAGCTATTATGGTACCAAATGGCAAGCTCTGAACTTTTAGGAATCCTGCTAACACCGGAATATTAATAACGAGTAGTTGTAAAATAACAGAACCTATAATTGTTATTATTATAAAAGGGTTACTCATTAAAGATACCGTTAAAACGCTACTTTTTTCACTACGACAATTTAAAACATGAAGATTTTGAATAAATACCATTAATAGCATAATAATACTTCTGGCAATTGTAATATTTAACTTCATATCCATTAGATACTTCCAGACAGCAAAGATTATTAAGGCGATAGCTACACCAAATATTAATACTTCTAACATTAAGTCTTTGCTGAATAAAGATTCTTTAGTACTTCTTGGTTTTTGTCTCATTATGTCTTTATTTCCTCTTTCAAAAGATAAAGCTATATCTTGAAGGCCATCTGTAACCAAGTTAATCCATAAAAGTTGAATTGCAACTAGTGGCAAATCATAGTTTAAACATACCGCCAGCAAGTAAAACAATACTTCTGAAATTCCACATGATAGCAAAAATAAAATTATTTTTCTGATATTTGAGTATGCAATTCTTCCTTCCTTTATACCTTCAACTATCGATGTGAAATCATCATCTACAACGATTAGGTCAGCTGTATCCATGGCAACATCTGTTCCACTTCCTAGAGCAATACCAATATTAGCTGTTTTAATAGCTGGAGCATCATTGACACCATCACCTGTTACAGCAACAAATTCACCACTTCTTTTTAGTGATTCTACTATTCTTAATTTATCTGTTGGAGTTACTCTTGAAAATACTTTAATGCGTTTAATGTATTCATCAAAACTTTTTTCTCCTTTTTTATAAATATTTTCTAATTCTTTTCCTGTTGTTACTTCGTTTTTACTTGTTGCTAAGTTTAGTTCTTTAGCAATTGTCAAAGCCGTTGATGGATGATCTCCTGTTACCATTATAACTTTAATACCTGCTTCTTGGCACTTTTTAATTGAACCTTTAACTTCTTTTCTTATCGGGTCAATAAACGCTACCATTCCTAAGAATTCAAGATTTTGTATTTTATTTTCATCTGTACTATCAACAAAGCCATCACAAACAGCAATGATACGATATCCTTCTTCTGATAATTTTTCATTTTGCCTAATATATTCTTCATTTATTTCTGAAAAAGACATTACCTTTTCTAAGGATCCTTTAACACTGCATTTTAATTTTCCTTTTTCTCTATAAAAAGCTGCTGAATATTGTTTTTCTGATTCATAAGGAATCATTTTTTCTAAATCATAATTTAATTTAGTATCATATTTTTCTTTTAATGCTAAAAAAGCTATATCAATTGAATCGCCAAAGTAAGTATATTTTTTTCCTTCTTTAACAAAATTAGCTTCATTATTTAAAGCACACAAATTAATTATTTTGGTCACATCATTTATGTCCTTTTTTTTGTTAATTATAACTTTACCATCTGTATTATAACCGGTTCCTGTAACTTCAATTACTTCTCCATTTTTTAGAATTATTTTTTTGGCTGTTTGTTCATTTACTGTAAGAGTGCCTGTTTTATCGCTCGCAATGACAGTACAACTTCCAAGGGCTTCAACTGAGCTTAAGTTCTTAACTATCACATTTTTTTTACCCATTTTATTTGAGGCAATTGTAAGGGCCATTGTTAAGGCTAAAGGCAAGCCTTCTGGCATAGCTGATATAGCAAGGGCAGCAACTGATAAAAAGATGCTACTATATTCATGTCCATTTATTAACATGATGATTGCTGAGATGATTGCAATAACAATAATGATAATACTAATCTGCTTAGAAAACTTTTCCATTCTAATTGTTAAAGGAGTTTGTTCTTCATCTGTTTCTACTACTTGTTTAAATATTTTACCTATTTCTGTTTCAATACCTGTAGATACTACTATAGCTTTTGCTCTACCGGTAATTATATTACATCCAGCATATAGCATATTTTTTCTTTCTGCTAGAATAGCATTTTCATCAACTAGCGCGTTATTTTTCTCAATATTTCGACTTTCACCAGTAAGTATAGACTCATTTACTTGCAAGTTAGTTGATTCTATTATTCTGGCATCAGCATTAATTCGATCTCCACTTTCTAACAAAAGAATGTCCCCTATGACAATATCCTCTGAATTAATTATATATTCTTTACCAGCTCTTAAAACTTTGCTTTCGTTTTTCAACATATTATTTAAACTTTCAGCAGATTTTAAAGCCTTGTTTTCTTGATAAGTGCCCATCATTGTATCTACTAAAATAATAAATATAATAACTCCCGCATCGACTATTTCTCCTATAAAGAACGATATTATTGCAGTAACAACAAGAATCAGTTCAATAGGTGATTTAAACTCTTTTAAATATAATTTTAAGAGTGATGGTCTTTTTTTATGTGGTAATATGTTTTTACCATTTTTTTTTAATCTAATATTAGCTTCTTCATTAGTTAACCCTTTTTTTGATGAATTTAGTTTGGTTAATATTTTTCTTATTTCTTCATTAAAATACATACTTACTCCTTATAATACTTCTATATCAATATATTTAATTAATTTATTAATCTTCTTTAATTCTTTTTTTATTCTTTTTTCTATTCTTAAGTAATCTTTAATTCTAATATTATTATTTACATCAATTTGCAAGAAAATATTATAATAATATGACATCTTTATTAATTTAATTTTTACAACATGAAATTTTTTTAACTCTTCAAGTTTTTCTTTTATTGTATTTTTAAGTTCATCGTTTCCTTCGTCATTGGTTAGAATCCCTCTTGTATTAGATATAATTATCTTCATGGCTGTGTAAAAGGTATATACAGCCATGCAAATACTTCCAATCTTATCAATGCTTATAAAATCAGGAATGTATTTTTCAAAAAAAGATAAAAGTAAGACTACTATAACAACGCAGGTTGAGATAAAGTCTGCTTTTGATTCTTTATACGATTCTACTAGCAATTCATTTTTAGTACTGAATGCATAATGTTGAATTATGGTAATAGCTAAGCCCTTAATAAGTAAGACAATTATTAAGGCAATTAAAATAAATGGATTAGGAATAAATGTATTATTGCTTGTAAATATTTGATAAACAATAAATATACCTATTAAAAACAACAATATTCCTGTAAGTAAATTAGACAAATGATATACTTGTCCATATCCAAACGGATATGTTTTATTTGCTCTTCTTTTGCCTATTCTATTAGCTACTAAACTTATTATATCTGTTAAAAAATCTAAAAATGATTGGATAGAATCGGCTAGTAAAGTTGAAAAGGAAAATACTATTCCTAAAGCCAGTTTTAAAGATGCCGTCAAAAAATTTAATATAGCTGTTAATACTATAATTTTTTCTTCTTTCATAGTATCATATCCTTTCATATCCATCAGAAGTTGGTTGCAACATCATAAAAAATTATAACATATATTTACATTCAATGACTAAACAAATTTAATGAGCATCAAAAAAAGAGAATGCTTTCATTCTCCAAATACTCTATAATTCAATCTCCTTATATAATTGTTTTTCTAACTTGCTAGCATTTCAAAATCATCATTGTAATATGCCATTGAAGCATAGTAATCATCTATTTTTCTCTTTTCAGCGGTTGTTGAATATAAATAATACCAATTGCCTTTTACTTTGACATAAACAACAGTGAATAAATAAAGAGCTTCTCTATTACTATAATTATATGGTTCTTTATTATATATTAAAGCTTCAACATTATATATATCAACATCTTCAACATTAGGAATATTGGCTTTAACGCTTCCATATTCATTTTCGTTAATTAATGGGTATAAAGCATATTTAACTGCTTCAAGATATTTTTCGTATTGATTTCCCCTAAATCTTTCTTCGTTATAATATTCAAATTGCAGATAAATAAATTTTCCCATATATTTTTCTGTAATCTCTTCTATAGTTGTACCATAATTTGTTAGTTTTTTTATTTCCGAAGAATATCTGTCGCCAAAATTATATAAATATGATGATTTATTTAATAACTCATAATCTTTATCATAATAAGCTTTTCCTAACACTTTTAAGGCTTCATACTGACTCGAAGATTTAATTCCATCAGTATGAATTACTACTTCATTTGTAGAGTCAACTTTTGATACCACTTTGGGATTATCTGCTCTTATAGCAACATTTACCGCGATTGTTGAAACAATTGTAATTGTCATAATAATACCATATATATTCTCTTTAATTAATTGGATGAGAAAACTAGTTACTGAATCTTTTATCTCACCTTTAAAATGATCTTTTAGCATATCTGTATAATATTTGTCGATTTCATGTAGAGATTTATGGCATTTAATACAATTTATGTCTTTATAATTATTAATTTGATTACAGTGAATACAATGGATTTTATTCATCATATTCACCCCCAATTATATTTGGATAAATAGTTACTTTATTGTTCTCATCAATATAAATTGTATAATAATTGTTATTATTATTAACAAGGATAGTAATGTCGTTGATATCTGTATATGTATTTTTTGATATTACATTTCCTGATTCATCATAATAATCAACATTTATATTTGCTGCTTCATGTGGTAAGTATATATTTAATTTTGTTTCTTTATTTGGGCTTTTTAAATAATAATTATCCGTATTTTTTAATTTTGATATTTCATAGTTATCACTTTTTAATATTTTTAAATGGGTTCCATTTTGAATAAACATAATTACACCAAGTCCAACAACAAACATAAATGAAAGTATTCGATACCACCATTTATCTTTAATTTTGCTAAATGTTATGGTGTCCCATATTTCTTTTGTTTTATAAATGGTCGCCGCCAATGAGTTTTTATTATTCTCCTTATCTTTGTCTGTAAATTCATATCCGCATCTAATACAATAACTAGCTTGACTCACATTTTTTTTCTTACAGTTGATACATTTCATGTTTTACACCGCCCTAATTATTATAAATTTATATTATCTACTCTTATATAACCAATACATTTAATTACTCTTGTCTTGTAGATACTCTTCAAGAGTTAATCCTTTATCCATAATTTCTTTTGCTACTTCTGGACTATCAATATATCTAAAATGCCAAACTTCAGGACCATATCCAGTAACATCTTCTTTTCCTTCAGGATATCTTAAAATAAAGCCATATTTTGCTAGTTTAGCATGTACTTTAGAGAAGACTTCTTTTTCTTTTGTCATGTCATCATTTTCTTCAATAATTGTCCCATCTTTAACTATTTTTACATCAATAGCAAGCCCTGTATGATGTTCACTAGTCCCTGGAACAGCCACATATTTTTTAGTATATTCTTCTCCATATTCTTTTAGAAAATCATCCCATATTTCTTGTTGGTAATTAACAGTTCGATAAGTACTATCAAGTTCAATAATAACATGATCATTCTCTCTTAAATCATCTCTTAGTTTTTTATAGGCTTCTGCCGTTTTCTTTTCCACTTGATATGTTTCATCTAATCCTGTATAAACATCAACAAGTTCTATTCTAGATTCCCAATCTTCTGGTAATTTGCTTTGTTTATTAACAAGTACCATATAATCTGTTTTAGATTCCTCCTTTTTTTCGCCTTTTTTACAAGCAGTTAAACCAAACATACATGTTATTACTAGTAATCCAAGAAAAATTATTCTAAATTTCTCCATTATAAGTTCCTCCTTCCAATTATCATTATATCACATATAATACTGATTATTTTATTTTCTTTTAATTATCTTTTTTCTTCTGACTTTTCATTTGATAGAGATGAAATATCAAGACAAGCAAGACCAATTGATAACATAATAATCGAATCTTTTACAGAGACTTGATTCATTACAACGGACACGCCCTATGTACGTATTATACCATATAAAAAGCGGATTATTATCCGTTCTCTATATCTTAATAGTGTTATTATTCTATTTATTTTTTGAACAGTATTCAAATAATTCTTCGTGTGTATAATTCTTGTTTCTGACAATATTGAACTTCTCATTGCATTTTATTACATCATAGAATGGCGTGTCGTAATAAAGAAGTTCTTCATCTCCCCCAAGATATATTGAAGTTTCTCTAAACATAGGCGCGACATTATTTCTTTTAACATTAATATAATCTGTAAAAAATAATATACCTAATGACAATAAAAAGATTGTTAATAATAAAGATAATCTTACAAAATACTTCATACCTCTTGTTAGTTTTGAAAGACCAATTAAAAATATAATTATGCCAAATACAGAATATATTGATCCCCAACTACTTTCACTTGGAAATATCATAATGGCTGACATTGATATAAATAATCCAAATATAACTAATAATAAACCTATTACATTACTATATTTATTTATTTTTTTAGTTGAATAATCAATTGTATTAACAATATTCTCTTCAAACTTCTCTTGATATTTATCTTTGCTTATTTTCTCGCCACTTAATAAATCATTGATAGTTATTCCTAAAGCATCACAAAGAGGTTTAAATAAAGACAAATCAGGCATGTTTCTGCCATTCTCCCAATTACCAATTGATCTATCTGTAACACCTAATTTTTCTGCCAACTCAGATTGGGTCATTTTTTTATCTTTACGACATTTTGATATAAACTTTCCAATTCTCTCTTGATTCATAATTTTTCTCCCTTCATACTAAAATCATATACTTTTAACGATTAATTTAACAGGAAATGACTCTAGGGTTATCAAAATTAGTAAATAAGAAATTAAATTTCTACATATATTTTACCATAGAAAAAGTAGAATCTTGCATCTACTTTGTTATTTCGTAACTTCTTAATCTTACGTGCTTTTTATTTTTTTAAATTAAACTCGTATATCTTATAAATTGATTGTGATATTTTACCGCAATACAAATTATTAAAAATAAACTTAGTTAATCCATGTAAATTGTTATCTTCTTTCTTAATCAAATGGGTTGCTACATACTCTAAATTATTATTTAATCGTAAAAATTCCTCAGGATTATCAATTCCATATTTTACCTCAGCATTCATTTGATTAACTGGATTCTTTATTTTAGAACTTCTAACTCCTTTTTTGGAGTATGCATCAAATAATAAATGAACATCTCCTAATTTATTATTTATTTGGGCAATTAATTCTTTTATTTCTTCTTCTTTCAAATACATTGTTAATCCCTCAGCAACTACCATTATATTATCATTTGTTTTTATCTCTTCTAGCCATTTATAATCTACTACTGAACTTCCTATCATTTTATGTTTTGAATCTTCCTCATAATATTTTTTCCTTATATCAATTACATTTTCATAATCTATGTCATACCAAGTATTAAAGTTTTGATTAACTCTTAGGCATCTTGAATCAAGTCCACAGCCTAAATGAATTATTGTTGCATTAGGATGTTCTTCAATATATTTATTACATAACTCGTCGATTATTAATGCTCTAAGGCTCATGTACATTGATAACCACTTTGATTGTTTTAATGAATTAAAATCATAATCGATTTTAGATATTATTTCCTCAGCTTTTGGATCATGTAAAAATAAATTATCTTTACTCATTATGGCTTTTCCTAATAAAGGAATAAAAAGTGTTTTGCTTTCATTATTCAATTCCATAGTCCACCTCAATCCTTATATAAGGATTATACCACACAAAAAACGGATTCTCATCCGTTCTGTATATTTTTATCTTCTGATTATTTTAGTTCTAATCCATCTTTGAAAGCATTTCCAACTCTCTCTTCAACTTTATAGTATCCGTGAGTATATGGATCAAAGGCTATTGCTGAAACTTTGGAAATATCTACGTTTTCTCCATTCATTACGTTTTCGTCTGCTGTTGTATTAACTACCTTACCTAGAACTCCATAATCATTATATTCTATAAACTCACATTCTAAACAGAGTGGGAATTCATTTATGATTGGGGCATCAACATGTTCTGATTTAGTAGCCGTTAAACCACTTTGTTCAAATTTATTGGGCGTATTATTTCCTGAAACAATGCCAAAATAATCAGCTTCTTTAACATGTTTACTATCAGCAATACTTACGGTAAACGCTTTTCTCTCTTTAATATTTTTTACTGTTTTATGAGATTCAGTTAAGTTTAAAATCACTTGATTTCTTTCAAACATAGTTCCCCATGCAGCATTCATTACATTAACTGTTCCATCTTCATTATATGTTGCAATCATGAGTACTGGCATTGGGAAAATACCTTCTGTTGTCTTAATGCTTTTTCTCATTTTATCATCCTCCAATAAATATTATAACACAAAAGGCAGATTTTTATATCTGCTTAATTATCGTAACATCTTAATCTTCCGATACTTTTATATTACCAATTTTCGTATCTTCTATTCTCATTAATATTATATATTTGTTTCATATCTTCATCAGATAATTCAAAATCAAATATACTTATGTTTTCCTTTATATGATCTGGATTTTTACTTCCTGGAATTGCTATATATCCAGCTTGTAATTGCCATCTTAGTATTATTTGTGCAGATGTTTTTATTATACTTTTTAGCTATTTTAACAATAGTTTCATTATTAAAATTTTCATCTGTATGACCTCTTCCACCAAATGGATACCATGATTCTATTATAATTCCATATTGTTTAACATATTCTTGTAATTCATTATTTTGATAATAAATATGATTTTCATTTTGG
>OCTW011452336.1_pt1 | contig 26557 bp, 18 predicted proteins | sample 1539671 | NCBI WGS metagenome assembly OCTW01 (sample SAMN02144230, study PRJEB22623) | gut metagenome | biome: sheep rumen | host: Ovis aries | place: New Zealand | reverse complement strand
AATTGCTGAGACTTTCTCACCGTTCTCAAAACCGACTTTCTCACCGTTTTCAAAGCCTTCGGCTTTTATCTGACTGACCCATTTATCCCAAATTTCGCACATCATCGTTTCTCCCGATTTAAAATCACTGATATCTAAGTTTTTTAAAGCCTCATCTCCTGTCAGTGATGCAAATAGTGCAAGCATTTCATCGATGTATTTGACTGGCTGTGCAATGCCCGTAATTTTGCCAGTCTCACGTATTTCACACAATACTTCGACCAAAATCCTAAAATCCCCGGTCAGTAACGCTCTTTGCGAAGGCGCCAACCAAGCGAGATTTGTCACATCTATTTTATAATCCTGAAAAAAATCTGCAAGCTCTGCTGGCAGATTTACCAAATCCTTTAATGAAAATGGCCACTGCCACTTCTGACGATAACTGTAATTTAAAACATGCGAAAAAACAGGCGCTATCCTGATGTTCTGATTGATATGTTCAATGTGATTCAATTGATAGCGATATCTTGAAAAATCATATCCCATCATTCGAATCGGCATGCCAATATCAACAGACATCTGATTTTCTAAACCACATACAATCAACCCCAGCATAAATCCGTCGTATATTTTTACAACATCGCGCCGGAGTTCTTCTGGTTTGCTATTTTCAATATGCTCATACTCTGTGGCAGCTTCGTGCAAATGTCCCGGGTCAAGATGTATTTTGTTTTTGAGTGCAAATACGCTGAATACCTCGGCAAACTCATCATTATGATCGAGAAGCATCTTTTGTGCTTTATCGAACGCCCCCATTCATCCTCCTGTAATATCACAAGGATCTATTTAACGAATGTGGATATTCGTTTTCACAGATTACTTCCATTCTAGTGTTTAATTGCATAAATCATAGATATTATTGTCAAAAGAAGCCTGTAGGGCTTCAAGGTAAGTAGCCCACATTAATGTCCCCCTCGCCATTTATGGAGAGGAGGAATGTCTGCCGCAGGCTGACAAGGGGGTGAGGTCTGACTACCGCAGGAACAATGGAATCCCCCAAAATCGAACTCCGTAGGCGTTCCACAAATTATCTCTTACTTTTGCAATTAAACACCAGCTTAGAGCTTAGAGAATGGGTTGACTACTCCAAGCTCAAAGTTCAAAAGTCATCAGAATTCTGGTAATACAGAATCAATATCAATAATCTGATTAATACGGAAATGCCTCATCAAGCTGCTGATCATCTGCGTCATGATTAGCATTGGGGGATCTGCGGCTCGATAAGAATGTTATTTTTTCCGCAATAATAGATTGGAAATAGCGTTTTTGACCGTCTTTTTCATAAGCCCGATTATCAATGCGCCCCTCGATACAGCATAAGTCGCCCTTGTGGAGATGATTGTGACACAAAATGGCCTGTTTGCCAAAAGCACAGATACGATGCCATTGAACTTCTTCTTTCCCGTCCCGGAACGTAGAATTACTCAGATTAAAATTGACATATTCTGTCTTTTTCCCCTGATTTAATTCGGGATCACGAGCGAGTCGACCAATGATAATTGTTTTGTTATAAGTATTTGCCATAATCGTATCCTTGTAAAATGCTGGGTATAAATGAAATATAATTAGCGACAAATCCTCAGGTTTTTCTTGTTGCCGAAATACCAATCATTGATATCGGCATATCCAGAATGAGCCCTGCTAATGATACTCAGACGACTTATACGAATTATTGAATGTCAGGGAGAGTCTCTCATTTTTGTACACATATTCTATTCCTCCAGAAAAACATCTTTTTTTTTGCATAAAAACATCGGCCGAACGAGGACATGAAATACCAATGACAAGTGATTACAACTCATTTTTTGAGTTCTGAATGCTTCATAACCATCGTCCATAGGATATTGAATGCAGATATCCATCCGCCTGAACTGCAGACACATTTGTGTCCCGACGTCGATGCAGCCTTGCGAAATTCTTTTCACCCTATATATGGGCAATTTTTACAAAAAACGGCCAAAAAAAATGCATTTTTTTCATTTTTTTTTCGCCGAAAGAATTGAGACCGACGAAATCAAATCCACAATGGCATATCGCGCATTGCGAATTGCGAATTCAGACAATTTGGGTTATGCTGTAAGCGTTTGTTCTGCGAGGTAAACCGATGGATCAAAAACAGCAACAATCAAATCAAGACAACTACAATTCCAATTACGATATTCTCGATGGTTCGGCAGACCGGAACCAACCCAAAGAATCAGAAGTCGTTCGGGCAATTGAGCGCGACATTTCGCTGCAGGAATACGAAAACGACAAAGAGTATATTCTTCAGGCAATAAAAGATTACCTCAAGGAACGCAAATATGACGACGCCCAAGAGCTCGTCTACAAATACCGCGCAGCGGCCAAAACAGATGAAAATTTTGCAGTCCTCGCGCGCCTCACAGCTCAGGGACTCGAAGCGCACTCTAAGTTCGAAAAAATCGATACGGTGCTCGATGCCACGCCCGATGACGATTACCAGACACGCATATCACTGTGCAAACGCGCACTCAAAGTTGAGCCGGGCAATGAAAAATACAAGCAGGAACTGGAGCGATGCCAACGCGCACTCGGCATTCAGCCGACTCAGAATAAAGCCACCAGCACCCAGTCATCCGCGGATTCAAATCAGTTATTTACGCCTTCGGCAAAAGCATGGGCCATCGCAAGCGCCCTGTGGACAGGATTATCAACCTGCTTCTTCTTTAGTGAATACGGTTTTCTTTCTGGCTGCCTCGGAATCGCCCTAATTGTTGCCAACACCTGGCTCTATTCGAACCATCCATCCTCACCGATTCGACAACTTGGTACCGTCGGCAAAGTTCTCGTCAATATTGGCGTGTGGTGCCTGGCCTTTATCATCATTGCGCTTGTGAGCGTATAACCGGATGGATGCGCACAGCTATTGGCCTTGCGGCCAATACGCCCCGCGCGCTTTGGCTATTGCCTGCAGCAATACGCCAAAGCCCTATTTTTCTGATTTACCGTTCCGAATGCGATCGATAAAATCACAGGTAATTTCAAAAACTGCAGCAGCCTGACAATCTTGTCCTAGCTCATGTCCCGAACGTTTCAGCGTATGCATCTCGCAGTAACTGCTGCCTGCTTTTTTAAAGAGCATGCGCGAAGTCGAATAAGTCACAACCTGGTCGCGCTTTGAATGTATAATGCACAGGGGTACTTTGACATCCGAAACGAGCATGCGCGACTTGGCTGCATAGTCATAAAGCTCGACGAAAGCTCTGGTGGGAAAATACTTATAATTTTGGTTCTTTTTCCGGCATTCATCATCCCGAAAGCTTTCCTGCCCCTTCCAATATTTCGAAAAAAAGGCGATAACTTTCGAGAAGCCTGCCAGTTTGTTCACGAATCCAAGAGCGGCTGCCCAGGTGATGCAGGCACAAATCTTATCGTGATAGGGATGGGCAAGCGCGCAAAGATTAAGTGCAACCAGTCCGCCCATAGAGAATCCAATGACAACAACGCGATCGACACGTTCACAGAGCGTGCCAAGGGCTTTGAGTGCATCATCGTACCAATCCTGAGCTTTCACGCCTATTAATGCTTCTGGTGTCGCATTATGCCCGCGAAGGATAGGCATTTCATAGGGTATATTCATCTCTTCAAACTTGGGCAGAATATCCTGGATACTCGCTGGCGCCGAAGTAAACCCATGCAATAGGAGAACCCCAAGTTTTTCGATTTTGGAATCTGGAAAAGTACCTCGCTTCTCAAATACCGCAGTATCTTTTGAGCCATTTAGCTCATGTGTGGCTTGCATGAAACCTCCATTATGTATTAGTATATTGATAAATACAGACTGGTTAAGCCTGTAATGTTCATATACAGGTTACCGTTCAGTCTTCCAAGAAGGATCCGGACGCATGGCAAAGAAAAAATCAGTTTCAAAAGCAGAAGCTTCAAAAACCCCTAATGTTCAAACAGAATCAACTGAACAAGCCCCAATCGTTCAGGCAGAAACGACTGAACAAGCTCCGATCGGCCAGGCAGAATGCACTGAACAGACGACAGACATCCAGACAGAAATATCAGCACCCGTTGAATTAGAGAAAACAGAAATTCTCAGTCCTTTGGACACGCTAACAGAAAATACGCCACACGAAGAATCCGGGCACCTTCATTCGACGGGGGAATTTTCAGTCGAAGGAGAACTGGAAGATTCCCAGGTATTGGCGCGCCTGAGAGCAGTTGCTTTAACACCATCCGAAATCTATCGGGAAGCGCAGCTGTTTCAAGCACAGAAATTGGATATTTGCGCACTTTTACAAAGCAGCGAACCCATTCTCGTACAAAATGTGGTGGATATTCTGAGAATGCTCGGCATCTGGAACAGCATGGCTTTCAGGCATATTGCCGATGATGATTCCCGGACTGTCGAATGTGTAACGCGCTATATTTCTCATTGTTTTAAAAACGGCCTTGTCAGTGCCATGGATGTCGCCGATGCACTGTCCCCCATCAAAGATGACAATGCGGCAGCGGTATCTTCATTTGCAGAAAAATTCTCTTCCGTACTTCTGAATGCCATCTCACAGACCCAAAGACCAGACCAACTTGCGGATGTCATGCCGGCTTTCACCCGACTGTGTGTATATTTGGATGGCAAGACGATCAGCCGTTTGCTCTACGATCCATTGCCAAGTGTACGCATTGCCGTTCTTCGCAGCTTTGTACTTCGGGGCACGATTGATACCAATGACCTGAGTGTTGCGCTCATATTGCTCAAAGACAAAGACGAGCAGGTCAATATTGCAGTCATGCGCATGATTTCCCGTTTTGCGGTTTACCCGGAACTCGTCATTCCACAGATTCTTCCCTATGTTCCAGAAGCCTGCGAAGAATTCCTGAACGAAATTCTGGACGTATTCCGCAGCTACGGCAATGCTGCCGTCGAGCCACTCATCATGTCACTTGCCGACCCACGGGAAGAAATTTTCCAGGCAGCACGCATCATCATAGCGCAAATGCCGCAGCGTTTTACCGAAGGTTTGTTAAAAGCCTTTATCAGTGTGCGGACGAGAGAGCTCGTCAAAGAGCGAATTATCCAAATTTTGCGGGAGCATCGCGATCCAGGGCGTCGCGAAGAAATTCTTCAGACGCTGAGTGCCTATCTGGATGCCCCAAACGATGACTATCCCGAATGGAAGGCACCGGACACGCGCGTCAAATTCATTCCCAAAGCAGTCGATAATGATGATGTTTATCAGCGTATTTTGGGCGAGGATGAACTTCCTGCACTTTCGGAAGTCTGTACCGATGAGGTGCTTGGCCGTCTGCTCGGGGATGCGGAAGATTTTGCGAGAATCAATGCATTGAATGTCATTCGTTACCGGAAAGAGGCTTCACCGGCAATTCAGTTTGAAATGCTCGTCTGGCTCAAATCTTCATCGCCCGACCTTGCCAGAGCCGCACTCGATGCCTATCTTTCGGTCGAAAAAGACACCGATAAATCGATCGCCGTCATTCTGGGTGCATTCGAGCATGGAGAAAACGACGAAATCAAGAAAAGCTATTTCAATATATTGCTCCAACATCAGGATGCCATTGATGCACTGATACGTGCCTACTACCAAACCCCAAAGAAATGCGCCAATTTCATCATAAAATTCCTGGCCATTGGTCCGAGCGAGGCCACCTTTAAGGGTATTTTAGCAGGCATTGAACGCGACAAATCGGTTGCTTGTATCTCAGAGACCCTGAACGCACTCATGCGGACGAAACACCAGTTCAATGACAAGGCAATCCGTCCCGATTTAATTCGGCTCATTCGGGAACCCCTTTCCTATGGTCATTATGGTTTTATGACGCGTTTGCTCAGTCTCAAACTCCTGCAGCTCTATCTCACCCGGGATGAAGAGAGGGACCAGGAAACCATCAGCCAACTGCAGGCTTTTTACAAAGAATGCAAGAATTCAGACCTTAAGACATTAACCAAGACTATTCTTAAGGATATGGGCGAAGAAATCTTTGATTTCGACGATGAAGAGGATGATTTTGAAGATTTAAGAGAAGAAGACGAGGATGACGAATAAAGGAGTGATATGTCATGACAACATTGGATGAGCTCAAGGAACTGGCCATAGAAGCACAAAAAAAAGCCTACTGTCCCTACTCAAATTTTCCGGTAGGAGCGGCCCTTGAATGCAACGACGGTACTGTATTTACAGGATGTAATATTGAAAATGCATCCTATCCCATCGGTATCTGTGCCGAAAGGACCGCCATGTCCAAAGCGATCAGTGAAGGGCACTACGATTTTAAACGCATCGTCATTGTTGCCAATACAGCGGATTATTGCTCGCCATGCGGCATGTGCCGTCAGTTCATGTTCGAATTTTCGCCGGAGTTAGAACTGATCTGCCTCAATGCAAACCACGATGCCAAATCATTTTCACTCAATGAACTGCTCGTCCATGGTTTTAACGGGAGCAGCATGAGCAACCGATAAGTAAGTCCGGTGCGTATTGTGGCAACGCCACAATAGCACCGGCAAATGACGCGTATTTGGCATCGCCAAAAAGCGGCATTTCCAAACAAAGATCTTGACAGGCAACGATATTTTAAGTACAAGCCGCGCTCGACATCGATAGTAGTTATCGGGTCGTTACGGGGCGTTAACTCAGCGGTAGAGTGCCATCTTCACACGGTGGAAGTCACTGGTTCAAATCCAGTACGCCCCATTCAAGCAGCCCAAATGGCTGCTTTTTTTGTTTCAGCCAAAAGCAAAGGAGGAAAAATGGGACGTGCGCTCACGATTGACGATCTTTTTCACATTGAGCGGCTCTCTCAGATGGCGATTTCTCCAAACGGGCGCTATGCCTGGCTGACAACCAAAAAAATTGAACTCGCCGAAAACCTTACGACGACACATAATTATAAAATAGATTTGGAAAGCGGCGTTTCTTCAGAGATCGCTTTGCATGAAAAAGGCGCAAGTGATTTCGCTTTTTCAAACGACGGCAAATGGATATTTTTTGTCGCCGACGGACAGATTTATTGTGCCAATAGCGACGGCTCATGTGTCAAGGCCATTACGAAGGGACCGGGAGGTGCATCACGTCCGGTCGTTTCTCCCGATGGCAACCGTGTGCTGTTTTCGCGCTCGGTTTATATCGATCCCAACGTCCAGAGCATTTTTGAAAAAGACGAAAAACAACCCGATTTGGCCACCCTATATCGCGCCAGCCACCCCAAAGCTCAGGTACGCATTGCCGACAGACTCATGTACCGTCATTGGGACAGCTGGTGTGAAAACAAACGAAACCACCTGTTTATCGTCGATGTTTCAACAGGCCAAATGACCGATTTGACGCCCATAGATGCCGATGTTCCGCCGATTGCGCTTGAGTCTGCATGTGATTACGATTTTTCGCCCGATGGGAAGCATGTTGCTTTCGTCATGAATCCGGATCCGGTTGTCGCACGTTCGACCAACAACAGCATCTATCTCATGCCGATCGATGGAACAGTCCCCGGCGAAGCCGTCAGAATTTCCGATACCGACGGCTGCGATACTGCCCCACAATTCCTGAGTGATACAGAAATTGCCTATTGTACGCTCGTCACGCCCGGATACGAAGCCGATGCCACCCGACTCAAGGTTTTCGATCTCAAAACCCGTCATACCCGCATTTATCTCGAAGATTTCGAACGTTCCATCGATTCATTTGTCCAGACACAGCCGGGTAAACTGCTCTTTAAAGCACAGGATTTTGCACATAGTGGTCTGTTTGTCCTCGATTTAAAGTCTGGCCATGTACAACAGCTCACTTCGGGGCGCACCTATTCGAAATTTGTGTACGGCGGCGGTAAAATTTTAGTCGGCCTCGAAGCCCTCAATGCACCGCTCGAATGCGTCGAAATCACAAATCTGCAGGCTTTTGATCCGCTCATTACAATGGGCAGTGAGCGTGTTTCGAACGAAGAACTCCATTATCTGACACATTTTGGCGATGTTTTGGCTGACGTGGATCTCGACCGCGGCCGGTGTATGCATTACCATTATAAGGAAGATACACTCGAAGGTTATGTCGTTCTTCCGCCGGGATTCGACGCTAACAAAAAATATCCTTTCATTCTTTTGATCCATGGTGGTCCACAGGGCGCTTTTCTCGACCAGTTCCATTACCGCTGGAATGTCGCCATGTTTGCTTCGCAAGGCGCTATTGTCGGTTTTTGCAATCCCCATGGTTCGACCGGTTATGGACATGCCCTGACCAGAGCTATCAGCAAACACTGGGGCGATGATTGCCCCGATGCCATCATGGCATTTGTAGATCATGTCCTTGAGGAAATACCGCAGATCGATGAGAACAGGATGTCTGCCGCCGGCGCCTCTTTTGGCGGATTCATGATCAACTGGCTCATGGGACATACCGACCGATTTAAAGCATTCGTCAGCCATGATGGTATTTTTAATACCGAAATGTCCGGATATCTCACCGATGAGCTGTGGTTTAATGAATATGAATTCGGCGGCAAACCGTTTGATGAGGATGCTGCAGCACTTTGTCGTAAGTTTTCACCACATCATTTTGTTAAAAACTTTAAAACACCGACGCTCGTCATCCAGGGTGAACAGGATTTTAGATGTTATACATCCGAAGGCATTGCGCTCTTCACTGCACTCCAATACATGGGCGTCAAAAGTCGTTTAATCTATTTCCCAAACGAAGGGCACTGGGTACTCGATCCTGCCGACAGTTATGTCTGGTACACCGAAGTTTTAAACTGGCTCATGACCGAAATGGGGTAAATAGGCCCAAATTGGTAGCTATTCAGCCGCAAGCTGCTGACTTGTTTCCATGTTTTTTTTGCACAGTCAGGCATTAGGCCTCAGGCAGGAGTTTATCAAACACAGAGGTTAGGCGATTGTCGGAAGTCATGTCTTTTTTCAGAGCATACTTACTGTTGCCTTCTGCCTGGGCTGACTCATCCTTAGTCCTTTAGATGCGACATAGGTACATGAAACATGGCCTAAAGCATAAATGTGCAAATAAACAATACAGCATTTAACAAAACAATGCCGACAACGATGGCAAGCCATGAAGTGAGACGTGACTTGCCATCGTTATTTTTTGGCTCATATCGTCCGCTGTTTTGTAAATCCAAATGCATTCCGGTTTCAATTCTTTGGATATCAGCAATCATATCGGTCGCATTTTTATAACGAAAATCCGGATCTTTATTGAGTGCACGCCGCAGCATATCTCCCATCGGGGATTGCAGTATCCATTGCGGAATTGGAATCGGTTCAGGTGAGGTCGATAATTTAACAATGGATACGGGAGATTTCGGCAACAATGCCTTCCCCGTCAGCATTTCGACGAGAATGAGTGCAATCGAATAGAGATCAGTCGAATGCGTTGCTTCATCCCCATAAAGCAATTCCGGCGCCAGATATTGCGGCGTACCCAATATTTTTCCATTCTCTGTCAGACGAGGCATACCTCTGTATTGAACTTTGGCAATGCCAAAATCGAGAACTTTTACAAAATCCTGTTCACCAATAATATTTCGAATCAGAATATTCGAGGGCTTGAGATCCCGATGTATAATTCCTCGCTCATGCGCTTCGTGAATGCTTTTAAGTATTTGTTTGGCAATATTAAGAGAACGCAGAGGATCGAGTGAGTGCTCGATATCAATGAGCTCCCTGAGGGACTTGCCTTCAATATATTCCATGACATAATATAGGTGATTGTCATCCATACCGGCATCGATCAATTGTATGGTATTGGGATGCACCAGGTCTTTGATGATATTGGCTTCGAGAAAGAATCGTTTAACATTTGAACAATCATTCTGTGCATGAAGCCGCTTGAGCGCAACAACGCGATCGAGGCCGATTTGCCTTGCCCGATAAACGATACCAAAACCGCCGCGGGATATTTCGGACAAGATTTCATATCGGTTTCCAATGACTTTTCCAATATCGACTTCTCTCGAATCAAGCCTGGTCGATTCTTTGGATGGAGACAATAGCTTATCCTCCGTGAGTTCAACGGTCTCGTCGGCCTGTTTGCTGGCGAGCGGAAGCATGTGCCGGCAAGTCGGCGTAGCCAATTCGTTGGAAATCGTTCTGTCATCGGTATTGGTCTTTTCATCTGCAGTATTTGAGGATATCGCAAAGACCCTCGTTTTTTTATCATTCCCTTTGGGCGCATCCACAAATTGAACCGTTTTTTGATTGCGCCCCGGAACAGATTTAAAACAGGTTTCACACTCAGGGTCTATTTTGTCGATATAGCGTGTTACAGCCGTATCCCCAATTCCGTCGCGAATTTCAGAGGCCAAAGAATGCTGTCTGGTTGTTCCTTCTTTAAGATTCATGCAGCCACTTACGGTATCTGCAAGCCCAATGGAATAACCAGAAATGGTAGTGCGAGCTGTCAAAAGACTAATCGATGCTGAATAATTCATGGGTCACTCCTTGACGATACGGGTTATCGAAAATGTGGATATCTATAATATGGGCAATTTTTTCAAAAAAAGGCCAAAAAATTGAGAAAAAATAAAAAAAATATACAATAGCTCATTCTAACCGTGAGAAACCGATGGTTTCTTGCGACGATGAAGTGAGGACCGGAATGAAATACAAGGATGTATGCCGCCAATTAAAAAATTTTTCCTGGATGCTTGCATGTTTATGGATGGCTTCCGGACACACAGCCGATGCCCAGGAAAGTGAAATCAATGGCGAAACAGAGCCCAGTCAGATACAGGAAATCCCCGCAGACACTTCAGAATTGCCAACACCAGATCAAAATCTTCAAGCAGAAGAAGGCAGCTCCGAAATCGAACAAACAGACACTTCAGAATTGCCAACACCAGCTCAAAATCTTCAAGCAGAAGAAGGCAACTCCGAAATCGAACCATCCGATTCCCCAATCAAAACCATTGCAGCTCAAACACAACCATCAGACGCAAAAGCACAGAATCAGGCGATCCCGCAACCTCAACCGTCTGCCAAAGGTTCAATCTGCATCGAAGCCGATCTGTCCGATGCTACCCAAAATGCAGAATGGATGACGCTGATTGGCCTTGCCCCGACGGAAGAAGAGAATACCTTTGTATCGACCGACAGCACGCACAAGACCATCCATGCATTGTCTAACGATCCTAAACTCGATCAACTGCTGACGCTGTATGAACAGTATCTCGAACATTCATTCGTAGCAGAACCGTCGATCCTGAATGATGCAATGGATGCCCTGTTCAGTCATCCCGATCTGAATCAGAAGGAAAAAATTGCTGTTTTCCTTACGATGAGTCCTTATCTCATAGAACATGCCAGAAGCTCTGGAGATATGGTAACCTGTCGCAAACTCCAGCAAAATGCCCAATCTATGCAACGGTTGTGGCCAAAGCAATTAAACATCGTATGTGCGGATGATTCGCGCGAAATACGTTTTTCGCTCTCTCATCTCGTCCGTGGGCATATTTCACAGGCGAATATGATCAAAGCCTTGCCTTGTATGCCAAATCAGTCCTCCAAACCGCTGAGTTGTCAATCCTATGTCACAGATCTATCGAATTGGGGCGCCTCCCTCGATCATCTGCTAGAAGATGCCCTCTGGGCGCTCAACCAAAAAGACAACGAATTTACGATTCAGGCCATGGCCAACCTCGGACGTGAGCTTAAGCGACTCAATGCTTCTAACGCACAAACGGTGCAGGACGGCAACGCTGCAGACGATGAAAACATTCAAAAAATGCTGTGTCAAAGTCAGGTCATAGAAATCCTCGCACTCGAGCAGACGCGCTTTGCAGAACTGGCTGCGTTCGAAGCTGACCTTCAAAAAATGACGGGAACGTCCTTTTATGATCGACTGAAAAGCCAGAAATCCTGTCAGCTTTCGGGCAACTTTGCGAGTACTTTTGCGCGTCTAAAAACCGATCATGCCAGCACCATAAAATGGTTAACGGACAATTTCGATCCCAAGAAGCGAAAAAAACTCGACAAAGCCCTGACCGCCTGGACAAAAAAAGGCACCAAATATGTTCGTTCACAGCGACGTTTATGGGCTTCGTGGACAGCCTGGAGCCTAGGAGAATACAACCTGGCAGCCAAAGCAGCCGGCGACGTCATGGACGGCAAAAGCAGGCTCGTCCATCCTCAGCTGTACTCCTACGATTTGATGCTCAAAGCCATCAAAAGGGAATTTCCTGCCCTTGAGAATCTCCAAACTTACGCGCGACTGATGAACCTCAAGAGTCCGGCGCTCGTCTACCAAACACTGACTCAATGTGCACGCTGGCTCTCATCATCCGAAAAGAAGGATGTCGTCGAAGCCGTTCGTCCCTATTCGCCAAGCCAGGCCTCGTATGAAGCTGCCGAATTCTTTATGGCATACAGCGATGAACTTCGTACAAACATGAATGCGGCCCACCGTGTGGCCGTCGACAGCTGGCTCGAAACAGAGGTCGCCTCGACCGAATCCACCGAGGCCAAACAACAGCGCCGTTTAATCTGGTTAAACGATGCCGTCGAAGCCCAAACCTGGGACGACGCACTTCAAGTCTCAGAAACTTCAATTGCTTCAGCATCGACCCAAAAAGACGAAGTTTTCTGGTGCCTTTCGGCCAACAACGCACTGCAGGCACTGGGGCGCGACACAGCCTACCATTGCGAATCCTGCCCTGATTTAACGGCCTGTGCCACAGAAACCGGAAAATCCTGGTTCAAGGATGCCGTCCAATGTTACGATAAAATTGAATGCCAATAGGTCTTTGGATTTGCCCCAGGCCTACAGCATTTCACTTTGACATGATTCTGTCGAAAGCCTGTAGGGCTTTTATCGCAACTTTTTAAATGCTGTAACCCTGGTTAATGCATAATGCATAATCATGAATGCATAATGAAATGCAGCACTGAGAGGATTTGAATGATTCCTTTGGTTTTGCACACGCATTCAGAATTATGAATTCAGAATTATGAATTAAAGATATTTTAAGTATTTTGTGAAACGGCTCTTACTCCAGGGCAGAAACGTTGCTTTTATCCAGACTTTTAGCTTCTTTGGCGCGTGCTATTTGGTTCCAAACGTGAACACGTTTGAAACCAAATACGCCCTGCGCGCGCTGCTATTTTTTCAAAAAAAATACGCAGCGCTAATCCCATTCGGGCATGCGATGGCCCAAATACAGAATACCCATTTTGGGATACTTCTCCCGAATGCGCTCAAAGATTTGCCTGCAGAGTTCCGGTTCGAGCTCGCTGGCCATTTGATCGATGACGAGCAGCTTCGGATGCGTGACCAAAGATCTGGCGAGCATCACTCTGCGCTGTTCCCCGCCACTCAGGCGTGAGCCCTGATCGCCGATAGATTCGGTGCCAAAACGGCGGTCTACTTCTTCGAGTGCGCACACATAGAGGAGTTCATGGTACTGTTCGTCCGTGAGTGTATCCCCCAAAAGTGCAACATTATCCCGAACACTGCCATCGAACAGGACATTTTCCTGACAAACAAAGCCAATATTTTTGACATCACCCTCAGGAACATCAATTGCTCCCTGCGCGATGGGATAAAGTCCCAGGATACACCTGGCCAATGTGGTTTTTCCCGAACCGGATGGCAGCAAAATCGCTTTCCGCTCTCCCTCAGAGAGTGAAAGATTTTCATCTTCCCAGATGACATGATCGCCAAAAGAGAAAGAAAGATGATCGACCAGGAGCAGTCTTGGAGACTGTGCTTTCCCGAAATGGACTTCGGGAGCAGCCGGAAGGCGCTCAATATCGCAAGATCTGGCGCGGCCTTCGAGGTATTGCTGCCACGCGCTGAAGAGAGAGGTACTGCTCTTTAAAATTGCAAAAAGGCGCGCCAAATAAACCTGAAAAGCGACCACTGCACCGAGCGTCAAAGCATCCGACATGACAAGATAACCGCCGTACCCAAAGACCGCCACGAGCACAAAAGCTTGTAAAATATCGAAAAATGGGCCCTGTACAGCCAATCTTTTTTGAAGTGTATAACCGGCCTGGCAACATTGTTCACTCGTCGTTTCGAATTTTGAAGTGAACTGTGATTCGCGATGAAGCGCACGAATCGAGGTCAAAGCCGTAAAATAATCCGTAAATTCGCGGAACAGAGATTCATGCGTCTCGAATTCTCGCCGTGCAGCAGGCCGAATCTTGTGTTTGATCCAAAGCCACAAAGCAGCAGAAAAAGGGCATAAGATGAGGCTCAGAATGGCTGTCTGCCAGGAGAGATAAAGCAAAGCCACGACTGTGCCCAATCCCGTCACAAGCAGCGCAGCCCCCTGTGTATAGAGTACCTCCATAAAATAGCTTTCGCTCGAGGATGCAAAGAGGATCTGGCCCATGGCCTGGCCTCGCACCTGATCGGGCAGTGCACGCATATCGGCATACATGACACGCCTGAACAATGCATTCATGCGCGCCATCTGCAGATTGAGGCGAAGTTTTGCGATTTGGCAGACGCCCAGATAACGCAATATCCCCGACAGGATCTGAGCCAGCGTGACGATACCAAGCCAGATGGCCAGAATTTGTATATCCCGGTTTACAATGCCGACATCGACGATTTTGGCAATTCCCCACGGAACGACGAGGGAAAGCAGCGATGCCACAGCAATCCAAATCCCTGCCAGGATCCATCTGGCACGAGCGAGTTCCTGCAGATGGGGATGGGACGGCTCAAATTGTTCTTCAGATGGAATGGAATGTCCGCCATTGAAAGGCATGCATCACCCATGTATGTGCTGTGCATCAAAAAAAGGCCGCGACGTATGCAATAGGCGCGGCGCGCATCCTGCAGCGGCCATGCCGCAAAGGTGCGCACAAATAAAAAAACATCCGAAGCGATGTCGGATGTTTGAAAAAAACAACGTTCAATTGTGTTACGGACGTGTCGAACTCGTATTTGGAAATGAATCTTTGCGCGTACCGGTCGAGCCCTGAATCAGGGTACCGAGTTTGCCAAGATGTTCAACTTTCGGTGTTTCGTATATTTTTTTGGATTTTTTAGATGTATCGTTCATAAGTGTCTCCTTAAACCACAGACCGACAGATACTATGGCAGAATTCCGACCAGTCTTCAACAAGTTTTGAGGGAAAAAGTCGCGGATCTGTGCCGGATAACAGTTCCGGATGGTTCCAGACAGCATTTTGAGCTTCGAAATAAGTCTCGGGAGTCCCGATATCGGCAAAGAAAGCATCGGTCATGCATGCGTTGATTGGGCGATTTTGCTCAAGCATGCGACGATAGATTTCAGTGACGAGACAGATATTTTTGCCGAGTTCGAGTGTTTCGAGGAGGCGATGTTCGATGATGTGAATGCCTGTAAAACAGGCCGGCACTGGCAATTGGGAAACATCGTAATCCGCCCGGAACCAATCGCGAATCTGGACGATATGATGATTCGAATCGAGGCCAATCATACCGAGTTTTGAGTTCTGGGGTCGGGGCGCGACGACGAGTGTCACATCACATCCCGACGAATCATGCGACTTTAATGCCGCCCGAAGATCGGCATTACACAAGACATCGCCATGATAAATGATATAGCGATCGGCATCGGGAATGAGCGAAAGACACGATCGTGCCCCGCCCCCCGTACCTAGAATTTCACCGTTTTCCCTAAAGATATGCACTTCGGGGAGCCCAAGATTCTGAGCACATTTTTGCAGGCAATCGGCCATGATGTCGGGCAGGTGATGCACATTGGCAGCAAGCGTCGCAACGCCGGTCTGTTTAAGTGCGTACATGGCATACCACGCCATCGGCCGCCCCAAAAAAGGAACTGCCGGTTTTGGGATTTTGTCGGTCAAAGGTTTGAGTCTCGTTCCAAAACCCGCAGACAGGAGAATGCCATACGTCTTCATCGTGCTGTTTAGACCTTTACGAACATGAGGGTGATGTCATCATTCTGAGGTGCAGAGCCGCAGAAGTTTACGAAATCATTCCACAGGAAACTCATCGCTTCATTGACATCAGAATCGCCGCATTGCCCGATGATTCTGCGCAAACGTTTTTCGCCATATTCCACGCCATTTTCATTGGCATATTCCGTCAGACCGTCAGTAAAGAGGAAGAACATATCGCCTCTGGAAAGATTAATCTGAATCTTTTCATATCTGACAAATTCCTGATCGCCGAGACGTTCCCCGCGGACGACCTGACTGCGTACTTCCCTGTTGTGGATGAGCAGCGGGAAATTGTGACCGGCATTGACGATTTCAGCAAAGCGTCCGTCAGGGCTAATGCGTATCGCTTGAAATGTCATAAAGAGGGTACGTTTTGCGGCCTGGTAAATCGATGCATTTAAGCTCGACATCAATTGTGTCAGTTCGATGGCGCCCCCCGAGATATTGAGCAATGTATCGAGTGCACTCTTGGCGCAGGCAGTGATCATGGCAGAGGGAACGCCATGTCCCGTCACATCACCGATGGTGAGCAGGACCGAGCCGTCGGCGAGCTGATGATAACTCCAGAAGTCGCCCCCGCATTCGCTGGCCGGTTGGAAAAATCCTGTGAGCTGGACCGGGCCGCATTGCGCATAGCCCTGTGGCGGCATGAGCGTAGCCTGAATGTCACGGGCGATATCCACTTCCTTTTGGAGCATGGCTTTTTGCTCTGTTTCTGCCATCAATTCCTGGACGCGGTCAGCCATGACGTTGAACTGTTCACCGAGCTGCCCGATTTCGTCGCTCGATTTGATATCGGAACGAACCTGGAGGTCGCCCCCTGCAATCATATAGGTAACTTTTGATAGTTTCTTGATATTGCGCGTCACCAATACCGCCTGTATACCGGCGATGACAATTCCGACGATAACGGCGATTAATGCCAGCCAAATCGAACGTTGAATGGCTTCTTCCTGTCTGACTTCCCCCTGGGCCCTCACCGAGTCTATCTCCTGCTTGAGCCCCTCGAGCGAGTAACCGACGATCAAAAAGCCCTGCAATTCGCCATTGCCTTCAATTTTCTGCATGTACTGCCGAATCATGAGGTCAGTTTCTTCACCGGACTTGGTGACGACTTTTTGCAAACCATCTGCGGTAACGGGCATGCGGCGATCGGCAATATTCTTTTTAAACCAGTTTTCATCGACAGATTCTATGGTCTGCTTTTCCTTACTGCGATCAAAGAATGGCTTATCCCCCAGTTCGAGCTGCGTATACTCACTATTGACCGTAGCCACCCATACTCTGGCATTGGCATCGATGATGGTCGCAAAGACAGCATAATAGCTGCTTTGCCCATTCTTATTTTCGACGACGGGATTCAGGAGGCTGGTCAGATCACTGATAGCATTGTCAAACATGAGGCTGGATGCCGGCAAGCTCGTATAATATGTCGTCTGAGCCCCCAAATGATCGAGCGCCTCATATTGGATTTGCGTAATTCTTCCTGTTTCGCGTTCGACAGACTGCTGTGTATCCGAAATCGTAAACCACGCATATACGACGACGACAAGGATAACAATGAGAACCGCGCTGAACGTCCATTTAATACTAATACGCATAAACCACCCCTCCGTTAGACAGGCTATGGTGGGTAAATACTAACACGAGATGCAGTTGTTGCCTAATAAATTGGTTATTTTCCCGTAGAATGTCTATCTATAAAAACTTGAAGCCCAGATATTTCATGGTTATATTAATGAATTATGCATACACAGGAAAGCGTTCTCAAAGCTCTCCCGTCGTATCGTCACATGGGATTTGCAATCTTATTGCATAGAATCCAAAGATTTTCCAACATGGAGGTAGTCATATGAAGCACTTACACCAAATCATGTCATTGTTGTTGGTTTTTCTTATTTCTGTTTATGCATACGGATGCGCCAATTCATCAAAAACTACCAGACATGCCGTTCCTCCAGTTGAGACGGCTCCCGCCTCTGCGGCTGCAGAAGCGAATGCAGCCAATGAACTTCGGGAAGTCGAGAATATCATGGCCCAACAGCAAAAGGAACGAGAGGCCAGACAAGAGAAAGCCAGTGAGCAGGAAGACACTGGGGTGACTTACATCCTGGATAAGGAAATCATACATGCAGCAGTTGCAGAAAACACAGAAGATCTAAGCAACTGCTATGCAAATGAACTGGAAAATACCAAAGGACTTAAGGGAACAATCACGGTCTCATGGAATGTCATGGGGGATGGCAGGGTCTCGGACGCCAAAGTCACCGATACGACCATGAAGAATAAGAATGTCGAAAACTGCATCGTGGAATGTATCAGCAAATGGAGATTCCCGGCTACCGGAACAAAAGCATCTGTCGACTATCCATTTGAATTTGAATCATCCAAAAAATAGGTTCTGTATAACGAGAGTGTGGATAAGCTCTGAGCTTAGAGCTTAGAGCTTAGAGTGATGAACCCCTTCTCCAAGCGCCAAGCCAGAATGGGGTTATTCGACAGTAAAAAACTCCACACTCGTTAAACCGGGCCAAGCCTAAAGTTTAATCGCATATCCCACAGCAGACTCTGTCGTCTGCCCTTCACAATTGGGATCCGCAGAAATGAAGTGTGACCCTGTACTTGGGACATAGCAGCGGTAAACAGCGGATGTACCAGGTTTTTGTGATTTATAGAGATATCCCATGGGCCCCATATTAAACTGACCTTCACAGTTTACATCCGGGGATATCATGGTATGGCCACCGCCTGCGCCACCGACTCGGCATTCATAGACCATAACCGAATCCTCGCTGGGCTTATCGCGCAGAATTTTCCAGGATTGTCCAGCTTCTTTAGTAAAGCCCGAAGGGAACTGGCGTGTCGTCACCCAGTGCATATTACCTTTTCTACCGCGCATCATTTCGACATAAGGCAGATACTGGAAACCACATGCGGGCCAGCCAGCACCGACACCGGATCGGTTTGCCAATGCAAACGTCGTCCAGGCCGGCTTCTGGGATCCATCCGAATTCCAGAGCCCCAGATTCAATCCCTCTTCCTTGACATCAATCAGCCTGTGATAGATGAAATTCGAAATGCCCGGCGTACCCAAAACATTTTGAAAAGCCTGACAGAGCTGAGATTGCTGACGCGCCTGCATGGCGGAAGTTGATCCATTGAGTCCATTCTCCGTGAGCTGGAATTCCCAGGAATAGGGTTTGTCCGGATACGTCTGTCTCAGCCATGCCGCGAGTATACCCAATGTACCAAAGGTGATACGCTGACTCAGGTTGGCCCAATCGTCAGGCCCAAAAGCCGGATCGGCCAAATTAGGCGGATAGGAATGGTACGCTAACATCCACTGGCGATCGCCGAGTTTGGGAATAAGCTTGAGAAGAAAATCACGCGATGCATAACTTCCATTTGCAGAACTTTGCTGCCCGAAAAAGTGATCAAGCGAAATGAGGACTTTTGCCTGAGCCTGTTCTTTCCGAACATAATCGTAAGCCGCATTGAAACTCGCGGCATAATAATTAACCTGATTGTCCATGTGGCTCATGTCGCTGTATCCAGCATTGAACCACTGATAGTTGTTGACCTCATTATGAATTACAAAATCCGCAATTCGGCCATGCCCGCTTTCCCCATTAAAGTAATGAGCCAGAAAACCGGCAAAACGTCCATAATCCTTTTCTCTGCCACTGGCAGGCGCACAGAACCAATCGTTTATCCTCTTCTGGCTCGAGCAATTGGATATACGGGCCCAACCGGGAACACCGTAAATAATGGCGGTAACAAGAACCCCCTTGTCCGAATATGCCTTGATGGTATTGGCCGTATTGCCGTCGATGCTAAAGCAGTTGCCATCGTACAGAACCTGTCCCGCACCACACGATCCCGTTTGCGACGGCTGCCAGATTGCCCATACCATATTCATGGCAACACCGTGAACATCGTTGCCTACGATTTGATTCATATCCTGAAAATCGGGCTGCAGTCCCTTAATGCTCTTTCGTGTGGGATAGGTATCCTTGATCGATTGATTTGTACACACATTGTCTTTGCAAGTCTGACTACTGCTGCAAGATCCGCAATTCAATGTACCGCCGCAGCCATCCGAAATCGAGCCGCAATTCTTTCCTTTGGCACTGCATGTCGTAGGCGTGCAATTATTGACGCACTTACCGGATTGACATGTTTGATTGGCTGCACAAGTGCCGCAATCTAACGATTTGCCACAGCCATCATCGGCATTGCCGCAGCTCAGTTTGAGATCTGCGCACGTCTTTGGTGCACAGTTGTTGACACAAGCACCATCTTTGCACGTTTGGTTGGCCCCGCAGCTGCCACAATCGAGTGGATTGCCGCAACCATCGTCCGCACTGCCACACGATTTCTTAAGATCAGAACAGGTTTTTGGCGTACATTCGACAGGCTTGTCGACGCATCTCCCTTCTGAACAAATCTTATCATCGAGACAATAGCCGCAATCGAGAAGCTGACCGCAACCATCATCCACACTGCCACATAAACGACCGAGGTCTTCACAAGTTTTTGGCGTACAATTGGTGGGTTTGTCGACACATTTACCCTCTGAACAAATCTTATCCTCATTGCAACTGCCGCAATCGAGTGTCTTTCCACATCCGTCCTCTGCAGAACCGCAAGAGATACCAAGATCAATGCAAGACTTTGCGGTACAGTCAGCAGCGCTAATGCAATGGCCTTCGGAACAGACCAATCCTTCAGTGCACGTGCCGCACTCGAGAGTATTGGTGCAGCCATCCGGGGCACTGCCACATTCTACACCCTGGTCTTTACAGGTTTTAGGCACACAATCTGCGGGATCGATACAATGGCCATCGGAACACAATAGATTATCTGAACATGTGCCACACTCGAGGGTATGGCTGCAGCCATCCGAAACACTGCCACACTCAGCACCCAATTCATCACAGGTTTTTGGTGTGCAAGCGGGTCCAGTTTCATCATCTTTACACACCTTATTATCACAGATTTGATCTTTCTTGCACGCATGACCACAAGATCCACAATTATCCCGATCCGAATAAATGTCTATGCAAACGTCATTACAACATGCCTGATGCGAAGTGCATTCACATACAAAATTATCGTCAACTGACGCTGGGACATGATAAATCAATTCATCACTACACGCCTGGAATGCCAATGCGACCATGCTTATCGCCCATATTTGATTCCACTTCATTTTTTTGCCCTCCCAAAACTCAGATTAAATCGCGAAAAGAATTATAGATGTTATCCAATCATTTTGGAAACTGAATCCTACATTTTAGAAAATAAACGTAACTGTTCAGCCCAGATCTTGTGTTTTTGATTTTACAAACGGATTTGTTCAGGCCTGACGGCCTTCGCTTTTATTCGTGATCAGGGGTTAGACATTTAAGGAAGGTCTGATCAATTGCTCTCTCTGAACAGTTAAAAAAATCCCCGAATGTCTTCACACCCGGGGATGAGGATAGGTTACACAGCTCAATTATTCAGCAGTTTTTTCATCTGATTTTTTCGATTCTTCCGACTTATCCTCTGTTTTTTCGGCTTCTGTTTTTACGTCATCCGTATGCTCTTCGGATTTGTTGTCATCGGCTTTGCTGGCACCAGTTTGATTTTCATTCTGTTCGACTGCGGCTTCGAGTTCGGCTTTTTCTTCGCGCTCTTTGGCAGCCTGTTCCTCCATTTCGGGATGTTTTTTGTCATAAATGATGCTGCCAACAATACCGAAAGTGATGCTGACCAAAACCACTGCGAGGCTCGACCAGATGGGGAGTTCGACTGCCTCGTGGGTATAATTCGTGCCAAAGGCGAAGTTGACGCCATCGACGCCAAGAGGCAGCAAAAGTTTAACCGCAACAAACATCAGAATAACGAAAATTGCGTATTTGATGAGCTTGAAACGTTCGATGATGCTGGCAAGGACAAAATATAACGAACGAAGGCCAAGTATGGCAAAGATATTCGAGGTGAAGACGATAAAGGGATCTGTGGTGATACCGAAAATAGCGGGAATGGAGTCGACGGCAAAGATGACGTCGCTGACCTCGATCACAACCAGGCAGACAAGCAACGGCGTGATAAATTCTTTTCCATCGATTTTCTGGAAAAAGTGCATACCGTTGATTTCCGGCGTGTAGCGGAAATGTTTCATCATGAATTTGGAAATCCACTTTTCTTTGGGATCTTCCTCTTTTTCCTCACCAAACGTCGATTTGATGGCGACGACGACGAGCAGTGCACCAAAGAAATAGAGCACCGAATGGAACGTCGAAACGATGGCTGCGCCCAGACCAATCATAATACCACGGAAGATGAGCGCGCCCAGAATACCCCAGAACAGCACGCGATGCTGGAATTTAAGCGGTACTCTGAACGAAGCGAAAATCATCGCCATCACGGCGATATTGTCGAGCGAAAGGGCCTTTTCGATAAAATACCCGGTGTAATAGAGCAGAATGGCGTCTTTCCCCCCCTCGGTAGCGCCTTCGTGAAGTCCGAGACCAAACAGGTGATTCTCATACCCCAGATAAATCACGCCGCCGAAAAGCATCGCGAGGCCGATCCAAAACCCCGTCCACTTGAGCGCTTCGCCCGTGTGGATTTCGTGAACTTTTCGATTCAGGACGCCCAGGTCGAGCGCCAATAGTGCAAAAACGAGCACCAGAAAAACTATCCATGGTATGACAGACATGCAATTCTCCTTATAATGACATTACTGGGAAGAGACGTGGCGCGGCGCCATCTCAACCAGTGAACACAAATCCCAATACGGTGCAAAAAAGAATACCGATAACCAACATGAATGCCAAACAGCATTCTATTTCACCGAAAAAAGGGCGTATATCATAATTCCAGTCAGAAAATAAATAACGCAATGAGGGTGGGAACGTGATAAATGAGCGCCGGCAAAAAGAAGCGAGGGCGTATCGTCAGATAGCCCGAGCAAGCGTGCGTATTGAGGCCAAAGGCCGAAATAGCAGCGAAACAATTAGCAGTTAGCAGTTAGCAGTTAGCAATTGAATGGCAATTCATAAAAATCCGTCATGCCCCGAAGGGGCATTTCAGTCGTAGCCAATAACCGGGGGTAAGCGCGCGGCGTGCAGCCCCCGAATCGGGAATGCATCGTTCCATCGAACAATATCCCTATGTCTGACCAATCACAAATATGGCAATCCGCCGAAAAGGCACTCAAGGACGTCTTTCGTCTGCCAGGTTTTCGCGAAGGCCAGGAAGACATCGTCCGTGCCGTATTATCGGGGCGAGACACGCTGGCGGTCATGCCAACAGGAAGCGGCAAAAGTTTGTGTTATCAGCTGCCGGGTCTGGTGCTGCCCGGGGTGACACTCGTCATCAGTCCGCTCATTGCCCTGATGAAAGACCAGGTCGATTCGCTCAATAGCAAGGGCATTCGCGCGGCCAATCTGCATTCGGGGCTGGGGTATGGCGAACAGCAGGCGATATGCGACGATGTGCTTGCCGGGCGCGTCAAATTCCTGTTTGTGGCGCCCGAACGCATTCGAAATGCGGGATTTCAGGGGCTTTTAAAGCGCATTCAAATTGGGCTTTTGGCGGTCGATGAGGCGCACTGCATCAGCCAGTGGGGACACGATTTCAGGCCGGATTACCGTCGTCTGGGCGGTTTGCGGCAGGATTTGAACATGCCCGTGACGATAGCCCTGACGGCGACGGCATCGCCCAATGTTCAGCAGGACATCGTCGATCAGCTGGCACTGCGCGATCCGAGCCGGCACATCCTCGGGTTCGACCGGCTCAACCTGCGGTTTGCGGTCAAGACCATGCGTACCGAGCGCGAAAAATTCGAGTTCGCACTCGACTACGTCAAGAAGCAAATCCAGCAGCGGTGCGGGTTTAAGCGAAAATTTCCCGGCTGCGGCATCCTGTATGCCTCGACCATCCAGCAGGCCGAAAAAGCGGGCGCTTTTTTGCAGCAGCACGGCATCCACGTCGGCATCTACCATGCCAAACTGTCGCCCGAGATGCGCACGCGCGTTCAGGAACAGTTCATGGATGACGAGTTTCATTGCCTGATTGCGACGACGGCATTCGGCATGGGCGTCGACAAGCCCGATATCCGTTATGTGCTGCACCTTTCGCTGAGTTCATCCATCGAAGCCTACACCCAGGAATCGGGGCGCGCCGGTCGCGACCGCAAGCCCGCAGAATGCCTGCTTTTGTACGCCCCGCAGGATGTCAAAATTCAGGAATTCTTTATCGACAACGGATGTCCCGATTTGCCGGTCTATCGAACGATTTTCGACGTTTTTGCGTTTGCTGCCGGGCAAAACAATCCCGTTCCCGGGACGCGCATTTCGATCGAAACCCTCGAGGATGCGCTCGACAAAAAGGAACGCGGCAAACTCGATACGGCACTGCGCAAACTGCGAGCGCGCGACCTGCTCGACATCGCGCCCGACAATACGCTGATATGGCGCTGCGAAATGCCCGCCAATACGCTCAAACAATTGGCCGAAGAAAGCCGCATCCAAAAAAATGTCACCAAACAACAGCTCAAAAACCTGACCAAATACGTCTTCGAAGAAGACTGCCGTACGAAGTTTATCCTCAAGTATTTTGGCAGCCGCGAAGCCCGCGAATTCAAACGCTGCCACCACTGCGATTTGTGCCACGCCATCCCGAACGTACCCGAACAGGGCACGGCTGGTCCATTTCCACCCGAGCCGCTTCATTATATATTGCTCAAATATCTATCGACCTGCGCGCGCTGTGCAGTGGCACATCTGCCAGTAACATCCAGGCAAATCGCGGCAATTCTGACAGGTTCGACCGGCGAGCCGTCACTGACGAACATTTCGACGTTCGGCCTGCTCGGTTACATGGATGCGGCCGAAATCTGCGTCATGACTGGCATTTTGCGCAATGCCGGCCTCGTCGAAAAAACTACCCTCGGCTATATTTCGCTGACCAAATCGGGGCGCGATGCGCTGGCAGCCAAAAGCCTGATGGATTTTCCGCCCACAATACAGGCTTACATGCCGCTGCGATTTCCTAAAGCCGAAAAAAAAGGTTCTGCCTGGAGGCCTTAAAACGTGTATAAGGGCCGCCGCTATTGCTTTCGGGCGACCACATTGGTTCGCCCGAAAGCAATACGCACCGGCAACCGGCCTTGCGCGCCCACGGCGCACTGCGGCCTTTTGGGCGCCGGCTATTGCATACGCCGCCGCCATTTTATTTCACCACCAATATTACCAATACATCGGTAGAGACGTGTCACGACACGTCTCTACCAGGGATTACAAATACCCATGGATAACACACCAAACCATCGCAACGAAATCGCCCATTCCCATCGGATCGTGCTCAAAATCGGCAGTGCCGTTTTGACCAATGCCACAGATAAATCACTCGATCGCGGCGTCTTTTGCCGGCTCATCGAAATGGTCGCCAAACTGCGACAACAAGGGCGCGATGTCGTTATCGTCACGAGCGGTGCCATCGCCCTCGGCCGCAGCCTCATCCACTGCGATCGCCCCGATCGTGAAAAATCTCTGCCAACCCTTCAGGCACTCGCCGCGATCGGCCAGTCACTGCTCATGGATTATTACGAACAGGAACTGCGCTATTACGGCCTGCGTTGCGGGCAATTGCTGCTGACACGCGCCGATCTCGAAGACAGGACGCGATTCAATAATGCAAGACGATCGATCGAAGCGCTGCTCGAAATGGGCGTCATTCCTGTCATTAACGAGAATGATGCCGTCACCTGTGACGAAATCCGATTCGGCGACAACGATACACTTTCGGCACGCGTGGCCGTGCTCAGCAAAGCGGATTTGCTCATCATTATGAGCGATATCGATGCCGTTTATACGGGCAATCCCAAGATCGACCCGACTGCCAAGCGCATCGAATCGATCGATGCCTTCGATCCCAATCTCGATTTATATGCCGGTGACAGCCTCGGCGATGTCGGCACCGGCGGTATGAAAACCAAAATATCGGCCGCACGCATGGCCGCCAAAATGGGCATTGCCACACTCATTCTACAGGGCAAACGCCCCAAATTTGTATTGCAGGTCCTCGAAGGCAAAGATCACGGCACATTGCTCTATGCCTCAGAACACAAGCAGACACTGCACAAAACCTGGCTCGAATCGCTCCTCGTCAAAGGGACGATTCTTTGCGATGATGGCGCATGCCAGGCCATCACTTCACAAGGCAAAAGCCTGCTTCCCAAAGGCGTCATCGCCGTCAGCGGCAAGTTTTCAGAAGGCGAAGCCGTCGAACTCGCGGGGAGCGACGGCAAAGTCTTTGCCAAAGGCATTGCACTCTACGATGACAATGATATTCGCAAAATTGCCGGTCATCATTCGAGCGAAATCGACGACATCCTGGGCATCCACATCTCGGATGCCATTGTCCATCGCGACGATCTGGTGCTGTTATAATTGGCAATGTGCAATGTGCAATTGGGAGGCAAAACTAAGGGACGACTCTGAAGTTAAAAATACTGCATTTTTAGGAATAAAATCGAAAATACTCGAATTAGCTAACTGCTAACTGCTAACTGCTAACTGCTAACTGCTAACTGCTAACTGCTAACTGCTAACTGCTAACTGCTAACTGCTA